>Ga0308157_10003031_pt1 | contig 25541 bp, 23 predicted proteins | sample PhyBR1_FD_201035 | JGI IMG/M metagenome (GOLD analysis project Ga0308157, IMG submission 201035) | Phyllosphere microbial communities from UC Gill Tract Community Farm, Albany, California, United States - DLSLB.R1 | ecosystem: Host-associated > Plants > Phyllosphere > Unclassified | place: USA...
TCCAGATCTTCGGGGTCGGTCCGCTGATGGCGGCCATCCGGGCCTGAGGCTCCAGTTCGAACTACCGCGCTACGTCGCCCGTGCCTCCAAACTCTCAATGAGCGGCGTTCTCACACGGCCTCGGTCGAAAGCGGCCCCTTCGAGCTTCTGCAAGGAGCTGGTCTGCGGCCTCGGAGATTTTGCTCCGCCAAGCAAGGTGATGAAGCCAGCGCTCTGGGATGGTAGATGCACCGTACAGGGCACCCGCGATCTGGCCGGTGACAGCGCCGACCGTGTCAGCATCGTCGGCGAGGTTGACGGCGAGGACCAGCGCCTCCTCGAAGCTGGCGGTGGTGCCGACCGCCCATAGCGCGGCTTCGAGCGTGTCGATGACGTAGCCGGATGAACGGATCTCGTCGCGCGTCTTCTGGCGCCAGGAGCCGGCATCGATGGCTGCGACGGCAGCGTCGCCGGACCAGGCACTGTGACGAAGCGCGTCCGGCTCGCCGAGGATGGCGTTGCGCAGGAGCTGGACGAAGTAGGCGCAGGCCTCCAAGGCCTGCGGGGCGGCGTGCGTGATGCGGCTTTGGTCGCGGGCGAGTTGGTCGGCCTGGCGAGCGTCATGAAGGGCGAAGAGCGCGACGGGGGCGAGGCGCATGAGAGAGCCGTTGCCGGCCGTGTCGGAGGCGTTGGAACCGGCGAACGGCTCGCCGGTACTCTCGTAGCGCAAGAGCGCCTGGCGGGTGGTGATCCCAATATCGAAACATGCCCCTGTGCAGCTGTATGCGCCGTCGCGCCACCAGCTGATGAATCGGTCCATCAGGTCGCGTGGGTCGAAGGCAGGATGGGCGGCGAGGCTCTCGGCTAGCGCGAGCGCCATGGCGGTGTCATCGGTCCACTGTCCCGGGGGGAGACCGAATGGACCGCCACCAGTCATCTCGCTGTGGCGAGGCTGGGTGTCGCGGCGTTTGAACTCGAGCGTCGTACCAAGCGCGTCGCCGACGGCGAGGCCGAGCAGCGCCCCGCGGGCGCGGTCGCGGATGGGGTCTGACAGGGGCGGAGGGTGCGGCGCGGGGGCGACCGGGGTTGTGGGGGACAGAGGCCTGCTCCTGAGATCTGGATGGGGGTTGAGCGATCGCCGATACGACAGCGGGCGAGCAGGCCGGGAAGGGCATCTACTGGGCGGCCACGGCCTCGAGGTACACCTGGTCCCGCGTCAGCGAGGTCCAGCTCAGGCCGTAACCGTACAGGCGCACGCCGCGGGAGGTGTACAGCCGCGCCGAGCAGGAGCATGTGGCCTCGGCGTTCTCACGCATCCCCCGCACGGTGGCCGCGAACTGCTCTGGGGGCGTGCCTTCAGCCGGGCGCAGTGCGTCGATGCTCCGGCGGACGGTCTCGGCGTGGTCGGTCATCTCGGTGATGGCCTGGACGCGGATCGGCCCGGTGAGTGCGGTGGCCTGATCCTCGACCGCCTGTCGCAGCAGCCGTTGAGCTAGAGCAGAGTCGCAGGCGGGCAGCTGGCCCGGCATGATGCCCGGTTCGGCAGCAGCGGGGGCCAACGCGGGACCGCCGTCGACGCGGTGCCACAGACGGTAGCTTCCGAGTAAGACGAGGGTGGCGAGAACGCCGACTGCGGCGGCGCGCCGGGTACGGGCACCGTCGGGCGCGGCAGCGTTGGTGGTGTAGCAGGCCCTCAGCCGCGTGATGAGGCCGGACGGCTGGGTCTCGGATGGTGTCTCGGGCTGGGTCGGGCGCATCGGGGGATCCAGGGCTGGCGCGCCTGCCGCGCCGGTCCGGGAGATTCAGAGGAAGGCCCAAGAACTTGCGACTTCAAGTTGCCGCGGTGGGTGCCGGCTGGGAATCCCTGCTCGGGCCGCCCGCCCCCGCCATTCTCTCAGCATTCATAAGCTCAGTCATCATCCTGCGCAGGCTCCGCGTCCGCGATCAGGATTGCTTCCTCCACCAGCCGCTGCGGCGCAACGAAATGCATCCGGTCCGAAATGAATCGGCTCAGGCCGTCGGGGTTAATTCTGGGATCCGGCATCTCGTCGCAGAACTGTAGGTCCAGATAGGCGGCCAGCGCCATGCGAAACAGCGGCGCGGCGAACTGCAGGACGGGTGCTTGACATCGTGGGAGGCGCAGGAGTTCGGGCGTCACCGGGTTGCCGTGGAGGAAAGCGTTCCGGACGCCATTCAGCGCGTTGTAAATCTCGCCGGCCGTGTTCGTAAGGATCGTAGTCCGCTGCGGTCCATGAACGACGGTTCGGTCCCGCACCTGCAGCGCTTGGCGCTCCCATGGTGCCCGGGCGAGCAGGGCTAGCACCCGGGGTAGGTTGGCACGGCCGTCATGGGCCAGGATCTCGAACGCGCTCACCCACAGCGCGATCGCCCGGCCACCGTCGTAGAACGTCGAGTCGGCGCCGCCCGGCATCCTCGAGGCCGACCGCGCCATGTCCAGCGCGCGGAACAGGCGTCGGTGCTCGACAGACTCGTTCCCGACGCCATAGCAGTCGTGCCAGCGGCGCAGCAGCTCAGCAAGCAGCGGGTCATCAATGTCGCTCCCGCCCAGTATGCGTGTCCCGAGTGCCGGGGCCGACTGCGCTCTGAGCTTCGCTACGCGATGCATGCCGGTGATCGCCGGTGTGAAGGCGTAGAGATTCTCGCTCCAATCGTTGCCCAGGTGCCAGGGGTAAATGTCGAAGGCATCTGAGAATTGGATCCCGGCAGCCCGCCGCCATGTCAGCACGCGGCTGTGCGACGAGGCGATGGCACTGATCGACACCGTATCGCGGAAGGCGCCGAGCGCCTCCTTGGTGCGAATGCTCTGCGGTGCATCGTCGCGAAACATGAGTACAGTCGGCCAGACGCGCGAGCCGAATTCGTTGTGAAATCTGCTGAGGAACTGGGTCAGAATGGGATGACGATCGGCTACCTCCCGCAGCCGACGGTCGCAACACGGCGCCATCGACACAAACGGCGCGTCGACCGGCTCGGCGAGTGAGACATTCGGCATCGCCCACACGGGCGTCCATGTGTGATGCTCGGTAACGGTCATGGGACCGCTGGTAGCACGCCGCCTCTCGCGGGGCATGGCACCCTACTCCGCGACTGAGCGATCATCTCGGTCAGCACGTCCTTAACCGTCTTTCCTTCGCGTACCGCGTAGATCTTCAGCCGCACGTGCTGCTCGCGCGCCAGGTCAAAGTTCGCCAGGACCATGGGGGGCCGCTCGGCCAGGCTCGCCTGGGTGGCCGCCTTGCTATCGGCGCTTCGGCTCGGCCGGCCGGCGCTGAGGGTGGGTTCACTCATTCGCTCGGGTGAGTACGGCACGCACCTCGGCCCCAACGCACGGATCTCGGCAGCGCCGTCACCCTCAGGCTCGCCGTTGAGCACAGTGGTGCCGGCTACCGGGGTGCTGGAGTAGGCCACACCCTGGGTGATGCAAAAGGCCAGGACCGGCAGCCCGTAGCCGCGGAGTGCGTCCACGATCTCCGCGCTGATCCGAGTGCCCTTAATTGCGCGAGAGACCACGAAGGCGGCCCGCTGGCGGCCGTCGATCACCTCGATCCGCTGCTTCGCCAACTCGACGAGGTCCGCGGTGGCGCAGATATCGTAGGGCGAGGGCTGCATGGAGATCAGCACTGGGTCGGCGGCCTTGATCGCCGAGACAGCTAGATCGCCAGCGGCCCAACCCCATATCTGCGCGATGACGCTGCAGATCGATTTCACCCACGACGTCGCCGCCCGCTGCATCGAGAGGCTGACGGAGGCGGGCTACGCGCCCGCTCCTGCCGATGACGAGGAGGCGATCTATACATACATCAGCATCCGGCACCGCCGTGTGCGCCCGCAGCCCCGCACCGTCCACAAGGCGGCTTACACCGTGCCGGCGCACCTGGCGGCCGGCGAGCAGCAGCTCCTAGAAAAGGTCAAGGTCGGTGGGGACTTGTGGCCGCACCAGAGCCGCAAGATCGGCAAGCTGTCTGTCGAGGACGGCATGCTCAATGACTACGGCATTCAGCACTTCCACCTGGGTACCACGCCCGACACCAAGCGCCCGGACCTAATCGCGGGCACGAAGGAGTTGCTGTTCGCGGTCGTCAAGGAGGGCGATTTCTACGCCATTGGGATCTATGACCACGACGCATGGACCAAGCAGGCGTTGGTGGATGTAATCCACGCGACGTGGCCGGAGATTACCGAACCCTACACTTTGAAGGACAGCCCAGGAATGAAGGTGCTGGGGCTAGCCTACAACCCGACCGACGAGGAAGTTGCTTCGCTCCGGGCCGCTGGTGTGAACGCTCTGCAGCAGCGCCCGGATGGTAAGATCCAGATCGGCATGGGCGGGGGTGTCGCGTCAGACGGTAGCAGCTTTGCCGTTCGCCGGGAGGCAGATCGGCTTCTCGATCACATCGATCAATTGCAAGCTCTCGTCGAAGATAGCTTCGCGCCGGTAGTGGCGTCTGGCAAGCTTCCGCCTAGTGCGCAGGTGCGCGTGATTTGGGAGGACGAGAAGGCATTCGTGGTGACTGAACCGCCCTCCACCAAGGACGAAATCACCAGTCACTTGATCATTCCGCCGCTGTAGCGCAGGCGGCGTGACCTGACTGGCTAGCTTTGAATCGGCCTGATTGAGAGGATCAGTCAGGACCGAAGAAATTGGAGATGCGGCGAGGGCAGAAGACGAGCGCGAAGCTGGTGGTGCTGAAGCTGCGTCAGATTGGGGTGCAGACAGCTCAGGGCACGAGCTTAGCGCTGGTTTGCAAGGAAGCGGACATCCTTGAGCAGAAGCTGCGCGATGAGTGCCTACGGCAGGAAATCTTACAACTACTGAGGGAAGCGCAGATCGCAATCGGGCTGTGGCAAAACACCCAAAACCGCGCTCGGCCGCATTCGCCGCTGGGCTACCGGTTACGTGCGCCTGTCAGCTTCCCGGATCTGGCCTTCCGGCTACCCATGGCCGCCACCATGCAGTAGCCTCTCAATCGGCTCGGTCCAAAATACCGGTCAGGTCACCCGGCACCCGCTGCTAAAGATGCACGCGGGGCGCGTCCGCGATGGGGCTCGCTGGGTGTCCCGGGCCGGCATCCGTATCGGTGAAGGGGCCGACCCGTGCTCTTGACCCAGGAACACCTCCTCGCCCGGCTGAGGGAGCAGCTCGAGATGGCCGAGCGCGTCGACATCGCCACGGCCTGGATGTCGTTCGGCGCGGCGTTCGCGGCGTTGCACGCCTTTGCGAAGGCCCGGCCGCAGGCGCTCAGGGCCATCGTGGGCACGGCCGGGACCACCACCCACCCGAGGGCGCTGCGCCTCATGCAGCAGTCGGCTCAGCTGCGCCTGCCCGACAGCCATCCGCTGTTTCATCCGAAGGTCATCATCTTCCACCGGCGCGAGGCGGCAGTGGTCTGGGCCGGCAGCGCCAACCTCACCCGCTGCGGCTTCGAGCAGAACGCCGAGATTGTCGCGGAACTGCCCGACGCGGACGGGGCCGCGCGGGGCTGGTTCGACGACACCTGGAACGCCCTGGACAAGGATTGCGGCCCGCGGCTGGATCGATACGAGGCCGGCTGGAAGCCGTCCCCCTCCGGCCAGGGACCTGATCCGACGCCACCCCTGTCGGACGACGCGCTCTGGGGGCTGGCCCAGGGCCTGACGGACTGGCCGTCCTTCGTTCACGCGCTGAAGGCGGCGAGTCCGGTCTGGCAGCGAAAGCTCGGGTGCACCGTGGATGGCGAGGCGAGCAGCTGGCTCAACACGATCACGCTGGGTATGGAGATCACGCGGCGGGAGAGCTGGGACGATCTCAGCGACGTCGACTACCACGTCCTGCTCGGCATCAAGGACGACGCCGAGGATGTCATGGGCTACGGCCTCCTCGGCTCGATGCAGGGCGCCGGGGAGGTCAAGACCACCTTCCTGAAGCCCACCGCCGCGCATCGGGAGGTGCGGGAGCAGATCCGGTCGGGCCTGCAGGGGCCGATCCACGCCTCCGACGCCGCCTTTCCCGATGCCGCCGTCGCGTTCATCAGGCAGGTCTCGGCCCTCAAGCGCTTCGGTCCGGCGGTCGCGACCCGACTGCTCACCCTAGCCCGTCCGGATCGGGCCGTCTCGGTCAACAACGGCTCGCGCCGCGGCCTCGCCGAGCTGTCCGGTCTGCCCCGCAGCGCCCTGAGCAACGTCCCCAACGGCAAACGGGCCAAATCCTACGCCGATCTGCTCGCGTTCCTCGCGACGCAGGACTGGTACCGCCATCCGCAACCGTCGAACCGGTACGAGCGGACGCTCTCTGACGCCCGGGGAGCCCTCCTGGACTGCCTGGTCTACGTCCCAACGGGCGGCGACGCGGCGTAGATCGCTTCCCGCGCGGGCGAAGGGCACGATCACCGGAAATCCCGCGCCCGGATCGCCGGTGCGGCCCCAGTCGCGTCTGGCGCCGTCACCCCGTCCACGCGCATGTCCGGGATGAAGATGTCGCGCGGCCGCCCGCCGAGCGCCGCCACATAGTGCTAGGCGGCCGTTAGGACGCAGCCGGTCTCCGGAGTGGGATGCCGGTGCCAGTCTCGCCGCCGGACGTCGCATCCCGGCACACGCACTCTCTCTCTATCGCTCCTCGCGTTCGCCTCGTTCCGCCCCTGCTGCTCCCGCCGTCTCGTCAGGGTTATCCGTTGATGTAGCCGCGCAGACAGCCAGCAAGCAGCGGCAAGTTGTCAAAATAATATGAGTGTCATGTTGATTTGCCAAAATATTACTGAGTTTTTGTATGATGACATGCCGCCGTTGCAGTATCAGAACTAGCTACTACTGACCGAGATACTTCTGCGAGAGGAGCAGGAAACGTGAGGATCCGGTCGCCTTGAGTGAGGCGGCCTGGACAGGTGGCAGCCGGATCAGACGACACCGAGGCGACGCAGCCACGTGGGGTGGCCGTGCGCGCAGACCCCATCCGGCTCGAGCGGGAAGCAGCCGTCGGTGGCCTCGGCGCAGGCGTCGACGAGCTGGGCAGCCAGGGCGACAAAATCCGGCTCCGGTCTAGTCGGCGCGGTATAGGCACGGCCGGTCGCGGGGTCGTGCGTGATGTGTGGGACGGGCGCGTCGTCGGGGTCGTACCAGCCGATGGCCGGGGACGAGGGCGAAGCGGTGGCGGGCAGGTCGCATGGCCGGGCCATGTCAGCGATCCCCCGCCGCGGTGGCTGGGCCCGCGGCGGCAGCTGCGGCGACCTTCCGGTGGTTCTGGCGCGCGGCAGGGGTCGAGTGCGGACGCTTGGTCCGGGCCGCGGCTGTCACCGCGATGGACGAACGCCGGCGCGCCGGACGGGGAGTGGGTTGGGTGGCATCGAGCCTGCCCGTGTCACTGACGGCCTCGCTGCCCGCGTCCGTCCCTTTCGACGAAGGAGGCGGCAGGGCGAGCACGGGCCCCGCCGGGGGCGGCGGTGCGGGTGGCCCGGCGTCCGGGGCGGGATCGGGGTCCGCGCCGAGGTCGGCCAGCACGAGGTCGAGCACCGGGGTGAGGTCGAGGTAACGGTGGGCGAGGTAGGCGGCCTGCGCCGTGGCGCCGGCCGACGCGAGTGCGGCGACGAAGGCCTCCAGGGTGAAAGGGGTGAACCCGACCGTCCCGGGGTTCGCGCCGGTGGGGTCGAGAAGTTCGGCCGCGTAGCGCTGCGTGGCTAGCGCGATGCTGCTGTTGCCGGACGGCGACAAGACGACGAGGTGCGCCCGGGGGGTGAGCCCGTGCCGGACGCACAGTTGGCCCAGCATGTGGAGCCGGAAGAGCTGCTCGCAGGCCACCGAGCGCAATACACGCGCGTTCGGGTCGCGGTGCAGCGCCAGTTCGCGGCTCGCTTCGTCATAACGCAGACGATGGGCGGAGGCGGGGCCGCCAGATTCGCTTAGCTTGACCTCGACGAACAGCGTGGCTGGCTCGCCATCGGGGGTGATGAGGGAGAGAGCGCAGTCGAAAGCGGTGCGGTCGGTCAAAAAACGCGGGTCCTGGCGGTCGCGAGAGGGGGCCGTCTCGACCCGCAGCCCAGTGACCCGATGGACGAAGCCCGGCAGCAGGGCTTGCCAGACGCGGGTGGCAAGGTCGAGATCGAGCGCGAGCGGACCGAACAGGTTGTAGACGAGCGGCTCGCTGCTGAGCACGTTGCGAAACAGGCGCTCGACGTTCACGCAGGCGCCCTCCTCGCGGAAGACGAGGCTGCGGCGGACGAAGGCGTGCACGGTGGGGCTGAAGAAGTTCAGGCCGCGCTCGGCGTCCCCGGGGGCAAGGAGCGAGCCCAGCGGCACGGGGGTGGCGGTGCGGTCGCCGCCGGGGCGGTGCAGGCCGGCGGGCAAGCCCTGCGCTTGACGCCAGAGCGACTGCCGCAGGCGCTGGGCCGCGCGCCAGCGGGTATCGCCGGGGATGAGGCAGGCGTGGCGGGCGAGCAGCGCCGGGGGGATGAGGGGGACGCGGGGCGGCGTAGGGAAGACGAAGGCGGCGGGGGACGGTGTCGGCTCGGTGGCGGTGCGCCGGACATGTCGGGGCATGCAGACCTCTGGCTGTGGAGAGAAGTCAGAGGTTCACCGATGGCATGTCGAAGTTGCGATTGGCAATGATGGAGGTTTCTCTATGTGTAGAGTGAGCCTGTTCCCGCCTTGCCAATTTGAGGATGGCGAGTCGTCGCCTCATATATATTGTCGTCCAGAACGAGTATCAGATCTTTCGCTCGTCTTTTTCTTTGTCCCTCGTGCTGTCGCGTCCTATCTAACCCCATCCTCGTCTCTCCCCCCTCCCAGATATAGGCAGCTACCGCAAGCTAGCGCAGCGCCGATGATGGCCTAGGGGTAGAGCGTTTGGGACGAAACCGGTGCGCCCCGCACGGCCGATGCCGGCATCCGGATCGAGCGGGACGCTGGTTGAGGCTGACGCGTTAGTTGTGCGGACGACAATCCGGTCCGGTCGGCATTGAAGCGGCTTGCCCCCCAGCTAGCGTCTTGGACGCCTGCCGGGCCGCGCGCTCGCGTGCCCAAGTGCCGTCCTCGGGCGAGCCCGGCGCGGGCCAGCCGAGCGCGCGAGCGAACGCGGCCAGCCCACGCTCGGGCAGGCACCTGACACTTCGGCCTTCGGCACCCTGGTCTACAGTAATCTTGCCGCTGGTGGGGTAGAAGTTGAGAGTGCCTACCTTGAGCTGGTAAGGAGCCGGACGGCGGATTGGGAGTCGATTGTTGCTCAGCAGGTAGCGCACCGCCTCGGTCATGCGCGCGTCGTCTCCGGGGCGGAAGAGAGTGTCGAAGGGGCGTGGCTGACGCGAAGTGAAAGAGGCCTTCATAGCTTAGTCTCCTGCGGCCGCGCAGGCGCCCCGGATCGGGCAGGCGGCCGCAGGGATATCGCGGTCACTCCGGTCGACTGACCAGGGCATCGACAGTGCAGAGCCTCAGCGTTGCGGCTTCGGACGATCGTCTCGCGAACGCCGCGCTTGTCCTGTCACGCGCCGTGAAGGGCGCACCGCCTCGACCAAGGAGAAGGCGCGGTCAGACTCTAAGCGATCAGCGGGTTGACCGGACGCCCGCTGTCTCCGGTTCCATGCAGGCGCGGCGAAGGCTGCCAGAACCCGAGGAGGAGGGCGCGCACCCGATCATCTTCGGCGGCGAGATCCTCGAGGTGGTCGACGACTGTCTCGTCGCCCACGAGCCCTTCGGTGATCTCGATGAGGCCATCGCAGCGCAAGCCCGTCGCGACGCTAACGGGCCGGAGCTGGCCCGGACCGATTTGCACGAGCGCCTCACAGGACCGTCCAACCTGCGCGAGGCAGGTCTGTGGGATAAGGATCGCCGCGTGCCGAGAAGCGGCGTCCTCGAGGCGCAGGTCGATCCATCCAGCCATCTCGGCGTCGATCGCGCCCGCCGGCACCGGGATGCGGGTCCGGGCGACGCCGGTGCTCGCGTCAATCGTGACCTCGATCAGCGGCGCGGCGAAGGTGGCCAACGGCGGCGCGCCGCGTACGCGGACGTTGACGCATGACGGCAGCGCGGCGAACGCGGCCAGGGGAAGCCGGAGGGTGAGGAAGTCGGTGTTGGCCGCCTGCACTGACAAGAGGGTCGCGCCCGCCGCCACCGGTCCGTCGGGGGCGCAGGCCTCGACTAGCCCGTCGACGGCCGCGTGGACCGTAATCTCAGGGATTGGACGAGTTATGCGGTCAATCATCATCAGCTCGGGCTCGCGCAGTCCGAACCGCCGCAGGGTGTTGCCGAGGTGCCTCCGCTCGGATCCGTCACCGGGCGCGGCGAGGTAGCGGGCCTGCACGTCCAAGACGGCGGGCGAGACGGTGATGACTGCGATGGCCTCGCCGGCTCGGACGAAATCGCGAGGGGCGAAGCGCCGGACAAGCCGACACGAACCCGCGACGGGCGCAATGAGGGCGAAGGCCTGCTCAGGAGCCGCCTCGCGCACGCGGTGTCCCGCTGCGTCGACATGGACGGCAATGGTGCCCTGCTGCGCCGCAGTCGTCGCGACCGCGAGTTCTGCCCAGCCCGAAGGCGACAACGCGAACACGTGGCGGTGGCTCAGCTGGGGCGCCGGCTTGCGGCAGGGGATCGGAGCGTAGGCGCCTGCCTCGCGCCGCACGCGGGCTCGGATGAACGGGTTGGAGACGGCGCTTGATGCGCGCGGCGGCGTCATTCCGGCATCCAACCGGGGCGGGATGAGCCCGAGTTCGCGAGCGGCCACGCCGCGGGGCGGATAGCGATACCGCCATTGCGACCGCTTAGCTGCGAACTCGGCCTCAACCATCGCCGCGGTCGGCTGGATCGTGAGGGTGACAGTGGCGTCTGCGCCCGAGGCGAGCGCATTGGCGAAATCCTGCACGCGGAGCGTGACTCGGCGGGTGTTGCCCAGGGACGCGACGGCAACGACTTCCGCCGGATGACGGATGCCCGCGCAGGTGATTGTGGCGTGGACAACGTCTGCGGGATCGAAGGCGCCCATGTCGGGGCCTGGGATAACCTCCGCAACGAACCCGCCAAGCACGGTTGCGAGCGGCGCATTGAAGGCGACCCCCGTGCCGACCTCGGCGAGAGCGAGTACAAGTCCCCCAATCGGGGTGGCGACCGCGGTCGCTTCTACCTCGGTCGCGGGCTCGGGCGCCAGGTGGACGATGACGTCGCCCGCGGCGATTGCGGCACCGGGCCGGACGAAGCGCCCGGCGACAATGCCCGCATGCGGCGCTCGTATCAGTGCACGCGCGACCGGATCGCGGGCGAGGACGGCATTCATCGTATGCGTGCGCGGCCGGATCGCGGGGCTGAACCCTGACAAGGGGACGGGGGCGAATGCGCTCACGGCAGCACCACGGTGACGCGCTCGGCCGCTCGCGTCAGGCCGGTATACAGGAACCGCCTTGCGTCGTCGCCGAACGCGGCCGACTCGTCGAACAGGAGTACCGTGTCCCACTGAGAGCCTTGCGCCTTGTGCACGGTGAGCGCGTAGCCGTAGGTGAACTCAGCGAGTTCGCGCCTCTGCGCTGGGGTCGGTGTGTAGGAACCACCTTCGAAGAGGCAGCGGGGGACGTCGACCGTCTGGGTGCCGGTGCCCGCCTCGGGGCGGATAGCGAGCCGCACGACATCGACGACCTCAGGCGCGAGTACCGCTTCGACGAACCAGATCTCGCCGTTGAGGAAGCCGCGCTGGTGGTCGTTCCTGAGGCAGACAAGCTTGTCACCCCTCACCGGCAGCGGGCCGCGATACCCGAGAAGCTCGCGCACCCGGGCGTTGACGGAGTTCCGCGTATCGTTCCGTCCAACTAGGATCTGGTCCGCGCCGAGCACGGTCTCGAGGTCGAGGGCGCGGACCGGTATGACCCGACTTGTGCCGTGCTCCCCTTCGCGTAGGCGGCTGCCGCCGGCGCGCACGCGTTCGGCAAGGTCGAGGACGGGGTTGCCGACTGCCTGGCGATGAATCCGGGTGAGAAGCACGTCGGGTGTGGCGTTCGTGAAATAGCCCTTGCCCTCGATTGGCGGCAGCTGCGCGGGATCGCCGAGCACCAGGATGGGGCGCCGGAACGAGAGAAGGTCCTGGCCGAGGCGCGCGTCCACCATCGAGCACTCGTCGATGATGATCAGCGAGGCGCGCGCCGCCGGCCCGTCGTCGTTCAGGACGAAGATCGGGCGACGCGAGACGTCGTCGGCGAGCCTCCGGTAGATCAGGCCGTGTATCGTCGTGGCTTCCTCGCAGCCCTTGGCCCGCATTACGGCAGCGGCCTTGCCGGTGAACGCGCCGAAGGTGGTGGCGCGGCGGTCGTCGGCGAGCGTGCGCGCAAGCGTCGTCTTGCCGGTGCCGGCATAGCCGAACAGGCGAAAGATCTGTTGCTGGCCGGGCCTGGCGAGCCACGCCCGCACCTTCGTGAGCGCAGCGGCCTGATCGGGACTCATGTCCATAAGTTACGACCGTGTAGGATGGTAGCGAGACGTAGAGGGCGAGGGCAGGACGGAGAGATGGGCCGCACGGACGAAAACCCGTGCGGCCCGCGAGCGCGGCGGGCTCAGGCGCGCGGAACGCCGCCCCAGGCGCGCGTGAGACCCATGGCCGCCCGCAGCAGACCCCGCCGATCGCCGCGCCCGAGCGCTCCATTGAGCGCCCGGCACGCCGTCCAGAACGGGCGGCCAGCCGTGCGCGTCGGCGCCATCGTCGCAACGGGCCGCAGCGCCGCGACGATGGCGCAGCGCCTGGCGAGGACCGCGCCCTCCCCGGCGGCGCTGGCGAGCAGCAGGACGTAGCCTAGCCGCGCGACTTCGGTGTCAAGATCGGGCTCGGCCGCGGAGCCGAGGCGGACGGCGGCACGAAGCTCGTTGAGGGTCTGCGGATCGTCGGCCGCGAGCAGCGCGCAGGCCGCGAGTAGTTCTGCCCCCGCCCGACCGGCGGCTGGGCGGTTGGGCTCGTGCTCGATGCGAGCGAGTGCGGCGGCGACGCGCCGTTGCTGGCGGCTTCGTCCGCTCCCGCTGGCCGCGACGATCGCCATGAAGGGATTGGCAGCCAGCGAGATCTCCGGGGTATCGGGCACGGCGGTCCAGCCGTGCTCGGCAATGTCGAGTTCGGGGGCGAAGATGAACGGGGTCATGGCTTTCTCCACAGCCCGGGCGGAATGCCCGAGCGGTCCTCCTCGCTCTCAGTCGAGGAACTCGGGTCCCGCCTCGTCCCACTCGCCGGACGGCAGCGCAGGCCAAATGTCGGGTACGAAAGGTGTGTTGCTCGAGACCGCGTCCGCCATGTCGGCAATGGCCGTGTCGCCAACATTGACGACATCGTCCCTGCGCGTGATGACGAGGGTCGGGCATAGGGCGGGCCCCTCAAGCGCGAGGGTGAAGCCGGGCAGCCGGTCGAGGCCGACGATGCGTTTGACCGCGTGGCGGAAGCGGCGGTGCGCATCCTGGGAGGCGGCGCGGTCGCGGGCGCGCTCGAGCGTGATGGTCCAGGACGAATGGACCGCGCCGCCCGCCCGCACCCGAGCCCATTCGTAGAGCCGCCGCTCGAGGCCGCGCAGCGCGAGCGCCGCTGGATCGAAGCGCAGGATTCGTTGTGCGGCGACTTCGGCGGATAGGAACGCGGAGGCGAGCGTCCATGCGGCCTGCGGCCCGTCGCTGGCCGGCGACGGGGTCGCGTCAAGGAGATTGAATAGGCGCCCAGTTCCGCCGATGTTGGTCGAAACCGTCGTTCCGGCGAGCCGCATAAGCGCGTCGCCGAGCAGCGCGTGCTGGCGGCCGCCGCGAGGCCGACCGAGCGCGCGCAGGATTGCGCCGGGTCGGACGAGGAGCGGCGCGTCGAGGGGCTCGCCGCAGTTGAAGCGATTTACGAGCTGGGTCGCCACGTAAATCAGCACGTCGCCGTCGGCGAGGGTGGCCAGCCCGCGCCCGGGCTCTTCGGCGCCGACAGTGACGTAGATCGGAGTCCTACCATCGAAGCCCCGGAAGTGGATCGGCTCCTGGCGCGGCCCGAGCGCGAGGACGGGGAAGCGCAAGAGCGTCGTGCTTGCGCGCAGGCCGGTGAGCGCGCCGGGGCGCCGGGTCGTCGTTGTGCTCATGAATGCCCTCGCACACGCATAGCGCGCGGCACCTCGCAGACGCCGGATGCGTCACCCGGCCGACGGCCGATGCGGCACTTCGCCGACGGCTCTCGCGAACTGGGCGAACTGAAGACTCTTCCCGAACTTCCCTCCTTGAAGGAGGTCCCGTCCCGCGTCCTGCACTGAACCGGGAATCCTCCCCCAACAGGAAGATTCGGGTGCGCGGCGCATGCACCGTTTGCGCCCCCGGCTGGGGCGCCGCGAGCGCGCGACTCGCGGCATACCCCGCCTGCGTCTAGCGCCTGAGGATCGGGCTGGTAGTCGGCGCCGCGGGCGCGCCCGCCCTTATTGTTCTCGACCCGCCAGAGGCCGGCCGCGACGAGGGCGGCCCGCGCCTGCTTGACCGTGCGCACCGCGAGGCCGAGGCAGGTCGCCAGCGCGGTGGGGCTCGCGAAGCAGACGCCGGTGGTGCGCGCCAAGCTCGTCATGGCGTGCGAGACGGCAACCGCCGCTGGGGACAGCGCGCCGTTGGCGCCGTGCGCGTCGACGACGTGGGCGAAGGCGGTGAGCGCAGGGCCAGTCCAGAAGCCGTCCGGCCGACGCTGCGCGACACGTTCATTGGGCTGCCGGCGCAGGAGAGCATGGGCCTTGGCTAGTGCGTCGGTGCGGCGCCACGCCCGCCCCCCATCGCGCCGAGGGCGTGTCAGGTCCGCTGTGGCGGAAAAGCGCGCCCAAGCGGCGGACGCGATCGCCTCGGCGTCGAACTCGAGTTCGCGGTACGCGCGGTAGACCTGGACCGAGAGGTAAGCCTCGCGCCCATCGCAGACTCGGCCCTGCGCGTCGAGCACCCAGCGCGGGTCAGGGCGCACGACGTTGATTTGGCGTCGGACGAGCTTGACCGACTGGCCGATCGGTCCGACCGCGGCGACGGACGGCGCCTCGACCGGTGACATCGGCAGGTCGTAAAAGCCAGCGACCGCCTCGGCGAAGGCGGCGAGCGCCGCGGCGTCCGGGGCGGGCAAGTCCGCGAGCGGCATCGCTTCCGGGGCACGCTCCGGCCAAGCGTAGGACAGACCGAGGTCGGGATGGATGCCGTGGGCTAGAACGTAGCGGCCGTCGCCGATCAGCTCGACCGCGGGTGCGAGGCGGCGGCTCGCGACCGGCAACCCCGCGACGCGGTAGATGAGGACGCGGCGGGGCGCGCGCCCGATCCGCACGAGTGGCGTTGCGCCGAGCAGCGCGGCGGCGAGTGTGTGCAGGTCGCCGGCGCGCCCGGCGTCCTCCTCATCGATGTCGATGGCAAGACAGGCGTTACCGCAGGCGAGCGCGAGACCGTAGTGGCCGTGCTTGTCGATCCAGCGGGCGATCTGATCTGGGCGCGGCGGTGTTCGGCACCACGTCGTCCATCCCGTCCAGTGCGTGCGCTTGCGCGCCGGCGGGATTGGGAACGCGTGGAAGCCGTTGCGCGCGATCGCAGCGAGGTGGCGCCGGCAGAAATCGGCGCTATCGGTAACGGGCGGAACCACCACGGCTCAGGCCGGGAACTCGGAGGTCGAGCGGTACGTGTGTGCCTGAGCGAACGCATCGAGGTCGGCGGCTCGGTAAATGACGCGGCGGCCGAGCTTGACGAAGGCGGGCCCCGCGCCGCTGAGACGGTACCGCTCGAGGGTGCGCTCGGATAGGCGCAGCAGGGCGGCTGCCTCGCGCTGCGTCAGGAAGGTCGTGTCGAGCGGGGACGGCGCGCGCGTCGCCGGAAGATCGAAGATTCGTGTCACGGGCATCGCGTCGCCTGAGGGCGCCCCAATGGCGCCGCTGTCGGGCAAGGGGTGCCCGCGGCGCGCGGGTGTTGGAACGGGCGAAGTAGCGAGGTCGAACCGGTTAGCGGTTTGCTGGCTCGCTCGAAGGTTAGCGACGCGGCTTAGGGTAGTTGACGCCGTTGAAGGGCTTGCGGGGATCGGGGTCCCGGCCTTGCGGCTTGGCCGGGCGAGTGCCTCCTCTCTCTGAGCGTGGGTCGCCTAGGAAGGTGGCGATCAGCTTCGCCTTGTTGCCGCTCATCGTGGTGCCGGCCGGGAATTCGTGCTCATTGTCGAGGATCCAAGCCACCAGACTCTTGTGGCTAAAATTGTAGCCTTCCGTCAGATCGAACCGCTCGACCAATTCAAGCATGCAGGCGAGGTAGGGCGGCACGTAGGCGGGCAGGCTCGGCAATGATTGGTGGGGAGCAGACGTATCGCCGGCCCCAACGAAGATCGCGAACGCGTCGACGTCGACGACGAGGTATCCGGTGACGACATCACCGTCGACGCGCGCCCTTACGAGGCCGCTGGAGTAAGCCTCTGGCCAAAGGAACCGTCCTGTCCAAAGTTCATGAGGCACAGGGACCTGCTTCCCGTCCTCAGTCAGCAGCCAAGCTTCGAGCGTCTTGCCCGCGAGCGCGGTTCGGACCGCATGATCGCGTCGCGCTCGTTCCGCAATCCAGTCGAACCCCGAGTGGTCGCGGTGGCCTGTGTGGAACCAGTCGAGGGCCCGGTCGAGCCGCAATCGGTCCCGCGGGATGAGGAGGGGGACGTCCATACAGCACTCGTATCCCTAGAACATCGGATCGATGAGACCCGCGACCCGCGCCACGATTTCGTCGACGCCGTCATTCGGCATGCGGTCGGCGGGGTTCGCGTGCCGCACGGAGAACCGAGCCCGCAGATCGAAGCTGCGCAGGTGCGTGCAGACCGAGACACCTGTCACGCGGTCGCTGTGCATCGGGACGGTCAGCACTACCGCGCGCCCACTCTGTGCCACGGTCGAGACGATCACGGCCACGACCACGCTGTGCATGTTGATCGCTTCGGAAGTCAGCACGATCCAAAAAGTGCCTGTCCCGCAGCTCGCGGTCGGCCAGTTCGCCATCGAGGCGTCCAGGGCGCGTTCGGGGCACGTGCGTAGACGGCCGGCAGGTGCTCGGCCCCCCCGAGGAGTTCTGCCGGGGTGTAGCAGCGGCGAACGAGAGGCTGGATCGGCTCGGCGATGATCGCCCGGTCGCGTACGGCCATCGTCAGAGCCGAGCCCCCATAAGCGCGAATTTGCACCAAGACGGCGGGTGGCAGCGTCACAATGCGGGCGCCACCCTGGCAGCGGATCTTGACATCGATGTCCAAGCCGATCCCCTGCACGATCTAGGTTCTACAAAGTAGTGCATCGGAGTAGAGTTGACCAGCGCTGGACGCTGGCCGTTCTACGATCAACGGGAGGAGACGTGCATTGAGAAGCTGAGCGGATCGCCACCTGCTAAGCGTCGTCTTCACCATTGCCAACGCCGGAGATGCCAGAGGGCCAGATCCAGGTGATCAGCGCGCGACGGGCGTACAAAGCGTAGCTCTTTAGGAGCCCACCGCGTCGACACCGCCAATTTCATCGCATTGCCGGCCACCTGAAGTACGAGGAGGCAAGCACCGTGCGTTGTTGGCATCCGGAATTCGGACGAGCTAAGTCAGCTGCGAACGCAGCGGCCTCCCACCCTCGTCATCTGTAATCTGTAGCCGGGCTGTAGCCTGAGCCAAACTCGCGGAGCCGCTTAATAAGCTAACTCGTTGAAGCGATTGGCGCACCCGACACGATTCGAACGTGTGACCTTTGCCTTCGGAGGGCAACGCTCTATCCAGCTGAGCTACGGGTGCTGACCGTGGCTCGTGAGTAGCCCAACTGAGCGGCCGACGCAACGGTGCTGCGCGGGCCGATCGATTGTCCTGATCGCTCAAAGGGATGGTAGCGTAGCCCTCCTCAGGCAAAGGTCACACGTTCGAATCGTGTCGGGTGCGCCAGGGGCAGCGGAGGGGCCGCTCAAGCGCCGGCAATGTGTCCGCATATGCGGACGGCGTGCGGCGTGGTTGAGGCGCATGTGCCGCGCGTGCGCCGCTATGCTGGACGCCTGGTGAAAGCTTAATGCGTGTTTAGCGTGGGTCCAGGCATTCGGTGGAGCACCAGACGGTCTCCACAGCAAGGGCAACCTGAGGATGGAAATCCGGTAGCCAGGATCAAATGCCTGTGTTGAACTGACGAGAGCGAAGGCTGCTCGATACGCGACCGTCTGCAGTCATCCGGCGACAATGACGCGCGGGGCGCACGGGTGCTGATGTCATCTTTGGCGTGGATTGATTTCGATGAGGCCGAGCGTCAACGTGCGCAGCGCATCATGGCCCTGTTCCAGGAGCGCGAAAGCCGTGACGAACTGGGCTTAGGCGCGATCCGTGACTCGATCGCCGACCACCTGTTCCCGGGCACCAGCACCATCCAGACCCGGCTTCGCTACATGTTCTTCATCCCCTGGATCCTGCGACGATTGGAGGGTCGCGACGGCACGGCCAGCCAGCTTGCCGCCGAGGGACGGGCGATGGAGATCCGACTGTCGGACGCCTTAAAGGCGGGGGGCGAGAGCGAAGGCATCATCGGCCGTCTGGCGGGCTCTCGGCTGCAGCGACTACCGAGTTCCGTCTATTGGGCTGGTCTCGGCACCTGGGGCGTCCGGCAGTTCCCGGGCTCGCGCGATACCTATTATGCGACCTTGCCGACGCGTCGTCGGCGGCGCCTGCGTCATGAGGCCGAGGCGGAAGGCTTCGAGGATTGCCTGGCCGGCAGCTGGCATTCGGGCATGCCGGCCGCACCGGCCGCGCCGGCCGATTTTCTGGAGAAAACGTCGTTCACATTAACGAGCGACGAAGCGCAGTTCATTCGGGACCGCTTGGCAGCCTCAGTCCCTCACGCCTTGTTGACGTGGCTTGCGCGCCAATCCGACAACGGCCAATGCGCCTACATCTGGCAGCACCCGGCGCTGGGCGACTTCCCCACGGCAGCTCGGCGTTTGGTCGAGCACGCAGAGATCTTCTCCGGCATCATCCATGGCGCCTCGCTCCTCTACAATCTTCAACTTGCGGAACTGCGCGCCCGCGAAGACTGGATCGATCTCTATCGCAGCCGGCTCACACAATGGGCCGCCGAGCTGGATGCTCAGCGCCTGGCGACCTGGTCCTTGGCGGACTTCTGGCGCGAAATCGATCATCCGACCCACACGATCAGGCTGGCCTTAGTCCGCTTCGTTCACGACTGGGTGGCCCTGGTGCGTGCTGGCGCCGCTGAACTGCCAGGCTCCCGTGAGGCCCGTGCCCTCGTGCGAGACCGCGAGCGCCGGCTGAAAACGTCGCAATCGCGGTTTGCCAACCATGCGATGCGAGACCGGTGGGGGGGTGCCTCCGGCGCCGACCGGCTGTCGTTCCGATGGGGTCAAGCCCAGTCGCATCTGGGAGACCTGCTCAATGGTCAATAGAGCGAGCTTGGATCCCGAAGCGCGCGTGCTCTACGGCGAGAGTCTCGCCGCGCCGTCCGGCTATGTTTTCGATGCGGCGGTAGCCACCACCTACTCGCTCGATTTCGAGACGGCGCTTGCCGCATCGGTCAGCCTGGCCCTGTTCGCCGCGGAAAACCGCGACGAGATCCTGGGCCAGCCGTTGGCTCTCCTTGAGGGAGCCGAACGTATCGCCGATCGCCTGGCCGTGTACTGCGACGCCGGTCACATCCAGGCTCAGACCCAGCCGCAATCCCGGCTCTGCAGCCTGCTGGAGAAGATGATCATCGAGGTCACGGCCCCTCAGGGCGGAGCCTTCCACCCAAAGATCTGGGTGTTGCGCTTCAAGCCGCAGTCGGGAGTCGGCGCCGGCAAGATGCGGCTCCTAGTGCTGTCGCGGAATCTCACACGCGACCGCTCGTGGGACATCTCGCTCTGCCTGGACGGCGACATCACCCGCGGCGTGACCCCGATCAGCAAGCCGATCGTCGATCTGCTGAAGCGCCTTCCCCAGCTGACGGTGCAGCCGGTCTCCCAAGAGGTCAAGGCGCTCACCCTTGCGGTCGCGAGCGATCTCAATCGTGTTGTCTGGACTTTGCCTGAACCGTTCGACGCCCTGAGCCTGGCGGTCAACGGAATCGGCTCGGAGGTCTGGTCCCCCTCGGCCTGCACCCGGATGGGTATCATCTCCCCGTTCTGTGACGACGCGACCCTGATCCGGCTCGCGGGCCTCAGCCGGACGAGGCCGGTGCTCGTCGGCCGCAGCGACGAGCTAGCAGCCTGTTCGGCCGAAACGCTCGCCCTCTTCGAGAGCGTCAGCGTGCTCGATGATATGGCGGCCAGCGAGGACGGCGAAGAGGGGGAGCCGGAGAGATTGCAAGGCCTGCACGCGAAGGCCTTCATCCAAGAGGCCGGCTGGGACACGGTTCTGACCGTCGGGTCGGGCAACGCGACTCAGGCAGCGCTCGCCGACCGCCAAGTGGTCAACAACGTCGAGGTCTTCGCGACACTCACCGGCAAGGCTTCCAAAGTCGGCAGCGTGGAGAACATCCTCGGCGCCCAGGGTTTCGGACGGCTGCTCTGTTCGTTCGTGGCCGGCGAAGTCTCGGCGGACGCGGCGGCGGTCAAAGCGGCCGAGCGGCGCCTCGAGGACGGCCGGCGCGCGATCTGCAAGGCGGGCTTGGCCCTTCGCTGCGAGCCCGCGCCGGCCGTCGATGGAGACTCCGTCGGCTGGAGGGTCTTGCTCACCGTCGCGCGGCCGCTGGTCCTCACCAGCGTGGCAAGCGCCTTCGTCTGGCCGATCACGCGGGGCGAAGGGCATCGGTGCGATGTCCTAGCCGCACTCGCAGCCAGCGAGGACGTGGATCTTGGGGTTATGCCGCTTGCGGACCTCACTCGCTTCATGGCCTTCCAGCTGAGAGACACGACCGGTGACGCGCGGCTGCTGTTCAGCGTTTGCCTGCCATTGGACGGCGCTCCGGCCGAGCGCCATTCGGCGATCTTACGGTCGATCATCACCAACCGCGACGCCTTCTTGCACTATCTGCGCCTGCTGCTGTCGGAACTCGGCGACCCGTTTGCCGCGGCGCTGGCGGCCCAGGCCGGTGCGGGGGAAGGCATCTGGGGCCGTGGGGGAGGCGACGACGTCCCCCTGCTCGAAGACCTGGTTCGCGCCCTCTGCGCGGCGGACGCCCGTCTGGCGGCTGTTGAACGGCTGATCACCCGGCTGGCCGCCGAGGATAGTGCGACCGATCCGGTCCCGGCGGAATTCCGCACATTATGGGAGGCCTTTCGGGCCGCGATGCCCGTGGAGGCCGACCATGTCCGATGAGCCGTTTAAGGCCGCCTCCGCGCTTGGGCCGCTGAAAGCCTTTCAGCGGCGAACTGTCGAGTATGTCTTTGACCGCCTATATGACCCGGGAAATCCCGCGTTCCAGTTCCTCGTCGCCGACGAGGTGGGCCTGGGCAAGACCCTGGTGGCGCGCGGCGTCATCGCCAAGGCCATCGAGCACCTGTGGCACAAGACCGACCGAATCGACATTCTCTACATCTGCTCGAACCAAGCCATCGCCGCCCAGAACCTGAACCGGCTGAATGTGCTGGGCCGCCAGGCCCTGGCCCTGCCCACACGCATGACGCTCGTTCCCCTGCAAATGCGCGGCGAGCGCTCGCTGAGCGCCAACAAGGTCAACTTCGTCAGCCTGACCCCGGGCACCACCTTCGACCTGCGATCATCGACCGGGGTCGCCGAGGAACGCGCACTGCTCTTTCATCTGCTGGAGCCCTTGGTGCGTTCCCCGCACGGGCTGCAGAACCTCCTGCAAGTCGATGTCGGGGCGGATCGCTGGGAGACTTGGATCCAGCGCTACGTGTCGCTGATGGGCGTCGATGCGACACTAATCGAGCGCTTTCGAGAGGACGTCGACGCCGACGCCGCCCTGACAGGCAATCTCAACGACGCCGTCGAGCTTTTCCACCGGCGACGCGATCACTACCCGGCCAGCATGACCGCCTCCCGGAATAACGTCATCGCCCGCCTTCGCGGCAAGCTCAGCCATGCCTGCGTCGATGCTCTACAGCCCGACCTCATCGTCATGGATGAGTTTCAACGGTTCCCTGAACTGCTGCACGGCGAGAGCGATGCGGCCCATCTCGCGCGCGAATTGTTCGACTACCGCGATGCGCAAGGCAATGCGGTGCGCACCTTGCTGCTCTCGGCCACCCCCTATCGAATGCTGACGCTGCAGGGTGACCGAGCCGAGGATGGCGATCACTACGACGACTTCCTAAAGACGCTGACTTTTCTGTTCGGCCAGGCGCGGGGGCGCGACATGGTTCGCGCCTTGGACCAGGAAATGCGGGCGTTTCGGACCGCGCTGCATGGCCTGCCGGCGACGCAGGTCGAGGCGCTTGCTCAAAAAGCGAAGGTCGAGACCGCCCTCAAGCAGGTGATGTGCCGCACCGAGCGGGTCTCAAGCACCGTGGATCGCGACTCGATGGTCTGCGAGCCGAAGTCGGCGCTGACCGTGCAGTCCGACGACCTGCGCCACGCGATGGCGGTTGCCGGTGTCGCCCGCGCCTTCGATGCGCCCGATGTCATCGAATATTGGAAGTCGGCGCCTTACCTCCTCAACTTCATGCGCGACTATGCGCTGAAGCGGGCGATGAAGGAAAAGGAAGGGACTATGCTCTCGGCTGCGCTCGTCGCGGCGTTGGAAACCGCCAAGGGCACATGTCTCGATTACGACGCGCTGAATGCCTACGTACCCATCGAACCCTCCAACGGGCGGATGCGGGCGGTCATGGAGGACGTCTTTCGGGACGGCCTCGAGCAGAACCTGTGGATCCCGCCGGCGCTGCCCTATTACGGCGCTGCGCCTTCGGGCGCGCGACCCACCAAGGCGCTCGTCTTCTCGTCCTGGACCATGGTGCCCGACGCGATCGCCGCGACGCTGTCCTACGAGGCCGAGCGCCGTATGGGCGCCGGTATGGGGGGCGGCAAAACCGGTCGTGAGTATTTCGATCAGAAGCGGCCGCGGCCGCTGCAATTCAGACTGGCCGACGGCCGGCCGGCCGGATTGCGGGTCCTGCTGCTGATTTCTCCGTCGCCGATCCTCGCCGAACTCGGTGATCCGTTGGCCGTCATCGGGGGCACGTCCAAGCGGCTCAGCTATGCCGAGATGCGCGCGCTGATCGCCGAACGGCTGAAGGCGAGCCTGAAGGGCTTGGCCGCGTGCGGATCGGACGCCGTCGGGGGCGGCCTCCCGGAATGGGCGTTGCCGGCGGCGATCGACGCTGCGGCGGGCAACGGCGTGCTGAGCTGGATCGGCGCTCGGGATGGCATGGTCCGCCTGGCCGACGAGGATGCGTTCAAGGACCATGTGGCGGCGCTGATGGCGGCGGCCGTCAGCGATCTCGGACCGATCGACGACGAGGCGCTCGATCTTCTGGTCGACGTGGCGCTTGGAAGCCCGGCCGTCTGCGCCTTGCGCGCCCTGAGGCGCGTGGCCCCGGAACTCGCATGGGATGACCATCGTCTGCTGAGCGCCGCGGCCCGAGTCGCCTGGGGCTTTCGCACCCTGTTCAATCAGCATGAAGCGGTCGCGCTGCTTCGGCGCGGCGAAGAGGACCGCTATTGGCACAGGGTTCTGACCTTCTCAGCCGAACAGAATCTGCAGGCGGTGCTCGATGAGTATGCGCACTACCTGATCGAATCGCAGGGGCTAAGCGATGCCTTGCCTGCCGAACGCGTCACCGGGCTTGGTAAGGCCATAGCGGACGCCCTGTCGATTCGTCCCTCGCAGATCGATGTCGAGAATCCGACGGTCGTCGATGGCCGGCTGAAGATCGACAAGTTCCAGATGCGCGGGCGCTTTGCCATGCGCTTGGCGGATTACCGCGACGAGGAAGGCTCGGTCGCGCGGCTGGGCGGAGTGCGCGACGCCTTCAACTCGCCGTTCCGGCCCTTCGTTCTGGCCACGACATCCGTTGGCCAGGAAGGTCTCGATTTTCACCCCTATTGCTACCGGGTCTATCACTGGAACCTGCCCGGCAACCCTGTCGATCTGGAGCAGCGGGAAGGGCGCGTCCACAGGTTCAAGGGCCATGCGGTCCGCCTGAACGTCGCTCATAACCATGGCGGCAAGCTGTGGGGGCAGGGCGGCGATGTGGCCGATCCGTGGGCGCAGATGTTCGCGGCCGCGCGAGCGGCGACCCAGGCCGACACGGATTTAGCGCCTTATTGGCTTTGCGAGGGGCCGGTAAAGGTCGAACGGCGCGTGCCGATCCTGCCGTTCAGTCGCGAGACGCAGCGGCTGGAGTGGCTGAAACGCAGCCTGACGGTCTACCGGCTTGCCTTCGGCCAGCCGCGCCAAGACGACCTGCTCGGTTACCTCGGCGGACTGCTGGACCGAGATATGACCATGGCCGAGCTGGAGGCGCTGCAGATCAGGCTGCAGCCCTAGCCTGCGCGGAGTCGTTTATTCCCAGTTCGCCGACTTCAACTTCAGGGCCGTCGCGTTCTCGGAGACCGAGCGCTTCGTGGTCTCCTGAGCCCCGCCCTCGAATTGGGCCGAGATCTCAAGCGTCACCCGAACCTGGGCGTTTGGGTCGGCCACCAGGTTCACGATGATCTCATCGGCCAGCTGCATGAGGTGCATCTTGGCCGTCGCTGCGGGGATCTCTGCCGATCCGAAGAACGTCCCCGGCCCGGCGGGTTTTGCGGGCGGTTGCGGTTGCCCCGGCGGGGGGATGGGTGGCGACCCGGTTGGCGGCATCCCGCCGCCTGTCGGCTCCGTGCCTGGGATCGGCGGTTCGCCCCGGGCCGGGACTGGCTCCGGTTTCCGTTGCGCGTCCTCGTAAGCCTTCGCGGCATCGGGCTCGATCAACAACATCCGGGTGGATCGGATAGGCTTGGACCAAGCGCTCATAGTAGTGCGCTTCGCGGGTCTCGCCGGGCAGGGCTGCGCCTTCGGCCACATAGGCGTCAGCGAACGCACGACACACCGCGTCGCGCGCCTTCTCGTCCCGCACGGGCTCGAAGAGTCGCCGGCGGACGATCTCGAAGGCTTCTTCGGTGGCGACCGGCTTCCACAGCGCTTGCACCCGCCCGAAGGTCTATTCCATCGCCCGAAGCGCCTCGGCGCCGCGGTGGCCGACTTCCATTTCGGACTCCGGCAGCGACGCCAACAAGATGGCGTTGGGAACCAGCTTAACCGCCTCGGTGAGCGCCTGAACGAAGGATAGATTGCTGTCGTAGGTCCCGCCAGTCAGCTTCTCGCCGGGACCGAACTGGCGGATGTAGGCGACCAGCTCATCGAGCAGGATCACGCACGGGGCCGCCGCGGCAATCAGCGAGTGACCTGACCGGTATTTTGGACCGGGCCAGTTGCGAGGCTACTGCATGGTAGTGGCCATGGGTAGCCGGTAGGCCAGATCCGGGAAGCTGACAGGCGCGGGCGGCCGGTAGCCCAGCGACGAATGCGGCCGGACACGGTTGTAGGTGTTCTGCCATAGGCCAATCACGACCTGTGCTTCTCTCAGCGAGTAGAAGATCTCCTGGCGCAGGCACTCGTCACGAAGCTGCTCGGAGATCTCCGCCTCCTTGCACGCCAGCGCCAAGCTCTTGCCCTGGGCGGTCTGCACCTCGATCTGGCGCAGCGTCAGCACCACCTGCTCCGCGCTCGTCTTCTGACCTC
>Ga0308157_10003033_pt1 | contig 25534 bp, 27 predicted proteins | sample PhyBR1_FD_201035 | JGI IMG/M metagenome (GOLD analysis project Ga0308157, IMG submission 201035) | Phyllosphere microbial communities from UC Gill Tract Community Farm, Albany, California, United States - DLSLB.R1 | ecosystem: Host-associated > Plants > Phyllosphere > Unclassified | place: USA...
CGATTGTAAACGTAGCGCTAACTGACATGCGCGGAAGTCTTGGTGCTACCTTGACCGATGTGGCATGGGTAATTACAGCATACGCTATTGCGAATGTTATTGTAATTCCGATGACGAGCTGGCTATCACAGCAATTTGGAAGACGTAACTATTTTGTGGCTTCCATTATAATATTTACAGTCTGTTCTTTTTTGTGTGGTAATGCCACTAATATTTGGGAGCTAGTAGCTTTCCGTTTCGTACAAGGTATGGGTGGAGGAGCTTTACTAGTAACAGCCCAAACGATTATTACAGAAAGTTACCCCGTAGCAAAACGTGGAATGGCACAGGCTATTTACGGTATGGGTGTAATCGTTGGTCCAACTTTAGGTCCGCCTTTAGGAGGATATTTAGTAGATAATTACTCTTGGCCGTACATTTTCTATATCAATATTCCGTTGGGAATTATTGCTACTATTTTGGCTTTAACATTTGTTAGAAGTCCGAAATATGGAGAAAAACTAAAAGCCAATCAGGTTGACTGGTGGGGAATCATTTTGTTAAGTGCTTTTATCGGTTCTTTACAATTCGTTTTAGAGCACGGACAGCAAGACGACTGGTTTAACGATTCAACAATCATAACTTTAAGTGTTGTGACGGTTTTAGGACTGGTTCTTTTTATATGGAGAGAGCTTACTTATAAACATCCGATCGTAAACTTAAGCGTTTTAAAAGATGGTAACCTTAGAATTGGAACTATAATGTGTTTTATTCTTGGTTTTGGTCTTTATGGTTCAACATTAATCATTCCGATTTATACACAGTCTATTTTAGGATGGACAGCAACTGATGCAGGATTATTATTGATTCCAGGTTCTATCACAACGGCAATTATGATGCCTTTTGTTGGAAACATGATTCAGAAAGGTGTGCCGCAAGGTTATATGGTTGGAGTAGGATTTTTAGTTTTCTTCTTCTTTACTTTTATGATGTATAGCCGAATGACACCAGATACAGGAGTTGAACATATGTATTGGCCTTTAATTTTAAGAGGAATTGGTTTAGGATTACTTTTCGTTCCAATTACAACACTTTCTCTTTCTACTCTGAAAGGAAAACAAATTGGTGAAGGAGCAGCATTTACAGGAATGATGCGTCAGTTAGGCGGATCTTTTGGTATCGCAATTATTACTACTTTCATCACACGTTTCAGCCAGTCACACCGAGTAGATTTAATTAATAACCTAGATCCTGCCAAGTTTGAAGTACAGCAGCGAATTGCAGGAATGCAGCACGCGTTTATGGCAAAAGGATATAGCGCAGATGTTGCTTTGAAAAAAGCGTATCAGGCTATTGAAATGTCAGTAATGAAGCAAAGTACTGTAATGGCATACATGGATATTTTCATGTATCTTGGAATTATGTTTTTATGTTGCATACCGATTATTCTCTTTATTAAGAAAGGGAAGAACAAAATTAGTGCAGCCGACGCAATGCATTAATGATAATAGTAATTTTATAATACGCATAAACGCCGAATTCTTAATTGAATTCGGCGTTGTTTTTTATTTTTATTTTGACCCAAAGAGCGCAAAGAATTTATTTTTAAGAGGCGATAAAACGTAAAGTTAACAACACAAAGAAAAAAACCTTAGTACCTCAGCTCCTTTAAACCTTTGTACCTATACTAATTTCTAACGAGTAAAAACCAAATGATTTCCTCTAGAAAGATTGGCATCAAACTGATATCCTTCGTAATTAAAGCCTTTTAAATCGTCAATCGTTTCTGCATTGGTATCAATTATATAACGAACCATCATCCCCCTCGCCTTTTTCGCAAAGAAACTGATCATTTTTAGTTTTCCATCTTTGTAATCCTTGAAATCTGGAGTAATTACGGGCACTTTCAAAGCTTTTACATCAACAGCCGAAAAATATTCATTGCTCGCTAAATTCACAAATAATTCGTCTTTTTTCAATTCTTTATTCAAAGCTTTAGTTACTGTTGGTTTCCAGAATTCATGCAGGTTTTTAGATTCGGCAACTGGCATTTTAGTTCCCATTTCTAAACGGTACGCCTGCATCAAATCAAGCGGTTTCAAAAGACCGTAAAGACCCGATAGAATTCGAAGTTTATCTTGTAAAACATCTAATTTTTCTAAAGGAATTGTATAAGCATCTAAACCAGTATAAACATCACCATCGAAAGTATAAACGGCAGGACGCGCATTTTCTGGTGTGAAAGGCGTTTTCCAATCTTGGTTTCTCTTCCAGTTTAAATCGGCTAATTTGTCTGAGATTGACATTAATTCTGATAATTCAGAGGGCTTCTTTTGTTTTACTACCTTATGAACCACTCTTGCTTCTTTTAAGAATGAAGGTTCTGTATATTGTGATGTTGGTAATTCTTTTTCGAAATTCAGTGATTTCGCTGGAGATATAACAATTTTCATTTGTGCTTTTTTCTATGATTCAAAAATACGAATTGCAATTCTAAAAATTATAGTTTGCAATTGATTTGTTCTATCCCTCTATTTTTTTAGCCACGAATTACACAAATTTCCACGAATTTTTCTCTCAAGCAGGTTATTAAGTTTTTTTGCCACTCCCGATAGCTATCGAGATAAAAAGACTCACACAGATTTTTTTTAATCTTTCTAATCCTATAATCTGTGGCTAAAAGAAATAATTCGTGGAAATTCGTGGAAATTTGTGTAATTCGTGGCAGCTCTTTCTCAATTCATAAAAATTGATGCTTCAAAATGTGAAATTGTTCAAAAAAGTGAGCTCTAGATTATAAAAGGCATTTTCTATGTTGTAAATTTGCATGCATTTCATTTCTTAGAAATTTGAAATTGCATTTTTACTCTATAATCAGTGAATTCGTGGCGATACAAACAAATTACAAAACTGCTTTACAAAACAAAATCTTCGATATTATTTCGAAAGCTTCTCAGGAATTAAATGTTGACTCTTATGTGATAGGAGGATTTGTTCGTGATTTGCTTTTAAATCGAGGCTCTAAAAAAGATATTGATGTAGTTGCTGTTGGAAGCGGCATCGAATTAGCGCTTAAAGTTTCAGATTTACTTCCGAATAAACCAAAAGTTCAGGTTTTTAAAACTTACGGAACAGCTATGCTTCGTTTTGAGGATACCGATATTGAATTTGTTGGCGCAAGAAAAGAATCTTACAATCGTGATAGCCGAAATCCGATTGTGGAAAACGGAACTTTGCAAGACGATCAAAATCGTCGAGATTTTACAATCAATGCTTTTGCTTTATCTTTAAATAAAAACAATTTTGGGGATCTTTTAGACCCTTTTGATGGTTTAACCGATTTACAAAATAAAACAATCAAAACACCTTTGGATCCAGACATTACCTATTCTGATGATCCTTTGCGAATGCTTCGTGCGATTCGTTTTGCGACTCAATTGAATTTCGATATCGAAGAAAATTCTTTGAATGCAATCACAAAAAATGCAGATCGCATTAAAATTATTTCTGGCGAAAGAATCGTTGATGAGTTAAACAAAATTCTCATGACGGATAAACCTTCAACAGGATTTTTACTTTTATACAAAACAGGACTTTTGGATATTATTTTACCTGAATTGACTGCTTTGAATCAGGTTGAAGAAATTGAAGGCCATACGCATAAAAACAATTTCTATCATACGTTGGAAGTTGTCGACAATATTTGTCCAAACACAGATGATGTTTGGCTTCGTTGGTCGGCTTTATTGCATGACATTGGGAAAGCGCCCACTAAACGTTTCACTAAAAAACAAGGCTGGACTTTTCACGGACATGAGTTTTTAGGTGGAAAAATGGCGAAGAAAATATTCGAACGTCTGCATATGCCATTGAACCACAAAATGAAATTTGTGCAAAAAATGGTTATTATGAGTTCTCGTCCAATCGTTTTGGCACAAGATATTGTAACCGACAGCGCCGTTCGCCGTTTGGTTTTTGATGCTGGCGAAGATGTTGAAAATTTAATGACTTTGTGCGAAGCGGATATCACAACTAAAAATCCATCAAAATTTAAGAAATATCATAAGAACTTTGAGCTTGTCCGCAAGAAAATTGTTGAAGTTGAAGAACGCGATCATGTTCGTAATTTTCAGCCACCAATCTCGGGTGAAGAAATTATGGAAATGTTCGATCTGAAGCCTTCACGCGAAATCGGAGTTTTGAAAGAAGCGGTGAAAGAAGCTATTTTAGAAGGCGTTATTCCAAACGAATACCAGGCCGCTTACGATTTTGTAATTAAAAGAGCTGAGAAATTAAATTTAAAACTTAAGAAATAGTGGATCTAGTAAGTTATTTGTTTTTTATTTTATTTTTTACCCTTACAGCATTATCTTACTTTCTTTTTTTTAAAGAATTAAGAAGAACACAACAACAAATAAAAAGCAAATACAAGTGGATAGTTATACTTTATTGTATAGCGATAAACATACTAGTTGTGATATTATATTTCAGTTTTGAATTCTATTTTTTGAAAGGCATTTTAAAATTTGAAGTGAATAATAATTTTATTGAGAGAATAGTAAAAACATTAATAATATTTACCTTAAACGGTATTTCAAACTTCTATTTGCTGAAATTTTATTTAAAAAGAATTTCTAAACAAAAAACTGAAATCGAATTAATTGGAAAAGAATGAAAAAAGAGAATAAATCAGTAATCATTTGGTTACTATCAGGCTGTGTTTTATTGTTTTTAATGGTTGTCGTGGGAGGAATCACCCGTTTGACCAATTCAGGTTTATCTATGACCGACTGGCATTTGGTAACCGATACCTTCCCGCCTTTAACAGATGCCAAATGGCAGGCCGCTTTTGACGAGTACAAAAAATTTCCAGAGTACCAGAAAATCAATATTCACAACGATTTTCAATTGGCAGATTATAAATTCATCTATTTCTGGGAATGGTTTCACCGTTTCATTGGCCGTATTATTGGTTTGGTTTTCTTTGTTCCGTTTGTTTACTTTTTAGCCAAAAAGAAATTAGATACTGATACTATTAAAAAATGCATCGTTCTTTTGGCAATGGGAGCTTTCCAAGGATTTTTAGGCTGGTTTATGGTAAGAAGCGGGTTAATTGACAATCCAGATGTGAGCCACTTCAGACTTTCATTACACTTAACTTTTGCATTCATTACTTTCGCATACACACTTTGGGTTGCATTAGATTTAATCTACCCAGAAAGAAATATCAACAAAATTCTACCGCTTAGAAATATTGCACGATATGCTTTAGTCGCTTTATTAATTCAAATTATTTACGGTGGATTTGTAGCTGGTTTAAATGCAGGACTAATTCACAATCACTGGCCTTTAATGAGCGATGGAGAATTTATTCACGAATCGGTTTTTATTGAGCAATCGTCTTTAGTGAAAAATTTAATTGAAGGAAAAAGTGGTGTTCAGTTTGTACACAGAACTTTTGCTTATGTAGTTGTTGCAATTATTCTTTTTCTTTTCTTCAAAAGCAAAAAATATACGCTTACTCATACTCAGGCAAACGGAATCAAAACTTTAGTCGTTTTTGTTTTCATTCAGTTTTTATTGGGCGTTTTCACTTTATTATATAGCGTGCCATTGGCTTTAGGATTAATTCACCAGATTATGGCGTTTTTCCTTTTGAGCGCTATGACTTATACATTGCATAGATTAAGCAAATAAATCGAAATATATTAAAACATAAAAGAGCTGTCTCAAAAGGGCAGCTTTTTTTGTAAGCTTCAGAGAAGCGAAATATTTATAGCAAAAGATAAAAGTTTACAGTATAAAGCTCCGGAGGATGGACATATTTATTTTTTCAGTTTTAATATATGCCGCTCCTCTGGAGCTTATTTTAATTGTTTATTGTAATTCTATAAATATTTCACCCCGCTGGGGTCTTACTCAATTGAAATCTCTTGAATTCCTAATTTTAAAAAAGCTTTTATCCTAGCCAAGTCTTAAAATCTTGTACTTTTTCTCGGCTTACAATAACCTCATCTTCTTTATAAGTTGGAAGAATCACTTTAAGTCGAGAATTAGTATAAACCTGAATTTCTTTAATTGCTTTTAACGGAACAATAAATTTTCTGCTTACGCGAAAGAAATCCTTTTTGTCGAGTTCCTGCTCTAGAATTTCTAAAGTGGAATCAATCAAATAATCGCGATTGTCGTACGTATGAATGTAAGTTCCTTTGTTTTCACTAAAAAAACATTCAATTTCTTCTGTAGTAATGACTTTTAGATGCTGACCAATTTTAACTGTAAATCTTTTTTTATAGCTTTTCTCAAAAGGATTTGACAGCATTTGGCGAATCTGTTCAAAATCTAAATGTAGATTTGAAGATTCTGCCGCAGCTTTAGGAAGTCTTGTTTTGAATTTAGAAACAGCCGTTTCCAAATCATCTTCATCAATAGGTTTTAGAAGATAATCAATACTATTTAGCTTAAAAGCCTTTAATGCATATTCATCATACGCGGTAGTAAAAATAATGGCGCTTTTAATATCTATTTTTTCAAAAATCTCAAATGACAAACCATCAGACAGCTGGATATCCAGAAAAATCAGATCCGGATGCGGATTATTTTCAAACCATTGCACAGATTCTTCAACAGAGTGAAGCATTGTTTCTACGGTTACATCTAACTTTTCAAGTTTTCTTTGCAGCAATCTTGCGGCTGGTTTTTCGTCTTCTATAATTAATGTGATCATTTACTATACTATGAAATTTGAAAAAATTATGAATTCAAAGTTACTCCCATTTATTTTTATTTGCGGTATCTTTTTCCATGTATTTTTCGATTTTTCTTTTCTCCCAATCTGATCCAAAAAACCAATCAGTACCAAATACAGATAATCCGTGCGCTAGTAAACCAATTCCCCAAAAAAATGCAGTAGAATACGTGTGCCATTCCGTCAAACCGCTAAAATCCATTCCTTCATTAAAATTATCTCGGGTTATACTTGAGACAATAATGATAATATTTACAATAATGTAAACTTTTACGTGCGAGTAAAATCCTTTTAGTTTCTTTACCCTTCTATAAGCTGCATTATAATTTTCATCGTCTGTATGCTCTCCAAAATGCTGTTTTGCGTAATCCTCGTACATATTTCTTCTAAAACGTCCCATAACTATATTTTAATTATTTCCACTTGTTTTTATTCTGTTTTTCCTTCTCCATAAATTCTTTGATTTTTCTTTCTTCCCATTCTTTACCCATTCCTGGAAAAACCTCAAAGACTTTTAATCCATGAAAAACTACTCCAACTCCCCACCATAATAAGGGCCAAAAAAACCATAGATATTGAGGTGATGTATAAAGGTTTATAAAAATCAAAATTGCATTTACCAATATGTAAGCAACTAGATTTCCATAAAATCCTTTTAAGTTTTCAACTTTTTTTCTTGCCTGAATATATCTTTCTTCCTCGCTTAAATTCGTTTCCATGATTATTCCCATTTTTGTTTTTTATATTTTTTTTCTAAAATGCTTCTCAATTTTCGTTCTTCCCATTCGTGTCCAAAAATCTTATAGGAAGCAAACAAATCGATTGCAGAACCCACTATAACAGCCGACCAAATAATTACAACTACCCAATTGAGATATTTTATCGGAAAAAATTGCAATGGCAGATTGGTATATTCTTTTAAAAGAAAAACAATCAGTGCAAGAGTGTAAATGAACAAATGCTTGTAAAAAGATTTCAGCTGAATTACTTTTTTACTTGCTAATTCTTGCAGTATTACTTCTTCTTGATCGTTACTCAAATTTGTTTCCATGACTATTTTCTAATCGTTGTTTATTTTCTTTTTCTAGAATTTCCTGAATCTTTTTCTGTTCCCATTTCTTATTAAAGAAAGGCGGAAGACCAAAAACTTTCAGTCCGTGCAAGATTATAGCTATTCCCCACCCCATTACAGACCAAATCCACCAAAGGTATTCTGGAGAAGTCATATAATTTACAACAATCACAATTGGATTACATAAAACGTACACAGTCAAATGCTCGTAAAATCCTCTTATCTCTTTTACTTTTTTCTGAGCATCATAATAGCGAACTGTTTCTGTGAAATTATTTTCCATTATTTCCACGTTTTTTGTTTGTTATCTTTCTCTAAAATCTCGCGAATTTTTCTTTCTTCCCAATCTGAGCTGTATCCAAAAACTTTAAAAGCATGCATTGCAACTCCAAATCCCCAGCCTAAAGCTGAAAACCAAAACCATTGAAATCCTGGTGAAAATTTTAGATTAATAAAAACCAAGAACGGAATCACACAACAATATGAAATTAAATTTCCGTAAAAACCTTTCAGTTCCTCTACTCTTTTTTTGGCTCTATAGTAAGCTTTTGCTTCGTCGGTATATTCTGCACTCATTTCCATAACCGCAATTTGTTTGGTTAAAATTGGAATTCTAACAGTGAAATTCTTCTCATCCTGATCAACTTTCACTTTTCTATCTGTTATAATTCCGTATCTGTTTACAATATTTTGCAATCCGACACCTTGCCTGTCCTGCAAAACTTCTTTTTTCTGAAGATCATTCTGAATCGCCAGATAATCTTTATCAATAAAAATTCTGATATGAAGCGGTTTTTGCTCGCTTACAACATTGTGTTTTACAGTATTCTCTAGCAAGAGCTGTAAAGAAAGTGGCACTACTTTGGCTTCTGGATTAATGTTTTCTGTTGGCAATTCGTAAAACAAACTATTTTCGAAACGCATTTTCAGCAAATTCATATAGGTTTTTGCAAATGACAATTCATCTTCAACCGAAACCAATTCTTTGTCTTTCTGTTCTAAAACATATCGATAAATTTTAGAAAGAGAAGTTGTAAAACGCTGCGCATTATCTGGATTTTCTTCTATTAAAGAACTCAGAACATTTAAGCTATTGAAAAGAAAATGCGGATCGATCTGATTTTTTAAGCTTTCGAATTTGGCATTTGCCGTTCCCGCAATAATTTTCTGCTGCGTTACTTTATTTTCCTGATAGAGTTTATAAAAATTAAGTCCATGAAAAAACAAAAGCACAATAAAAGTCATTACCGCAGATTCGATATAATTTTCTGCTTTTTCATTGGCAAGAAAACCTATTATTGTTTTATTCTCGATTATTACACTTGTAAACAAACGCAATACTCCAATTACAATCATCGATATTAAAAACGAACTTGCAAAACCAATTAAAATTCTCTTTAGCGAATATGGATTTTCTCGGAAAACCCTATCTAAAAACTCAAAAAGAACAACGTTTACGATATATAAAACCACACTGTAAAGCATGCAGTACAAGAAATAAATGTAAAGATTCTTGGTAAAAACTGCTGTTCCTAAAGAGGCGAACCGAATTAGAAAAGAAAATAAAAATACTATTCCTCCAACTAAGCATGCTTTTAACAAATTAGGTTTTAATATCATAATGTTTTATAAACTATTGAATTATTTACAAGTTTTTTGAATTTCTAAAGCTCTATCCAATCCCCATTTTGGAGCATAAGGTGTAGCTGGTTTAAAAGTATTAAAAAGTTCAATAGATTTATCAACTTGCGCGCATAAAGGTTTTGTATCTACTCCTGTCCATTTTGCTCCTCCTAATTGGTAATCTGCTTCACCAAAAACAGCTCTCGGATTGTTTGGGTCTAGCGCTTTTGCTTTCGCGTAAGCTTCCATCACTTTACCAGAATATTTCATCCCGTTTGTCATTGGATCGGCTACAACGTATCCTGTGTAAATTAAAGCCTGCATTACGTATAGCTCTGAGTTTGCTTGATCCTTTATCAATTCGATATCTAATGCATCTTGCGCTTTTGTCAATAATAAATCGATTTTAGTTTTGTCTTTTTCTGTAAATACAGCTGTTGCATTGATCAAAGCTACATAGTAATTTGGCAAATAACTGTTTTTTTCAGCCGCCGCAATTCTTTCAAATAAAGCAGAAGCTTCTGTATTTTTTCCTTCTTTCCAAAGTCCGAACGCTTTATTCATTCCTTGTTCAAATTGTGTCTGAGCTGAACTTATTACTACTACAAATAGTGCGATTAAAGTGATGATTTTTTTCATTTTATAAATTATTAATGGTTTTGTTTATATAGATTAGTTATTTGTCTTTTTAGAATACAATTTCAATTTTTGAATCTTTACTAACATTAAATTTAGCATCTTGATAGGAAGGAGGTCCCATAAATCCTTTTGCATTGTTTGAAGCTGCATATTCTTCTACTGGCATTCCCATTGCGTTTCTATCCAGCTTTCCGTTGCTGTTTTCATCATGATACGTAGAAATTGCATATTCTCCCGCAGGAAGATTATCAAAAGTTACAACTGCTTTATTGTCTTTAATTTCCGAAGCAAGACTTTTGTAAGTTGTTTTAAGAAATGTTCCGTCTGAATTATATAATCCTACTTTTACAACTCCAGTATCATTTTTTAAACCTGAAACAGCAACAGTTAATTTTACATTTTGTGCAGACATTAAGCTGCAGATAAATAAGATGGTTATTGTGATAATTTTGGTCATGATTTTTTTTTTTAAGGTTCTAAGTTTTTTTGTTGATGATTAAAACTCGGTTTGTTAGTTTATAATTCAAAAGTATATCGGTTTTCACTCTTTTAAAATTAAATGATACTGAGTTGTTGATTTTGGTTACTGAATTGTTTTTTTTTAGTTTCTAAGGTTCTGAGATGCTAAGATTCTAAGTTTTTTTCCTCAGAACCTTAGCATCTTAGAGCCTTTTTAAAGATTCTTCAACTGATTCTCATTCTTATTCTGGCTGATTGTCCAGAAGAAACCTACGAAGAAGAATCTGTCTGCTGTTGGAACCACGGCTTGTCTTTGATACACTCCGCTTGGGTCTGGATTTTTAGCATAATCGTATCCGAAAACATTTTGTGTTCCTAAAACATTTGAAACCGAGAAATAAAGGATTTTTTGTGTCGTTAATAAATATGCCCAGTTGAAACTCAAACTATTGTATGATTTTGTTTTTCCGTTCATAAACTGCGTCTGATTTGGATCATTGTACGGACGACCTGTACTGAAACTGTTTGTAAAACCAACTTGCGATTTCCAATCTGTAATAAAATATTTTGTTACAACAGATAAATTATGATTCGCAATAAAACTTGGAGTTGCCATGTAAGGAAAGTTTTTATATTGTCTTTCTGAATCGATATAAGAATACGAAATCCAATATTCTAAGTTTTTGTACAAATTGCTATCTCTCCAGAAAATATCCAATCCTTTTGCATAACCCGATCCGTTGTTGTTGAAAACCGAATTGTATTGAATATCTCTTGTATCATACTGCACCAAATTGCTATAATCTTTGTAATAAGCCTCCGCTCTAAGGGTTTGCCCAGGTCTTGTAAACGTATAATTCAAAATATAATGACTTGCCTTCTCGCTTTCAAACTGATGATATTTAGAAAACTTAATATAATCTACAACTGGTGTTTGAGTAAAATCTCCGTAAGCAAAAGAAAACTGACTACTTTTTGAAGCTTTATATCCTAATGAGGCTCTAGGCGCAATATGGTTTTCGTTTAACAAACTGTTATTAGAATATCTCAAACCTACTTTTAAAGCTAGTTTTTTAGAAAACATAACATCACCTTCTGTATACGCTGCAAAAATGTTCGAATCGTAACCATTTGTAACATTAAGCGCAATATTATCGGCTACATTTTCATTGTATTTTGTAATGAAATAATCTGTTCCGAAAGACAATTTAAAATAGTTTGAAAATTTCTTGCTTAATTTCAATTTCAACTGAGCCGCATTTTCCTGACTATCAACTCCCGTAATATCATATTTAAGTTTGTTTTTGCTGTAACCGTAACTAACTCCAGAAGTAATCTGCCATCCTGTTCCGAAACTTCCTTTGTATGAAGAATTCAAATAAAAGTTATTATTGTTCATATCAGTTCGAATCGGGTTTTCGAAATTGACGTTTTTCTGATTTAAATCGAATTTTTCAGAATCGAATGAAGCATACAATTTAAAAATTCCGTTTGTGAAATTGTATCTGTAAACCGTTTCGCCTCCTAGAGATTGATAAGGATTGTTCCAATCTACATTTTGCGGAATCACGGCTTGATAAGGAGCCAAGTTGATATAAGCCATATTTACGCTCAAAGAGCTTTTTTTAAATTTCTGAGTATTTCCTAAACTTAAACCAACTGTCATTAATCCTATATCTGTTTTTTCATGATCTTCTTCATCTTGAGTATTTAAAAGTAAAACACTCGATAAAGCTTCACCATATTCCGCAGAATAACCACCTGTAGAAAATGCGATTCCGCTAAACAAAAAAGGAGAAAAACGGCTTCTAGTTGGCAAATTATTGGTTGTTGCCCCATAAGGCTGTGCTACACGAATTCCGTCCACAAAAGTCTGAGTTTCGCTTGCTTCACCTCCACGTACAAACAAACGTCCGTCTTCCCCTACTGATTGCGTTCCTGGCAAAGTCTGCAAAGCTGCCACAATATTTCCAGCAGATCCAGCCGTTGTAACAATATCCAAAGGTTTTAAAACAGAAACTCTTGCCTTGTCTCCCGATTCTAAAGTTCCTGCTGTAATAACAACTGCATCTAGGGCATTAACATTTTCTCTTAATTTTACCGTTTGGTCTTTATAATTGGCAACATCAATTTCTTGTTTGAAAGTTTCAAAAAGCAAAAAGCTAACTACTAAAAATTTGTTTCCTGTTTCTGTCGTTTCAAAAGAGAAATCTCCGGTTTCAGAACTTGTAGCTCCGTCATAAGTTCCGTCAATATATATGTTTGCACCTGCAACTGGTTTTCCTTTTTGGTCTACAACTTTTCCTGAAATTGTATTTTGAGCAAAAATTAATGCTGTAAAAAATAAAAAACTAAGGGTAAAAAATAATTTGGTTTTCATGTCATCTTTGGTTTTTGATGAAGCAAATGTATTTTAACATTAAACGTTAAAAAATATATAATAACCCAATTGTAGAATTTCGAGGATGAGTTGTAAAATACTAATTTGTATCTTAGCTAGGAAAACCAAAATCATCATTTTATGTCAGAAAGTAAACGAATTTCAAATCTATATCAGTCTATTTATAATGGAAATCCTTGGCTTGAAGTTAATCTAGACAATACTTTAAAAAATGTTACAGCTGAGCAGGCTTACAGAAAAATAAACCCAAACCTTAATACAATCTGGGAAATTGTAAACCATTTGATCCAATGGAGAAGAAATATTTTAGAACGCATGCAGGGTGAAGTAATCATTACTCCAGACCATAATTATTTTGTTCCTGTTTTAGATCCTTCAGAGGCAGCTTGGGAGCAATCACTTCAAACACTGGCAAAGTCTCAAGAATCATGGAATACTTTTTTTGAAGGTTTTGATGATGCTGATTTAGCAAAAATTTATGTGAATAATGGTCATACGTATTACGAGCACATTCATGGAATTATCCAGCATGATGTGTATCATTTAGGACAGATTGTTATTTTGAAGAAATTGCTTTAATTAATAGAAATAAACTTAAATGAATTTTTTCAGCAAAAAAAGCAGTCCAGATGACGAAAACAGATTAAGACTTGAAAAATTAGTTGATCAAACAAAAAAAGTTGAAGTTCCAATTGGTTGGGAAAAACAAACATTCGCAATTGGCGGATTAAATAGTGTTGGTTTTTCAAAAAAATTCCCTGAAATGCTTTTAGTTGTATCAAGTCAAGGAAGAGGCTTAATCGATTGTTCTAAATTTGAATTGATTGGAAGAGATTATGATGATAGCTGGAATTGGATGGATGCATACGAATTGTGGGCAATGGGAATCAGTAAACTATCTGATGAAAAAATAGCTGTTGGTGGAGTTGATGGCGGCGGTCTTCCTTTTTCTAATAAGCATGGTGATTCAATCGAATTTATGGCAACACAATGGCCAATTATTGATCTAGTTTTTGCCTCAAATTATAAAAGCTTATATGTAGAAAATGAAACTCAAGACTGTTTCAGAATCTTCCATGATTATGAGTTAAAAACTTATGGTTTCTCATATGATGGAAATTATTTTGTAACTGCAACAAGTAGTGAAGTCAATATATACAGAAAGTTAAAAAACAAAATCTAAAATATATTCATATGAAAAAATCAGTCCTTTTATTAGTTTTTCTATTTGTGAATGTAATTGCTTTTTCTCAAGAAACCGAATCAAAGTACGATGAAACTTTAGCAAAATCACTTCACGCTGATGAATACGGAATGAAGAAATATGTTTTTTGTCTTTTAAAATCTGGAAGCAATACAACTGCTTCTAAAGAAGAAACCAAAAAACTTTTTGAAGGTCATATGGCAAATATTGGCAAATTAGCCAAAGAAGGAAAACTAGCTGTTGCTGGACCATTCATGAAAAATGACAGAAATTATCGTGGCATCTACATTTTTAACGTCGAAACAATAGAAGAAGCCAAAGCGCTTATTGCTACTGATCCGGCGATAAAAGCCGATTTACTCGAAGCCGAATTAACGCCTTGGTACTCTACTGCAACCTTGCAGGAAACTGTAAAAATACACGACAAAATTGCCAAGACGAAAATGTAAAATATGAAAACAGAAAAAGAAAAAATGATCTCTGGCGAATATTACAACGCTTTTGATCCAGAATTGTTTAAAGGACGTAGAAATGCTAAAAATTTACTGCACACCTTAAACGTAAAAGAATACAGAGTTACCAAAAAAGCAAAAGAGATTTTGGCAGCATTAATTCCAAATGCGGGAGCAGGTTTATACATCGAACCTCCTTTTCATTGCGATTATGGTTATAATATTTTTTGCGGAGAAAACGTTTATTTTAATGTGAATTGTGTCGTTTTAGACTGTGCACCAGTAAATATCGGATCAAATGTGTTTATTGCGCCAAACGTTCAGATTTATACTGCATCTCATCCGCTTGACGCTGAATTAAGAAAAACGCTTGAAAATGCATATCCAGTTACAATTGGAGACGATTGCTGGATTGGCGGAAATTCGGTTATCTGTCCAGGCGTAACAATTGGAAAAGGCTGTGTTATTGGCGCTGGATCGGTTGTCACAAAAGATATTCCAGACAATTCATTAGCAGTTGGAAATCCTGCAAAAGTTATACGAAAATTAAATCAAGAACCTGAATCAAAAAAGTAATGCTTACCCTTAATAAAGTTCATCATATTGCCATTTTATGCTCTGATTACGAAAAATCAAAATATTTCTATACTCAGATTTTAGGCTTAACCATTATTCGTGAAATCTATCGCGAAGAACGCCAGTCGTATAAATTGGACTTAGCGTTAAATGGTTCGTACGTAGTCGAATTATTTTCATTTCCAAATCCGCCACAAAGACCTTCAAGACCAGAAGCGGTTGGTTTGCGCCATTTGGCTTTTGAAGTTATCAATTTAGAAGAAACAATTGCTTTTTTAACTTCTAAAAACATAGAATCGGAACCAATTAGAATTGACGAAACAACAGAAAAACGCTTCACTTTTATTGCTGATCCTGATTTATTGCCGATTGAGTTTTACGAGAGATAAATAATGAAAGGTGCAAAGGCTCAAAGTTGCAAAGGTTCAGAGGTTTTTCATTTAATACATATACCTACAATTTGTCATTTCGATCTCCAGGCCTTGGGAGCGAAATGACAAATTTGGGTTTAATTCCCTGTTTTTAAGAAAAAAACTTTGTGCCTTAGCACCTTTGTGGCAAAACCACGTTTCGAAAGAATTTTCTTGTTTATATCCGTTTTAACACACTAAATTAAAGATTTCCTAGAAAAAACCGAATTTGATGCTTAATTTTGTAATCCGCATAAAAAAAGTGCGATTTCAAACTTATAATGATGAACAAAACGGCGCAAATCAAAAAAAATCATCAATTCATTAAATTCCGAAAATTAGTTATTGTTTCTATCTTAATTGGCTTTCTCTCTGCCTTTCTCGGAATTTCTCTAAAAAAAATAACGGAATACTACGAAGAAATCTTCTTTCACGAAGTATCTGTTCATCCTATTTTTTATATCGTATTTCCAGTTTTCGGATTATCGGTAATTTATTTTTTAAGGCAATATCTTTTTAAGAAAAAAGAAAATAAAGGGATCAAAGAAGTTTTTGAAAGCACCGCATCAAAATCTAAAAATCTCCCTTCTTATAAAATTCCATCACATTTCATAAACGGATTACTAACGGTTATTTTTGGAGGTTCAACAGGAATCGAAGTTTCTACCGTTGTTGCTACAGCAACTATTGGATCTGTTGCACACGAAAAAGAAAATGTTTTCCGCCAATACAAAACAGAGTTAATCTGCGCTGGAGTCGCGGCTGGAGTAACGGCGCTTTTCAGCAGTCCGATCGCGGGAATTTTATTTGCTTTTGAAGTTATTTCAAGAAAAGTAACACGAGCATTTATCATTTCAAATGTAATTGCCGTTTCGATTGCTTTCGGTTTACTTACAATTTTAAAAGAAGAACCTTTATTTGCAGTTTCAATTGTAACTTGGAATTTAAAAGCGATTCCGTACTTCATTCTTTTAGGAATTTTAGCTGGAATGAATTCAGTATACCTAACGCGTTGTGTCTTATTCTTCAAATCACAATTTGGTAAAATCGACACACATTATTACAAAATCATTTTAGGCTCAGCAGTTTTAAGTATTTCCTTATTCTTTTTCCCTCAATTATATGGAGAAGGCTATCACGCCATTAAAGGAATTTTTGGAAATGCACCTCAAACCCAATTGACTATAACTTTGGCTTTAACATTTATCGGAATTTTAATTCTAAAACCAATTGTTACATCAATAACATTGGCTTCTGGAGGTGACGGAGGTGTTTTTGCTCCAAGTTTATTCATCGGAGCATTTTTAGGATTATTATTATCTTCAATCTTAAACAGCTTTTTCCATGTCAATGTAATTCCGGTTAACTTTATGATTATCGGAATGGCTGCGGTTCTTAGTGCAAGTATTCACGCACCTTTCACAGCGATATTCTTGGTTTGCGGATTAACAAACGATTATACTTTATTTTTCCCAATTCTTGTAGTTTGTTTAATTTCAAAATATACTGCAAAAACAATTTATCCGTATACCGTTTATAGTTATTCTCCAAGTTTAGTTAAATAATTTACAGACAAATCATAATCTGGAGATTAAAAACATACAGCAAAGTATATTTAAAAGCATAACGAGTAAAATATAATACCACAATAATGCCAACTGAAAAAATAAAAAGAAGCTATCGCAAAACACGTTACATTCTTTACAAAGAAACTTTAATCGATTATAAGGAACACTTTTGGTCATTTTTAGGTTCTTTCGTCGGAATTGGAATTTTAGCTTATGTACAATCAATACACTTTTCTGGTCCTGATGCCGTTTATTTAATTGGTTCTTTTGGAGCATCCAGTGTTTTGGTTTACGGAATTATTCAGAGTCCGTTTTCACAGCCTCGAAATTTAGTTGGTGGACACGTAATCTCTGCGCTTGTTGGTGTTACTATTCATAAACTTATTCCTGATATTATGTATATTGCTGCACCGTTGGCCGTTTCAATTGCCATTATTTTAATGCAGATTACCAAAACGCTTCACCCTCCAGGAGGAGCGACGGCCTTAATTGCAGTTATCGGAACGGAAAAAGTAAAAGCACTTGGCTATATGTATGTTCTTTCTCCAGTTTTCACAGGAGTTCTTATTTTACTATTAACTGCTTTGGTTTTTAATAATATGACTTCAAGCAGAAGTTATCCTAGTCATAGTACATATCACAAACATTATCATAAAATTCGAAAAAGATTGACTGGAAAGTAATTCTCATTCCTAATTCCTGCAAGGTTTTCAAAACTTGTAGGCTTGTAATCAGATTAAAACTATACCTACAAGTTTTGAAAACCTTGCAGGTATGCCGACCAAATAAACTGCAGTGAATCAAAATATTAAAATCTTTTCAACAAATCGTAATTCGTAATTCGTATTTCGTTTTTTATATTTTACCTTTGACCTCTCAATAAAAACAAAGATTATGGTTTATAAATTTAGAGTTATTCTAGACGCCGAAGAAGATATTTTTAGAGACATTGCTATTCTTGAGGAAGATACACTTGAGGATTTACACAATGCAATCTTCAACGCTTTTGGCTTTGACGGATCAGAAGTGGCTTCATTTTATACTTGTGATGATACTTGGAATCAAGAAGATGAAATTCCACTTTTTGATACTGGAGATGTTCCTGGCGAAATAAGAACCATGAACGATTATCCGTTATCTAGTATCTTAGACAAAGAAAACACAAAAATCATCTACGTTTACGATTTCATCAGTATGTGGACATTCTTAGTTGAATTGGCTGCAGTAGAAGACGAAACTGTTGGAGCAACTTATCCTGAAACTTTATTCTCTCATGGTGAAATGCCAGACGAAGCAACAGAAAAAAACTTCGAAGCAGACATGCACGACGATATCTACGGAGAATTTGAAGATGACCTAGACGAAGACGATCTTGACATGTTTGAGGGAGATGACAGCTTCGAAGATTATGGATTTGAGGAGAATTGGAATTAATTCTTTTTCAGGTTCAAAGGTTCAGAGTTACAAAGGTTCAGAGGTTTCTTTAAAATCTTAGATTTTAAAATGTAATATTTTTCTTTATTTTTATATTTTAATTTTTAAAATATAAAATGAAAACTTTTCGCGACCTTTTGATCTGGCAAAAATCTATGTCCCTGGTAACTGAAATTTACCAATTAACAAATTCATTCCCAAAAGAAGAAATTTATGGACTATCTTCACAAATTAGAAGATGTTCCATATCAATACCGAGTAATATTGCTGAAGGATATGGCAGAGATGGAAATAGTGATTATTTGAGATTTTTAAATATTTCGATGTCATCATTATTCGAAATGCAGACTCAGCTTGAAATTTCATTCAATCTAAAATATATAACCGAGTACCAATTCAGTAAAATAAATGGAGAAAGTAGAGAATTAGAACGAATGTTAAGTTCTTTTATTCGAAGAATAAAAGAAAGAAAATAACCTTTGTCACTTTGAACCTCTGCACCTCTAAACCTAAAAAAATAAATGATCAACTTATTCAATACCCACATCGACACCCTTTCCATACACCGCGTTGGAAACAAAAGTCGTAACGAAGCTATTTTTTTATCAGAGCAGCCATTCAACTTAAATGATGAGATTGTTCCTTTGATCAAAGAATTCTTTTTTAAGCCTTTTAGAGAAAAAGAAGAAAACTATTATCAGTTTGCACACGAAGTGGACTTGGACTACAACGACATGTTTAAGTATGCAACTGAGATTTTTGCCAATCCGTCAAATGTTCATGAGGTTTCTAAAAACATTACAAAACATTTATACGAGCAGTCAAATCACCCGCACATTAAAAACGGAGAGGTTTATGTAACGTATTTGACGAACCTAAGTATTGACAACAATGTTGTTGATGCAATCGGAATTTTTAAAAGTGAGCTACAAGCAGACTTTTTACAGTTTGAAGAAAAAAACAGCAACCTTGAAATGATCTTACAGCAAGGAATCAATCTGAATAAATTGGATAAAGGCTGTTTAATTTTTAACTACAAAAAAGAAGAAGGATATAAAATCCTGACTGTAGACAGCAACCGTTATGACGCACGTTACTGGTTAGAGCACTTTTTATCTGTTGATGCTTTTGAAGATGAAAATTTCATCACTAAAAAATATTTAAAATTCTGTCAAAACTTCGCAAAAGACGTGGTTTTGCCAGCAGAAGACAAGAAAGAGGAAGTAATGTTTATGAACCGATCTGTGAATTATTTCGCTAAAAATGATCAGTTTGAAGAACAGAATTTCTTGAATGAAGTAATTGACAATCCTGATTTGATCCCTGAATTTAAAAACTATAAAGTTGATAAAGGAGAAAAATACAGCATCGAAGATGTAACCTCATTCCCTATTGCCAACGCAGCAGTTTCTGACGCTAGAAAATCGATTAAAAATGTAATTAATTTGGATACTCATATTCAGATTAAAATGGATTTTATTAATCCTGAAAGTGCAGAAAAATTTGTTGAAAAAGGCTGGGATGAAGAAAAACAAATGTATTACTACTTAGTTTACTTCAATAAAGAAGAGAAAAGCTAAGAAGTTTTCATTTTCTATTACTTACTTATTAATACAGAAAACGGCAGTTACATTTGTAATTGCCGTTTTTTTATTGTCATAGATTTGAATGCTATAAAACTGAGAATACGGCTTTTACAATATCATCATAAACCTGCTTATCCTTTTCTCCTGTACGAGCCAAAACTCGAATTCCAGAATAATTATTAAAGATGAATCTAGCCAAAACTTTTGCATCCAGCTGTTTGGAAATATGTCCTGCCTCCTGCCCTTTTTTAACGGCATTTGTAAAAACTTCTTCCATAGTTTGACTGTTGCTTTTTACAATTTTGGCAATTTCTTCATCGTGCATAGCGAGTTCTACAGAAGAATTAACCATGAAACAGCCTTTTGTTATTCGATCTTCTAAACTTTCAATCACCGCTTGCTTAAAAATAGCCTGTAATGTTTCTTTGACATTATCAGATTTTTCTAAAAGTTCTTTTACGGCATTTTGAGCCTGCTGCTGATAACGCTGTAGAGACTTCGTAAACAATTGCTGTTTGTCTCCAAAAGTATCATACAAACTTGAACGGCTCAAACCTAAATGTGTCACCAAATCCTGAGCAGATGTTCCGTTGTAACCTTTGTGCCAAAAAATTTCCACTGCTTTATCTAAAGCCTGATCTTCATTAAATTCCTTTGTTCTAGCCATGACTGCAAAAATTAAATTTCTTTACAAAGATAAAAATTAAACGGAACAATCGTTCCTGAATTAATCAAAAAAATTACACCACAGCATTTACAGTAAGTCCGCCGTCAATTACAATTTCAGTTCCAGTAATAAATGACGAGTCATCTGAAGCTAAAAAAGATACTGTTTTTGCAATTTCTGAAGATTGAGCAAAACGTTTCAATAAGATCTTTTCACCCAAAACTGCTCCAAAACCTTCTACTTCTTCTTTTTGCAAACCTAGCTTTCCATATAGCGGAGTTTCAACAGGACCAGGAGAAACCGCGTTTACTCTAATTTTTCTTGGCGCCAATTCTACAGCAAAAACTTTATTAAAAGATAAAACTGCGGCCTTGCTTGCTGCGTAAACGCTTGAGTTTGGCATTCCAACATGAGCATTTATAGAAGTATTAAAAATAATAGAAGCGCCATCATTTAAAATTGGAAGCAATTTTTGAACTGTGAAATAAACTCCTTTTGTATTTACATTCATAATAGTGTCATAATGATCTTCAGGAGCTAATTCGAGTGGAGCAAAAGAAGCTACCCCAGCATTTAAAAACAGAATATCAACTTTTCCGAATTTTGCTTTTACTTCTTCAACTAAATTATCAATTGATTTTAAATCTGATTGATCAGCCACAATTCCAGTAACGTTTAATTCAGTTTCTGCTTTTGCCAAGGATTCTTTGTTTCTTCCTGTTACGATAACCTTTGCACCTTTTGCTGCTAAGTCAGCTGCAGCTGCATACCCTATTCCGCTATTTCCTCCTGTCACGATTGCTACTTTGTTTTCTAAATTTTTCATTTTATTTGTTATTTAAGTTATTGATTATTCAATCATTATGATACAAAGATATAATAACGGAACGATCGTTCCGTTATTATTAAAGTTAAAAATATGTTAAAATAATCAATCGCTAATAAAAATGCGCGCCAAATAAGGAATTTGTCTATAGAATGATAAATGAAAGAAATCGCAAAATGACTTTAATTCTTAATTTATGCTTAATTTTGCATTAAAAAATAACTCAGATGGATATTCAGTTTTTCAAAGAAAGTCCTTTTACCACTATAATTTCATTTCACAAGCTAATTGAATCTTTTGAAGAAATTGCAGAGTCAGACGTTGATTACCGATCAAATTATGCCAAAGCGATTTTAGAACAGATCGAACTAATTCCGGAACTTAGGACTGGAATTCAGGATTATTCAGTTATCAAAAACAATGAAGCTTTAATCAAAAACATATTAGCCGATTTATTTCCGACTGCATTGACGCACAACGAAATAAAAGCGGTAACGATTCCATTTCAAAACATTTCCTTCAATTATACGGAACGCTTCAAGAAAATCTTGAAAAATGCGGGAGACGAGTTTTATATGGAAATTCGTGATTTTAGCGAACATCAATTTTACATCAATAACTGCTGTTTAATTCTAAGCAATTATTACAAACAGCATATTGACTTCAACCAGCCATTTTTCTACGACATTCCAGATGAAAATGGAATTGAAAAGCATTACAGAATTTTGTACAATGCTGATTTCATGGAAATTATTCCGACTGAAAATGCCATTCAGTTGACTCAGGAAGATATTGATCAACTGATTGATAATTACAATGATATCAATTTATGGAAATCTAAATTCCCGAAAGGAAGTTGGATTTTAAGAGGTTTCGGAATTGTTTCATTGTTTGATGCCACAACAGAAAGTGCCATTTCGATCTTGAAAAGCAATCTGCTCAAACCTGGACCAAAAACAGTTGCAACAGATCAAGAAGTTTCTAATATTTTCCAATCGATTTTTAAGCTTCCAAATTTAAAAGTCGGATTCATTATTTACAATCCTGAGGAAGAGAAATTTATCCGACCAGCAAAATACGAAAATCAGATGAAAAGTTTTTTACTTTCTGCCGATCAGGAAGTAGATTGCAAAAATGCTTTTTTTGGATGTTCTTTTGAAAATTTATTGGACAACAGAGAACCTTTCGTTATTTCTAATGTCACCAAATTCACTGAAGAGCAAACCAATAAGAGGCTTGGCGAACATTTACTAAAACAAGGAATTCAGAGCTGTATTTTTGCACCAGTAATCAAAAGTGGGCATTTATTAGGTGTTGTCGAATTAGTTTCTGAAAATCCGAGAGATTTAAATAGCGTAAATGCTACAAAACTGGATTTGGTTCTTCCTTATTTGACTGACACCATTGATCGTTACAATACTGATATGCAGCATCAGATCGAAGCGATTATTCAGCGAGAATATACTACAATTCACCCGAGCGTTTATTGGAAATTTAAAAGGGAATCACAGAATTACTTTCAAAATATGAATCATACTAAGGATTATATTTTTAAAGAAATTGTTTTTAAAAATGTATATCCGCTGTATGGCCAAATAGATATTAAGGGTTCGTCTGAACACCGAAATGAAACTGTAAAAATCGATTTAAAAAGTCAACTTACAGCTCTTTTGGAGATCTTTGACAATCAAGAATCTAATTCAAATCTTGTGCTCCTAGAGCAAAGAAAATTTGAACTGGAATCGCTTAGAAGCGAATTAGATTTTCCTTTAAAAGCAGATACAGAACAACATGTTCAGCGTTATATTGAAGAAGAAATTCATCCTATTTTAAAAAATACTAAAAGCAATGCAAAAAGCGAAAAGCTGGAAGAATTGTACTTTGAAAAACTGGATGAAAAAACAGGAATGTTTTACCACGAAAGAAAAAAATTCGACAATGCAATGTCGATTATCAATAAAAGACTGGCAACTGTTTTAGACAAAAAACAAGTTGAGGCACAACAGATTTATCCGCATTATTACGAACGTTTTAAAACAGATGGCGTAGAACATAATTTATATATTGGTGCTTCAATTTCGCCAACAAAACCATTCGATATCATGTATCTGCACAACCTTCGTTTATGGCAATTGCAGACTTTATGCGAAATGGAATTGGAACATCATGACCTGAAAACTTCGTTACCATACGAATTGGATGTTACTTCCTTAATTTTGGTTTTCAGTTCTGCTCTTTCAATTCGTTTTAGAATGGATGAAAAACGTTTTGATGTTGACGGAACTTATAATGCAAGATACGAAGTCGTTAAAAAACGAATTGACAAATCGCATATTAAAGGGACAAACGAAAGAATTACTGAGAAAGAGAAAATCACAATAGTATATTCTCAAAATAGCGAAGAAGCAGAATATTTAAAATACATTAAATATCTGCAGCATAAAAAAATTCTTGAGCCTTCTATTGAACAATTTGAAGTTGAAGATCTTCAGGGAGTTTCAGGTTTGAGAGCTATTCGTGTTAAAGTAATCAACAATAATGCAGACCCAGGGGTTAAAAAAATAACCTATCAAGATTTATTAGATGAGCTCAACTAAATAGTTGAGCTTTTTTTTAAAACATATTTCTGTATAAAAAAACTTTGTCAAAGTTTTAAACTTTGACAAAGTTCTCTAAATCTAGATTGATTTAAAAGCAATCACAAACGCGATTACGGTTATGATAATTCCGAACATGAAAAAGTTATAGGCAATTCGGAGTAAATTATATTTTCGCTGTAAAACCAAGCCTAGGTAATACAAATCTTTGATCATGGTTGAATACAAATAATCTCTGTCTTTCATCATTTCATTCATTGCCCAATCGTAATCTTCAAGAGGCATTTTATAGAAATTTCCAAAAAACATTAAATTCACTTTTTTAGCTTCCACGTCATCTCTAGTAAAAAATCCAGAAGTTACTTTTGGACGCGTAGATAGAATGGCGAAAATAATCGTAATTACACTAGACATCAGCATAATAAAAGTGGGAACAACTAAATGTGCATTTTTTGGACTGTCTAATTTTGGAATGATAGAAGATAATGCAATCGAAATAATAATCGCATTTACCGACAATAATATATTGGCTTTACTATCTGCAATACCACTTAAACGAGTGTGATTTCCAAGCGTAACGCGAAATAAAGTGTCAATTCCGCGATCTGGTTTTTCTGTCTTATCTTTCTTTTTGTTTTCTTCTTCAAGTGCAACAGCGGCTTTCAATTCTTGTTTATTGATTTTTTTCTGAATCATCAATAGATTTTTTTCCTTCAAAGGTTGCCATTTTCTTAAAGCGTAATCGGTATAAAATCTATGTTTGTTCAACAAAAAATTTAAATTTTCTCTTGTCCATTCGGCATTAGAAAAACTAACTATTCCTGCATTTTTCAATTCCAGACGTAATAATTCGCAAGTTGTAGCATATTCTTCTCCCATTAAATGCGCGTAATCGGCATCTCTTATAATTTTTTCTAAATGCGTTTTAGGTTCATATTCTTTAACTGTAGCCAAAATTAAACTTGAAACAAGCGCAATAAATTCCTCCGATTTTCCTTTTTCGCGCAGAAAGTCAGCAGCAATTTTGGTGCTTTTCTTTTCATGATTTTCATATCCTTCTATATATCCAGTGTCGTGAAACCATGCAGCAACCAAAAGTGCCTCTTTATCCTCACCTTCTACATCTTCTTTTTTACAAAGTTCTTTTACCGCTGTAACCACCGTAAAAGTATGATTAAAATTATGGTAAGAATATAAATTAGAAAGTTTATCTTTGAGTAAATTACCGACAAAATCTTCGGATTGTTCTATTAGATTCATAAAGAATATTTTTATACCACTAAATTATGAAAT
>Ga0308157_10003035_pt1 | contig 25496 bp, 23 predicted proteins | sample PhyBR1_FD_201035 | JGI IMG/M metagenome (GOLD analysis project Ga0308157, IMG submission 201035) | Phyllosphere microbial communities from UC Gill Tract Community Farm, Albany, California, United States - DLSLB.R1 | ecosystem: Host-associated > Plants > Phyllosphere > Unclassified | place: USA...
CCGAAGAAAACCCGGCGCCTGTCTTTGAAAAAAGTGAAGACGACGCCGACGACGAGTGGCCCACCGACCAAAACGAGGCCGCCCCGCGCCCGCCCCTCGAGCAGCTACAGGAAACCTACATGGCCCGTATGCACGACCCGGTAGTCTTCATTTCGGCCCAGCACAAGGAGAATATCGAAGCCCTGCGCGAGCTGCTGGCCCGCCGCGTGGCCGAGCTGGCCGCCAAGCGCTTTCCGCACTTCCAAGCTAGCTATGGCGAATAAGCGCCTGGGTAAGAACCATATGAGAAAAGGCCGGTCAGCAATGACCGGCCTTTTCTGTTAGCTGACCCCTAGCGGGCTACTGGGCTGCGGTGGGCAGCACGGCGGCCAGCTTTTTACCTAGCTCCTCACCGCGCACGTTTTTGGCCACGATGCGGCCATCGGGGCCCACGAGCACGTTTTGCGGAATGGCCTGAATGCCGTAGAGCGCGGCGGCCTCGTTTTTCCAGAATTTGAGGTCCGACACCTGGGTCCAGGCCAAGCCATCCGTCTCGATAGCTTTGAGCCAGGCATCGCGGCCGTTTTCCCGGTCGAGCGACACGCCGAGCACCGTGAAGTTGCGGTTCTTATATTGGTTGTAGTTGGCTACCACGTTGGGGTTTTCGCCCCGGCACGGGCCGCACCAGCTCGCCCAAAAATCGACCAGCACGTACTTGCCCCGGAAGTCGCGCAGCGACACGGGCTTGCCATTCGCATCGTTTTGAGTGAACTCGGGGGCCATACTACCCACGGCCGTGAGCTTGGCCTTGGCTAGCTTGGCGGCGAATTCTTGCCCGCCCTGGCTGCTGCGCACGGCCGGGTCCAGCGCGTTGAACAGGGGCTCGGCGGTGGCGGGGTCAATGTCATAGCCCGCGTAGCGGCTGAGGGCGTTGAGGCTCACCAGACTCTGGGGCGAGGCCTTGATGAAGCTGGCCATCAGGGTCTTCTGGGCTTCTTCGAGGGCATTGTACTGCTTCTCGATGCTTTCGCGGAAGGCCATATCCTTTTGCTGCTCGGGCGTGGTGGCCTGGTAGCCAGCCATCAGCTTTTCGATTTGGGCGGTGGTGGGGGCCAGCGCCGCTTTGAGACGAGCGTTGTCGGCGTTGAGCGGGGTGCCCAGCACCGTGGCGTGGGGCAGCGAGTCGGGGCTAGCCACCTTAATGGTGCCTGGCTCCAGGTACACGCCCACCGGCTGGGCCATGCGCTGGCCCCGCTTGGGGTGCCGGAAGGCCTGCATTTGCGCGGGCGCAATCACGAACAGCCCGGCCTGGGTGCCGGCCGGGGCCATGCCCTTCAGCGTAAACTTGCCGCCGACAATCTGCGCCGAATCAGGCTTGCCGCTGGCCGTTTTATACGATAAGTAAGCCATGCCCGTGGTGGGACTGGCTAGCTTGCCCTGCACCGTGTAGGGCACAGGTTTCGCGGCGCTGGCCAGCATTGGCTGGGGTGGGGGAGGCGGCGGGGATGCTTGGCCCCAGGCCAGGGCGGGGCCGAGCAGGGCCAGCACGGTGCCGGCCTGAAGGAGAGATGTTTTCATGCGGGCAAAGTACAACACTTTCCTAACTTTCGGCGCGCCCCGTTCCTTTCCTACCCCCTAGCTTCGCGGCATGAAAACCCTGTACCTGATGCGCCACGCCAAGTCGAGCTGGAGCTTTGATGACCTCACCGACCAGGAGCGCCCCCTCAACGACCGCGGCCGCACCGACGCCCCGCACATGGGCCAGGCGCTGGCCAAGCGCCAACTGGCCCTCGACCTGCTGGTGAGCTCGCCCGCCGTGCGGGCCCTGAGCACGGCCGTGCTCGTGGCCCGCGAGCTGGGCTACCCGCACGATGCCCTTAAGGTGGAGCCCGCCATCTACCAGGCCGATATCGATACGCTGCTCGGCGTTATTCGCGCGCTGCCCGATGCGGCCAATTCGGTGCTGCTCACCGGCCACAACCCTACCATCACCGATACGGCCAACTATTTACTACCCAACGATGGCCTCACCCACGAGATGCCCACGGCCGCCGTGCTATGCCTGCATTTCAACACCGACCACTGGGCCGAGGCTGGCCCCGCTACGGCCGAGTTTTATTTCTACGATTACCCCAAGAACACCTAGCGCCGGTTGGGCCGGCCTGGCGCGGCCCCGGGCAAGGTTACTAATAAGTGAACACCCTAGCTAGTTGTGCCAGCGGCTGCGTACAAGGCCGCACCGGGGGCTAGCGGCCCTGCTGCCAGGGTGGCGGGCCCCCGTTTTACCGTTTCCTGCTTTCTGAATGAAGACCCTGCCCCGCGACCTGAGTTGGCTGCGTTTCAACGCCCGCGTGCTGCAAGAGGCCCAGTGCGCCACCGTGCCGCTGCTCGAACGCCTGAAGTTTCTGGCCATTTTCTCAGCTAACCTTGACGAGTTTTTTAAGGTGCGCGTGGCTACCCTGCGGCGGCTGGTCAAGCTCAAGAAGAAAACCCGCGCCCAGCTCCCCCAAGAGCGCCCCAAGCGCCTGCTGGCCGAGGTGCTGGCCGAGGTGCACCGCCAGCAGGAAGAGTTTGGCCGCACGTTTCGCGAGGTGCTGCTGCCCGAGTTACGGGCGGCCGGCATCCGGCTGCTTACTTCGGAAGAACTCACTGATGACCAGTGCGATTGGGTGAAAATATACTTCGAAGAAAAGGTGCGCGACCTGCTCTCGCCCGTGGTGCTCGACGATACCCTGCACCAGCTTTTCCTGAAAGACCAAGCCGTGTACCTCACCTTCGACCTGACTAAGCCCCTGGCGGTGGCGGGCAAGAAGAAGAAAGCTACCACCGAGCGCGTCGTGATTATGGAGTTGCCCACCAAGCGCCACGGCGGCCGCTTCGTGGCCCTGCCCGGCGGCGCCGGCACCGCCGACGACCCGCACTTGGTGTTGTTTCTCGACGATGTGGTGCGGGCCGGGGCGGCTAGCCTCTTCCCTGGCTACGAGCAGGTGCAGGTGCACGCCGTGAAGCTGAGCCGCGATGCCGAGCTCGACATTGCCGAAGAAGTATCGGGCGATTTGATGGCTAAAATCAAGAGTAGCCTGGCCAAGCGCACCACGGGCTACCCGGCCCGTTTGCTTTTCGACCCCGCCACGCCCAAATCGGTGCTCAAAGCCCTTAAGCAGAAAACCGGCATCGAGGACGAGGAGTTGGTGGAAGGCAGCCGCTACCACAACTTTCGCGATTTCTTCGGCTTTCCCAACTTCGGGCGCACCGACTTGCTGAACCCCAGCTGGCCCGAGCTGCCGCACCCCAGCCTGCCGCGCACCGGCCCACTGCTGCCCGCCATTGCCCAGCGCGACCACCTGCTGCACCCGCCCTTCCAAAGCTTCGATGTGGTGCCGCGCCTGCTGCGCGAAGCCGCCCACGACCCCCGCGTGAGCGCCATCAGCATCACGCTCTACCGCGTGGCGCCCAAGAGTGCCGTGGCCAAAGCCCTGCTCAAGGCCGTGAAAAATGGCAAGCAGGTAACGGCCGTGGTCGAGCTAAAAGCCCGCTTCGATGAGGAAAGCAACCTGCACTGGGCCGAGAAACTACAGCGGGCCGGCGCGCACGTCATCTTCACGCCGCCCGAGCTCAAGTGCCACGCCAAGCTGCTGCTCATCACGCGCCGCGAGGAGGCTAGCGACGAGCCGCGCCGCTACGCCTACCTCAGCTCGGGTAATTTCAACGAGGCCACGGCGCACCTTTACGCCGACCACGGCCTGTTCACGGCTAACCCCGACCTCACGGCCGAGGTCGACCAGGTGTTTCGCTACTTTCTCACCGGTGAGGTGCCGCACCACCTGCACCACCTGCTGGTGGCGCCCTTCACGCTGCGCAAACAGCTGCTCAAGCTCATTGCCGCCGAGGCCGCCCGCGCTAAAAAAGGCGAGGAGGCGTACATTTTGCTGAAAGTCAATTCGCTGGAAGACAGCGGGATGATAGCCGCGCTCTACGAGGCTAGCCAGGCCGGCGTGCGCATCGAGCTGCTCATTCGGGGCATTGGCTGCCTGGTGCCCGGCGAGGCGGGCCTGAGCGAAACTATCAGCCAGCGCGGCCTGCTCGACCGCTACCTGGAGCACGCCCGCATCTACGTGTTTGGCAACGGGGGCGAGGAAAAGGTCTACGTGTCGTCGGCCGACTGGATGGGCCGCAACCTCGACCGCCGCGTGGAGGTGGCCTTTCCGCTGCTCGACCCGAGCTTACGCGCCGAAATCCGCCACCTGCTCGACTTGGAGCGCCAGGACAACGTGAAGGCCCGCGATTTCAACAACGACTACTGCCTGCCCGCTGAAGGTCAGCCCCCCCTGCGCGCCCAGGAGGCCGAGCGCCAGTACTTGCAGAAGCTGGCCCGCCGCCGTCGGTCCAAGCCGAAGGCCTAGCCTACCAGCACAGCGTCGCTGGCCGCAATTTCTTCCAGAATGGCGTACACGTCGGCGCCGTTTTCGGCATCAACCAGGCGGGTGCGCCACTGCTTGGCGCCCTCCAGGCCGCGGAAATAGTGGGCGTAGTGGCGGCGCATCTCGAAGATGCCGGCCTTGGGGCCTTTCCACTCCAGGCTCTTGTCGAAGTGCATTTTGCACATGGCAATGCGCTCTTCGAGCGTGGGCGGGGCTAGCCGCTGGCCAGTGGCTACGAAGTGCTTCACCTCCCGGAAAATCCAGGGGTAGCCGATGGCGGCGCGGCCTATCATCACGCCGTCTACGCCGTAGCGGGTTTTGTATTCGAGCGCCTTCTCGGGCGAGTCGATATCGCCGTTGCCGAAAATTGGGATTTTAATGCGCGGATTTTCCTTGATTTTGGCAATGAGGCGCCAGTCGGCCTCGCCCTTATAGAGCTGCACGCGGGTGCGGCCGTGCACGGTAAGGGCCTCAATGCCTACATCTTGCAAGCGCTCGGCTACTTCTTCCACGTTCAGGGTTTCCTGGTCCCAGCCGAGGCGGGTTTTCACGGTCACCGGCAGGTGGGTGTTTTTGACCACGGCGGCGGTCATGGCTACCATTTTCGGAATGTCGCGCAGCAGGGCCGCGCCCGCGCCCCGCATGGCCACCTGCTTTACCGGGCAGCCGTAGTTGATGTCGATAAGGTCGGGCCCGGCCTCGGTGCTGATGGCCGCGCACTCGCCCATTGTTTCCACATCGGAGCCAAAGAGCTGAATGCCGATAGGGCGCTCATAGTCAAACACATCCAACTTTTGGCGGCTTTTGGCCGCCGCCCGTATCAGGCCCTCCGAGGAAATAAATTCGGTGTACATCAGGTCGGCGCCGTTGGCCTTGCACACGGCCCGGAAGGGCGGGTCGCTCACGTCCTCCATCGGGGCTAGCAAAAGCGGGAAGTCGGGCAGCTGAATGTTACGAATATTGACCACGGCGATGAGCGGGCTTAGAGTAGAAGAACGTCATGCTTCGACAAGCTCAGCATGACGGACGAATATTTATTGCGCAAATTTACACCCCCTTTGAACACCCCCGCTCTTATGAAAGGTTTGATACCCCGCGCCGTGCATCCCGCCGTGCAGCTGATAATGCTGCTAGGGCTAGCCGTGGCGGGTCTGTGCTTGGCTAGCCTGCTGGCGCTGGTGCTCGCTAATCTGCTATTCGGCATTTCGATGATGCAGTTTAGTAACCTGGCGGCTATGCCCGACCAATACCCCCACGGCTGGGCCGCGCTGATGCTCTACCAGGGACTATCCTGGCTTGGCGCCGCAGCAGGAGTGCTGCTGCTGCCGCGCCTGCTGGGGCAATCGGTGGCGGGCTATTTCTCGCCGCGCCGGCTAGGGGGCGCGTGGTGGCCGATAGCGGCTGGGCTGGTTATTATCTGCTCGGTGCCATCTTTAGCGGCGGTTTCAAGCTGGAATGCGGGCGCGCATTTCCCGGCGGCGTTACACGGTTTTGAGCTGTGGGCCCGCGATAAGGAGGACCAAGCCGCCGGCCTTACCAAGTTTCTGACCGATTTTCACACGCCGGACCGGCTGCTGGTGGGGCTCATCGTCATCGCCATTGTGCCAGCCGTGGCCGAGGAGTTGGTGTTTCGGAGTGGCGTGCAGCGCTGTTTGGTGCAGTGGTTTGGGGCTAGGCACGTGGGCGTGTGGCTGGCGGCGGCCATTTTCTCGGCCATTCACGTGCAGTTTTTCGGGTTTGTGCCCCGCTTCGTGTTGGGGCTGGTGCTAGGGTACCTGTACGAGTGGAGCGGCAACATCCTGGTGTCGATGGCCGCGCACTTCACCCAAAATGCCTTCCAGCTGCTGCTGCTTTATCTGTTTCAAAACAAGCAGCTACCTGGCTCCTTTAACCCCGACGCTAATGCGGCCGTACCCTGGCCCGCAGTGCTGGCTTCGGCCGCGCTCACGGTGGGGCTGCTCTACTGGCTGCACCAGCGCTGGGCGGCTAGCCCATCCGCGGCCGCGCCTGACCCCGCCGCTCCCGGTGAGCGGGCCCTTCGCTAGCTTTTTCACGCTCTACCTCTGCCCGGTTTGAACCCAGCCACTGCCTCTGCTTCTGCTCCCGACGACAAGCCCAAAGGCCCTAGCAACCTGCGCCTGCGCGCCATTTGGGGGGCGCTGGCGGCGGTACTGCTGGCGGGCTGCACCTTCGGCGGGCCAATTTCGTTCGTGCTGTTTTTTGCGGCGGTGCAGGCCGTTATTCTGAAGGAGTTTTACCGGATAACGCGGGCTAGCGGGGTAAAACCAGCGTTTTGGCTGGGCATCGTGGTAGGACTGCTGATTTTTCTGGCTATCAACTTTGTGGCGGGTTATTCCGCTTACGCAGCATTATTTGGTTGGCCTACTGGCTGGACTATTTATCCGCCTCTGTCAGCCTTACCGGAGCAAGCTATCGGCGGTGGGGCTAGCGTGTGGTTTGCCATTTATACAGCTATAACCTCAGCTTTAGTATGGCTGGGGGGCGCGCTGGTACTGCTGGTGCTATTGATGCTGCGCGAAATACTCCTCTGGCCCAATAATGGCCAGCCCGCCAACAACATCGGCGCGACCATTACCGGCCTGCTCTACGTGAGCCTACCGATGGCCATGCTCAGCGTCATCGCTTATGGCTCGGGCCACTTCGAGCCCGGGCGCGTGTTCTGCCTCATTTTCTTCGTGTGGGCGGCCGATACGGGCGCCTATTTCGCCGGCAAAAACTTTGGCAAGCACAAGCTGGCGCCCAGCATCTCGCCCGCCAAAACCTGGGAGGGCTGGGCCGGTGGCGCCTCGCTGACCCTAGCGGTGGGTTGGGCCGCCGGCTACTTCTTGCCCGATATCCCGCTGGGGCACCGGCTGGTGGCGGCAGGCGTGGTGGCCGTGTTCGGCCCACTCGGCGACCTGGCCGAGTCGATGCTCAAGCGCAGTGCGGGCGTGAAGGACTCGGGTACCTTTTTGCCCGGCCACGGTGGCTTGCTCGACCGCTTCGATGCCTTTTTGCTGGTGCTGCCGGTGCTGGCTTTGCTGCAAGCGCTGCTGGGCTAGCGGGTGCTAGGGCTGCGCGGGCGGGGCAAAGGGCACCATCATCCGAATTTCCTGCTCCGCGCCCGTGGGGTTGCTGAAGCGCGCAGTTTTCACGACCCGCACGGCCTCTTCGTCGCAGCCGTAGCCCAGACCGCGCACCACCGAGGTGCGGCTGATGGAGCCCTCGGGGGCCACGGTGGCCTGCACCAGTACCTTGCCGCTAATGCTATGCTGGCCGGCCTCGGCGGGGTAGCGCACCTGCTGGAACAGTTCCGAGTTGCTACCTGTCATCTCTACTTCGGTGAAACGCTGAGCCAGACTGCGCTGCTGTTCGTTGGTGAGGGTGTAGGCGCGCAGCGACGTTTCGTGGCAGTTATTCAGCTTGTTGAAATAAGCCAGCTTTTCGGCCAGCGTGCCCACGAAGTAGGCTCGCCGCTCGTCCTCCGTTACCCGCGTGGTGTCTAGCAACTGCATGTACTCGCGGCCGTCGCGGGCGTAGCGCTGGGTGCCGTACCACTGCGGTTGGCCCAGGTGGCGCAGGTAGCGGTCCCACGATTGGGCAATCAGCACCTTGGCCGCGCGGTCTTTTGGGTTTAGCGCCAGGGCTTTTTTAGCTAGCTCGTTGGCTTTCAAATAATCGCTGGCCGAGTCGCCGTGCTGTAGTATAATGGCCGCGTTGTAATAGTCGCGGCCGGTGCGCAGCTGCTGGCCAGCCAGCAGTTTATACACCGCTAGTTGGTGGGCGGCATCATGGCTGCCTTCGTCGGGCACATTATGCAGGCGGTCGTACTGGTCTTGCTCAGCCATTTGCTGCAAGTCAGCCTTGGTGCGGCTGGCCGCGCAGCCGCTGGCTAACGCGCTCAGCATGAGTGCCCGGCAGAACAGTTTCATAGAGGCGAAAGTAGGCGGCGCTCCTCAGCTTGCCAAGCGGCGCAAAAAGGCGGCGCTCGGCAAGCTGCGGGCCCGGAGCGTACCTTTGCGGCGCTTCTGCGTAAGCAGCCTCACCTTCTTTATCCCACCCACCCCTCACCCCCATTATCCTCTCAGATGGCAGCCACCACTGTGTATAAAGAACCGGCCCCGCGGGTCGAGAATACTGAAAATCCGCTTGAGTCCATGATGTCGCGCTTCAACGTAGCGGCCGAAATACTAGGGCTCGACGACTCTACTTACGAGGTGCTGAAAGCGCCCGATAAGCAGGTTATCGTGCACCTGCCCGTGTCGATGGACGATGGCAAGGTGCGCGTGTTCGAAGGCTACCGCGTGGTGCACAATACCATTCTGGGCCCTAGTAAGGGCGGTATTCGCTACGACAAAAACGTGAGCCTCGATGAGGTAAAGGCCCTGGCGGCCTGGATGACCTGGAAGTGCGCCGTGGTGGATATCCCTTACGGCGGTGCCAAGGGCGGCATCATCTGCGACCCTACTACCATGAGCGCCGGTGAGCTGGAGCGCCTCACCCGCGCTTACACCGTGTCGATGAAGGATGTGTTCGGCCCTGACCGCGATATTCCGGCCCCCGACATGGGCACCGGCCCCCGCGAGATGGCCTGGATTATGGACGAGTACTCGAAGACGGTGGGCCAGACGGCCTCGGCCGTCGTAACGGGCAAACCCCTGGTGATGGGTGGCTCGCTGGGCCGCACCGAGGCCACCGGCCGCGGCGTCATGATTTCGTGCTTGGCTGCCATGAACAAGCTGGATATGAAGATTGAGGAAACCTCAGTAGCCATCCAGGGTTTTGGCAACGTAGGCTCGTGGACAGCTAAGTTGATGTTTGATAAGGGTTTGACTATCAAAGGAGTGTCGGATATCTCGGGCGCTTACTGGAACGAGAACGGTATCAATATCGATGATGCCATCGCCTACAAAAACGTCCACGGTGGCCGCCTCGAAGGCTTTGAGGGAGCCGAGCCGATGGACCCTAGCAAGCTGCTGACCTCGGCTGTTGACGTGATTGTGCCTGCCGCCGTGGAGGACGTAATTACGGAGCACAACGCGCCTTATATTCAGGCTAAGCTCATTGTGGAAGGCGCCAACGGCCCTACTTCGGCCTCAGCCGACCCAATTATCTATGAAAAAGGCATCTCGGTAGTGCCCGACATTCTGGCCAACTCGGGCGGCGTGACGGTAAGCTACTTTGAGTGGGTGCAGAACAAGCAGGGCTTCAAGTGGAGCTCGGAAATGGTGACCGAGCGCGCCGACCGCATCATGACCGATGCCTTCGAAAAGGTGTACGCCACCAGCCAGAAGTACAACATCTCGCTGCGCATCGCCGCCTACGTGGTGGCCATCGACAAAGTAGCCCAGACCTACAAATACCGCGGCGGCTACTAGACCGCAGATTTAACGGATTAAACGGATTTCGGGGATACGCCCGCTACGCGGGCTGACGCTGGTTTCTGGGGAGTTCGTTATGAGGGTAGTTGTGCAAATGAGTGGGAGGCGCGGGTCGGTTGGCCCGCGCCTCTCTATTTTTGAGGCGGCAAGGCACCGTAACGTGCTTCAGAATGTCTACCAACCAGGCTCGCGCACGTAAGCGTAAGCAGAAGTACTAAAACCACCCACGCCTGGCTAGCCAGCCCGCGTTAGCGGGCGTATCCGCGCAATCCGTTAAATCCGTTAAATCTGCGGTTCTGTGATAAAAATACATAAAGAAGGCCGCCGCATCCTGTTCGTGACGCTGCTGGTGCTGCTGGCCCTCAACCTGTTACTGAGCCGCTACAACGGCCCCAATGTGGTGTTCAACCGCATTTTCGCGGGCGCTTCGGTAGTGGCGTTTCTGATGCTACTGCAATTTTTTCGCTCACCCTTCCGGCGCCTGCTCACGCACGAAGACCTGCTGCTAGCCCCGGCCGACGGCAAAGTAGTAGTGATTGAAGAAGTTATTGAAACCGAATATTTTGAGGATGCCCGCCGGCAGATTAGCGTATTTATGTCGCCCATCAACGTGCATATTACGCGCAACCCGGTGTCGGGCATCGTCAAGTATTTCAAGTATCACCCCGGCCAATACTTGGTAGCCTGGCACCCCAAAAGCAGCACCCAAAACGAGCGCACCACGGTGGTGGTGGAAAGCGACGCCGGTCCGCTGGTGCTCTTCCGCCAGATTGCCGGGGCCATGGCTCGCCGCATTGTGTGGTACGTGAACGAGGGCGACGAAGTAAGTCAGGGTGAAGAGTTTGGCTTCATCAAATTCGGCTCGCGGGTTGATATTTTCGTGCCCCTCGACGCTGAAATCAAAGTAGAGCTGGGCCAGAAAGTAAAGGGTGGCGAAACGGTACTGTGCCACCTGAAAGCCTAGCCAATCGCCGCTAGCAGTCCACGCAAAAGGCCGGCTTTCCTACTAGGAAGGGCCGGCCTTTTACGTGGAGATAAGGTGGTTTTGCCAAGTAGTTACCGCTGCTGCATCTGCTCCATCTGCTGGCGCATTTGCTTAGCGGCCTTAGGGTTAAGCATATAAAAGGCAGTCACCAACAAGAAGCACGCCCCTAGTGGCAACAGCCAATTGCGCGGTTGAAACTGGTAAGTGCCCACGTAGCGCGGCCAAAACCACCAGATGTAGGCAATAATAATCGGCAGGTCGATGATAAAGGCGTAAGGGGTCATCAGCTGCTGCTCGGTGAGCCAACTCACCAGCAGGGCGCGCCCCAGGATGTAAACCAATACAAAAGCTGCCAAGCCAATTACGGCCTTGCCGCGCTTCATCATGCGCATATTGAGGGCTAGCAGCACGGCGCCCGCTACCACCGATACCATGGCCGACATCACCACAATGCCCGCTGGCGAGTAAAGGCGCGGTAGCTCTTCCTCTTCGGCCGTTGGGGGCGCCAGGGCCGCTACGCGGGCTTGCTCCTGCACCACGGCCTCCAGGCCAGGACGCAGGCTGGCGTCTTCGGGAGCGGGCTGGCCGCGGCGGCGCAACTCATCGAGCGCCGCCAGCACAGCCTCCTCCCGATACTGGGCGTGGCCCGTTATGTAGTCGCGCAGGGCGGCGTCGGGCTTGAGGGCCATTTTGGCCGCGTAGTCTTCCATCTGAATTGACTGAGGAAATTAGAAGCAAGCAGAGCTGACGGCGCAGTTTTGCTTATCCCTACTTTCTCACTTATAAAAAGTTTGAATAGCCGCACCCGCCTGGCGCACATCCTCAAACGAATTATAGAGCGGAACGGGTGCCAGGCGAATAACATTTGGCTCGCGCCAATCAGCAATAATGCCTTGAGCAGCCAAAAAATCGAATAGTTCGCGCCCGCGCTCGTGCACCAGCAGCGAAAGCTGGCAGCCTCGCTGCGTCGGGTCGCTAGGGGTTATTATTTCGAGCCTTGACTTGGGAAGGCCCACTTGGTGCAGCAAAAACTCAAGGTAGCCGGTCAGCTTTTCGCTCTTGGCGCGCAAGGCGGCTAGCCCGCCGGCGCGGTCGAAAATCTCCAGGTTGGCGCGATGCACGGCCATCGGCAGCACCTGCCCGCACGAGAGCTGCCAGCCCGCCGCGCCGGCCGCCGGCCGGAAACCTGGCTTCATCTCGAAGCGCTCGGCAGGGTCGTTGCCCCACCAGCCAGCTAGCCGCACTAGGTCGGGCCGGTGCGCAAAGCGCTCGTGGATAAATGCGCCCGACGTGCCGCCCGGCCCCGAGTTGAGGTATTTGTAGGTGCACCAGCAGGCAAAATCCACGTCCCAATCGTGCAGGTGCAGCACCACGTTGCCGGCCGCGTGGGCCAGGTCGAAGCCCACCGTGGCGCCCACCGCGTGCCCGGCCCGCGTAATCGCCGCCATATCAAACACCTGCCCCGTGTAGTAATTGATGCCCCCAAAGATGACCGTGGCCAGCGAGTCGCCCAACTCGGCAATCTTTGCCTCTATATCTGCGGTGCGCAGCGTGTGCTCGCCGGGCCGAGGCGTCATTTCCACAATGGCGTCGGCGGGGTCGAGGCCGTGCAGGCGGGCCTGGCTTTCGAGCGCATACTGGTCAGAGGGAAAGGCGCCGCCTTCCATCAGCACCTTGTAGCGGGTGGCCGTGGGCCGGTAAAACGACACCAGTAGCAGGTGCAGGTTTACCGTCAAGGTATTCATTATCACCACCTCCAGCGGCTTGGCGCCTACCACGCGGGCGGCCGATTCGGCCAGGGTATCCTGGTAAAACATCCAGGGCGACTCGCCGTGAAAGTGACCTTCCACGGCCTGCGTTTCCCACGACTTAAACTCGGCCTCTACCGCCGCACGGGCCGCGCGGGGCAGCAGCCCAAGCGAGTTGCCGCAGAAATAAGCAGTCGGCTGACCATCGGGCCCCGGCGGAATGTGAAATTCCTGGCGAAAAGAGGCGAGCGGGTCGGCCGCATCCTGGGTGGCGGCAAAGGCGGGAGAAAGGTCGTAGGTCATTAGGTTCGTTTGTCGTTTGTCATTGCTCGTTTTCTGAAAGCGCGGGCCGGGAGCTATTCCCTTTACGGACAACAAAAACGCGCAACGAAAAACGAGGATTACATCTTCTCAAAAACCATGGCCGTGCCCTGGCCCACGCCCACGCACATAGCGGCTAGGCCGTAGCGCACGCCCTCGCGGCGCTGCATTTCGTGCACCAGCGTGGCAATGATGCGGGCGCCGCTCGACCCTAGCGGGTGGCCCATGGCAATGGAGCCACCGTTTACGTTGAGCTTACTCACATCCACCCCCAATTCGCGCACCACAGCTACGCTCTGCGAGGCAAAGGCCTCGTTGATTTCCAGCAGGTCCATGTCGGCCAGGGTCAGGCCGGCGCGCTCCAGGGCCTTGCGGGTGGCCGGCACCGGCCCCATGCCCATAATGGAGGGGTCGACGCCCGCCACGGCCGACGAAATAATGCGGGCTATGGGCTTGAGGTTGTAGCGCGCTAGGGCCTCTTCGCTCACGAGCAGCACGGCGGCCGCGCCGTCGTTGATGCCCGCCGAGTTGCCGGCCGTCACGGTGCCGCCGTCGGGCTGAAAGGCCGGCTTAAGGGTGGCCAGCTTTTCCAGTGTCGATACGCGGGGCTGCTCGTCGGTGTCAAACAAGGCCGTGTCGCCCTTGGGCTGCGGCATGAAAACGGGCACAATTTCTTTGCGGAAACGGCCTTTTTCGGCGGCGCGGTGGTACTTGCGCTGGCTTTCGAAAGCAAACGCGTCCTGGTCCTCGCGGCTCACGCCGTAATTGCGGGCCACGTTTTCGGCCGTGTCGCCCATGGTGTAGGGGTAGTGCTCGCGGGCCAGCCGGGAGTTTACAAAGCGCCAGCCCAGCGTGGTATCGTGGGCCGTGAAATCGCGGGCAAAGGCCGTGGCCGACTTGGCCATCACAAACGGCGCGCGGGTCATGCTCTCGGCCCCGCCGGCCAAAAACACATCGCCCTCGCCGCACTTAATGGCCCGAGCCGCGTCCATCACGCTCTGCATGCCGCTGGCGCAGAGGCGGTTAACGGTATTGCCGGGCACCGTAACGGGCAGGCCAGCCAGCAGCGCCGCCATGCGGGCCACGTTGCGGTTGTCCTCGCCGCTCTGGTTGGCGGCGCCCATTATCACATCCTCCACGGCGTTTTTGTCGAGGCTGGGGTTGCGGCGCAAGAGCTCGCGCAATACGTGGGCCGCTAAATCGTCGGGGCGTACGCTGCTGAGCGAGCCGCCAAATTTTCCAATCGGGGTGCGCACGGCATCCACGATATACGCATTAGGCATTCCGGGTATCGTTGGGGCGAAGCGAGTCCGCCAGTTGAGGGCTAATTTTGGCCTGGCGACGCGCACCGGCGCGGGCCTTTCACACAACCGCAAAGATGATACAAAGAATCCAAAGCGTTTTTCTTTTGCTGCTGGCTTTGGCGATGCTCAGCCTGCTAGCGCTGCCCTTTTGGCACAAAGTAGATGGCCTCACGCATCAGGAGCTGACCCTGACGGCCTTCAATTTCAAGTCTGCTGGCTTGGCGCAGCCCACTACCGGCGCGCCCGTCTGGCTTATTGGCGTGCTGGCCTTGGCCTCGGCTGCCGTGGCAGTCTACGAAATTTTTCAATTTCGCAACCGCTTCACGCAGCTCAAGCTGGGTATGCTCAACCTACTGCTGATTGTGGCCACGTTCGGGACCATGTTTTACTTCTCCAATCAGGGCGAAGCCTTCCTCAACCCCAAGCTCGAGGGCCAGAACCTGCCGGCGTTTTACTTACCCACCATTGCGTTGATGCTCAATTTGTTGGCCAATCGCTTTATCCGGCGCGATGAGCAGCTGGTGCGCAACAGCTACGACCGCCTGCGCTAGCCGCTAGCCCCCGCCAAACGCAAAAAGCCCCGGCTGCCATCTGGCGGCCGGGGTTTTTTGTGGTGTAAGGTTGGAAAGAGCGAGTGAAAGAGCCGGGCCGCCGGGGCGGCTGGCTGGGTTGGCTAGGGTAGCCGGGAGTAAAAAAGGGTGACGCTGGAAGCCGCTAGCGGCGCTGCAAACCCAGGTGGTCGAGAATGGTGCTGGCGTCGGTCGAAAAAGTGAGCGCCGCCAGCACCCGGTGAAAGTTTTGCGGGTCGGAGAGGTGCCCGTAGCCAAACTCAGCCACCTGCTGCTGCGAGTCCGAAAAGGTCATGGTGCGCACCATCAGGGCCAGGTCGTCGGCCCGCACGTAGGAGCGCCCCACGGCCTGGTAAAAGATGGGCAGCCGCTTATCGTCGAATGAACACTGCTTGAGGGCCTGGATGAGGCTAGCCACATCGCTGTTAAGCACGTAGGTGCCCGCTGGGTAGGCTGGGGCCACCGGATAAGCCGGCGGCCCGGCCGGGTAATTTGGTCGGCTAGGGTAGCCCGCGCCGGCCGGGTAGGCCGGTGGTGCCGGGTGGCCCGGCCCCGCCACGGGTGGATAACCGGCCTCACCGGGCGGCGCGTTGTACGCCGCCTCGGGCGCGGGCTGAGTGTAGGTACCCGGCTGGTCGGCGTAGCCGTAGTCAGGTAGGGCAGCGGTGCTCACCTGCCGCAGCTGCCAGCCAAAGCCGGGCCGCTGGGTCAAGACAAAGCTGGTTTCGAGGCCTTCCTCCAGCCAAATGGTGGCCTGCACGCGCTGGGGCCGACGGCCCCGCCCGGTAGCGGGCGCCAGGTCCAGCGTCACCTGGTGCTGGCCTGGCACCAGTGTATCGATGTGCACTGGCTGCGCCGACAGGCGCGTCAAGGCCCGCCCGTCAAGCGTCAGGCTGAACGGCAAGTTTCGCTCCACGCTGAAGTTGGCGACGGCCAGGGGTGCGTCGGCATAGGCAAGGCAGGAGCCAGCCAACGAGAGCAGGCTAGCCAAGCAAAAAGTAAGGAGCGCTTTCATAGGCCGGCGGGCTGGGTAGCCGGCAACTAGACCCGGCTACCCAGCTCATTTCCAAACGCCGTGCCAGGCACAAAAAGACCCCCGGGTAGCGGGGGTCTTTTTGTGCCTGGCACGGGGCTAGCCTGCTATAACAGGGCCTTACTTATCGATGCGCGTCACCTTAAACTCGGTGCGGCGGTTGCGCTGGTACTCCTCCTCCGTTTTGGCGTCCTTCACGATGGGCCGGGTTTCGCCGTAGCCTTTGGCCGTGATGCGGCTGGCTGGCACACCCTTGCTCACGATGTAAGCCACGGCCGATTCGGCCCGCCGCTGGCTGAGCTTCAGGTTGTAAGCATCTTTGCCGCGCTGGTCGGTGTGCGAGCTAAGCTCGATATTGATTTTAGGGTTGTCGAGCAGCGTTTGGACCAGCGTATCGAGGCGCACAGCCGCATCGGGACGAATATTCGACTTGTCGTAGTCATAGAAAATATCCTTGACCTCGATGGCACGGTTCACGACAATCTTATTCAGCGTGAGCGTCACGGGCAGGCGAATATCGTTTTGCTGCTGCGGCAGGGCATCCTGGCTAGGGTAGCGGTCCACGGTGCTCACGCTGGCGCGGGCCGTGAAATAGCCGGAGCGGTCGGCAAATAAGCCGTAGGTCTGGGCCGAGTCGAGCCGGGCCGAAAACTTGCCATCAGGGCCCGCCTGAATGTCGCGTTTCTGGCCGGTGCTGCTCGTAATGGTCACCGTTTCGTTGGGCAGCGGCGCCGTTGCGCCGGTTTTATCGTTGCGCTCCTGCACAGTACCATCCACGTAGAAGGTCACCAGCTTGCGAGCCTTTTTCTGGAAAGTGTACAAGTCATCCGACCCCTTACCACCCTCGCGGTTGGACGAGAAAACGCCCACGCCGGGCGCCGTGAAAAAGGGCGCAAAGTCGTCGCCCGCGCTGTTCAGGCCCGGCCCCAGGTTCACGGGCTTGCCGCCTTTCACCTGAAAAATATCGAGCTTGCCATAGCCGGGGTGTCCATCCGAAGAAAAGAACAGCGTGCCGTCGGGCGCTACACCCGGAAAATTGTCATTGCCCACCGAGTTAATGGCCTCACCCAGGTTCTCGGCCGGCGAAAAGCGCCCGTTGGCCCCTAGCGTGGCTTTAAAAAGGTCGTTGCCCCCCAGTCCACCCTTGCGCGCCGAGGCAAAGTAGAGCGTGGTGCCGTCGGGCGCGAAAGCCGGGGCAAAGTCGTCGGCTGTGCGGTCGTTGATGTTGGCCAGAATGGGCTCGGTCCAAGCGCCGTTGCGGTAATAAGAAATCCACAAATCGACGCTACGGTAGCCCTTTTTTGAGCCATCGTTCGAGCGGGCAAACACCATCGTTTTGCCGTCGGGCGTGTAGGTGGCGCTGGCTTGCAGCTCTTTATCGTGGTTGAAAAGGGGCTCCAGCTTGCGGGCGGTGCCGCCGGTCATGGCCGCTGCGTCGTCAAACTTCTGGGCGTAGAGTGCCGTGTAGCGCTCGCCATTGCCAGGGTAAGGTTTGCCGTCGCGGCCCGAAGCAAATACCAACTCGCCGCTATTGGGCATGCGCGCCGCCGAAAAATCGGAGTTAGGCGAGTTAACTGCGTCAATCGGCTTCACGTCGTAGCTGGGGGCTAGCCCGGCCAGGGCCTTGCTGGCCGTAGCGCTAGCGGCCTCCGCCTCGGCGCGGGCCGCCAGGGTGCGGTTGGTGCCGCTTTGGGCGTAGGTAGTAAAGCGGGTGGCAGCTTCTTCAAACTTGCCGCTGGCCTTCAGCGACTCGGCGTAGCGGTAGCTGAGGTCAGCACTGCGCGAACCGGCATCGAGCGCAGCTTTGTAGTAAGGCTCGGCTTGGTCGAGGCGGTTGGAAAGGCGGTAGGCTTCGCCGAGGCGAAAATTAGCCGTAGCTGCGTTTTTGGGCTTGGCCGCCTCGGCTTTGTAGAGCGGAATGGCGGCCTCGTACTCACCGCGCAGAAAGCGCTTGTCGGCCTTGCTGAGCTTGCCCGACGAGGCGCAGCTGCCCAGCGCCAGGGCCGGGCCGGCGGCCCCGATAAGCGCGAATTTTCTGAGGGACGAGTATCGAATGGGGAACGCCATGCAGCCGAAAAAAGCGAATCTATTATTTTGACAAGCAATAATACAACTGTTTCGGGCTGCGCATTAGTGCCCCGCCGGGCGGCTAGGCCTTAAAATAGCCGGCTAGCCACGTCTGCCCGGCCGGAGCCGGCCAATGCGCATCCAGCTGCGCTTTCGTGGTCAGGGTATTATTGAAATACAGTGTGTCGGGCGCTATCTCGCCGGCGGCCACGGCCGCCCGCAGCTCAGGGCGCGTCAGCAGCCGCAATTCGCCGTGGTGCAAAAAGGCCATGCGCGACTTTTCGAGCAGCGACAGCCCTAGCCGCTGCTCCAGTTCCTGTACGAAGCGCACCGAAGCGTCGATGGAGCAGCCGCTAGCCCCCGCCACCGCTTCGTCGAGTCCGACCACCAAAAACTGCCGGTGCAGAAACTGCGCCGAGGCTGCCAACTGCCGGCCGTGGCTTGTCCACTCCTCGGCAAAAGCCGCCAGGCGTGGTAGCAGCGGCAGCAGCTCTTCTTCGGCCAGCGGGCGGCTGGCCTGGTAAATCCACACGCGGGCCTGCGGAGGCAGGTGGTCAAAAGCTACATACATGACCGCAGATTTAACGGATTTAACGGATTGCGCAGATACGCTTGGCTGTGCCAAGCTGGCTAGGCTAGTGAGGTTTCGGCCGGGGCCGGCCTCAGCGTTAAGCTAGCTAGGCTGGGCTAGGCTAGTGGAATTTCGGCCGGGGCCGGCCTCAACGTCAAGCTGACCAGCTAGCGGGATTTCGATTGGAGCTGGCTTATATATTCGCCAAGCTCGCAGGCTAGTGAGATTTCAGGTTGGGGCTTTCGGTGTTGGGGCTGGCTGGCTTGTATGATTTCTTGCTGCCAAGCACTCAGCAAAGCATAAAAATAGGAACTGAGAGCTATGATTGTTACTGCGCAAACTAACTAGGCGACTACGCAAAAAAGTCAGCCAGCCCGCGGTAGCGGGCGTATCTGCGCAATCCGTTAAATCTGCGGTCTAGGCGTTGATGCCTTCGGCGCTGGCTATCAGCTCGGCCAGGTCAAATACCTGGACGTTAGATTCTTGTTCCTTGCTTTTTACACCGTCGCTCATCATGGTCATGCAGAATGGGCAGCTAACGGCGATGATGGCACCTTGCAGGCTGTGCTCGCTGGGGGCGGTGCGCTCGGTTTCGACGCCGCGCAGGTTGTCTAGTGCCGCGGCCTGGCCGCTTAGCGTGGCCAGAGCCTCCTCGGTGCGCTCGATGTTGATGTCCTTCTTGCCGGGCTCGGGCTCTTTCCACATCTGGGCGCCGCCGGCGCCGCAGCACAGGCCGTTGGCCTTGCTACGCTTCATCTCCACGAGGTCGGCGTCGAGGGCGGCCAGCACATCGCGCGGGGCTTCGTAAATGTTGTTGGCGCGGCCCAGGTAGCAGCTATCGTGGAAGGTGATGCGGCGGCCCTTGAAGCTTTCGCCACCCTGCACAGCTACTTTACCTTCATTGATAAGCTGTTGCAGGTAGGTACTGTGGTGAATTACTTCGTACTCACCCCCCAGCGCCGGGTATTCGTTCTTGATGGTGTTGAAGCAGTGTGGGCAGGCCGTCACGATTTTCTTGATGCCGTAGCCGTTCATCGTGGTGATGTTCTGCATAGCCTGCATCTGAAACAGAAACTCGTTGCCAGCACGCTTGGCGGGGTCGCCGGTGCAGCTTTCTTCGAGACCCAGCACGGCATAGTTGGTGCCTACGTGCTCCAGAATGCGGGCAAAGGCGCGCGTCACGCGCTTGTAGCGGTCGTCGAAAGCACCAGCGCAGCCCACCCAAAACAGGATTTCGGGCGCTTTGCCCTCGGCCGCGAGGTCGGCCACGGTGGGCACGGTCAGCTGGCGCTTGGCAGGAGCAGCGGGGGAGGAAGTCGGGGTCATAATAAAAAGAGTACTACTGCTTATAAATCAAGATTATGCCTTAGCCGAAGCCTTTTCCGCCACATACAGTTCATCGGCCCAGTTGAGGCGGTCGGAGGGCGAAAAGGCCCACGGCGCGCCGTTGTTTTCGATGTTGGAGAACATGACATTCAGTGAGTTGGGCGCAGCCGACTCTTCCAGCACCAGGAAGCGGCGCATCTCAATAATGCTTTCGAGCGGGTTGATGTTCACCGGGCAGCTTTCCACGCAGGCGTTGCAGGTGGTGCAGGCCCAGAGCTCCTCAGGCGTCACTTTGCCGCGCAGCAGCGTGGCGTTGGCTAGGTCCGTAATAGGCTCGTGCTTAGCTTCTTCCCCATACACGTTGGGGTGAAAGATGAGCGGCGAGTGGTACTTCTCCTCCACCCGGTCGCGGGTGTCCATAATGATTTTGCGCGGCGAGAGCAGCTTACCCGTCAGGTTGGCCGGGCACACCGACGTGCAGCGCCCGCACTCGGTGCACGAGTAGGAGTTCATGAGAGCTGTCCAGGGCAAATCCTCCACGTCCTTAGCACCGAAGGGCGTGGGCGCCAGCGCCGAGCCATCGGGATTGGTGGCTGGGGCGGGCACCTCGTAGCTAGGGTCCATCATGGCCTTCACCTCGTGGGTGATGCTCTCCACGTTCGAGAACTGCCCCTGCGGCACCAGGCGCGAGTACCACACGTTCGGAAAGGCCAGGATGATGTGAAAGTGCTTGGAGCTAGGCAGGTAATTGAGGAACAGTAGAATACCGGTGATGTGAATCCACCAGCCAACGCGCTCCAGTACTTCCAGCGTGCCCACGTTGCTAGCTGGCAGCAGGTTAGCCAGGAAGTGGCTGACCGGGAAAGCGCCCGGCAGGTCTTTGCCCTCAAGTTGGTGCAGCTTGATATCGGCCGAGTTCATGAAGAACAAAGCGAGCATCAGCGCTACCTCAATGTAGAGAATGATGTTGGCGTCGAGCTTAGGCCACATGCGCAGCTCGGGGCCGGTGAAGCGGCGCACCGGCGGATTGTGGTTGCGGCGCCACCAGAAAGCCGCCACGGCCACGATAACCAGCGCGGCCAGCACCTCATTTATGGCCATCAGGGCATCGTACACCGGCCCCAGGATGCCTAGCACGCGGTGCGTGCCAAACAAACCGTCGATGATAATCTCAATTACCTCGATGTTGATGACCAGAAAGCCCACGTACACTATCAGGTGCAACAGCGCAGGTGTCAGGCGCTTAAACATTTTTTGCTGGCCAAAGGCCACGAGCAGCGTTTTGTTGAGGCGCTCGCCAAAGTGGCCGCTCATGTCGCGGTCGCGCCCGACAAGGATATTAGCCCTGATTTTTTGAACCTGCCAGGTAAATAAGCCGAACGCGGCCAGCAGCAGCAGCGCGAAAAGAATGGGTTGCAGCATAGACGGTAAAGGTAAGCCGGCGGGGTGGGATGAATGGGCGCGCAATTTAGTAGGCATGACGACTACTTTTCATGGTTCCCCCATGCGGCAACGCCAAACAGAAAATTTTTTGTCGGTTTTCTTGCGTCGTAACGCATTTTTAGTACCTTTGCACTCCCAAGCCGCTTCAGCGACGTGGGAAACGGCAACATAGCTCAGTTGGTAGAGCACAGCACTGAAAATGCTGGTGTCGTTGGTTCGATTCCAACTGTTGCCACAAAAAAGCCCTTACAAGTATTTGTAAGGGCTTTTTTGCGTCTAAAACGGACCCGAGCTAGCGTCCCCGGATGTTGTCAAGCAGGCTGGTTTTGCGCTTAAACAGCACGTAGCGAATAGATAACGCTGTGGGAAAGCGGGCGTAATCATCGTTGCCAAACTCTAGGGAAGGCTTGAAATCGAAGCTGAGCACCACGGGCAGGAAGGCTACTTTGTACTCGACACCTACGAGGGCATCGAGGCCGCTAAAGCCGCCCGTGTCTTTGTTGTGGCCCAAGTGGCCGCCAGCTCCAAAATAATAATTAAGGCTAGGCCCCAGAATACCGAAGTGATACTCGGCCAGCACGGTGCCACTGTATTCGCGCTCGCGCAGCCCGGCAATGCCCTCGATAGTAACGCGCGAGGCCACGCGCTGCTGCAAGGTGATGCCGTAGTTGCCGCCGCCCAGCCGGGCGCCCAGGGCAGTGTTATACTTCTGAGCAGCAGCGTGCTGGCTGGCTAACAGCAGAAGGAGCAGGAACCCGCTGAGTTGAAAAAAACGTGTGTGCATAAGAGTAAAGAGCGGGTTTCCTGAAAAATAAACAACTACGGTGCCAACGCCGAAGTGGCCATCGCTAGTACCAGCGCGCCCGCGCTACGTGTAAGATTCCGGCTTTTCTGGCTTTTATTCGGGGCCTAACGTTTGTTAGCCGGACCTTTGCACTGATATTTCTTTCACCCACTACCCACTGCGTGCATCTGCATCACGTGGCTGCCTACCTACCGGCGGCCGTTGTTACCAACGAACATTTTACCCGCCTCAACGGGCTGGCCTCCGACTGGATAATCGAGCGTACCGGTATCCGGGAGCGCCGTAAAGCTGGCCCGGGTGAAAATGCCAATACTATGGCCATTGCGGCCACGCAGGCGCTGCTGGCCGGGCTGCCAGCCGTGGACCCCGCCAGCATCGACCTGATTGTGGCGGGCACCTACACCCCGCACGATACTATCTATACCGCCGCACACGCCGTGCAGCGGGCGCTGGGCATCAATGAGATACCGGTGGTAAGTATTTCGTCGGCCTGCTCGTCGCTGCTCAATGCGGTGGAGATTGTGGAGGGGTATTTTGCCCTGGGCAAGGCTAGCCGGGCGCTGGTGGTGGTGAGCGAGCACAACACGGCCTACAACAACGAGGAAGACACCATGGCCGGCCACCTCTGGGGCGACGGCGCGGCGGCGCTGCTCTTTACCAAAGAAGCCCTGGCGCCCGGCGACTTGCGGGTGGTGCAGGTGATGACGGGTGGGGCGGCCCCCATGGGCAAGGCCGATGAGGCAGTGACCCTGAAGCCGGTGGACAAGGGCATCGTGATGCCCTTCGGGCGCGACGTGTTTCAGCAGGCTTGCACGTACATGGCGCGCATTACGCAGCAGCTGCTTGATGCGAATAAGCTGTCAGTGAGCGAGTTGAGTTACCTGATTCCGCACCAAGCCAACCTGCGCATCTCGGCCAATGTGGTGAAGCAGCTAGGCCTCGACCCGGCCCGGGCCGTCAATAATATCGAGCGGCTGGGCAACACGGGCTGCGCTGGCGCGGCCATCGGCCTGGCCGAAATCTGGCCGAAAATTACGAGTGGCGACAACCTGATTGTAACCGTGTTTGGCGGCGGCTACTCTTACGGCGCCATGCTGCTAGCGAAGCAATAGCGCTGCGAACAACCTAGCCAGGGTATAGCGTAGCAACTACAACCTTAGCTGACTGTGCAAGTGCCCTTCGCCAAATCACCATAGTATATGCTGCCCCCTGCCGCCGCTTTTTTGCCCGAAATCACGTTTCAAACCAGCCGGGCCAGTGGGCCGGGCGGGCAAAATGTGAACAAAGTAGAAAGCCGCGTGGAACTGCGCTGGTCGCTGCCAGCCTCGCAGGTGCTTACGGACGAGCAGAAGCGGCTTATTATGGAAAAGCTGGCCGGGCAGCTCACGCAGGAGGGTTACCTGCTGGTAGTGGCGCAGGATGACCGCAGCCAGCTGCGCAACAAGGAGCTAGCCCTGGCCCGCTTTCACGAGCTACTGCAAAAAAGCCTGCGCCGCCCCAAGCCCCGCCGCGCCACCCGCCCCAGCGCCGGCGCAGTGCGCAAGCGCCTGGAAGGTAAAAAAATCCAAAGCGAGAAAAAGGCCAACCGCCGTCGCTCCGAATAATACCTAGCCAGAAAGCAGGCCCTAGCCAACTCATTGGCAGCAAACTACCGAGGGCCCGCTTCCGCTAGCCCTGGCTGGCGGAGGCGGGCCCTTAAAATTGGTTGGGTGAGCGGGGAAGGAGAATAGGTGGAGCGACAGAGCGGAGCCCGCTAGCCAGCCGCTCGGTTTGGGAGAGCGCCGGGCCGCGGGTAGTCAGGTTTTCATAGGTCAGAAAAGGCGGCTAGTAGCGCGGAGGCGCAGAGGCCACCGCGTTGCCACAAAGGACCTGCGCCGCGGGGAAGGCTTTTAGCGTAAAAATACCTGCTTTTAAAGCTGCGTATTTTTACGTAGTAGCGCTGTTCTGCTGCGCATCGAGCAGGCCGTGCCGAGCGGCGTACACTACGAGCCTCGTCGAGTTGGGCGCGCTGGTTTTTTCGAGCAGCTTCTGGCGGTGGCCCTCCACAGTGCGGCGGCTGATGAAGAGCTGCGCGGCAATATCGGCCGTTGTGCAGCCCTGGCAGATGAGGCGCAGCACTTCGTGCTCGCGGGTGGTAAACTGCACCAGGTCAGATAGTTTGGGGGTGGGCGTGCGCTCGGGGTGCTGCACGCCCCGAATGAGGGCCCGCGAAATGCGCGGCGTAAAATGAAAGCCCGTAGTAAGCACTTCTTCGATGGTGAGGCGCAGCTGGTTCTGGTCCACGTCCTTAGGCAGGTAGCTGCGAGCGCCCGCCTTCATCATTTGGGTGATGTACTTATCGGCCGAAAACATGGAGAGCACGATGATTTTCAGGTCCGGAAACTCCTGCACCAGTAGGTGCTGGTATTCCGCCTCGGCAGCGCGCAGCAGCACTTGCTGTTGCAGCAGCCGCTTCTGGTACACTACCACGAACAGCACCAGGGTGACGGCTGACAAAAACAGGATGATGGTAAAAGCGGAGCGCAGTGGCGAGTATTTCGGTCGCCACCTTCAGCCCCAGCAGCGCCATGAGGTAGCGCAGGTTGGTAGGCAGCGGGCGGTTTCGCCAGCTGCCTACCAGCACTGCCAGCGTCAGGATAACGTAGGATAATATTATTATTTTGTTAAACATGTGCTACGCGCGAAGCAAAAGCGCCGGGCTAGTCCACTCTGTTGCTAGCCAATTGACAGGCAAGAGAATAAGTTGCTTAATGAATGCGGATGAGGCTAGCACTGCGGCGAGCACGAGTTAGCCAAATCATAAAATACCTCCGTGTCATCGACGTCGCCAGACCCTGGCTTGGGCGGGCAGGCGTAGTTCACCATCAGGCCAAAAGTGCGGCGCAGTTCTGCCGCGCCCACGGTGGCCGGGTAGTAGGTATGCAGGCCAAAATTGATGCGGATGGGCGCCGCCTGTTGCAGGCTGCTGCCGGCCGGGATGTGCGCCAGCGGTTTCAGAAAGTAGTCGAGCGCAAACGTGTAGCCGCGCAGGTAGCCATAGGTGCTGTTGAACATGGCTTGCGTGGCCACCGGGTCTTCCCCGGCGGGCGACCAGTTTTGCTGCCAGTAGCTAGCCAGCGCATCGGACAGCAGCACCGGCGCGGATAATGAGAAACCGCCCCCGAATATTCTGAGCACCCACGGTGGAGACGAGCTAGGCAATCTGCAACGCCGAAAAATAGACGCAGTGAATATTTTCGCCGGCCCCGGCTAAGCGAAAGCACTGCTCTAGCTCGTTGGCTTTGGTGCTCGCCACCCCCCGCTAGTCGCTGGTGTAGGTGTCAAAATCAGCTTATTGAAGGAGGCCAGTGGGCGTGGGAGCAGCCGGGTGATGCAAGGGAAGTAAAAAAAGAGCGAAAAAAAGCGCAGACGCACCTGCAAAATGATGCAAAAAGCCCCCATGCACGGGCATGGAGGCTTTCCAGCAGCCTTCTACCAGTGAAGACCAGATTTGCGCCTGCAAAGTGACGACTAGCCGCGCACTGGTTTATGCGTAAAAATACG
>Ga0308157_10003037_pt1 | contig 25481 bp, 23 predicted proteins | sample PhyBR1_FD_201035 | JGI IMG/M metagenome (GOLD analysis project Ga0308157, IMG submission 201035) | Phyllosphere microbial communities from UC Gill Tract Community Farm, Albany, California, United States - DLSLB.R1 | ecosystem: Host-associated > Plants > Phyllosphere > Unclassified | place: USA...
AATTGACTTTCTGGAATAGCCTGAGTGGCATTTTTAACCAAGTTGGTAATCACACGAATCAATTGCGTACGATCCATTTTGGAAATGATTTCTTCTTCTTCTTTTTCAAAAGAAATATAATCTTCGTTGAAGATATCCAAAGCCAATTCGACAACCTCAACTACATTCAGCGTTTCGTTTTGCTGTGCTGGCATCGAAGCAAAGTTTGAAAATGCGGAAGCAACAGCTGTCATTGTATCTATCTGTTGAATTAAAGTTTCGGAGTAATCATTCATTTTCTGCTTCACATCTGGAGCAGCAGGATCGAATTTTCTTTGGAAACTCTGAACCGTCAAACGCATCGGCGTAAGCGGATTTTTAATTTCGTGCGCGACCTGTTTCGCCATTTCACGCCAAGCTTCTTCACGTTCGCTTTGCGCTAGTTTGATAGCACTGGTTTCCAATTTGTCTACCATTCCGTTGTAAGCTCTAATCAAGAAATTAACTTCTTTACTGTTGGCTTCCAGAACAATTTTTTCGTTCTTCTGATCCAGATTAGTCTCTTCTAGTCGCTCTGAAATCGTTTTTAATGATTTCGTGATATACGTTGAAAGGAAATACGCCAATGCAAAAGCAACAATCAGCATAAAAGAATAAACCTGACTCAGACGAATTAGGAAAGTATTCAACTCGTTATCATAATAACCATCGTCTTCTAAATAAGGAAGATTCAGGATTCCAAGCGGTTTAAATTTTTCGTCTTTAATTAAACTGTATGAAGAGCGGTTTTTGACTCCATCGATAGTTTTAATATCCACAAAACGTTTTTCGATGGAAGAACGAACCAGTTTAAGAATATATTCTGGAATTGGAGGTGCAATTTTATCTACAGCGAAAGATTCTTTGGATGACTTTAAAAGTTTTCCATCCAAACTGTAAATGTTGATTTCAATTTTATGAATCTGCGCTAACTCGTGAATTTTATCTTTAAAGATTAAATCTAAATTCTGAGTTTTTAGCGGATAAGTTGTAGTTGCCAGAACATAATTAATATGTTCTTTTACCGCATTTTCTTTTCGTTCTAAACGTTCCTGATGGTATTCTTTGGCCTCAGTTTTAAACTGAATAATCGAAATCGAAGCCAATAAAAAAGATGCCACCACAATCAATACAATCATCGACAGGAAAATCCTGATTCGAAGCGATAGCATTGTCATTTTGAAGTTTAGCATGTTTTTAGTGATTAGTGAATAGTAATTAGTGAATAGTAAAAGCTTGAAACTAATTACTAATCACTTTTTACTAATTACTTTTTTTCTCTTATTCTTTTATAAAAACGGAAACCCAGCATAATTAAAACGGAGAATAAAATGATTCCGATTACGCCGAAAATCCAGTTGATGGCACTTTTTAAAACTACTAAAAAGACAACCGCAAATAGAATAATGGTTGCACCTTCATTCCATAAACGCATAAAATTATTGGTATATTTTACCTCATCGTTTTGCAGTTGTTTAAAAATCTGATGACATTTTCCGTGATATAAATATAAAAGAAAAACGAAACATAATTTTACGTGCATCCATGGCATTTTGATCCAAACGCTTCCTGCATCTGTAAAAAACAACATCCAAAAAGCAAAAATACTCGCCAAAACCGCCGATGGCCAAGTAATAATGTACCACAAACGATAGGCCATTATTTTGTATTGCGCCTGCAGAATTTCTTTTTCTGGCGAAGGTTTTTCATTGGCTTCAATTTGATAAACAAACAAACGCACAATATAAAACAAACCCGCAAACCAAGTAATTACAAAAATAAGATGCAGTGATTTTAAGTAATTATAGTATTCCATTATTTTCGGTTTAAAGTTTCAGGTTTAAAGTTTCAAGTTATCAACTTTGAGAAAAACTTGAAACCTGAAACTTGAAACTAAATATTATTTCGCCCAATCATTAATCCAGTTAGAAACCGTCTTACACCATTCGTCATCGTCATTCAAACATGGAATTGCTAAGAACTCTTCTCCTCCATTTGCTTCAAAATCCTCTTTGGCGCGCATGGCAATTTCTTCTAAAGTTTCTAAACAATCTGAAACGAAAGCTGGTGTAACAACTGCCAATTTCTTGATTCCTTTTGCTGGCATGTTATCAATTTCAACATCGGTATAAGGTTCCAACCATTTATCTCCCGCTAAACGCGATTGAAATGTCAGACTGTATCTATCTTCAGGAAGCCCTAATAATTTTACAACTTGTCTTGTTGTTTCGTAACATTGGTGACGATAACAAAACTCGTGCGCTGGTGAAGGCGTATTGCAACAAGAACCGTCAATTTTACAATGCGATTTAGTTACATCCGTTTTGCGAATATGACGCTCTGGAATTCCGTGGTAAGAAAACAATAAATGATCGTAATCAAAACCAACTAAATGTTTCTGAATTGAATCGGCTAAATTCTTGATATAATCAGGTTTATTGTAAAATGCCGGAACATCTGTAAACTTCATGTGTGGGAATTTCTTCTTACGGATTTCCTCTGCTTTTACTAAAATAGTCAAAGTTGAAGCCATTGCATATTGTGGATATAAAGGAAAAAGCATTACATCTGTAACTCCTTTATCGCTCAATTCTTGAAGTCCTTTTTCGATTGTCATACTTCCGTAACGCATTGCTAAAGAAACAGGAACATTTACAAGAGGCTGAACCTTTTTCTGCATTCTTTCTGAAAGAACAACTAATGGAGAACCTTCTTCCCACCAAATTTTTGCATAAGCATGCGCAGATTCTTCTGGTCTTTTTCTTAAAATAATACCGCGAACTAATAATGCTCTTAATAAATACGGAACATCGATCACGTATTTATCCATTAAAAATTCATCTAAATAAGGTTTAACATCTTTTGGAGTTGGACTTTCTGGAGATCCAAGATTTACTAATAATACGCCTTTCATTATTGTTTTTTTGCATTAGGCTTTAAGCATTAGGCTTTAAGCTTTTATTTGTTTTTAAAAATTTCGTCAAAAGTAGAACTTGCTACTTTTGGGAAATATGATAATTATTACTTTTTAATTATGTCTATATTTATAAAATTGATTTCTCTCGCAGATTCGGGAAATTTAGCAACTATTTATTTTGTGCAAATTCGTGAATTAGTGGCGAACAAAAACTTACACATTCGCATTAATCGACATCAAATATTTTTTTGGAGTCGTGGCAAACTTTTTCTTAAATGCCGCAATAAAGTGACTTCCTGTACTGTAACCGATTTTCAAACCAACTTCATTTACATTATATGATCCGCTGTCTAAAAGTTTTCGGGCGAAATCCATTTTGTAATCGAAAAGGAAACCGTATACCGTGTCGCCGTAAATTTGTTTGAAACCCATTTTAAGTTTCTTTAAATTCAAACCAATTTCGTCTGCCAATTCTTGCAATCCTGGCGGTTCGGCCATATTAGCGATAATAATTTCTTTAGCTTTTCTGATTTTCAGAACGTTATCTTCATCTATTAAAAACGGACATTGTTCTGCATTTGGATCTTCAGTTCTGTTGAAATACAAACTCAACAATTCGTATCCTTTTCCTTTATAATAAAGGTTTTTTATGGATGGGTGAAGATTGTAATGAAACAACTGACTCAGCACAATCGCCATTGACGGACTGATATTTCCTTCGTTATAATACTTTTTGTCCTTATTGTCTGGACTCAAAAAAGTAATATAATCGGCTTCGGCAGAAAACAACGCGTGAAATTTTTTAATCGATACAATTACCGAAATCGCCCAAGAGTTTGGAGCCAATTCTAAATTTAGCGGTAATTCTTTCTGCGGATTGTATAAAAGTAGCGATTTTTCTTCTTTCAATTCTAAAGCATAATTGCCTTGATTGAATAAGAATTTTGCATTTCCTTTTATCCCGAAGTGAAACTGTATCAGGCCAGTACCTATTATTTCATGCTGTGCATAAAATGGCTCTAGACCGTCATTTTGAAAACGGATCAGCGTAAAGTCGTCTTCAATTTTTATAATTTCTTGAGAACCCATAGCGATATTTTTTTGAAACAAAAATCGAAACAAACTCAAAATGTTATTTAGAACGACTCTAAACTAATCACTTCAAATGAGTTGATTTTGCTACAAAAGTAGTCCTTTTTACTCAAAAACACCTATTTAGGTTCAAAAAAACATACAGCGACATAAAAAGTACTTTTAGCGTTATTTTTATCGATGGTATAGTAATAATTTTGTTGCACTTTTATGAAAGTGAATTTATGGAAAACAATAACGTACCGAAACACCTTTATTTTTACTCAGTTGGTCTGAGTTATAAAAAAGCTGATGCTGAGGTTAGAGGTCAATTTAGTTTGGATGCCGTTGCGAAAACACGTTTACTGGAACAAGCTAAAAACGATGGAATAGAAAGTTTACTGGTTACTTCAACTTGCAACAGAACCGAAATCTACGGTTTTGCCGAACACCCATTTCAATTAATAAAACTTATCTGCGACAACAGCAACGGTTCTGTCGATGCTTTTCAAAAAGTTGGTTTCGTTTACAAAAATCAAGAAGCAATTAATCATATGTTTCGCGTAGGAACTGGTTTAGACAGTCAGATCTTAGGCGATTTTGAAATTATATCTCAAATAAAAACCAGTTTTACACATTCAAAATCAATGGGATTAGCCAATGCTTTTATGGAAAGATTGGTCAATGCGGTAATTCAGGCAAGCAAAAGAATTAAAACAGAAACAGAAATTAGTTCTGGTGCTACTTCGGTTTCTTTTGCATCTGTACAATATATTTTGAAGAATGTTGAAGATATCAGTAACAAAAACATTTTACTTTTTGGAACTGGTAAAATTGGAAGAAATACGTGTGAGAATTTAGTAAAACATACTAAAAACGAACACATTACTTTAATCAACAGAACGAAAGACAAAGCTGAGAAATTGGCTGGAAAATTAAATCTGATTGTTAAAGATTACTCTGAATTACATTTAGAACTTCAAAAAGCCGATGTTGTGGTTGTTGCAACTGGCGCTCAAAACCCAACGGTTGACAAAGCGATTTTGAATCTTAAAAAACCTTTGTTGATTCTGGATTTGTCGATTCCGAAAAACGTAAATGAAAACGTAGAAGAATTAGAAGGTGTAACTTTAATCCACATGGATTATCTGTCTCAATTGACAGATGAAACTTTGGAAAACAGAAAATTACACATTCCGGCAGCTGAAGCAATCATCGAAGAAATCAAAGAAGAATTTGTTACTTGGATGAAAGGCAGAAAATTTGCTCCGACAATCAATGCTTTAAAAGAAAAATTAAACGCTATTAAAGCTTCAGAACTAGATTTTCAAAGCAAAAAAATTGCCGATTTTAATGAAGAGCAAGCTGAAATCATCAGTAACAGAATCATTCAAAAAATCACTACACATTTCGCAAATCATTTAAAAGACGACGATACCATGGTCGATGAAAGCATCGAATGGATCGAGAAAGTCTTCAAAATAAAAGCATCTTAAATACAGTTTAAACCATATAAGTTATCTAAGTTCATTTAAAAACTGTGTTTTACCCAAACCGCTTAAATTTACTTATATAACTTATATAGTTTAAAAAAACAAAAAGTTATATCACACTATTTAAACTGTGTTTTACTCAAACCGCTTAAATTTACTTATATAACTTATATGGTTTAAAAAACAAAACATGGCTGAAAAAACAATCAGAATTGGAACGCGTGACAGCGAATTAGCACTTTGGCAAGCACATACTGTCGAGAAAAAACTAAACGACTTAGGTTATAAAACCTCGATTGTTGCGGTTAAATCTCAAGGCGATATTATTCTGGATAAACCTCTTTACGAATTAGGGATTACTGGAATTTTTACCAAAACGCTTGATATTGCTATGATCAATGGCGATGTTGATATTGCAGTGCATTCTATGAAAGATGTTCCAACGGCTTTACCAAAAGGTATCGTTCAAGGTGCTGTTTTATCAAGAGCCAATGTTCTGGACATTTTAGTTCATAAAGGAAATCCTGACTTTACAAATCCAAGTACCATTGCAACTGGAAGTTTGCGTCGCCAGGCACAATGGTTCAATAAATACCCAAATCATACTGTTGTAGATTTACGTGGGAACGTAAATACGCGTATGCAAAAACTTCAGGACAATAATTGGGATGGAGCTGTTTTTGCAGCTGCAGGTTTAGAGCGCATCAACTTAAAACCTGAAAATTATATCAATTTAGATTGGATGATTCCTGCTCCAGCACAAGGCGCAATGCTTGTCGTGGGAATGGAAAATGACAATTATACACTGGATGCCCTTTCGCAGTTAAATGATATCGAAACTGAAATTTGCACCTATATCGAACGTCAGTTTTTGAGAACGCTTGAAGGTGGATGTACTGCCCCAATTGGAGCTCTAGTAACATATAATGAAGATGAAGATACTTTGCATTTTCAAGGTGTTTTACTTTCTATTGACGGAAAACAAAAACTAGAAATCAACAAAACGGTTGATATTTCAGAATGGAAAAAATTAGGTTTCAATTCTGCTCAGGAGATTTTGAATAATGGTGGAACAGAATTAATGCAGAAAATTAAAGAATCTTTGAAGAAATAATGGCAAACGCAGTTCAAATACTATCTACTAAAATATTATCTCCTCTTCATAAACAAGAGCTGATGAAATATGGCGTAGAATTAATAGAAGCCGATTTCATTAAAACCGAAAACAAACCCTTCGAATTAAAAGACATTAACGAAAGCCTGATTTTTACAAGTCAGAATGCTGTTCACAGTGTTTTATCAGACCCAAAATCCGAAGAACTAAAAAAGAAAAACGTGTACTGCGTGGGTCTTAAGACCAAAACGCTTTTAAGCGATAATGGTTTTAATGTAGTGGCTTATACCGGTTATGCATCAGATTTAGCCGAAATTATTACTCTGATTTATGCGAATGAGAGCTACACTTTTTTTAGCGGAAATCTTAGAAGAGACACTTTGCCTGAAGCTTTCAAAGAAAACGGAATTAAATTCAATGAAATTCAGGTTTACGAAACCACACTTCAGCCACAGAAAATAAAAGCAAATCCTGAAGCGATTTTGTTTTTTAGTCCGTCTGGAGTCAAAAGTTATCTGAAACATAATACCATCAATAAACAAATCTGCTTTTGCATTGGTGATACTACCGCAGAAGCTTTATCAAAAATCACAAAGAATATCATCATCGCAGATCAGCCCACAATTGAAGACGTAATCGAAGATGTAATTCACGAATACAAATAAATTAAAGCAATAAGCTTTAGGCAGTAAGCCGTAAGCAAAAAAATCATAGTTAAAAACAAGCTTAAAGCCTAAAGCTTAAAGCCTAAAGCAAGAAAAAATGTTAAAAAACGACCTATTTTTAAGAGCATTAAAAGGAGAAACTGTGCAACGTCCGCCGGTATGGATGATGCGTCAGGCAGGAAGATATTTACCTGAATTTAGAGAACTTCGTGATAAATATGATTTTTTTACGCGTTGTGAAACTCCAGAATTAGCTGCTGAAATTACAGTTCAACCTATCCGAAGAATCGCTCCAGATGCTGCGATTTTATTTTCGGATATTTTAGTAGTTCCACGTGCAATGGGAATTCATGTAGAATTAAAAGACAATTTGGGACCAATAATTCCAAACCCGATTCGTTCTCTATCAGATGTTCATAAAGTGTACGTTCCAGATGTAAATGAGACTTTAGGCTACGTTTTTGACGCAGTAAAATTGACTAAGGAAATGCTGAATGATGAAGTTCCGTTAATTGGTTTCGCAGGTTCGCCTTGGACTATTTTCTGCTACGCTGTTGAAGGAAAAGGTTCTAAAAGTTTTGATACTGCAAAAGGATTCTGTTTCTCAAACCCAGCTGCAGCACATACTTTATTGCAAAAAATTACCGATACGACTATTTTATATTTAAAAGAAAAAGTAAAGTCGGGAGTAAATGCCGTTCAGATTTTTGACTCTTGGGGAGGAATGCTTTCTCCTGTTGATTATCAGGAATTTTCATGGAAATACATCAACCAGATTGTTGACGCTTTAGCTGATATTACTCCTGTTATTGTTTTCGGAAAAGGATGCTGGTTTGCTCTTGGCGAAATGGGTAAAAGTAAAGCTTCTGCATTAGGAGTTGACTGGACTTGTTCGGCTAGAAATGCTCGTTATTTGTCTGGTGGAAATATTACTTTACAAGGGAATTTTGATCCGTCAAGATTACTTTCTCCAATTCCGACTATCAAGAAAATGGTTCATGAAATGATCGATGAGTTCGGAAAAGATAAATATATCGTAAATTTAGGTCACGGAATTTTACCAAATATACCTGTAGATCACGCCAAAGCGTTTATTGACGCTGTTAAAGAATACGGGAATTAAGTGTTCCGTTTTAAGTCGCAGTTTTCAGATTTTACTGCGACTTAAAACTGCGACTTAAAACTAGAAAAATGCTAAACAAAGGTTTAAGAGACGAAGAAAAAATCAGAATTGACAATGTTCTAAAGACATTGCGAACACTCATTTTTGTGCCTTATCCTTTGAGTCATTTACAAAAATCAGATATCGAAAATCATTTAAAAGAGTTTGGACTAAATATCCAAACATTAATCGATTACTCCAACGAAGAATTAATTACCTTATTAGCCCGTCTTCATTTTGACTGGGAACAATTAGAACAATTTGGTGATATTTTAATAGAATTCTCAAAAGAAGAAAACCATAATTTTACAGCTAAAGCTTTGGCAGTTTATCAATATATTCAGCAGGAAAGCAAGGTTTTTTCTTTTGGGATAAACAATAAAATCGCTTTCTTAAAATTTAAATGAGTTATCTAGAAAAAATTTTAAACGATATTGCTGATTTTAATTTTGAAAAATTGAATCCATTATATCAAGGTTTTTTTGTAATGGTGTTTTTTGCGGTATTTGCTAGTACTTGTTCTTATTTTTCAAATGAAGCCAAAATTAGTAAAGACGCATATAAAGAAATGTTTCATGAAAATTTTTCTGGGTTAATTGTGAAAAAATTTTTAGATAAACATAACCATATGTCTCAAAAATTTATTCTGAGAGATTCGACTCCAATATATGTTTATCCTGTTCTTTGGGAAAAAGCTGAAATAGGAGATTCGATATTTAAAAAATTAAATTCAAGATTTGTAAAAATCTTTAAAAAAGATACTACAATAGTAATTGATATGAATGCTGCATTCAAGTATCATGATACTATACCAGAAAATGAAAATTAGGACATGAAAGACAAATTTTACGCATACATACAAAATTTACAAGACCAGATCTGTGCTGGATTAGAAGCTGTTGACGGAACTACAAAATTCCGTGAAGACTTATGGAAACGTCCTGAAGGCGGAGGCGGGAGAACGCGCGTTATAGAAAACGGAGATGTTTTTGAAAAAGGCGGTGTAAACATTTCTGCTGTTCATGGAAAACTTCCTGAAACCATGCAAAAAATGTTTGGCGTTGGCGAAGCCGATTTCTTTGCCTGCGGATTAAGTTTAGTTATTCACCCGAAAAACCCGATGGTTCCTACCGTGCACGCCAATTGGCGATATTTCGAAATGTATGACGAAAACGGAAATGTAATCGAACAATGGTTTGGTGGCGGACAGGATTTAACGCCTTATTATTTGTTTGAAGAAGATGCAATTCACTTTCATCAAACATGCAAAACTGCTTGTGACAAACACAATCCAGAGTTTTATTCAAAATATAAAAAACAGTGCGATTCGTATTTCTGGAATGCACACCGAAATGAAGCCCGCGGACTTGGCGGTTTGTTCTTTGATTATTGCAAAGCAAGTGAAGCAATGTCAATGGAAAACTGGTACGATTTTGTAACCGAAGTTGGAAATAGTTTTCTTGAAGCTTATGTACCAATTGTAGAAAGAAGAAAGAATTTAGAATATACTCCAGAAAACAGAAACTGGCAGGAAATCCGTCGCGGTCGTTATGTGGAGTTTAATCTAGTACACGATAAAGGAACTTTATTCGGATTAAAAACCAACGGAAGAATTGAAAGTATTTTAATGAGTTTGCCTCCGCATGTTCAATGGGTTTACGATCATCATCCAGAAGCGGGAAGCGAAGAGGAGAAATTGATAAATATATTGCAGAACCCGATTGAGTGGATTTCTTAATCTAAAAATTTATTTAACACATAGAAACATAGATTTAAAGACCTATCTTAGGGCTAATTTTTAGAAAATTATATTTTTTCACATAGTCTGATTGTTCGGAATGAAACTTCTTTTAAAATTATCTAAAACTATGTTTCTATGCGTTTGAAACTGATTTATATCACATTTTTTATCAGCTTTTTTGGATGTTTTGCCCAAAACGATTCCCTGCACAATTCGTATTTTAAATCTTATAACGATAAAATCACAGCCAGCGTTTATTATTTGGACACTTCCAATAGTTTTCAAATTGCTTCAGGTCAGGATTCGCAAACGTATGTGAATCTAATTCCAAATCGAAGAGAACAGATCGGTTTTACCTTAAATTATAAGATCGTTGATATCACGATTGGTTTTGCACCCAAATTTCTAAGTCAGAATAAGGGCGATTCTCATTCCAAAAATTTTAATTTCAACACCCGTTTTTACTATAAAAAATGGATGCAGTCTTTTACTTTTATCAACCAAAAAGGATTTTACATTAGCGATGATAATATTATTGCACAGCTGCCAAACATGCGAACAACAAAAATTGGCGGATCGACAGCTTACATTTTTAACGATAAATTCTCTTTTAAAACATTGGTCAGCCAAAACGAATGGCAGACTAAAAGCTCTGGAAGTTTTATCCCTTCATTTTCTTTTTACTACACCAATCTCGATTTAAACACTCCCGATTCGTCACCTGGGGATATTTATGTATTCACTTTGGCTCCCGCCTATTTTTACAATTTCGTAATCAGTGATCGGGTTTTAATTGGCGCAGGACTTGCTTTGGGTGGTGGGTTAAATATTATTGATAAAGAAACCTCAGCTTTATACCAAGCCGATTTCAATTTAAAACTGGCCTACAATAAAGATCGTTTCTTTGGTTTTGCCAGTCTCAATACCGTAAGTTTTGCGCAAGATGATAAAGTTGATCCAAGATTGAATGACAATATTGCTACGGTAAAACTTTCTGTTGGTTACCGATTTGATCCTCCAAAAAAGGTAAAAGAAGTTTACGACAATGTCAATAAAAAAATAGGTTTGTAAGAAATCTTAACCCGAAATAAGCGTACAGCCCAACTAAAATGCTTAAATTACAGAGATTTATAAAAACTAAAATTCATTGTTATGAAAGGTATAAACAGCGAACAGTTAAATCTCATGCATTCTGGAAAAGGTTTTATTGCAGCATTAGATCAAAGTGGCGGCAGTACACCTAAGGCATTATCGCAATATGGCGTTGAAGAAAGTCAATACACAAATGATGAAGAAATGTACACTCTTGTACATGAAATGAGAACCAGAATTATCAAAAGTCCCGTTTTTGACAGCCAATATATTCTTGGTGCTATTTTGTTTGAAAACACAATGGATCGAAAAATTGACGGACAATGGACAGCAGATTATCTTTGGGAGAAAAAACATATTATTCCATTTCTAAAAGTAGACAAAGGTCTTGCCGATCTTTCCAATGGCGTTCAGTTAATGAAACCGATTTCTAATTTAAACGAATTGCTTGATCGCGCTGTAGAGCGAAAGATTTTTGGAACCAAGATGCGCTCTGTTATAAAAGAAGCAAATCCAAAAGGAATTCAGGAAGTGGTGAAACAGCAATTTGAAGTTGGTCTGCAGATATTTAAGAAAGGACTTGTTCCGATAATTGAACCTGAAGTTGATATTTACAGTACTGATAAAGAAAAATCAGAACAGATTTTGAAAGATGAAATTCAAAAACACCTAAATTCTTTAGACCAAGACGTGAAAGTTATGCTGAAACTTTCTATCCCGACTATAAATAATTTTTACGGCGATTTAATGACTGATCCTCATGTGGTTCGTGTTGTAGCGCTTTCTGGCGGATATTCTCGAGAAGATGCCAATCAGAAACTAGCAGAAAATCATGGATTGATTGCGAGTTTTTCAAGAGCTTTATCAGAAGGGCTTAGCGCTGGGCAATCTGACGCTGAATTTAATTCGCAACTAGGAAATTCAATTAAAGAGATTTACGAAGCTTCCATTCAATAAAATCATAAAAAAAATCCCTGAAGAGTTTCAGGGATTTTGTTTTTCAATTATTTAGAAGTCATTTCTGCGGCCATGTCTAAAGTCTGTAAAATGATATTTTTATCAGACTTGAAAGAATTCAATTTAAAAACAAATTTCAATTTATTATCAATTAACTTTTTAGGCGATTCTATAGCAATATCCGAAAACTGAGAAGAAATTTTAGTCATTCGATCCAATTCGGAGTCTTTTGCGTTTTTACCAAATGTTTTAACTGTTTGCGCAATATTGAGTTTTCCAGAAATATAGTTTTTGCTCAAATCTTTCTTGGTGTCTTTTGTAAAAGATCCGTTTCCTGCACCAAAATACTCTTTTGTATTGGCAACAATTACCACGTCTTTGTCTTTCAGAATAAATATATTATCATATTCTTGAGTTCCAACAATCGTGTAGAAATTTCCATTTTGAACCAATACTTTTTTGCGAACACCCAATTGCAATAATTTATCTCCAAATGTTGGATGCGTAGAAGTAAAAATTACAGAAAACAACGGAATTTCTTTTTTCACTTTCTCCTCCGTTATTTTTTCTTCATAATTCTCATCGTAGCCATACTTTTTGGTCATTACTTCAACTTCTTTCACATCATACAAAAACGCGCTTAAATCGCCATCAAAAAGCTTTGCTGTAGCTTCTTCATCTACAATGGTCGAAATTAAATCTGTAATAAGTGTAATATCTTCTTTTGCGAATTTCGGATTTTGAAATAATTCTGTCATTAATAAAGGAAAGTTTTCTAACGCCGCTTTTGTATTGCCATGATACGAAATATAACCCAAAGGTTTCTGAGCAGGAAAATAATTAAAGATATTTTTATTGATTTTTCTATTGCTGATTTTGCTAACAACATTGGCAATCTCTGGAGAATATTCTACCTCTTCTTCGATTCGGGCATTATCATTATCAAAATAAAAATCCAAATTGATGCCCTTTATAAAATTCCCAAAATTATTCTGCATTGGCAAATATTTATCGTAACCGCCAAATAACGAAAGCGGATAATTATACATGGAATACAAACTAGACATCATTCCGCCATAATTTACCCAAGAAGAAATATCGGCAGCAACATTTATTTTTGGAGAAATCGGCGCTGTAAATCCGTTTTCGAATAATGCTTTTATGATTTCTCGCTGTTTTTCAGCTAATTTTTTATCAAATTCTGCTTGTTCAACAGTATATTCTTCATACGGATTTCCATCATACAGATAATCGTTCTCTGCTGGTTCTTCCAATATTATTGAGTCGGTACTTCTTTCTGCAGGTACCGGAATCGCTGGCGGATAAACTGGCTCTTCAATCACAGTAGTCTCTTCATAAGGCTCAGATATGGAAACAGAATCTGTTGCTACAGAAGTTTCTGCAACATCATAAAATTTAGAAGGAAGTCGTTTTGTTAATTCTATAACAACCAAATAATTGTCGTTCCAGACAAACGATCTTTTTACTCCATTTGGTGTATAAACTTCGTATTTTCCGAAATCTTCAATTGAACTGTTCGTTCCGTTTGCTCCCTGCTTTTCGATTAAATATTTTCTAACCGCTTCTTTGCTTTTTACCGGAATCGTAACTTGGTAAAACGGAACAGAATCTAAGAAGTTCCCGTGAATGGTAATTTTTTCATTCAATTTAATAATATCAGCATATTTACGAAGATCAAAATCAGGTTTTTTACTGATGTATTTGGTCAAAATTGGATGATTTAAAACCTCATCGATACTAACTTTTTTAGAAAGCTGACTTCCGTTAAACTGTACAAAATAATCGTATTTTTCTGGAACGGTCTGCCCAAAAGAGAAATACGTGGCGAATAAAAAAATGAGTGTGTAAAAATGCTTCATAAAATCAAGGCGTTAATTGGATGGTATTATTCATTAATGTCGATTTTTTAAAAACGCTGTACATACTTTGTTTTAAAAAAACCGTCTTTTTGTTTTTAGAAATTTTGCTGTTTGCATTGTCTGCAGACAGAATATCTTTATCGAAAGTATAAATAGAGATAATGCTGGCTTCTTCGAGATCTTTCTTTTTCTTTGGGTCATTTACTACTTTTTCTGGAATGGGATATGACGCAATTCTTTCAAAAGTTTTGCCGCTTCCGCTAAAGTGAATCTGATCGCGCTGATTGTTGATTGTATTTACAACGGCGTTCAGTGCTTTTAGATTGGCGTAGTTGAGTTTGATAATGAAAACGTAATTCTGAAAATCTGTTTTGGTGCTAACGTTGGAAATTCCGTTAATCTTTAAAGCCTTATCTTTAAAATCATTGAGTTTTGCTGTAATTTCCTGTTCATTCGGAATTTTTACGCCATCGACTTCTTCTAGCCAAATAGCCGATTTGGTTTTAAACCATGATCGCGAAAAGTCGATGATAAGAGTATATTCACCACTTTGATCGTCGTGATGTTTGATTCTTTCTGTAATCTCAAAACAACTCGTTAAGAGCAGACAACAAAATAAAGCGAGAATTTTCTTCATTAGACAAATTTAGATGGAATATTCTGAAAAACCATGATATGTCTAAATTCTTAAACTAAACTATGAATAATTAAGCAGATTCAATTTAAGTAATTCATTGCGCACTGCAATTGCTTTTGAAACGATAATTTCATTATTGCTCGATATTGTTTCTTTTCCTAGCGTTAGAACAATGCCTTGATCTGTAATAAATTCTTCTTCTATTAAATTATTAATATTGAATTCAATATTCTGCTTCCTCAAGTATGTAAACCAGCCAATCCAGAAATCAGTATTTTCGAGTTCTACCAAGTCAATGAAATTATCTGTAGTAACAACTGCATAAATTGGATCTGCCAATTCAATTATTTTCAGCATTAATTTTTTTACAAAAAAGTAATGATAGTATTTTGTATCAAAAGATGGCGGAAATTCTATATTAATATAACCTATATCGTCTCCCTTATTCCCTCCTGCCGATATTCTTACTACAAACTGATTTAAAAAATTATCATTAACATTCGAATAAGAATTTAAAAAACCTATAAACGAGGTCGAATCCATAGTGCAATCAAAATTGCTTGTGTCTGGATTATTGTATCTTATTTCTTCATCCCAAATTTTCTGAGAAAAAACAATTTCCTCAAAATTAGTGTAATCATTATCAAAGCCAGAAATCCTATGTTTTTTATTACCTGCCCAACTAAAAGTGTTTGCAAAAACAGAATCCAACTTGCCTAGTTCAATTAAAACATTTTTACTAAATGAAAAGTAATCTTTCAAAGTCAGAACTGGACTGCGAAATCTTGAAATTAATATAAGTTTTTCCATTACGCTTTACAAAATATAAGATTTTTCCTAATTTTGTAAATCTACTTCAAAATAAAAACATCAAACCAAATTTTTAGATAATATTAACTCATTCTACAGCAAGCTAAACGCCTTATTTTGTTCCTTTTTCTTTAACTTTGCGCCACTCATTAAAAATTGAGATAAACTTCAAAAAAAATAAAAACAACTGCAGTTTTAGAAATAGATTCTCAGTCTGAGTTTCAAAGAAAATCAACTAAAAATCTAAAATCTAAAATCTAAAATCTAAAATCTAAAATTATATGTTCCCATTACAAAGAGGCAGAAGATTAAGAGTAAATGAATCCATTCGTTCTTTAGTTCGTGAAACCAGTTTAAGTCCATCGGATTTTATGTTTCCAATGTTTATTGCTGAAGGCGAAAATGTAAAAGTCGAAATTCCGTCAATGCCGGGAATTTTCAGAAGATCTATAGATTTAACGGTTGAAGAAGTGAAAGAACTTTATGATTTAGGAATTCGCGCCGTAAATATTTATGTAAAAGTTAGTGAAAACCTAAAAGACAATACTGGAAAAGAGGCTTGGAATGCTAACGGATTAATGCAGCAGGCTATTCGTGCTATAAAAGCGGCTTGTCCAGAAATGATCGTTATGCCAGATGTTGCATTAGACCCTTATTCTATTTATGGTCATGATGGAATTATAAAAAATGGAGATGTAGAAAACGACAGCACAGTTGATGCTTTAGTAAAAATGGCCGTTTCTCACGCAGAAGCTGGTGCCGATTTTGTTGCGCCAAGTGATATGATGGACGGACGTGTTTTACGCCTTCGCGAAGGTTTAGATGCTGCTGGATTTCAGAATGTTGGCATCATGAGTTATTCTGCTAAATATGCTTCAGCTTTTTATGGTCCGTTTAGAGATGCTTTAGATTCGGCTCCAAAAGAAGCTGATGTTGTGGTTCCAAAAGATAAAAAAACATACCAAATGGATTATGCAAACCGAATCGAAGCGATTAAAGAAGCGTTGTCTGACGTTGAAGAAGGTGCAGATATGGTTATGGTAAAACCTGGAATTGCTTATTTGGATATTGTTCGCGAAATAAAAAACACAGTGCATGTTCCTGTAACCGTTTATCAAGTTTCTGGAGAATATGCCATGATTAAAGCGGCATCTGAAAGAGGCTGGCTAGATCACGACAAGATTATGATGGAACAGTTAATGTGCATCAAACGTTCGGGTGCTAATCTTATTTCGACTTATTTTGCTAAAGAAGCGGCAATACTTTTAAAGAAATAAGATGAAAAAGATTTTATTTTTAGCTGCTGTTTTAGCCTTTGCTTCTTGTAAAAAAGAAAATGCTGAATCAACAAATACAGCAACAGAATCGGTTTCTGAAGGCGAATCGGCGAAAGCCAAAAGTCCAGAAGAACTAGGAAAACAACTTTTTGAAAGCAGCGGAAATTGTTTTGCATGCCATCAGCCAGATCAAAAAGTGATTGGCCCAAGCATTAAAGAAATTGCCAAAATCTACAAAGACAAAAACGGCAATATCGTTACTTTCTTAAAAGGAAATGCAGAACCAATTGTTGACCCAAGTCAGTTTGAGGTTATGAAAACCAATTTTGCTATTACTCAGGCCATGTCTGACGAAGAATTAAAAGCAATTGAAGCTTACATTTATAGTCATTTGAAATAATAGCACAATGGTGTTCCGTAGGAACATCTTCTGATTATCTAAAAATAATAAAGCAAAAGGGCGGTTCCGAAATTCGAAACCGCCCTTTTTATGATTATTAAAATTGATTACCAGATTTTAACTCGTTTTTCTGGTTCAACATACATTTTATCACCTTTCTTAATATCGAAAGCTTTGTAGAAAGCATCAACATTCTGAATTGGAACATAAGCTCTGTACATTCCCGGTGAGTGCGGATCTGTTTTTACTTGATTTTTGATTGCTTCTTCTCTAGATTTTGTTCTCCAAACTGTAGCCCATGAAATAAAGAAACGTTGCTCTGGAGTAAATCCGTCGATTAAACCTGGATTTCCATGAGCTTTCAAATACAATTGCAAACCATCATAAGCAGCGTTGATTCCGCCTAAGTCACCAATGTTTTCACCTAAAGTAAAATGACCATCTACATGAATTCCTGGCAACGGCTCAAGAGCGCTGTACTGATTTGCCAAATCTGTTCCAAGAGCAGTGAATTGTTTCAAATCATCTTCTGTCCACCAGTCAACCAAATTACCTTCTGCATTGTAACGCGCACCAGAATCATCAAATCCGTGAGAAATCTCGTGACCAATTACTGCACCAATTCCACCATAATTAACCGCTTCGTCAGCTTGGTAATTATAGAAAGGCGGTTGTAAGATTGCAGCTGGAAATACAATTTCGTTATAAGATGGATTGTAGTAAGCATTTACCGTTTGAGGCGACATATGCCATTCTGTTTTATCAACTGGTTTAGACAATTTATCGACGCTTTTCTTAAATCTCCATAACGCTAAGTTTTTAGAATTCTCAAAATAGCTTCCTCCTTCTGCAATACTTTTAATTTCCAAAGCCGAATAGTCTTTCCATTTATCAGGATATCCAACTTTAATCGTTATTTTATTCAGCTTTTCGATTGCTTTTGCCTTAGTATCTTTAGACATCCAAGTTAAATTGTTAATACGATTTTGGTAAGCCGTAATAACATTATGAATCATATCAATCGCTTTAGTTTTAGCCTCAGCTGGAAAAACCTTCTCTACATAAAGTTTTCCAAGAGCTTCACCAACATTTCCGTTAACAACATTCAGTGCTCTTTCTTCAGACGGAAGCTGTTTAATTGCACCTCTTAATGTTTTGCTGTAGAAATCAAAATTAGCATTATCAATTGCTGTTGTCAGTTTACCTGCAGCACTGTTAATCAAATCCCATTTTAGGTATTCTTTCCATTGTGCTACTTTATTTTCTTTGAAAACAGTTTCTAAAGCAGTCATATATTTAGGCTCAGAAACAATTACATTCTGTAAATTAGTAATTCCTAAACCAGCAAAATATTCGTTCCATTTAATAGCAGGAGTCAATTTTTGAAGTTCAGCAACTGTCATTGGGTTGTATTGCAAACGACTGTCTCTTCTTTCTACTCTGTTTAATCTTGGTTTTGACAATTCTGTTTCAAGAGCTAAAACCTCAGCAGCACTTTGTTTTGCTTTTTCTGGAGATTCTCCAATAAACTGAAGCATTCTCGCAACATGCAATTCATATTTTACACGTTTTTCTTTTGAATCTTTATCTTCAGAAGTGTAGTAATCTTTATCAGGAAGTCCTAATTGGTTTGGTCCTAAATTTACAGAGTTTTTAGAACTGTCTTTATCATCAGCTCCAATGTAAATTCCGAAAAATCCAGCATTTCCTTCTTTTTCCATTTCAACCAAATATTTCTGAACATCGGCAATGTTTTTAATTGCATCAATTTTTTTCAGATATGGCTTTAATGGCTCGATTCCTTTTTTATTTCTTCCAATAGAATCTAAGTAAGTATTATACAGATTCACCGCTTTTCCTTGATCTGTATTTGATTTGTACTTTGGATTCTTTGCAGCCTCCTGCAAAACTGCCATAACATCTTTGTCAGTTTTCTTAATCAGTTCATTAAAACTTCCCCATGTCGTACGATCACTCGGGATTTCTGTTTTTTCTAGCCAAGTACCGTTTACATATTTGAAAAAATCCTGACTTGGGCTAATATTCGTATTCATGTACGAAACATTAATACCTGGTTCCTTTGGAGCATTTTGAGCTTGGGCTGCGGTAATTGCAAACATTGCAGATATCACACCAAACACAGGTTTAGCAAATTGTTTTTTCATAAAAAATTATAGTTTAAGGGAAAATACAAACATATTGTTATTATTTCAAAAATTATGTTAAAATTCTAACTGTACAATCAAAAAGACGGATAAATTTCACAAATAGAACTTAAACATTGAGGTATATGTCTACAGATACTGGTAAAAGTTACAAAAGGCTGTTAAAAAAATAATCCAGTAAAGTTTTTAGAATCTGCTTTTTGTATTTTTGCGCCAAATTATTTTTATGAAATCGCTTTTATATAAATACCGCAAATTCTTCATTGTTCTAATAGTATTTTCGGTTGTTACGATATCCTTGTTTTACTCGGCTTTAAAACCTAAAAAAACGCTTCCGATTTACAATCCAGCTGATGTAAATCCTGAATTGGTAGATAGTACAGTTCAATATAAAAGCAAATACCACACTATTGCCGATTTTTCTTTTATCAATCAAAATGGTGATACCATTACCCAGAAAAATTACGAAGGGAAAATTTATGTTGCCGATTTCTTCTTTACCACTTGCGGATCGATCTGCCCAAAAATGTCAACCAATCTTGTTGAGGTTCAAAAAGCAGTTTTAAACAATCCTAAAGTAATGTTGCTTTCTCATACTGTTTTTCCTGAAGTTGACAGTGTTTCCGTTTTAAAAGCTTATGCCATTAAATATGGTGTTGTAGACAGCAAATGGAATCTGGTTACTGGAGATAAAAAACAAATCTACACTATGGCCAGAAAATCGTATTTGGCTGTGAAATTGGGTAGACCAGATCAGCTTTATGATATGGTTCATACAGAAAATTTTGTTTTGGTCGATCAAAAACGCCGCGTTAGAGGTTTTTATGACGGAACAAATAAAGAAGATGTAAAACGTCTTTTAGAAGACATCGAATTCCTTTCTCAAGAGTAAAAACCCTTATTTTTAGAAACATTTAGCATTTGTGGAACGGTTAAATACCTTGAAATAAAGAATAATTGTCTACTTTTGCAATCTAAATTCAATCTAAATAAGCTTGCAAAATACAATACACACTCTGAAAAAAGGCGAAAAAGCCATTATCAAAGATTTTGATATCGATCTTATTCCACTTAAATTATTAGAAATGGGTTGTCTGCCTGGTAGCTTAGTTGAATTGCTACAGGTTGCTCCTTTTGGCGATCCTTTATATTTAGATATTAACGGTTCTCATGTTGCCATTCGTATTGAAACAGCTCGTGAAATTGAAGTTGAACTTATCAAAACCAATTTGTAATGAGTGTTCAGAATATAAATGTTGCCCTTATCGGAAATCCCAATACCGGAAAAACCTCTGTCTTCAATCAATTAACAGGTCTGAACCAACAAGTTGGAAATTATCCTGGAATCACGGTTGAGAAGAAAATAGGATTTTGCAAATTACCTAATAACGTAAAAGCCAATATTCTAGATTTACCTGGAACGTACAGTTTGAATGCGAGTTCGATGGACGAAAGTGTTGTAATCGAGCTTTTGCTAAACAAAAACGATAAACTATATCCAGATGTAGCGGTTGTTGTAACAGATGTTGAAAATCTGAAACGAAATCTACTCATCTACACCCAAATAAAAGATCTAGAAATTCCGACGATTTTGGTTATCAATATGTCTGATCGTATGGAGCGTAAAGGAATTTCTTTGGATATTCCGTATTTAGAAGAGAAACTAAAAACAAAAATTGCATTAGTAAGTTCTCGCAAAGGTTTAGGAATTGAAGAATTAAAAGAACTGATTGTTTCTTATAAAACACTTCCGCACGAACCGTGTTTGAATGCTTCTGTAATTGATCCTGAATATTTTGAAAAATTACAAAAAGCATTTCCAAACCAATTGATGTATAAATTGTGGTTGGTCATTACGCAAGATGTCAATTTCTTGAATTTAGATCGAAATGAAATCCGAAGCACTTTTACCAAATCACATTCAGAATTAAAGCGTTTACAGCAGAAAGAAACCATCAAAAGATATCAATTTATCAATGATGTTTTAAAAGAAGGTTTAAAGATTGATGCTTCGACCGCGAAAGATATCCGAGCAAAATTGGATCGCGTTTTAACGCACAAAGTTTGGGGTTACTTTATTTTCTTTGCCATTTTATTCTTGATTTTCCAATCAATTTTCAGCTGGTCAACTATTCCAATGGATTTCATTGATAGCACTTTTGCTTCTTTAAGCAGCTGGGTTGCAGAAGAACTGCCAAGCGGTATTTTAACCGATTTACTTTCGCAGGGAATTATTCCAGGAATTGGTGGAGTTATTATTTTCATTCCGCAGATTGCTTTCTTGTTTTTATTCATTTCGATTTTAGAAGAAAGCGGTTATATGAGCCGTGTTGTATTCTTAATGGATAAAATCATGCGCAAGTTTGGACTTTCGGGAAAAAGCGTTGTGCCTTTAATTTCTGGAACTGCCTGTGCCATTCCCGCGATTATGGCGACTCGAAATATCGAAAACTGGAAAGAACGCCTTATTACGATCTTAGTAACGCCATTCACCACTTGTTCGGCAAGGTTACCTGTTTATGCCATTATTATTTCACTTGTAATTCCGAGCAAACGCCTTTTTGGAGTTTTAAATCTTCAGGGATTAACGCTTATGGCGCTTTATGTTTTAGGATTTTTTACAGCTATTTTATCGGCCTATATCTTGAATAAAGTATTAAAGTTAGATTCTAAAACGTATTTCGTTGTGGAAATGCCAAGTTATAAAATGCCTCTTTTAAAGAATGTTGGAATCAACGTTGTAGAAAAAACAAAAGCTTTTGTTGTTGGAGCAGGTAAAATTATCTTGGCGATCTCTGTTATTCTTTGGTTTTTGGCCTCATACGGACCTGGAAAAGAATTCAACGAAGCCGAAACTATCGTAAAAGAAAGATTTGCCAATACAGCTTTGGATGAAACTCAGTTTGAAAATGAAGTTAATTCTCAAAAATTAGAGAATTCCTATATTGGATTAATGGGACGCGCGATCGAGCCAGCAATTAAGCCTTTGGGTTACGATTGGAAAATCGGAATTGCTTTAATCAGTTCTTTTGCTGCCCGTGAAGTTTTCGTAGGAACGCTGGCAACCATTTACAGTGTTGGAGATACCGATAACGAATCGACTATAAAAAGCAAAATGCAGGCAGAAGTTTGGCCAGATACCGGAAAAAAAATATTTGATTTTGCCACCGGAATTTCTTTATTGCTATTTTATGCTTTTGCTATGCAATGCGCCAGTACATTGGCGATTACCAAAAAAGAAACCAATTCATGGAAATGGCCTGCAATGCAACTGTTTTTAATGAGTGGTCTCGCTTATTTTACCGCATTAATTGCGTATCAACTTTTAAAATAAAAAGTTATGTTTCAGGAAATAATAGCCTTTGCCATATTAGGAATTGCCGTTGCTTTTTTGATTAAAAAGTTCTTCTTTAAATCCAAAAAGAAAAAAGACTGCGGTAGCGGAACCGATTGTGGATGTTCTTAAAAAGGTACAAAGTAAAAAAAAGCTGTTCATTTGAATGGCTTTTTTTATGAGTTAAAAATGTCTTATTCTGTTGTTTTAAAAACCTATAATAGCTTATTAGTATATTTTCTACAACTATTTTTGTCTTCTAAATTTATTAAAAAATGACACCAGAAGACAGAATGGAAGTAATACGAGACAACAGAGTTGCTCGATTACTGTGGTTTGCAATAGGTTTTTTCTGTGCAACAATAATCACTTATTTGATAATGAAACATCATCATTAGTTTTTTCTCAATTTTATCTAATTAAGAATATAGAATAAAGAATATAGACTGTAACTCTGATTGAGACTGAGAACTGAGATTAAAAAATGTCTTATTATAATGGTTTAAAAGCTTTTCAAGGCACCATCATACCTTAAGTCAAATTATTTTTGAATTATTAAAAATACATTTGAAATGACAAGGTTTGAAAAAAGGGAAATGATTCGAAATATCAACATAACTAGGATACTATGGTTTTCAATTGGTTTTTTATGCGCTTTTGTAATAATGTGCTTTTTAAAATCCCGATTATAATCCTTTAAAGCTTCTGATATACCTTATCACAAAATAAAAAACGGCTCTAGATTAGAGCCGTTTTTTATGTTTATAATCTGAATGTAATTTCTATTTCAACCCTTCCCATTCGGCATAAAACTGAGCTAGAAAAGTTTCCATAAAACGATGTCTTTCTGTCGCAATTTCTTTTCCTTTTTCGGTATTCATTTTGTCCTTAAGCAGTAAAAGCTTTTCGTAGAAATGATTAATGGTTGGAGCGTTATTGTTTTTATACTCCTCTTTTGTCATATTGGTCACGGGCTCAATTTCTGGATTATACAAAGCTCTGTTCTTAAATCCTCCATAATTAAATGCTCTTGCAACACCAATTGCACCAATTGCATCCAGACGATCGGCATCTTGAACAATATCCAATTCGACAGAAGAGAACTTTCTCTCGAAATTTCCGCCTTTATAAGAGATATTTTCAATGATATTGACAACTTGAGCAATTGTGTCCTCATCAACATTTTCTTTCTCTAAAAACGCTCTTGCTGTTTTTGGCCCGATTGTTTCATCTCCGTTGTGAAATTTACTATCGGCAATATCATGCAATAAAGCACCTAATTGCACAACTGTAAGATCGCACTCTGTTTCTCTGGCAATCAAAATTGCGTTCTTATAAACTCGCTCAATATGAAACCAATCATGTCCACCTTCGGCATCATTTAGTTTTTCTTTAACAAAAGCAATAGTTTTAATAATCAGTTGTGAATCGCTCATATAGAGGTTTTTACAGTTAATAAAAAATGTTGATTGTCAAAGATTTGAATCTCTAACAATCAACAAATATATTTTAAAGCAACAATGTTGCGTTTCTTTGAGGTTTCAAATTTTTTAAATTCTCATTCGAAATACATTTAGCGTGAGATCCTTCGACTTCGCTCAGGAGGACAAGCTTTATAAAATCATCACGAAAATCTAAAATCTACATTCTAAAATCTAAAATTTAAAGTCTCGCTGGTTCAACCCATTTGAAAATATGTGATTCTTGTGGAATAACAATTCTTTCAGAGATTTTGGCCATACGACCTGGCAATTTCATTAAGTAATCACGAGCTTTTTCTGCTTCATCAGTCAAATTAGAAATTTTATCAATTTCCCATTTGTTGATTAATTTCTGCATGATTTCAACATAATCGTTTGCTGTATAAACTCCGATACGTTGCGCAGAATCTGAAAACTGTTCGAAAGCTGTGCTTATTTTTTGACCAGATTCTCTCAAAAAGTGAGCAGGCATAACAATTTTCTGCTTCATCATGTATTGAAAAGCCAACATCATCTCGCTTGGATCCACTTGGAAAATTCTAGTAACAAATTCGCTATAAGCGTGGTGGTGACGCATTTCGTCTCCCGCAATCATTTTGCACATTTTAGACAACTTGTTATCACCAAATTTCTTAGCCATCTGTGCTACTCTATTGTGCGAAACATAAGTTGCTAATTCCTGAAAACTAGTGTATACAAAGTTTTTGTATGGGTCACTTCCAGTTCCAATATCAAAACCGTCGTTGATCAAATGCTGTGTCGTCATTTCGATTTCACGCATGTTCACACGACCAGACAAATACAAGTATTTATTTAAAAGATCTCCGTGGCGGTTTTCTTCTCCAGTCCATTGACGAATCCATTTCGACCAACCGTTTCCACCATTTTCTACTTGGTTTACCCCTTCTACATCCATTAACCATGACTCATATGTAGGCAATGCTTCCTCAGTGATAGTATCACCAACAAGCGTAACCCAGAAATCGTATGGAAGTTCTTTTGCAATCTCGCGTAATTCTTTAACCTCTTCAAAGAAATTTTCTCCTTCAGAATTAGGCAAGAAATCAGACGGCTGCCAGATTTTTTCCACTGGAATTAAATACTGTTCAACGAAGCTATCCACGTTTTTTTCCAAAAACTGCATTACTTCTAATCTAATGTTTTTTATAGACATTACTTATTATAGATTTGAGTTGTACGTTTTAGCTCGGACTAAAACTTAAACTTGTTTATATTCATTTATTCCTTCTTTAACTGCTTTTTCAGT
>Ga0308157_10003038_pt1 | contig 25481 bp, 30 predicted proteins | sample PhyBR1_FD_201035 | JGI IMG/M metagenome (GOLD analysis project Ga0308157, IMG submission 201035) | Phyllosphere microbial communities from UC Gill Tract Community Farm, Albany, California, United States - DLSLB.R1 | ecosystem: Host-associated > Plants > Phyllosphere > Unclassified | place: USA...
CGCGACACGAAGAACGAAGCCACGGAGTGGATCTTCGAGAGGTCGTGGCCGGCGTCACGGGCCTTCTCGAGGCCGGCGAGGTAGGCATCGATGACCTCTGCGTAGCGCTCGAGCGAGAAGATCAGCGTGACGTTGACGCTGATGCCCGCCGCGATCGTCTCGGTGATCGCGGAGAGCCCGGCCTTGGTGGCGGGGATCTTGATGAGCACGTTCTCTCGGGCGACGCGCGAGTGCAGGTCCTTCGCCTGCGCGACGGTGCCGACCGTGTCGTGCGCGAGGTCGGGCGAGACCTCGATCGACACGCGGCCGTCGACGCCGTTCGTGGCGTCGTAGACGGGGCGGAAGATGTCGCACGCGTCCTGCACGTCGGTCGACGTGATCGAGAAGATCGCCTCGTCGGTCGTCGCGTGCTTCGAGGCGAGAGCGGAGACCGTCTCGGCGTACGACTCGCCGTTCGACAGCGCGCCGGCGAAGATCGTCGGGTTCGTGGTCACGCCGGTGACGCTGCGCGAGGAGATGAGGTCGGCGAGATTGCCGCTCGTGATGCGGGTGCGAGACAGGTCATCGAGCCAGATGCTCACGCCAGCGGCGGCGAGCTGTTCAGTGGGGGCGGTCATGCGTTCTCCTTGAGGGTCTCGCGAGCGGCCTCGACGACCGCGTCGGTCGTGATGCCGAACTTCTGGAACAGGGTCTTGTAGTCGGCAGAGGCACCGAAGTGCTCGATCGACACGGAGCGACCGCGATCGCCGACGATGTCGCGCCACGTGAGCGCGATACCGGCCTCGACAGACACGCGGGCGGTGACGGACGAGGGGAGCACGCTTTCGCGGTACTCCTCGCTCTGCTCGGCGAACCACTCGAGCGACGGCGCCGACACGACGCGCGCATTCACGCCCTCGGCGGCGAGGACCGCGCGTGCCTCGACGGCGAGCTGCACCTCGGATCCGGTTCCGATCAGGATCACATCGGGCGTGCCGTTCGGCGCTTCCTGCAGCACGTACGCGCCCTTGGCGGTGAGGTCGGCCGGAGCGAACTCATCGCCCGAGCGATCGAAGGTCGGCACGCCCTGACGGGTGAGCGCGAGGCCGACGGGGCCGCCGTGGCGGCGCAGCGTCTCGAGCCACGCGGCTGCGGTCTCGTTGGCGTCCGCGGGACGCACGACCGCGAGGTTCGGAATCGCGCGGAGCGCGGCGAGGTGCTCGATCGGCTGGTGGGTCGGACCGTCTTCTCCGAGCGCTACCGAATCGTGCGTCCAGACGAAGATGCTCGGGATGTTCATGAGCGCGGCGAGGCGCACGGCCGGGCGCATGTAGTCGGCGAACTGCAGGAACGTGCCGCCGTAGGCGCGCGTCCTGCCGTGCAGGGTGATGCCGTTGAGGATCGCCGCCATCGCGTGTTCGCGGATGCCGAAGTGGAGCACGCGGCCGTACGGAGTACCCGTGAACATGCCCGTCGTGTGAGCGGGCACGTTGAACGAGTCCGCGCCGTCGATCGTGGTGTTGTTGCTGCCCGCGAGGTCGGCGGATCCGCCCCAGAGCTCGGGGAGCTCGGCCGCGAGCGCGTTGAGCACCTTGCCGCTCGCGGCGCGCGTGGCGATGCCGGAGCCCGCTTCGAAGGCCGGAAGCGCCTTCTCGATGCCCTCGGGCAGTTCGCCCGCCTCGATGCGATCGAAGAGCGCCTTCTTCACGGGGTTCGCTGCTGCCCACGCGTCGAATTTCTGCTGCCACGCGGCTCGCGTCTCAGCGGCGCGCGCCGCGAGCCCGCGGGTGTGCGCGATCACGTCGCCCGCGACGTCGAAGGTCTTCTCGGGATCGAAGCCGAGCGCCTCCTTCGTCGCCGCCAGCTCGTCGGCGCCGAGCGCCGAGCCGTGGATCGCGCCGCTGTTCTGCTTGTGCGGCGCGGGCCAACCGATGATGGTCTTGAGGATGATCAGCGACGGCTTGTTCGTCTCGGCCTTCGCCTGCTCGATCGCGTCGTAGAGCGCCTGCACGTCTTCGACGTACTCGCCCGACTTCTTCCAGTCGATTTCGAGAACCTGCCAGCCGTACGCCTCGTAGCGGCCCTTCACATCCTCCGTGAACGAGACGTCGGTGTCGTCTTCGATGGAGATCTGGTTCGAGTCGTAGATCGCCACGAGGTTGCCGAGCTGCTGGTGGCCGGCGAGCGAGGACGCCTCGCTCGTCACGCCCTCCTGCAGGTCGCCGTCGCCGGCGACCGCGTACACGAAGTGATCGAACGGACTCTCACCCGGTGCCGCCTCCGGGTCGAACAGACCGCGCTCGTAGCGTGCGGCGTAGGCGAAGCCCACGGCCGAGGCGAGGCCCTGGCCGAGCGGGCCGGTTGTGATCTCGACGCCGTCGGTCTCGCCGTACTCCGGGTGACCCGGGGTCTTCGAGCCCCATGTGCGCAGTGCCTTGATGTCGTCGAGCTCGAGCCCGAAGCCGCCGAGGTAGAGCTGCACGTACTGCGTGAGCGAGGAGTGGCCGACCGACAGGATGAAGCGGTCGCGCCCCGCCCAGTGCGTGTCAGCGGGATCGTGGTTCAGCACGCGCTGATACAGCAGGTAGGCGGCGGGGGCCAGGCTCATCGCCGTTCCCGGGTGGCCGTTGCCCACCTTCTCCACAGCGTCCGCCGCCAGCACACGTGCGGTATCCACGGCTCGCCGATCGATTTCGTCCCAACGCAGTTCCGCCACGGGGACCGCCCTTTCGTCACTGGGTGATGCGCCTGGCCGGAAGGGCCCCGGCCGCGCGCGGGCGTGTGCCCGGGGCGGCCTCGACGCGTGATTCCACCCCTAGCTTAGTGAACGCTGAAGGCCCTCGCGTCATCCGAAGTCGATCCATGACGGCGAGCTCTCACTTCTACATGGCATAGAATGAATTCGATTCCGAGGCTGAGAGATCAGGAGGGCTGCGCGTTGTCGACGACTTCTCGTCCCGAGCATGCGTCCCATGAGGCGAAGCTCGACGCGCGACCGTCGCAGCGCCGCGGTTTCCGGCGCACGGTCTCGGCCTATGTGGCGCTGACGAAGCCCCGCGTGCTCGAGCTCCTGCTCGTGTCGACGGTGCCCGTCATGTTCCTCGCGCAGGGCGGGCTTCCCAACCTGTGGCTGGTGGCCGCGACCGTCATCGGCGGTTCGTTGAGCGCGGGCTCGGCCGCGTCGTTCAACATGTACCTCGATCGAGACATCGACAAGGTCATGAAGCGCACGAAGAACCGTCCGCTCGTGACGGGCGAGGTCACGCCCCGCGAGGCGCTCGTGTTCTCGTGGGTGCTCGCGGTCGTGCAGGCCGTTTGGCTTCTCGCATTCACGAATCTGCTGACGGCGTTCCTGTCGACGTTCGCGATCTTCTTCTACGTCGTGATCTACACGATGCTGCTGAAGCGGCACACCGAGCAGAACATCGTGTGGGGCGGCATCGCAGGATGCTTCCCGGTGCTGATCGGATGGACGGCCGTGACGAATTCGCTCGCATGGGCGCCGTTCGTTCTGTTCGTGCTGGTCTTCCTCTGGACCCCGCCGCACTACTGGCCGCTGTCGATGAAGTACGCAGGCGACTACGATGCGACCGACGTGCCGATGCTCGGAGCCACGCGCTCCGGCGCGCAGGTCGGCCTGCAGGTCGTGCTCTACGCCTGGGCCACCGTCGCGTGCTCTCTGCTGCTGGTGCCGGTTGCGGGGATGGGGCTCGTGTACTCGGCCTGCGCGGTCGTGTTCGGCGCATGGTTCATCTACGAATCGCACCGCATGTACGCGATGTCCGTGCGCGCCAAAACGGGTGCGGAACAGGGATCCGATGCGCGTCCCATGCGCGTCTTCCACGCATCTATCACGTACCTCACTCTCGTGTTCGTGGCCGTCGCCGTCGACCCGCTGCTGCCTTTCTGACGCCTGTTCCCACCTCCCAGCCGGTAGCCTGAACCGGTGAGCAGCGCCGACGATCATTCGCCCCCGACGAGGTCGATCGTGCTCGACCATGCCGGTCGATGGAAAGCCTTCTGGGCGAGCGTGTCGGTATCGGCCCTGACGATCATGGACGTGTCGAAGGTCAACGTCGGCCTCGCCTCGATCGAGGAGGCGCTCGGCGGCGGGTCCACCGAGCTGCAGCTCGTCGTCTCGGGCTACATTCTGGCTTTCGGACTCGCGCTCGTGCCGTTCGGACGCATCGGAGACCAGCGCTCGCGCCGCACGCTCATGATCGCGGGGCTCGCGGGATTCGTGCTCGCCAGCGCGATGTGCGCGCTCGCGCCGAACATCTGGGTCCTGGTCATCGGACGGTTCCTGCAGGGCATCGCCGCCGGTGTGCAGATGCCCCAAGTGATGGGCACGATCCAGCAGGTCTTCACGGGCAGCGAGCGCGGCGTTGCGTTCGGCCTGTTCGGTGCGATCATCGGGCTGTCGACGGCGTTCGGACCGACCCTCGGCGGGCTCATGATCGCGCTCGGCGGGACGGCCGACGGCTGGCGCTGGATCTTCTGGATGAACGTGCCGCTCGGGATCCTCGTGATCGGCTTCCTCTGGAAGGTGCTGCCGGAGGTGCGGCGCCCCAGTGCGGGGAGGGTATCGCTCGATCCGGTCGGGCTCACGCTCTTCGGCATCGTCGTCGCGACGCTGATGCTTCCGTTCCTGCTGACCACGGGTTCCTCCGACGACTCGCCGCTGCGCTGGTGGCTGCTCGTGCCGTTCGCGCTCTTCGCCGCCCTGTTCGTGATGTGGGAGTGGCGATACGAGGCGCGCGGCGGTGCGCCGCTGGTGCCGCTCGGGCTGTTCCGCATCGCATCGTGGCGCAACGGCACCATCCTGCAGTCGCTGTACTTCGCCGCAATGCCGTGCGTGTTCCTCCTCACCGCGCTGTATCTGCAGCAGGGGCTCGGCATATCGGCACTCGCGACGGGAGTGGTGACGATCGGCTTCGCGCTTCTGAGCGCTTACGCGTCGTGGCAGAGCGGGCGCCTCGTCGCGAAGTTCGGCCGATCGCTCGTGATCGTCGGCATCGTGCTCGTGCTGGTCTCGACGATCGCCCTCGTCGTGACCGCGCACTACGCGAGCGACGAGGCGACGCCGTGGATCATGGCGGGGATCATGGCCTTCGGCGGCCTGGGCGGCGGCTGCGTCATCTCGCCGAACCAGACCCTCACCCTCGCGGAGATCCCTCCGTCCGGCGGCGGCCTGGCGGGGTCCGTCGGACAGCTCGGCCAGCGCGTCGGCAATGCGATAGGAGCGGCGGTCTCGCTGAGCCTGTTCTATGCGACGATCTATCGCGAGGAGGGCACCGTGCCGCACACGACCGTGTTCAACGACGCATACGCGAACGGACTGCTCGCCGTGATCGGGTTCCTCGCGGCCTCGCTCGCGATCGCGCTCGTCGACCTCGGCGCCCGCCGCCGCGCTGCACGGGGGAGCGCGGAGGAGGCATGATGCCGCGCAGATCCCGGAGGTGGATCCCATGGACCATCGTGGTGGTCGTCGTCGTCATCGTGGCCGTGGTGCTGGCGCTGGTATTCGTGCCGCCCTTCCTCGAGCGCCGGTCTGCGGAAGCGCGATACACCGCGGCCGTGGAGCAGCGCAACGCCGCGGCGACCGCGTACGACGAGCGCAACGCTGAGGCCGCGGACGCGAAGTCGACGGCTGATGGCGCGCTCGAGCTCGCCGACGCGGTCGCGACGGGCGAGGCCGAGCCGTATCTGGATACCGACCTCTTCGCGGCCGCGGCCGCCATCGCTGAGGAGATGCGGTCGGTCGCGATGCCCGAAGCGGGGGATCCGGACCCCGTCGAGGCCGAGCCGTACGAGTCGGCCGATGAATACCTCGCGGCGGCCGCGGCGCTCGAAGACGAAGCCGAGGCGCTGCACGACGATGCCGAGGCCCTCGCGGAGGCGGCGTCGATCCTCGACGAGAAGGCGCCCGAGCTCGAGCAGACCGTCGCGGAGCTCCGTGCGACGATCCCGGAGCGGGCGGACGAGATCGAGGCCGACAACATCTCGTCCGAAGCGCGCGTGCGCATCGACCTGCACTACGCCGCCGATCTCGCCGCGACGAGCGAGGACTATGTGGAGTACTACGTCGACGAGTACGCCTCCGCCGCGAAGGCGGTCGAGGAATCAGAGGCTTCGGAACTCGCGGAGAAGGACCAGGGCGACGGGCTCGCAGACACTCGCCTCGAGATCGAGGAGTTCGTGCGCTCGATCGTCGGCGACGCCCGCGTCGACTTCGACTGGGCGCCGATCGTCAACGGCTTGGGAGAGGGCGTCTCCGCCGGCGGCTACGTCGAGTGGCACTACCTCGACGGCGGCTATGCGACGATGCAGCTGTCGAACAGCGTCGCCGCGTACTGGCCCGACCCGCGGTTCCAGGGTCTCGTCGCGCACGAATCGGGTCACGTGATCACGTCGCAGTGCCAGGACATGCTGAATGACGCGTTCGATGGCGACGCCGAACTGATGGCGACCGCGTGGGCGATCGGCATGGGCTTCGACGACCCGTGGGGAAACGGCGTCGACTTCTACTTCGACGGCGTGCCGCCCGACCAGGAGCTCATCGAGCGGACGAAGAGCTGTCGGTGAGTCGGAGGGCGAGGAATTCGCCCCGTCAATGGGCCGCGAGCGCCTCGTCACGGCTGCGCGCCGGCTCAGCGACAGGCCGCTTCAGCCGCAGCACGACGACGACGTAGGCCGCGGCCGTGAGGGCGGCGAGCACCATGTGGATGCCGACGAGCAGCGGGGGGAGGGCGGCGTTCGCCTGCCACACGCCGACGGCGATCTGCAGAACGAGCGCCGCGGTGAACGCACTGATCCACCCGCGCGTCGGGAGCGACGCGGCCCAGGCGACGACCATCAGGACGAGCGCGAGTGCGAACAGCGTGTAGCCCGGCCACGAATGCACGTGGGCGAGGAGCGATGCGTCGAATCCCTCGCGCACGACGGCGGCGTCGCCCGAGTGCGGTCCGTTGCCCGTCGTCAGCACGCCGACCGCGATCGTCACGGCGAGCACGAGCGACGTGACGTGCGCGAGGATCAGGTACCACTTCGGCACCGCGAGCTCGCGCGGCCCGGGGACGGCGTCCAGACGCACGAGGAATGCCGCCGCCACGCACACGAGCGTCAGCGACGAGGCGTAGTGGAAGCCGACGATGAAGGGGTTGAGGCCGGTGAGTACGGCGCTGCCGCCGACCACGGCCTGCGCCATCACTCCGGCCATGACGACCCACGCCAGCGCGAGCAGGTCGCGTCGCACGCGGGTCGTGGCGAGCGAGTACGCTGCGCCGGCGAGCACCGCCGCGAGCAGCACGACCGACATCGGCACCGCGCCGGACGCGCCCGCCGCCGTGAAGGCGAGGTACGCGCCGACGGCGAGCACGACTCCGCCGACGGCGAACAGCAGTGCCGGCACAACGGAGCGACGGCCGCCCGCGGCGGACAGCGCCAGGAGCAGCACGATGAGTGCGATGATGCCGACCGCTCCCGTCATGGTGCGGTTGCCGAACTCGATGATTCCGTGGATGCCCATCTCCTCGGTCGGAACGAGCGAACCCGGCGTGCACAGCGGCCATTGATCGCAGCCGAGCCCCGAGCCGGTCAGACGCACCGCGCCGCCCGTGCCGATGATGATGACCTCGGCGATCAGCGACAGCCAGGCGAAGACTCTGAGCGCGGGGGAGATTGTCATGACGTGCGGCTCCTGAACTTGCCCTGCGCGTTCCGCGGAAACCGGCTGCGGGCGGGGCGAGACCTGTAGAATTGAGCGATGAAGGAGACGGGGTGCGAATGCGCACCGAATCCGTCAACAGTCTAGGCGCGCGACCTGCGCTAAAAATGAGGGTCCACCCACACCGCGTCCACTCCGGCGCGGTGGAACAGCTGACACTGTTCGAGACCCGCTGAAGGAGAGTGTGAGCCGATATGTCTGATGTGCTGATCGATCGCCCAGAGCTCGAGGGACTGGGGGTGTACGAGTTCGGCTGGCACGACTCCGACTCCGCTGGCGCGAGCGCGCAGCGAGGTCTGAGTGACGCCGTCGTACGCGACATCTCGGGGCTGAAGAACGAGCCCGAGTGGATGCTCAAGAACCGGCTCAAGGCCCTCAAGCTCTTCGAGAAGAAGCCGATGCCGACCTGGGGCGCCGACCTCAGCGAGATCGACTTCGACAACATCAAGTACTTCGTGCGCACCACGGAGAAGCAGGCCCAGAGCTGGGAAGATCTTCCCGACGACATCAAGAACACGTACGAGCGCCTCGGCATCCCGCAGGCCGAGCGCGAGCGCCTCGTCGCCGGCGTCGCCGCGCAGTACGAGTCGGAGGTCGTGTATCACCAGATCCGTGAAGACCTCGAGCAGCAGGGCGTCATCTTCATGGACACCGACACCGCGCTGCGCGAGCACCCCGAGTTCTTCGACGAGTACTTCGGCACCGTGATCCCCGCCGGCGACAACAAGTTCGCCGCGCTGAACACGGCCGTGTGGTCGGGCGGATCCTTCGTCTACGTTCCGAAGGGCGTGCACGTCGAGATCCCGCTGCAGGCGTACTTCCGCATCAACACCGAGAACATGGGGCAGTTCGAGCGCACGCTCATCATCGCCGACGAAGACAGCTACGTGCACTACATCGAGGGCTGCACGGCGCCGATCTACAAGAGCGATTCGCTGCACTCGGCCGTCGTCGAGATCATCGTGAAGAAGAACGCGCGCGTTCGCTACACGACGATCCAGAACTGGTCGAACAACGTCTACAACCTCGTCACGAAGCGCGCTGTCGCAGAAGAGGGCGCGACCATGGAATGGGTCGATGGCAACATCGGCTCCAAGGTGACCATGAAGTACCCGTCGATCTTCCTCATGGGCGAGCACGCGAAGGGCGAGACGCTCTCGGTCGCCTTCGCGGGGCCCGGCCAGCACCAGGACGCCGGCGCGAAGATGATCCACATGGCGCCGTACACGCAGTCGTCGATCGTCTCGAAGTCGATCGCGCGAGGCGGCGGACGTGCGGGGTACCGCGGCGAGGTGCGCGTCGACGAGAAGGCGCACCACTCGTCGAACTCGGTCATCTGCGACGCGCTGCTCGTCGACACGAAGTCGCGCTCCGACACGTATCCGGCGATCGACATCCGCGTCGACGACGTCGTGCTCGGCCACGAGGCAACGGTCTCGAAGGTCAGTGAGGAGCAGCTCTTCTACCTCATGAGCCGCGGTCTCGAGGAGACCGAGGCGATGGCGATGATCGTGCGCGGCTTCATCGAGCCGATCGCACGCGAGCTGCCCATGGAATATGCGCTGGAACTCAACAAGCTCATCGAGATGGGCATGGAAGGATCGGTCGGCTAAGAATGGCGACAGATACCACAGCGCCGGACACGGCGCAGGATCAGCACGGCCACATGGACCCCGCCCGGGCGCTCGTCGCGCCGCAGGACGAGGTCACGGTACCCGTGCAGACGCGCTCCGAGCGCCCCCGCTCGTTCGACCCGAGTGAGTTCGGTGCACCGACGGGCCGCGAGGTGAACTGGAAGCACACCCCGGTCTCGCGGCTCGCGCCGCTGTTCGCGCAGTCGACGGACAATGACGGTGTGACGTACGCGTTCACCTCGGGCGCCGAGTTCCGGGCCCCGGGCCTCGCGGCGGGCGACTCGCCCCGCGGCGAGTTCTTCGTGCCCGAAGACATCACGGCGGCCGTCGCATGGCACGGTGCGTCGGAGGCGCTGCACATCAAGCTGCCGCGCGAGGCCGAGGTCGCCGACCCCATCGTCGTCGACATCGTCGGCCAGGGCGCCGACAAGCGTGCCGACGGCCACCTCGTGATCGAGGCCGAGCCGATGTCGAAGGGCACCGTCGTGCTGCAGCACACGGGCAGCGCCCAGTACGCGCAGAACGTCGAGATCATCGCGCGCGATGGTTCCGACCTCACGGTCATCTCGGTGCAGAAGTGGGACGACGCGACGATTCATGCCTCGGCCCATCAGGCGCGGGTCGATCGTGACGCGTCGCTCACGCACTTCGTGATCACGTTCGGCGGCGGCGTCGTGCGTGTGAACCCGAACCTCGAGCTGTCGGGCCAGGGGTCCGAGGGGCGGCTGTTCGGCCTCTCGTACGCCGACGCGGGCCAGCACTTCGAGAGCCAGGTCTACATGTTCCACAAGGGAGCGGAGACCACCGGAGACGTGCTCTACAAGGGTGCGCTCCAGGGCGAGACGGCGCGCAGCGTCTGGATCGGCGATGTGCTCATCGGCGAGGGCGGAACGGCAACCGAATCGTACGAGGCGAACCGCAACCTGCTGCTCACGAGCGGTGCTCGCGCCGACTCGATCCCGAACCTCGAGATCAAGACGGGCGACATCAGGGGCGCGGGTCACGCGTCGGCGACCGGCCGATTCGATGACGAGCAGCTGTTCTACCTGCGCTCGCGCGGCATCTCCGAGGTCGAGGCGCGCCGCGTCATCGTTCTCGGGTTCCTCACCGAGATCCCGCAGCGGATCAAGCTCGAGGACCTGCGAGAGACGCTCATCGAAGACATCGAGCGGGAGATCGCCGAGGGAGCGGGCACGTGACCGGAGTGCGCGTGTGCGCGTTCAGCGAGCTCGTGCAGGACGAGCCGCGACGCGTCGAGATCGAGGGCGTTCCGATCGCCCTCGTGCGCGATTCGAGTGACGAGGTGTACGCGATCGGCGACACCTGCACGCACGGCGACATCTCGCTGTCCGAAGGGTTCGTCGAGGGCGACACGCTCGAGTGCTGGGCCCACGGGTCGGCATTCTCGCTGCGCACCGGCAAGCCCCTGAACCTCCCTGCTTACGAGCCCGTTCCGGTCTACGGCGTCGAAATCGACGGTGACGACGTGCTCATCGACATCAACGTGAAGAAGGAAAACTGACATGGCTGTCCTCGAGATCCGCGACCTGTTCGTCACGGTCGAGACGGATGAGGGAACCACCCCCATCCTGAACGGTGTGAACCTGACCATCCGCAGCGGTGAGACCCACGCGATCATGGGTCCGAACGGCTCGGGCAAGTCGACGCTCGCGTCGACGATCGCCGGTCACCCCAAGTACGAGGTGACGGGCGGATCCATCACGCTCGACGGCGAGGACGTCCTCGCGATGAGCGTCGACGAGCGCGCCCGCGCCGGCCTGTTCCTCGCGATGCAGTATCCCGTCGAGATCCCGGGCGTCACGGTGACGAACTTCCTGCGCACCGCCAAGACGGCGATCGACGGCGAGGCGCCGGCGATCCGCACGTGGGCGAAGGAGGTCGGCGACGGCATGAAGAACCTTCGCATGGATCCGAAGTTCGCGCAGCGCAACGTCAACGAGGGCTTCTCGGGCGGCGAGAAGAAGCGGCACGAGATCCTGCAGCTCGAGCTGCTCAAGCCGCAGCTCGCGATCCTCGACGAGACCGACTCGGGTCTCGACGTCGACGCGCTGAAGGTCGTGTCGGAGGGTGTGAACCGTGCGAAGGAGAACACCGGTCTCGGTGTGCTGCTGATCACGCACTACACCCGTATCCTGCGCTACATCAAGCCCGACTTCGTGCACGTCATGGTCGCGGGCCAGATCGCTGAGGAAGGCGGGCCCGAGCTCGCCGAGCGCCTCGAGAACGAGGGATACGCGGCGTACCTCCCGTCCGACGCGCCGCTCGAGGCGTAGAATGGGGAGCATGACCGCCACCCTCACCTCCGAGAAGTACGACGAGGTCATTGAGGCGCTCAAGGACGTCATGGATCCCGAGCTCGGGGTCAACGTCGTCGACCTGGGCCTCATCTACGATCTCGCCTGGGACGACGAGAACGACGCTCTCGTCGTTCACATGACGCTCACCAGCGCGGGGTGCCCGCTCACCGATGTGCTCGAGGAGCAGACCGCGCAGTCGCTCGATGGCGTCGTCGAGCAATTCCGCATCAACTGGGTGTGGATGCCGCCGTGGGGCCCCGAGCGCATCACGGATGACGGACGCGACCAGATGCGAGCCCTCGGCTTCGCGATCTGATGCGCCGTGAGGCCCGCGGCATGTGCCGCGGGCCTCACGCATTCCGCTCGGATAGGCTCGACCGCATGACGGTTCCGCTCAGCGCTCTGCCCCTCGAGACCCTCCGCCAGCGCTCGAGCACGAAATGGGCCACCCATCCGGACGACGTCCTTCCGCTGTTCGTTGCGGAAACGGACTTCCCGCTCGCCGAGCCGATCACACGGATCCTCGCTGACGCGCTCGCGATCGGCGACACGGGCTACGTGCCGCCGAAGACGGAGTACCCCGAGGCGTTCGCGGGATTCGCCGCGCGCCGCTGGGGGTGGCACGCCGACCCGGCCCGGGTGCGCACGACGTGCGACGTGATGATGGGGGTCGCCGAGGCGATCCGCGCCGTGGCGAAGCCGGGGGAGAAGATCGTGGTGACCTCGCCCGTGTACCCGCCGTTCTTCGACGTGCACGATGAATCGCGCACCGAGTGCGTCGACGTGCCGCTGCTGCGCTCGCACGGCGGCTGGGAGCTCGACCTCGAGGGCATCGAGCGCGCGTTCGCGCACGGCGCGGTCGCGATCCTGCTCTGCAATCCCCACAACCCGACGGGAACGACGCATACGCCCGAGGCGCTCGCCGAGCTGGCGCGCATCGCCGAGAGGCACGGCGCGATCGTCATCAGCGACGAGATCCACGCGCCTCTCGCCCTGCCCGGCAAGCGCACCTTCACGCCGTTCCTCGAGTCGGCGCCCGAGGCGGCCGAGGTCGGGATCGCGATCCACAGCGCGAGCAAGACGTTCAACCTCGCGGGGCTGAAGTGCGCGCACTTCGTCACGGCGTCCGACCGCCTCACCGCGCTGGTCGCCGGAATCCCGATCGAAGTCGAATGGCGCACCGGGCTGTTCGGGCTCAAAGCCGGCATCGCCGCCTACTCGGAGGGCGAGGCCTGGCTCGACGCGCTGCTCGCGCGACTCGGCGCGAACCAGGCGCTGCTCTCCGATCTGATCGCCGAGCACATGCCCGGGGCGGAGTACCTGCCCGGCGATGCAGGCTTCCTCGCCTGGGTCGACGTCACAGCGTTCGGGTGGGGCGACGACCCCGCCGCGAAGATCCTCGCCGAGGCGCGCGTCGCCCTCAACGCCGGCCGATCGTTCGGTGCTCCGGGCGAGGGATTCGTGCGCATCAACTTCGGCACGGGTCCCGACATCCTGTCCGAGGCCGTGCGCCGCGTCGGGGCGCTCAGCTGACGCGAGGAGCGAGTGCTCGGAGGCCGGCGGCGAAATCGGCGCGGGTCGATTCGGCGACCTGGGCCGGGTCGGCGTCGTAGGCTCCGACCGATGCGGCCTGCATGCGCTGCTGCACGAGATATGCGTGGCCGAGCAGGAACTGCGCGAGAACCGTCGCGTCGCGTGCGGGTTCCGCCGAGCCTTCGTTCTCGTAAGCAGCGCGCAGGCGCGACTCGAGAGCACCGGAGCCGAGCGACAGTGCGGCCGTCGAGACGACGACCTCGGCCCCGTCCCGGCGCCGCAGCAGCGCCGCCCGCAGCGCCCAGGCCGCGTCGGCGACGGGGGAGCGGGACGCGGCTCCGGCGGCGCCGAGGGGCTCGGCGTTCTCGACGATGCGATCCGCGACCGCCGCGAGCAGCGACTGCTTGTTCGCGACGTGCCAGTACAGCGCGCTCGGCTGCACGCCCAGGTGACCCGCCAGGCGCCTCATCGAGAGGTCGGGCAGTCCGAACTCGTCGAGCAGGTCGAGGGCGGCATCGACGATGCCGTCGAGGTCGTGTCCGGATCCGCGCATGCTCATGACTATACTGAACGATGTTCAGTGAACGGTGTTCAGGAGGAATGATGACGAAGAAGGACCCCTGGGTCGCGCGCGACCTGGCCCGTGTGGCGGTGTTCGCTGCGCTCATCGTGGTGCTCGGGCTGATGGGGCCGATCCCGGTTCCCGGCCTCGTGCCGATCACGGCGCAGACCCTGGGAGTGATGCTGGCGGGCACCGTGCTCGGATGGAAGCGCGGCGCCGCAGCCGTCGGCGTCGTGCTGATCCTGGTCGCGATCGGGCTGCCCGTGCTGGCCGGTGGCGGGGGCGGTTTCGGCAGCTTCTTCGGGGCGACGGGCGGCTATCTCATCGGGTGGCTCTTCGGGGCCGCGGCGATCGGCGCCATTGCACACTCCGGCGCGGTCACGTGGTGGCGTGTCGGCCTCGGCACCGTCATCGGCGGAACCATCGTGATCTATGCCTTCGGGCTGCCGGTGCAGTCGCTCGTGGCCGGTCAGCCGCTCGGCGTCTCGGCGCTGCAGTCGCTCGCATTCCTGCCGGGAGACCTCATCAAGGTCGTCGTCGCGACGTTCCTCACCCTGGTGCTCGCCCGCGCCTACCCGCCCGCGTTCCCCGCATCTGTGCGTGCGAAGCGCCGGGTTCCGGCGCTGAGCGCGTCGTGATCCGTGCCGATGGCGTCGCGGTCGATGTCGACGGAACACGGATCCTCGCCGATGTGACCGTCCGGCTCGACCAGCCCCGCATCGCGGTGATCGGCGCGAACGGGTCGGGCAAGTCGACATTCGCCCGCACGCTGAACGGTCTCGTCGCGCCGACGGAGGGGCGCGTCGAGGTGCGGGGCATCGACCCCGCTCGAGAGCCCAAGCGGGCGCGCGAGGCGGTGGGATTCCTCTTCCCGAATCCCGACGCCCAGATCCTCATGCCGACACCCCGCGAGGACCTCGCGCTGTCTCTGCGGGCCGGCGGGGTCGCAAAGGACGAGGTGCCCGCACGCGTCGGCGAAGCGCTCGCCCGCTTCGGTCTTGCGGATCGCGGTGACCAGCCCGCGTACAGCCTCTCCGGCGGGCAGAAGCAGCTTCTCGCGCTGGCCGCCGTGCTGATCCGCGAGCCGCGCGTCATCGTCGCGGACGAGCCGACGACGCTGCTCGATCTCGGCAACGCGCGCCGCATGGCCCGGTTGCTGCTGGGGGAGGAGGACGGGCCCATCGCCGACCAGACGATCATCGTCACGCACGATCTCGACCTCGCGCGCCGCTGCGATGTCGCGCTGCGGTTCGCGGACGGACGCCTCGTCGCACACGGCGAGCCGGCCGAGCTCATCGACCGCTATGAGCGGGAGTTCGCGTGATCGCCCTGTACCGCCCCGGCGACAGCCTGCTGCACCGGGTGCCCGCCGCGTGGAAGCTGCTCGGCCTTCTCGTCGGAGCCGCAACGCTGACCCTGCTCCCGCGCACGGTGTGGACGGCGGCCGCGGCGTTTGCAGGCGTCGCCGCCTTGTTCGTCGTCGGCGGCATCGGGCTGCGCGCCTGGGTGCGCCAGCTGTGGGCGCTCAAATGGATCATCGTGCTCCTCGGGGGAACGCAGGCGATCTTCCTCGGCTGGGAGCCGGCCGCGGCGAACACCGTGCGCGTGATCGCGGTCGTGCTGCTCGCCGCGCTCGTGACCTTCACGACGCCGTCGGAGGAGACGATCGAGGTCCTCCAGCGCCTGCTCGGCCCGCTTCGACGGCTCGGCGCGGATCCGTGGCGGGTCGCCTTCACGGTGCAGCTCACGATCGCGGTGATCCCCGTGATCAGCGGGATGGCGACGCGCATCCGTGAGGCGCAGGTCGCGCGCGGCGTGCGCCTCGGTCCGCGCGCGATCGTGACGCTGCTCGTGATGGCGCTGCGCCACGCCGACGACATGGCCGACTCGCTCACCGCCCGCGGCATCGCATGAGCCGTGCCGAGACGCCGCGGACCTGCTTCGGTGTGACGATCCGCGGCGCTGTGGTCGACGACGAGACGCGCTGCGCTCATTGGCATGGCGACGACGATGTGCTCGCGATCCTGTTCCCGTGCTGTCGCGCGTGGTATCCGTGCCGCGCGTGCCACGACGAGCACGCCGGCCACGAGGCCGTGATCTGGCGCGCGGATCAGGCGGAGACCCGCGCTCTGCTGTGCGGCCGATGCGGAGGGACGCTGTCGATCCGCCGCTACCGCGCGGCCGGCGCGTGCGAGGCGTGCGGCATGCGCTTCAACGAAGGATGCCGGCTGCACCACCATCTCTACTTCGCGTGACGACGGTTCCCAGCAGGCCCCTCCTATACTTGGAGGCTGGCCGCTTTCGGCCGCAACCCCCGAACCCGAGAGAGACAGGTGCACTGTGCTTGCCGTCAGTGATCTCGAGATCCGCGTCGGTGCGCGCCTGCTGATGAGCGGCGTGACCTTCCGCGTCGCCGCGGGCGACAAGATCGGGCTCGTCGGCCGCAACGGTGCCGGAAAGACCACACTCACCAAGGTGCTGGCGGGCGACCTCGCCGCCTCCGACGGATCCGTCACGGCATCGGGCGAGCTCGGATACCTCCCGCAGGATCCGCGCAGCGGCGACCCCGAGGAGCTGGCGCGCACGCGGATCCTCAACGCGCGCGGACTCGGCGACCTCCAGGCGGGCATCGCAGAGGCGACCGAGCAGATGGGGTCGGACGACCCGGCGGTCGCGGAGAAGGCGATGCGCCGCTTCGGACGGCTCACCGAGCGCTTCGAGTCGATCGGCGGCTACGCGGCCGAGGCGGAGGCGGCCGTGATCGCATCGAACCTGTCGCTGCCCGATCGCATCCTCGACCAGCCGCTCAAGACCCTCTCGGGCGGTCAGCGCCGCCGCATCGAGCTTGCGCGCATTCTCTTCAGCGACGCCGACACGATGATCCTCGACGAGCCGACCAACCACCTCGACGCCGACAGCGTCGTGTGGCTGCGCGAATTCCTGAAGTCGTACAAGGGCGGGCTCATCGTCATCAGCCACGACGTCGAGCTGGTCGGTGAGACCGTGAACCGCGTGTTCTACTTGGACGCCAACCGACAGGTCATCGACCTGTACAACATGGGCTGGAAGCACTACCAGCGACAGCGCGTCGCCGACGAGGAGCGTCGCAAGAAGGAGCGCGCGGGCGCCGAGAAGAAGGCATCCGCGCTGCGCCAACAGGCTGCCAAATTCGGTGCGAAGGCGACGAAGGCGGCGGCCGCGCACCAGATGGTGGCGCGCGCCGAGAAGCTGCTCGCAGGTCTCGACGACGTGCGCCAGGCCGATCGGGTCGCGAACATCCGCTTCCCGAAGCCGTCGGCCTGCGGCAAGACGCCGCTCATGGCGACGAGCCTGTCGAAGTCGTACGGCGCACTCGAGATCTTCGCCGGCGTCGACCTGGCGATCGACCGCGGCTCGAAGGTCGTCGTACTCGGACTCAACGGCGCCGGCAAGACCACGCTGCTGCGCATCCTCGCGGGCGTCGACGAGAGCGACACCGGGCAGATCGAGCCCGGTCATGGCCTCAAGATCGGCTACTACGCGCAGGAGCACGAGAATCTCGATGTGAACCGCAGCGTGCTGGAGAACATGCTCTCGTCGGCGCCGAACCTCAACGAGACCGAGGCCCGCAAGGTGCTCGGATCGTTCCTGTTCACGGGCGACGACGTGCTGAAGCCGGCCGGCGTTCTCTCGGGCGGCGAGAAGACGCGCCTGTCGCTCGCGACGCTCGTCGTCTCGAGCGCGAACGTGCTGCTGCTGGACGAGCCGACGAACAACCTCGATCCGGCCAGCCGCGAGGAGATCCTCGGCGCGCTCGCGCACTACGAGGGCGCGGTCGTGCTGGTCTCGCATGACGAGGGCGCGGTCGAGGCACTCAACCCCGAGCGCGTGCTGCTGCTGCCCGATGGCGTCGAAGACATCTTCAACCGCGAGTACCTCGACCTCATCACGCTGGCTTAGCGCCGGCGGCCGGTCTCAGCGCGCGTCGAGAATCGCGTCTTCGGCCTCGGCATCGAGATCGCGGCGCTTCGCGCGCCGGGTGCGCTTCGGCCGGGGCGCCGGCAGCTCGTCGATGTCGTCCTCCTCGTCATCGTCGTCGGCTGCGGGCTCGCGGCTCGCCACGATCTCGGTGCGGATCATGTAACCGATGAAGACGAAGCCCATGACGGCGAACAGGATCCACTGGATCGCATAGGACAGATGCGGTCCCGCGTCGATCTCGGGCGCGGCGATCGCACGCGGTGCGTCGGCGGGGGCCGGATCCTCCGACACCATGATCGCGTAGACGGGCGTCACGACCTCGTCGCCCAGGAGCTCGGCGACCGCCGGTGCGTGGATCGTCGGGAGCTGGCCGTCGGGCGCGCTCTGGCCCGACGACGCCTGCGGTTCGCTCGCGCGCAGCCGGGCGAGCACCGTCGTCTCGCCCGTCGGCGCGGGGGGCGTCGCCACCTCGTCACCGCCGTACGACGGCGGGACCCACCCGCGGTCGACCGCCACGATGCGCCCGTCGTCGAGCTGGAACGGCACGATCACCTCGTACGCGCTCGTACCGCCCTGAGGCCGGTTGCGCACGAGCAGCTGCTCGTCGGGCAGGTAGCGCCCGCTGAGGACGATGGGATGCCACTCGTCGTCGGGATCGAAGTCGTCGGTGCCGGTCATGAGCTCGCCGAACTCCACCGGATCCGCATCGTAATTGTTCTCGATCAGCGCGTTCGCCGCCGAGCGCTCTTCGCCGCGGGTGAACTGCCAGTTCGACAGGAACGCGCACGCGATCGCGAACAGCAGCGCGACCGCCGCGTACGCGCCCCAGCGGCCCGCGCGCGGCCAGGCCCTCATCGGGCGTCCTCGTCGAGTGCGACGCCGGATCCGTCGGAGACGCCGTCGACGACCGTCACGGGAAAGGCGCGGGAGGCGAGGAACGAGCGAAGGTACTCGACGTGCTCGTCGCACGCGAGCCAGACCTTGCGCCGGTCGGCGGGGTGGATCTTCGGGTTGCGCCACACGACGCTGCGGGAGGCGTCGGCGCGGCATTCGGCGCGCGAGCACTGCGGCGACTCGGGGGAGAAGGCGAGGATCATGCAGCGGGCCTCTTCTCGTCGCCGGGCGTCTCTTCGACGCGGAGGACATCGTGGACGTCGCCCGCCTCGTCCTGCGGTTCGGGCGCGGAGATCGCACGGCGAGGATCCACGGCCGAGGTCGTCGCGGACGCGCGGACCTGGTTCGCCAGCACGACCGCGATGTACGGGAGGAACACGGCGCCCACCCCGAACAGGACGGTCTGCCATCCCCACGGCTGCACGGCGAACGCGAGCACGACGCACGCCGTGCGCACCGCCATCATGATGACGTACCGCTTCATGCGAGCGGTCTCGTCATCTTCCGGCGACTCGTCGATCGACGTCGCCGATTGCGGGGCGGATTTGCGGTGGATCACAATGATCCCAGTTTAGGCCTCGCGCCTGTGGCGAGGCCGGGGATCACAGTGTGCTGATCCCCGCGAACAGCGCTGCCGCAACGAGCGCGAGCACGATGAACATGACGATGCTGAACAGGACCAGCACGTAGCCGATGATCACGCCGGCGAGCGCAAGGCCGCGCCCGCCTCCGCCGCGCCGCTTGATCTGCGTGAGCGCGATGTGGCCGAAGATCACGGCGAGGATCGCCGAGAGGGGAGCGAGCACGCTCAGCACGGCCCCGAGGAAGGGCACGAGGCTCAGCAGCCACGACGCGGGGGAGACCAGCGCGCAGATGAACGACGTGGTCGCGAGCGGGTTCGTCGGCTGCTGGGGCGCCGACGCGTACGGCTGGGCGTACTGCGGCTGCGGCGCTGTGGGCTGGTTGAACGGCGGCTGGGGCGGCGTGGGCTGGGTGAAGTCGGACATCGCTCTCTCCTCGGTCGGTGCTTCCAGCGTACTGGGACGGGGCGCGCGCCGCACTCGGGAGAACCCGACGACTAGGCTGGCGTCTGCCATATCCCGACAGCAGGAGATCTCCCCATGAGCACACCCGCCACCTCCGATCGCGTCGCCCTCGTCACCGGCGGAAACCGAGGCATCGGGCGCGCGATCGCCGAGCGCCTCGTGCGCGACGGATACCGTGTGGCCGTCACGGCGCGCAGCGGATCCGGACCCGAGGGCGCGCTGACCGTCACGGCCGACGTGAACGACGCGGCCTCGCTCGACGCCGCATTCGCGAAGGCCGAAGCAGCGCTCGGCCCGATCACGACCGTCGTCGCGAACGCCGGCATCACGAAGGACACGCTGCTCATGCGCATGAGCGACGACGACTTCTCGAGCGTCGTCGACACGAACCTCGGCGGGGCATTCCGCACCGTCAAGCGCGCGATCAGGTCGATGATCCGTGCGCGCCGCGGCCGCGTCATCCTGATCTCCAGCGTGTCGGGCCTGTTCGGGGTCGCGGGCCAGGCCAATTACTCAGCCTCGAAGTCGGGCCTCGTCGGCTTCGCGCGTGCGATCACGCGCGAGCTCGGCGGCCGCGGCGTCACGGCGAACGTCGTCGCACCGGGGTTCATCGAGTCGGACATGACGGCCGAGCTCGACGAGCAGACGCAGACGCAGTACAAGAAGCAGATCCCCGCGGGCCGCTACGGCACTGCGGAGGAGATCGCGGGAGTGGTCTCGTGGCTCGCCGGCGACGACGCGGCGTACATCTCGGGCGCCGTGATTCCGGTCGACGGCGGCCTCGGCATGGGCCACTGACCCGCCGCGGGGCTACGGCAGCAGCGGGATCAGCTGCGCGAGGTCGACCGGTCCGACGGCCACGGGCGCGGCGGCGCGCACCGCGGGCTTGGCGTTGAACGCGACGCCGAGCCCGGCGGCTGCGATCATCTTCAGATCGTTCGCGCCGTCGCCGATCGCGATCGTGCGGTGCGGCGCGACACCGTGCTCGGCCGCCCATGCGGACAGGTGGTCGGCCTTCGCCTGCGCATCGGCGATCGGTCCGTCGACCTCGCCCGTCAGCACGCGGTCCCGCGTCGCGAGGCGGTTCGCCGTCCACATGTCGACGCCGAGCGTCGGAGCGAGGTGGTCGAGGATCTCGTGGAAGCCGCCCGAGACCACCCCGACAACGCCCCCGCGCGCATGCACGGCGGCGGTCAGCTCGCGCACCCCGGGCGTCGGCTCGATGCGTGCGAGCACCCGCTCGAAGGCGTCAACCGGTACGCCGGCGAGCGCGGCCACGCGCGAGATCAGGCTCGCGGCGAAGTCGACCTCGCCGCGCATGGCGGCCTCGGTCGCGGCGGCCACTTCGGCACCGCGGCCCGCCTCGTCGGCGATGAGCTCGATGACCTCGTTGCGGATCAGGGTGGAGTCGGCGTCGAGAACGACGAGAAAACGCGCAGTCACCCTCAGAACAGTAGCCGGAGCGTGGCGGTAGGCTCGAACCCATGACCTCCGTGCTCGAGATGAACGACGTCGTCGTGCGTCGTGGCGCCCGCAATATCGTCGACAACATCTCCTGGACGGTGAACGATGACGAACGGTGGGTGGTGCTCGGACCGAACGGCGCGGGCAAGACGACGCTGCTGCAGATCGCCGACACGATGATGTTCCCGACGACCGGCACGGTCGACGTGCTCGGCGAACGGCTCGGCAAGACCGACGTGTTCCAGATCCGCCCGCTGATCGGGTTCGCATCGACGGCGCTCGCGCGCCGGATCCCCGCGCACGAGACGGTGCTCAACGTCGTGCTCACGGCGGCGTATTCGGTCATGGGGCGCTGGAACGAGCAGTACGAGGGGATCGATGAGCGCCGCGCGATGCGCGTGCTCGCCGAGTGGAAGCTCGATGATCTCGCAGATCGCGTGTTCGGCACCTTGAGCGACGGCGAGCGCAAGCGTGTTCAGGTCGCGCGCGCGGTGATGACCGATCCGGAGCTCCTGCTGCTCGATGAGCCCACGGCGAGCCTCGATCTCGGTGCGCGCGAAGAGCTGCTGCAGCTGCTCTCGGGCTACGCGCAGTCGCCCTCCACCCCTGCCATGGTCATGGTCACCCATCACGTCGAGGAGATCCCCGTCGGCTTCACACACGTCATGCTCGTGCGCGACGGCAGGGCCGTGGCGCAGGGGCCGCTCGAAGAGACGCTCACCCGCGAGAACCTCGCGGCGACGTTCGGGTTCCCGATCGCCGTGGTCCAGCATCGCGGACGCTGGGTCGCGCGCGCCGAGGCACCCATCTTCGGCTGATAGAATCTCCCGCTGGCGCTCGAGGTGCGCCTGTGCGGATCCGTCCGTGCGATTCCCTCCTCACCCACATTCTCTGAAGGACAGCCATGAAGACTGACATTCACCCCCAGTACGACTACGTCGTGTTCCGCGACCTGGGCTCGGGCGAGACGTACCTCACGCGCTCGACCGCGAAGAGCGACAAGACGATCGAGATCGACGGCACGGAGTACCCCGTGATCGACGTCGAGATCTCGGCCGCCTCGCACCCGTTCTACACGGGCAAGCAGCGCATCATGGACTCCGCCGGCCGCGTCGAGAAGTTCAATCAGCGCTTCAAGGGCTTCGGCAAGTAGACCTCGCAGACGAAAGAGGGAGCAGCGCTCGGCGCTGCTCCCTCTTTTCGCGTCTTCAGCGGATCGGCCAGGACCCGTCGAGCTGCTCGTCGGCGGCGAGTTTGCCGACCTTCACGAAGTACTGCGTGAGGCTCGCCGATTGCTCCGCCGCCCACGTCACCTGCGCCTCGTGCAGCTCCGCGACGGCGCCGGGAAGGTCGGCGGCGAAGCGTTCGGCCTGCGCGAGCGCGATCCGCCCTGCGGCGATCGCATCTGCCGAGGCCTCGTGCGCGTCGTCGAGCGCGACACCGTAGTGCGCGGCGACGATGTCGAGAGTGCGCTTGCCGCGGCGGTAACGATCCATCCGCTTGTCGATGACGAGCGGATCCACCACGGGCGAAGGGCGTTCGATCGGCGCGATGCCGTGGCGGATCGCCTCGTGCTTCAGCAAGGACAGGTCAAACGCGGCGTTGTAGGCCACGACCGGGATCCCGGTGTTCAGCAAAGAGCGGAGGGCCTGCACAATCTCGGCGACGACCTCGTGAGCGTTTCGTCCTTCTGCGCGAGCGCGCGCGGTCGAGATGCCGTGCACGCGCGCGGCGCCATCGGGGATCTCGATGCCGGGATCGGCGAGCCAGTCGTGCGACTCGACGACCGCGCCCGCGGAATCGAGCACGCCGACGTACGCCGTGACGATGCGGTCGTTCTCGACGTCGACGCCGGTGGTCTCGAGGTCGAACACGGCGACGGTGCTGAGCAGTCGCCCCTCGGCCGGCTCGACGTGCGCGGTGATGTCGCCGAATGCCATGCGGAGCTCCTCGAAATCGATCTGGGCGACGTGCGAGGGGATCGGGCGCCGCCCGGAGGAGGAACGCTTCATCGGCCGGGGCAGCCACGAGACTCTTTCGCCCGGGCCGTCCAGATCCGCCAGCGCGAACAGCGGTGGGGGATCGGGCCACGACGTCTTCATACCCCTAGAACGTAGGCGGTGTACGCGGCAAAGCACGCACGCCACGCCCTAAACTCGGCAGGGTGCCCGTTCCCTCTCCCTACGCTTCGTCGCTCGCTCGGATCCCGGTTGTGCAGAAGTCGGTGACAGCGGGCGGTGCGCGCACCGCGTACTGGGAGTACGGTGCCGCGGACGCGGAGACGACGATCCTCGCCGTGCACGGATTCCGCGGAGACCATCACGGGCTCGAGCCCGTGGTGGCCCAGCTTCCCGGGGTGCGTTGGATCATGCCCGACCTGCCGGGCTTCGGCCTGACGCCGCCGATCGCCCGCCGTGCGCACGACCTCGACGCGTACGCGGAGTGGTTGACGGAGTTCGCGCGGCGGGCGGCGCCCGGGGCCGTCGTGCTGGGGCACTCCTTCGGATCGATCGTGGCCTCGGCCGCGGTCGCTCGCGGTCTCTCGACGCCCCGGCTGATCCTCGTGAATCCGATCGGCGCGCCGGCGCTGGAGGGGCCGCGCGGCGTGCTCACGAGACTCGCCGTCTTCTACTACTGGGCGGGTGCGCGTCTGCCCGAGCGCGTGGGGACCTGGCTGCTGCGGACGGGGATGATCGTGCGGGTGATGAGCATCGCGATGGCGAAGACGCGCGACAAGGCGCTGCGCCGGTTCATCCATGACCAGCACGATCGCTATTTCTCCCTTTTCAGCGACCGCGAGACCCTGCGCCAGGCGTTCGGCACGAGCGTCGCGCACGACGTGCGGGAGTCTGCGCGCCGCATCAGCGCTCCGACGCTGCTCATCGCGGCGGTTCAGGACGACATCACGCCGATCGCGGCCGAGCGCGAGCTCGTCACCCTGTTTCCCGATGCCCGGCTCGTCGAGATCGACGGCGTCGGACACCTCATCCACTACGAGAAGCCGGGCGAGGCGGCCGAGGCGATCCGCGGTTTCATCGCGATTCGCGGCGAGCGAGCTCCATGAGTCCCGAGACGCGGTAGGGGATCGACTCGTTCATGACGAGACGCGTCTCGGAGCGTTCGACGCCCGCGATGGCGAGGATCCGCGCGTCGACATCGAACAGGTGCCGGGCATCGCGGCAGGCGACGAGCGTGAGCATGTCGACCTGGCCCGAGACGCCGTGCACCTGCACGATCTCGGGAACGCGACGCAGTTCTTCGACGATGCGCGGCAGCTGGGTCTGATCGAGTCCGATCGAGATGTAGGCCTGCAGCGGGAACCCCAGCGCGGTCGGCGAGATCGAGCGCTCGAACGATTGGAACACGCCCGCCTGATCGAGTCGCGCCATGCGGGCCTGCACCGTGTTGCGCGAGAGGCGCAGCTTCTCCGCGAGCGCGACGACGGTCGCGCGCGGGTCGGCGCTGAGCGCTGCGATCAGCTCGAGGTCGACATGATCGAGGGAGGTCATATTGCGAGAGAATACCAGTGAAACCGGCATCGATCATACAAAGTGCTCAACCGTTATTCGATCCGGTGTGCGTCATGGCCGTTGGGTCGAATGCGTGAGCTCAGCGCGGGGAGCCGTTGTAGCCGACGACGCGCACGTCATCGCCGGTGACCTCGACGATCTGCTGGGATCCATTGCCGACGTGCTCGCCTTCGCGGGGGAGCGAACCGTCGGACGCGTATCGCAGGATGGCACTGATGAGGCCGCCGTGCGCGACCGCGATGACGGGGTCGGGGCCGGCCTGCTCGGCGATCTGCGCGAGGGTCGTGAGGGCGCGCTCCTGCAGCTCGAGGCCGGTCTCCGATCCGGGGGCATTGCGATCGGGGTACGTCGACCAGTAGTCGAGCGCCGACATGCCCTCGGCCTCGCCGTACATGCGCTCCTTGAGCCCCTCGTGGAGCGACGGTGCGCCGAGTCCCGTCGCGCGTCCGATGATCTCCGCGGTCTCCTTGGCGCGCACGAGCGGACTCGCCACGAGGCGGAGATACTCGCCGCCGCGCAGAGCCTCGCCGGCGGCTGCGGCCTGTGCGCGACCGGTGTCGTTGAGGGGGATGTCGCTGTGGCCCTGTACCCTTCCGAGTCGGTTCCATTCGGTCTCGCCGTGGCGCACGAGTGCAATCAGAGTCACGATCCCAGCTTAGGGGAGGATGGAACGATGCACCTCGAACGCATCGACGACCCGGGCGACGAACGGATATCCGATTACCGCAGCCTCACCGACGTCGCGCTGCGCCGCCGGCTCGAGCCCGCGGGCGGCCTGTACATGGCCGAGTCGTCGAAGGTGCTCTCCCGCGCGCTGCGCGCGGGCCACGCACCG
>Ga0308157_10003039_pt1 | contig 25468 bp, 17 predicted proteins | sample PhyBR1_FD_201035 | JGI IMG/M metagenome (GOLD analysis project Ga0308157, IMG submission 201035) | Phyllosphere microbial communities from UC Gill Tract Community Farm, Albany, California, United States - DLSLB.R1 | ecosystem: Host-associated > Plants > Phyllosphere > Unclassified | place: USA...
TCAAGGTCGGCAAGGCCGCAGAGCCGTTCCTCCAGTTCACCGAGGCGGCCCTGGCCGTGGTCCAGAAGGTCGTCTGGTGGATCGTGCGCATCGCCCCGATCGGTACGCTCGGCCTCATCGGCAACGCCGTGAACTCCTACGGCTGGTCGACGATGGGCTCGCTGCTGTGGTTCGTCGTCGCCGTCTACATCGGCCTCGCGATCGTCTTCTTCATCGTCTATCCGGCCCTGGCTCGCGCCAATGGACTGTCGGTGCGCCAGTACTTCTCCGGAGTCTGGCCGGCCACTCAGATGGGCTTCGTCTCCCGGTCGTCGATCGGCACCATGCCCGTGACGCAGAAGGTCGCCACCGACAACTTCGGGGTGCCCCACTCCTACGCCGCCTTCGCCGTGCCCTTCGGTGCGACGACGAAGATGGACGGCTGCGCTGCGATCTATCCGGCCATTGCCGCCGTGTTCGTCGCCCAGTTCTTCGGCATCGATCTCTCCCTCATCCAGTACCTGCTCATCATCTTCGTCGCCGTCATCGGCTCGGCCGCAACGGCCGGCACGACAGGTGCGACCGTGATGCTCACCCTGACCCTGTCGACCCTGGGTCTGCCCCTCGAGGGCGTCGGACTCCTGCTGGCCATCGAGCCGATCGTGGACATGGGCCGCACCGCGCTCAACGTCTCCGGTCAGGCACTCGTCCCGGCCATCGTGGCCAAGCGGCATGAGATCCTGGACGTCGAACGCTACGATGCCCCGCGCATCAACGGCTACGTTCCGACCGAGGAGGACGCAGATGTCGACGAGACCCGCACCGAGGACGCCCGCAGTCAGAGTTGATCTCATCCCCGCCGAGGGGGTGGCCGAGCACGATGTCCTGCAGGTGACATCGCTGCTCGGCCACCTCGTCGATGCAGGTGCCGCTCTCGGCTGGGTCTCAGCTCCGTCTGTCGAGGAGATCGCGGATCTCGTCGGCCGCCTGGCCGCCGGGACTGACGCCGGGGACTCCGCTGCGGCAATCGCTCGCACCGGAACCGAGGTCACCGGCTTCGCGTACTGGAATCGGTACACTCGCCCGACGTTCCGCCCGCATGTCGACATCGAAAAGGTGGCCGTCGCCCCGGACGCTCAAGGTCAGGGCGCGGGCAGGAAGCTGATGGAGGCGCTCATTCGGGCGGCGAGTCGTCACGGCACGGAAGTGGTCACTCTCGACCTGCGCGGAGACAATGCGGCCGCCATCGGCCTCTATGAATCCCTCGGCTTCACCCGATACGGACGACTCCCGGACTTCGTGGCGGTGGGGGAGAAGCGTTACGACACGCTGCTGTACTCCCTCGACCTGCGCGCGGCCCGCTGAATTTCGGTCGCCCATCGCTTCCCGGGAAACACAGAAGGCACTGTCGACATCACGTTCGACAGTGCCTTCGTCCGTACCGGATGCGGGACTCGAACCCGCACGTCTTTCGACAATGCATTTTGAGTGCACCGCGTCTACCGATTCCGCCAATCCGGCGCGTTGCGAGCTGTCCTGTCAGGACCGCCTGTGCAACGGGGACGATTCTACTGCGCGCGCGGACCGATTGCACAATCGCCACCCGCCGAGGATGCCCTCCGGTGGCCACCGTCACCGCCCGTGGCCACCCTCACAGAATAAACTTCCGGGTCCGCTGGCCATGACGCTGAGCGCCTGGTCTAGACTGGTGCCGTGCTTTCAAACAGCGAAGAATCAACTTCAGATGAGTCCGTGCCGGTCCGCCGCGTAGTCGTGGCCGAAGACGAGGCCGTGATTCGTCTCGATATCGTAGAAATGCTCCGCGAGGTCGGCTATGACGTCGTCGGTGAGGCGGCGGACGGCGAATCCGCCATCCGCCTGGCTGAGGAGCTGCGCCCGGACCTCGTCGTCATGGACATCAAGATGCCCATCCTCGACGGAATCTCCGCCGCCGAGCGCATCGCCAGGGCTCGCATCGCGCCGGTCGTGCTGCTCACCGCCTTCTCGCAGAAGGAGCTCGTCGAGCGGGCCCGCGATGCGGGTGCCATGGCCTATGTCGTCAAGCCGTTCACCTCGGCCGACCTCATCCCGGCCCTGGAGATCGCGCTCTCGCGTCATGCCGAGATCAGCTCGCTCGAGTCCGAGATCTCCGATCTCACCGAACGCTTCGAGACCCGCAAGCTCGTCGAGCGCGCCAAGAGCCTGCTGCAGACCTCCATGGGTCTGAGCGAGCCCGAAGCCTTCCGCTGGATCCAGAAGACCTCGATGGACCGTCGCCTGACGATGCGCGAGGTCGCTGAGACCGTGCTCAAGCAGATCGGCACGAAGAAGTAATCACCTCCCGGACCGGTCACGGTCCGGACCCGGAACCCGAGAGGGCCGGCGAATCCCGAGATGGATTCGCCGGCCCTCTGCTTTCGCTGTGGACTTTCGGCTTTCGCTGTGGACTTTCGCCGAGGCGGCGCTGTGCCTCAGCCCTTCGGCTCGGTCTTCAGGATCATATTCGTGATCCGCACGATCGAGAGCAGGCGCCCCGCCTCGTCGGTCATCTTGACCTCATGGGAGACGATCGTGCGTCCCTGGTGGAGCACCTCGGCGCGACCGGTCACCACGCCCTCTCGCGCGGCACGCAGGTGAGTGGCGTTGAGATCGACCCCGACGACGTTCTTACCGCCGGAGAGCAGATACGAATGCATCGACGCCAGGGATTCGGCGAGAACGACGTGGCCGCCTCCGTGGAAGAGACCCATCGGCTGCCGATTGCCGACGACCGGAGCGGTGGCCACGACATGATCGTGAGCGAGCTCGACGAACTCGATTCCCATCCTCTCGGCCAGCTCACCCCCGGACCCCGGCGTGCGCAGCTGCCCGAGCAGCGTGTCGATCTCCTCAGGGGAGGTGTGAGCGGTCAGGGACACGTCGGGACGCAGCATCGGTTCTCCTTCAAGTCAGCTTCGAACGCTAGGCTATGCCATGTGAGTCACTCAAACGAATCCCTCCTGCTCATCGACGGACACTCCCTGGCCTACCGGGCATTCCACGCCCTGCCGGTCGAGAACTTCTCCACCAGCACCGGCCAGACGACGAACGCCATCTACGGCTTCATCTCCATGCTCATCAACGTCCTCCGCGACGAAGAGCCCAGCCATGTGGCCGTGGCCTTCGACCTCGGACGCCAGACCTTCCGCCTCGAGGAATACCCCGACTACAAGGCCGGACGGGCGAAGACTCCACCCGAGTTCCACCCGCAGATCGACCTCATCAAGGACATCGTCACGGCGATGGGCATCCGGGTGGTGACGAAGGAGGGCTTCGAGGCCGATGACGCTCTGGCCACGATGGCGAAGATGGGCACGGATGCCGGCTCGTTCGTCGAGGTGATGAGCGGAGACAAAGATTCGTTCCAGCTCGCCTCCGACCGGGTGACGATCCTCTACCCGAAACGTGGAGTCAGCGATCTCAACCGGATGACGCCGGCCGCGGTCGAGGAGAAGTACGGGGTGAGCCCCGCGAACTACCGGGGGCTGGCCGCGCTCGTCGGTGAGAAGGCCGACAATCTGCCCGGTGTGCCCGGAGTCGGTGACAAGACCGCCGCGAAATGGCTCACCGCACACGGCGATCTGCCCGGGGTGTTGGACAACGCCGACAAGATCGGCGGCAAGGTCGGTGAGAAGCTGCGCGACCATATCAGCGAGGTGGAGCGGAACTACCGACTCAACCGCCTCCTCGACGACGTCGACTTGGGACTGGAGTTCGACGACCTGGCCTGGGGCGAAGGCGACCCGGCCGAGCTGTCGAGCCTGTTCGACCAACTCGAGTTCCAGGCCCTCGGCAAGCGTTTGGCCGCGATCTTCCCCGAGGCCGGAGCCGAGTCCGAGCCGGCACCGGCACGCGAGACGAACATCGAGACCGTCGACGTCGACACTCTGCTGACGAAGATCGCCGACCACGATGTGCTGGCGCTCGATTCCGACGCCTCCTTCGAGCTCGGCCACGGTCAGGCACGGACCCTGGCGGTCTCCGCCGAACCCGGCCGGGCCTGGGTCGTCGACCTCGCCGAGGCGGGGCAGAAGGCCGTCGGCGCGCTCGGTTCCGCCCTGGGCGGGCATTCGCTCATCCTCCACAGCTCGAAGCTGCAGATCAAAGCGTGGGAGTCGATGGGACTGTCCGTGACGGATATCGCCGGGGACACGGCCCTGGCTGCCTACCTCCTCGTTCCCGATGCCCGGTCCTACGAACTCGGTCAGATCGCCGCCGACCGTGCCGGAATCGATCTCAGCGAACCCGAGGCTGATTCCGGACAGCTCGCCCTCGACCTCGACTCCGATGCCGCGGTGACCACGCACGGCCAACGCGCCGCCGCCCTGCTCGAGGTCCACGAGGTGCTCGCGAAGGCCGTCGAGGACGCGAACATGACGCAGGTCTATCGCGAGATCGAACTGCCGCTCGTGCCCGTGCTCGCGCGCATGGAAGCGACCGGGATCGCGGTCGACGAGACCGGACTGTCGAACCTCATCGACGAATTCACGAAACAGGCCGAAGCCAGCGCGGGCGAGGCCTATGAGGCGATCGGCCACGAGGTGAACCTCGGTTCTCCCAAACAGCTGCAGACCGTGCTCTTCGACGAACTCGATATGCCCAAGACCAAGCGGACGAAGACCGGCTATACGACCGATGCCGACGCCCTGGCCGAACTGTTCGTCAAGACCGAACACCCCTTCCTCCAACACCTGCTGGCCTACCGGGATTCGACGAAGCTCAAGCAGACCGTCGTCGGACTGCTCAAGACTGTTGCCGACGACGGCCGCATCCACACCACCTACCAGCAGACCGTGGCCGCCACCGGACGGCTTTCGTCCCTGGACCCGAACCTGCAGAATATTCCAGTGCGGACCGAATCAGGCCGCCGCATCCGAGACATCTTCATCGCCGACCCCGAGGTGGCTGAGGGGACTCTGCTCACCGCCGACTACTCGCAGATCGAAATGCGGATCATGGCTCATCTGTCCGGCGATGCCGCGCTCATCCAGGCGTTCAAGGACGGCGAGGATCTCCACTCCTATGTCGGCTCGAAGGTCTTCGGAGTCGGCATCGACGAGGTTGACTCCGAGATGCGCTCGAAGGTCAAGGCCATGTCCTACGGGCTGGTGTACGGGCTCTCCGCCTACGGCCTCTCCCGGCAGCTTGCGATCGGCGTCGATGAAGCCAAGGGGCTGATGGACCAGTACTTCGAACGCTTCGGTGCAGTCAAGGACTACCTCGACGACATCGTCGAGCAGGCTCGCGCCAAGGGGTTCACGGAGACCATCATGGGCCGTCGTCGTTATCTGCCGGCGCTGCACAGCGACCGTCGGCAGCTGCGGGACATGGCCGAACGCGCCGCACTCAACGCTCCGATCCAGGGTTCGGCAGCCGACATCATGAAGATCGCCATGCTCAAGGTGGCCGCCCGTCTGGACGGCCTCCGCTCGCCGATGCTGCTGCAGGTCCATGACGAGATCATCGTCGACGTCCGTCCGGAAGAGATCGATGAGGTGAAGACGATCGTCACGGAGGAGATGGGGTCGGCGTTCGAACTCGATGTGCCTCTGGACGTCAACGTCGGCACCGGACGCTCCTGGCACGCCGCCGCCCACTGAGCTGCTGCCCACTGTCCCGCCGCTCTCGTTCAAGCGCAAGCGCAGAAAACGGTCTCGCCCACGCTCGTTCAAGCGTCCCCGCAGTTTGCGCGCCGTGTACCACACGACGTCCGCGCTAGCGCTTGAACGAGAGCGCGACGGGTGAGTTGCGCGGTCCTGCCCCAGCCGGGAGTCGATGATGTCGTCCGCGAACGCTGCGTCGCCTCGGGGGAGGCGCACACGGACCTTCGAGCTCGTCGTCCACGGCATCGACATCGCCACGACACTCGGTGCCGAACCACTTGTTCCGGAGGCCGCGCTTCGGGAATCATTGGCGATCGCAGCGGGGCTGGCGATGCAGAGCGGAAAGGGCAGTTCAGTGCTCGCCGGGCTGACCGGGCGCGGGGGACTGGCCGAGGACTTCACAGTCCTCGGCTGAGGATCGTCCCCGTTCCGGCCCCGTCAGTCCTTGGTCAGGGTGGTGGAGAAGATCGCGGTGCCGGGCATGAGCGCACCGCGCAGCGGTGACCAGCCGCCCCAAGCGGTCCGATTCTCCTCGGGCCATTCGGGTTCGGTCACCGAATCGAGCGTGAAGCCGGCTTCGACGAGGAGACGGACCCAATCGCTCATCGTCCGGTGATGCTCGGCGTAGACCGGCTGACCGTCCGAGGACAGCTCGACGTACGGAGTGCGATCGAAGTACGAGTACTCAACCGTCAGGCCGGCCTCACCCGGAACATCGGGGAACATCCACCGCATCGGGTGAGTCGTTGAGAAGACCCACTGTCCGCCGTTGCGCAGCACTCGCGCCACCTCGGCGAAGACGACCTCGGCGTCCTTGACGAAGGGCAGGGCGCCGTAGGAGGAGAACGCGCGATCGAAGCTGTTCGATGCGAACGGCAGCTGTCGGGCATCGGCGAGGAGGAACGTCGGGGGAGTCGCCTCGGCGCTCAGGGGATGTTCGCGCTGCAGACGCGAGGCCTGCTCGAGCATTCCGGCGGAGACGTCGACACCTGTGGTGATCGCGCCCTGCTCGGCCAGCCACCGGGAGCACTGACCGGCACCGCAGCCGACCTCGAGAACCTGCTTCCGGGCGACATCGCCGAGGAGGCGCACATCGGATTCGTGAATTCCCTCCGGACACCAGATGAAATCCGAAGCCCCGAGGAACGTGCCGTGTTCGGCGAGATACTCCTCGGCCGAGTTGTCCCAATAGCTGCGATTGGCCCGGACGGAAGCCTCTTCGTCGATCGGGAGATAGCCACCGCTGATGACCTCGGCTCCGTCAGTTCCTTCGTTCATGGTTCCTCCGTGGCCCCAGGTGGTGATGATTCGTCTCTTCGGCGTGCATTCACACCCGAAAAGGTGCTAGCATTGACAACCGTATGCGCCTGTGCATACAAGTCCAAATTCGCAATCGAGACCGGATTCGGTTCTTGCGGCAACTTACACGACCTGTCGCCAGGGTACCGGATCTGGACCAATATTCCATCGGAGTCCCTACCTATATGACCACCACCACGCCGGAATCGGTGCAGCCGAAGCAGGTCGCTGTCAACGACATCGGAACCGCTGAGGATTTCCTCGCCGCCGTCGATGAGACCATCAAGTACTTCAACGATGGCGACATCGTTGAGGGCGAAGTCGTCAAGGTCGACCGTGACGAAGTCCTCGTCGACATCGGATACAAGACGGAAGGCGTCATCCTCGCACGTGAGCTTTCCATCAAGCACGATGTCGATCCCGGCGAAGTCGTCGAGGTCGGGGACGAAATCGAAGCCCTCGTTCTTCAGAAGGAAGACAAAGAGGGTCGTCTCATGCTGTCGAAGAAGCGCGCTCAGTACGAGCGTGCCTGGGGCGACATCGAGAAGATCAAGGAAGACGACGGCGTTGTCACCGGCACCGTCATCGAGGTCGTCAAGGGCGGCCTGATCGTCGACATCGGACTGCGCGGCTTCCTGCCCGCGTCCCTCGTCGAGATGCGCCGCGTCCGCGACCTCGCCCCCTACATCGGCCAGCAGGTCGAAGCCAAGATCATCGAGCTCGACAAGAACCGCAACAACGTGGTCCTGTCGCGCCGTGCCTGGCTCGAGCAGACCCAGTCGGCCGTCCGTCACGACTTCCTGCAGACCCTGCAGAAGGGCCAGGTCCGTCCTGGTGTCGTGTCCTCCATCGTCAACTTCGGTGCGTTCGTCGACCTCGGTGGTGTCGACGGACTCGTCCACGTCTCCGAACTGTCCTGGAAGCACATCGATCACCCGGGTGAGGTCGTCACCGTGGGCGACGAAGTCACCGTCGAGGTTCTCGACGTCGACATGGACCGTGAGCGCGTTTCGCTGTCGCTCAAGGCCACCCAGGAAGATCCTTGGCAGCACTTCGCTCGCACGCACGTCATCGGACAGATCGTGCCGGGCAAGGTCACCAAGCTCGTTCCGTTCGGTGCATTCGTGCGCGTCGAAGACGGCATCGAAGGCCTCGTCCACATCTCCGAGCTGGCCGTGCGGCACGTGGATCTGCCCGAGCAGGTCGTCTCGGTCGACGAGACCATCTACGTCAAGGTCATCGACATCGACCTCGAACGCCGCCGCATCTCGCTGTCGCTGAAGCAGGCGAACGAAGGCGTCGACCCCGAGGCCGAAGAGTTCCTCGACCCCGCTCTGTACGGCATGCCGCAGGAGTACGACGAGGACGGCAACTACAAGTACCCCGAGGGCTTCGACCCCGAGACCAACGAATGGGTCGAGGGCTACGAAGCTCAGCGCGAGACCTGGGAGCAGCAGTACGCCGCCGCTCAGGAACGCTGGGAAGAGCACAAGAAGCAGGTCGCCAAGGCCATCGCAGCGGATGCCGAGGCCTCCGCAGCCGATGCCGTCGGATCTGCCGAAGCCGCTCCGGCCACCGGATCGTTCTCCTCCGAAGAGGCGAGCGATGAGGGCACCCTGGCCAGCGACGAAGCTCTTGCAGCCCTGCGTGAGAAGCTTGCAGGCAGCTGATAGCAGCCACCAGAAGGGCTCCCGGTCGGAAGGCCGGGAGCCCTTTCTGTATGCCCCCACGGCTCGGGCACGCCTGCGCCCGTGGCTGTGGTACACCCTCATCCTCTGTGTCGGCAGCCTGACCGTCTTCGGCTCCGTCGCCGCGGACCCCGGCGGCAGCGTCGTCGCCTCCAACGACGACACCTCACTGTTCATCTGGTGGCTCGGGCACGGCGCGCAGGTTCTCGCAGACATCCTCGGATTCGGACCAGGAGAAACCGGCGGCCTGCTGTACACGGAATCGATGAACGCCCTCGGCGGGGGAGTCAACGGAGCCTGGAACACCTCGCTCGCAGGGTTTGCGATCCTGCTCGCTCCCGTGACGTGGGTGGCCGGCCCCATCGTGAGCTACAACCTCCTCATCCTCGCCTTCCCGGTGCTCGGCAGCCTGGCCACAGCTGTGCTCTTCCGCCGCTTCCTCGACCGCCTGCCCGCTTTCATCGCCGCTGCCGGAGTCGGCTTCTCCAGCTATGTCATCGCCCAGCTCGGCGGCCACCCGAACCTCGCCTATATCGTCACCCCGCCCCTGACCGCCTGGGCGATCCTCGCTCTCCTCGACCTCGGCCGCGCGACACAGGTGGATCCCGGCCGTTCTCTGCTGCGCAGCCGTCGCCTGTGGCTGCTCGGAGGAGGGTTCGGGCTCCTCCTCGGCTTCCAGTTCTACGTCTCCACCGAAGTTCTGGCCGGAACCTTCCTCGCCGCACTCTGCTTCCTGGCCAGCCTCGCCGTCTTCGGACGCCGCCTCTACCGCGCCCGGTCATGGGTCGCCCTCGGTCTCGGTTCCGCAGTCGCCGGCTGTATCGCCATGCTGTGTGCGATCCCGCTGCTGGTGACCATGTCCGGACCGAACGCCCCACAGGGCGCCATCCGCCCACACGGAGTATGGAACACCGACCTGCTCGACCCGATCCTGCCCGCAGCCCCGGCCTGGCTGAGTTCCGGAGTGTCTCCTCTGCCCCGAATCATGGAGATCGACCCCGCCGAACTCGGCGCCTACGTCGGCGCACCAGCTCTGGCGGCGGCTGTGCTCATCGTTCTCGGCCTCGCCCACCGGTCCGCACACGCGGTGCCGGTGCGCATCGCCGCCGCAACCGGCATCCTCGTCGGCCTGCTGGCACTCGGCTCACCGATCCTCCTCGGCGGCCGAATCGCCCTCGCGACCGGTCCGTTCGCGCTCATCGAAGCCATCCCCGTACTCAACAACATCCTGCCCATGCGGCTCGTCCTCCACTCGACGATCGCGCTCTTCGCCGTGCTCGGAATCGGCCTTCAGTGGGCGCTGAACCACCGGAAGCTGCTTCGCGCCCGCGCCCTCCTCATCCTGCTCGTCCTCGCTGCCGTGGCCATCCTTCCCGCTCCGCAGACCGCACATGAGGTGACAGTTCCAGACTTCTACGAGCACTCCATCGCCGAGGTGATCCCCGCCGGATCCGTCGTCAAGACCTTCCCCCGCCCCCTCGCATGGGCCGAGCCTCACGCCGACGAAGCTATGGTGTGGCAGTCGGTCAGCGGATTCGGCTACCGCGAGACCGGCGGCTACTTCATCGGCTCGAGCCCGGAATCAGCGGTGACCTATTCCGCCCCCGAAGATGCCCTCGACGAACTCCTGCACGGCTCCGTCTTCGACGGCGAGCCAATGCCGGGCGCGGAAAGCTCGGAAGTCGCCTCGGCGATCGCCGAACTGAGGGAGACCGGGGTCGACTTCATCGTCCTCGCTCCCGAGGCTCCGCTTCTGCCGGGAGGTGAGGGAGACTATGCAGCATTCCTCGATGCCGCCGTCGGAGATCCGATCTTCGCCGATGAGGGAGTGCGGGTCTACCGACTGGATCAGTAGGATGATCCCATGCTGAGAATCGGTCTCACCGGCGGAATCGGCGCCGGAAAGTCAACGGTGTCCGCAATGCTCGTCGAACACGGGGCGGTGCTCGTCGACGCCGACAGGATCGCCCGCGAAGTCGTCGAACCCGGACAGCCGCTGCTCGAGAAACTAGCCGAGGCCTTCGGGCCGCAGGTGCTGCACTCCGACGGTTCGCTCGACCGGCCGGCACTGGCCGCGGCAGCCTTCGTCGATTCCGAGCACACAGCACGGCTCAACGGCCTCATGCATCCGGCGATCCGGGACCGCACCGCCGAACACTTCGCCAGACACGCCGACGCCGAGATCGTCGTCCACGACGTCCCGCTGCTCGTCGAGAACGACATGACACCGGCCTACCACCTCAATCTCCTCGTCGACGTGCCCGCCGAAGTGCGCCTGCAGCGGCTCATGGACTCCCGTGGAATGGACCGCGACGATGCCGCCGCACGGATCTCCCGCCAAGCCGATGACGACACCCGCCGAGCAGCCTGCGATGTCATCATCGACAACTCCGGTCCCGTCGAAGAGACGAAGGCCGCGGTCGCCCGGCTCATCGAATCGCGGATCCGGCCCTTCTCCGCCAATCTCGCGTCCGGGCAGCGGGCACCGAAGGCAGCCCTCGAACTCGTCGATCCCGCGCATGCCGACTGGATCGGTGACGCGCAGAGAGCGATCAGGAAGCTGCGACACGGCACGGGCGAGGAGTTCGCCATCGAACATATCGGCTCCACCTCTGTGCCGGGACTGCCCGCCAAGGACGTCATCGATCTGCAGCTCCTCGTCCCCGATCTCACCGCCGCCAGGGAGCTGGCACCCCGACTGGCCGAACTCGGTTACCCGGGAGCCGAGATGAGCGACCACCTCGGCGAAGAGTCGACCGAAGGGAAATGGTTCCACGCGAACACGGACCCGGGCCGCGCCGTCAATCTGCATGTGCGCACCGCGGACTCGGTCGGTGTGCGCTTCGCGCGCGCGTTCCGTGACCTGCTGATCGCGGACACGGGGGAGCGGGACCGTTACCTCGAGTTGAAGAGAGACCGTTTGGCCGAAGCCAAGGCTGCGGGCGGGACGAACGGGCAGATGATACGAACATATGCGGAATCGAAGGAACCGTACTTCCTGCAGATGCGCCGCCGACTGGTGCCCGACAGCTTCGACTGACACGCTGACACATGTCGGCAGGCATTTCGCCGAGGCTGCCGTTCCGACTCCGGTCTGCCCAATGTCAGGGGCGGGGGCTAGGGTTGGACTATGAGCTCAGAACGCCCCCTGCCAGCGATCGGCCACCGCCCCGACGTCACCCGCGAGGTGGCGCCGTTCGAGGTCGTCTCCGAGTACTCTCCCTCCGGTGACCAGCCGACGGCGATCCGAGAGATCTCCGACCGGCTCGACGCGGGTGAGCGGGACATCGTCCTCCTCGGTGCCACCGGCACAGGCAAGTCGGCGACGACGGCATGGCTCATCGAGCAGGTGCAGAGACCGACCCTGATCATGGCGCCGAACAAGACTCTCGCCGCGCAGCTGGCGAACGAGTTCCGACAGCTGCTGCCCAACAACGCGGTCGAGTACTTCGTCTCCTACTACGACTACTACCAGCCGGAAGCCTATGTGCCGCAGACTGACACGTTTATCGAGAAGGACTCCTCGATCAATGACGAAGTCGAACGTCTCCGGCACTCGGCCACGAACTCGCTGCTCACCAGACGCGACGTCGTCGTGGTCTCGACGGTGTCGTGCATCTACGGTCTCGGCACTCCTGAGGAATACGTCGATCGGATGGTCACCCTTCACAAGGGCGACGAATGCGATCGGGACGAACTGCTCAAACGCTTCGTGTCGATGCAGTACGCCCGCAATGACATGGCTTTCACCCGCGGGACCTTCCGCGTGCGCGGAGACACCGTCGAGATCATCCCGCAGTACGAGGAGCTCGCGCTGCGGATCGAATTCTTCGGCGACGAGATCGAATCGCTGCAGACCCTCCACCCGCTGACGGGCGAGATCGTGCGCGACGAGGACACCATCCACGTGTTCCCGGCCAGCCACTACGTCGCCGGTGAGAACCGGATGGCCACCGCGATCAGCGGCATCGAGGACGAACTGCAGAAGCGGCTGAGCGAGTTCGAATCGCAGAACAAGCTGCTGGAAGCCCAACGGCTGAAGATGCGCACGACCTATGACCTCGAGATGATGGAGTCGATGGGTTTCACCTCCGGCATCGAGAACTACTCCCGGCACATCGACGGCCGCGATCCCGGTTCGGCACCGAACTGCCTGCTCGACTACTTCCCCGAGGACTTCCTGCTCGTCATCGACGAGTCCCATGTCACGGTCCCGCAGATCGGCGGAATGTACGAAGGCGATATGTCGCGCAAGCGCACCCTCGTCGAACACGGATTCCGCCTGCCCAGTGCCATGGACAACCGGCCGCTGAAATTCGACGAGTTCCGGGAGCGCGTGGGACAGAGCGTGTACCTGTCGGCCACACCCGGCAACTTCGAACTCGGCAACGCCAACGGATACGTCCAGCAGATCATCCGCCCCACCGGACTCGTCGACCCCGAGATCAAGGTCAAGCCGACGAAGGGGCAGATCGATGATCTCCTCGACGAGATCAAGACCCGCGTCGACGCGAACGAACGTGTGCTCGTGACGACGCTGACGAAGAAGATGGCCGAAGATCTCACCGACTACCTGCTCGAACACGATATCCGGGTCCAATACCTCCACTCCGATGTCGACACTCTGCGACGTGTGGAGCTGCTCACAGAGCTGCGTGCGGGCGAATTCGATGTGCTGGTCGGCATCAACCTCCTGCGTGAGGGTCTCGACCTTCCCGAGGTCTCGCTGGTGGCGATCCTCGATGCCGACAAGGAAGGCTTCCTCCGGTCGTCGACATCGCTCATCCAGACGATCGGTCGTGCCGCACGTAACCTCAACGGCCAGGTGCACATGTACGCCGATACGATCACGGACTCGATGCGCACCGCCATCGACGAGACCGACCGCAGGCGCGCCATCCAGATCGCCTACAACGAAGAGCACGGAATCGACCCTGCCCCGCTGGTCAAGCGGATCGCAGACATCACCGAACGACTGCAGCGTGAGGATGAGGACACTCGAGAGCTGCTCACCGAATTCGACTACGGCAAGGGCAAACGCGGCTACAACTCGACCCTGACCGACGAACAGAGGGAAGCCGCCGGCAAACCCGGTTCGCTGCGCCCGCCGGCGGCCGACCTCACCGAACTCATCGAATCGCTGACCTCGCAGATGCATTCGGCCGCCGCGGAGCTGCAGTTCGAACTCGCCGCACGACTGCGCGATGAGCTCTCCGACCTCAAGCAGGAGCTGCGCCAGATGAAGGAGGCCGGGCACGCCTGATCCGTACCGGTGACGCGCGAGTGATGCTCGCGTGTTTATACTGGTGTGCTGGCGAAAGGGAGTATCCCGTCCATCCGCGGTCGTCACCACGACCCCACAAGGGGTCCGGCCGCGGAGCGCACGCAGCATCACCGCGTGGGAGAGACTTTCGACCTGGATACATCCTGTTCACCACGAAAGGCATCCATGGATATTCTGTCCTCCACGCTCGCGGCCGGCGGCAACGCCGCTGCTGCGAGCGAATCTCCGATTCCCGTCTGGTTCATGATCACCTCGGGAATCATCGTCGTTGCGATCCTCGTCTTCGACCTCCTGCTGGTCGTCAAGCGCCCACACACCCCGTCGATGCGGGAAGCGAGCATCTGGGTCGCCTTCTACGTCGCCCTGGCTCTGGTCTTCGCCGGCGCGCTCTTCGCCATCGGCGATGCCCAGCACGGCAGCGAGTTCCTCACCGGCTGGCTGCTCGAGTACTCGTTGAGCATCGACAACCTGTTCGTCTTCATCATCATCATGGGCAGCTTTTCGGTACCGCGGAAGTACCAGCAGGAAGTGCTCATGGTCGGCATCATCATCGCCATCATCTTCCGCGGCATCTTCATCCTCGCGGGTGCGGCGATCATCAGCGCCTTCGTCGAGGTCTTCTTCATCTTCGGCATCTTCCTCCTCATCGTCGCCTACCGGCAGGCCTTCAGCTCCGAAGACGACGGCGACGGCGAAAACGGTCTCATCCGGTTCCTGCGCAAGCGGATCAACGTCGTCGACGAATACCACGGCAACAAGCTGCGGGTGACCCTCGACGACAACAAGAAGTACTGGACCCCGATGTTCATCGTGTTCATCGCCATCGGCTCGACCGATGTGATGTTCGCGCTCGACTCGATCCCCGCGATCTTCGGCGTCACTCAGAATGCGTTCCTCGTGTTCACCGCGAACGTGTTCGCCCTCATGGGACTGCGTCAGCTGTACTTCCTGCTCGGAGGACTCGTCGACAAGCTCGTCTACCTCCACTACGGAATCGCCGCGATCCTCGGCTTCATCGGCGTCAAGCTCATCATCCACGCTCTGCACTCGAGCGACTGGGAGTTCCTCTCGTGGGGTCACTCGATCCCCGAGGTGCCGACGTGGCTGTCCCTGACCGTCATCGTCCTCGCCATGGTGGTGGCCACCGTCGCCTCACTCATGAAGATGAAGAAGGACGGCATCTCCTTCAAAGACGTCAGCTCGAACGAATCCGAAGAGGCCTGAGCCGATCGGATACGTTTGCGTCGGCACCGCCTCGGTGTCGGTACAGAGCGAGCGGGGTCCGTCTCGATCTCTCGAGACGGACCCCGCTCGTGTCTTCCCGGTCAGGGCAGAACCGGACCGGCAGTGCGACGCTCAGCCCTGGGCGAAGGGGCCGAACACGGGAGTCCATTCGCGGATGTCCGTCGACTCGATGACACCGAGCGAGGCATAGGGATCGGCGGCGAGGTGGCCTTCGACCTCCGCACGGTCGGCAGCGTTGAGCATCAGCAGCCCTCCCGGCTGCGGATCGTTGTCCAGGGGACCGGAGGCGAGGATCGTACCGGTCTCATTCAGCTCCGCCTGCCAGCGGCGATGCGCGGGGCGATGTTCCATCCGCGTATCAGTATCGGGACCATAGTGGTAGGTGACGGCGAAGACCGGCATATGTGACTCCTCGGTGTCGAGCAATAGGATGGAATCAGTCTAATCGGAAAGGTCTGTGCATCAGCGTGGCCAGATTGCAGGAGATCCCAGCGGAATTCGCTGACGACGACACGATCTACGAGTCCTTCGGCGAATACTGCCGAGAGATCGGAGTCGAGCCTTACCCGGCTCAGGACGAGGCGTTCCTCACGATCCTCGCCGGAGATAATACGATCATGGCGACCCCGACCGGCTCGGGGAAGTCACTCGTCGCTCTGTTCGCTCTCTACCAGTCCTTCACCCGCGGGATCCGGTCGTACTACACGGCCCCGCTCAAGGCCCTGGTGAGCGAGAAGTTCTTCTCCCTCATCGACGCATTCGGCGCCGAGAACGTCGGGATGATCACCGGCGACTCCACCGTCAACCCGGAGGCACCCGTCATCTGCGCCACGGCGGAGATCCTGGCCAACCAGGCGCTGCGCGAAGGCGGAATGCTCGACGCCGGAATGGTCGTCATGGACGAATTCCACTACGTCGCCGACCCCTCCCGCGGTTGGGCCTGGCAGGTGCCCCTCCTCGAGATGCCGCAGACCCAGTTCGTCCTCATGTCCGCCACCTTGGGCGACACCACCGACATCCGACGGACGATGACGGAGACGACCGGACGCGACTCCTCCGTGGTCACCTCGGCGACCAGGCCGGTCCCGCTCGACTACGAATATTCGACGGAGACGCTCTCGGACACTCTCCGCGGACTCGTCCGCAACGACAAGGCCCCGGTCTACGTCGTCTCCTACTCTCAGAACGGTGCCATCGACCTCGCCACCAACCTGCTCTCGGTCGACCTTGCCTCCAAGGAACAGAAGGCCGCCATCGCCGCAGCCATCAAGGGCTTCACCTTCGGAAAGGGATTCGGGACCAGTCTGCGCAAACTGCTGCTGCACGGCGTCGGCGTCCACCACGCCGGAATGCTGCCGAAGTACCGCCGCCTCATCGAACAGCTCGCGCTGAAGGGACTGCTGCTCGTCATCTCCGGCACCGACACCCTCGGTGTGGGCATCAATGTGCCCATCCGCTCCGTGCTGTTGACCGGACTGACGAAGTTCGACGGGCGGAAGATGCGCCGACTCAGCGTCCGCGAGTTCCAACAGCTCGCAGGCCGCGCCGGCCGCGCCGGATTCGACACCCGCGGCTACGTCATCGCCCAAGCCCCCGAACACGTCATCGACAACCTCAAGGCAGAAGCCAAAGCGGCCAATGATGACAAGAAGAAAAAGAAGAAGGTCAAGAAGAAGGCTGCCCCGGTCGGCTTCGTCGGCTGGTCCGAAGAGACCTTCGCAAAACTCATCGAAGGCGAATCCGAGACCCTGCGTCCGCGGATGAAGATCGACCATTCGACGATCCTCAACCTCGTCGCCCGCCCCGGCTCCGATGTGTCGACCATCAGCGACTTCATCGACAAGACGCATGAGACACGGGAACGCCGGCTCGACCTCAAACTCACCGCGATCAGCATCGGACGCTCCCTCATCGACGCCGGACTCATCGAGGTCCGCGGCAGCGAACTCATCGCCACCCAGGACCTCGGCCCCCAGTTCGCGCTCAACCAGCCCCTGGCTCCCTTCGTGCTTGCCGCACTGGAGCTTCTCGACGATAACGACGACACCTACGCCCTCGACGTCGTATCCATCGTCGAGGCGACCACCTCGGTGCCGTTCCAGATACTGAAGGGCCAACTCGACCGGATCAAGGGAGAGACCCTGGCCGAACTCAAGGCCGAGGGCGTCGAATACGCCGAACGAATGGCGATCCTCGACGAGATCGAAAGTCCCGCACCCCTGGCCGAGATGCTCGACCCGGCCTTCGACCACTTCGTCGAGACTCATCCCTGGCTGCACCGAGGCGGCTTCGAACCCAAATCCGTCGTCCGCGACATGCTCGAGCAGGCCATGGGCTTCACCCAGTTCGTCGGCTACTACAGTCTCGCCCGGGCCGAGGGCAGCCTGCTGCGCTACCTCACCGACGTCTACCGCGCACTGCTCCACAACGTCCCCGCGGAGAACCGGACCGAGGAACTCGAGACCATCATCGAATGGTGTGGTGAGACCATCGCCCGGACGGATTCGTCGCTGCTCGACGAATGGCGCACCCTGCAGGGACTCGACCCCACCGAAGCTCCCGACGATCTGCCGGCACTCGACCGCCGCTTCTCCGAGAATACGAGGGTGTTCACCGCAGAGGTCCGCAATGCCCTGTTCCACCGAGTGCTGCTGGCCGAACGTGCGAACTACACGGAGCTCGGCCGCCTCGACGCCGAATCCGGATTCGACTCCCGGGCCTGGGAAGACGCGATCGAGGACTTCTACGACGAATACGGGGAGCTCATCGTCGACCAGAAAGCCCGCGGTCGGGAATATATCGACATCAGCCCCGGTTCAGACACATGGAGCGTCCGACAGATCCTCGCCGATCCCGACGACAACAGGGACTGGGCCATCGACGCCGAGGTGGACGTGGCCGCCAGCGACGAATCCGGAGATATCGTGCTCCGCATCCTCTCCGTCGGAGAGATCGGCAGATGAGCCGGAAACCGCTGCGAATACAGCAATGTCAGTGCCGAGTAATACAGTGGTCAGGTGATGAAAACCAATAACGGTGAGCAAGTGACAGGCGTCTCCCATCTCGACACCCTGTGGGTCAAGGGAGCGCGAGCACACAATCTCAAGAACGTCGAGATCGCGCTGCCGCGCGATTCGATGGTCGTGTTCACCGGCTTGTCCGGTTCCGGCAAGTCCTCGCTGGCCTTCGACACGATCTTCGCCGAGGGACAGCGACGCTACGTCGAATCCCTGTCCTCCTATGCCCGGATGTTCCTCGGGCAGATGGACAAACCCGACGTCGACTTCATCGAAGGGCTGTCTCCAGCGGTGTCGATCGACCAGAAGTCGACATCGCGCAATCCGCGTTCGACCGTCGGCACGATCACCGAGGTCTATGACTTCCTCCGCCTGCTGTGGGCGCGGATCGGCATCCCGCACTGTCCCGTCTGCGGTGAGGTCATCACGAAGCAGACTCCGCAGCAGATCGTCGACCAGCTGCTCGAACTCGAGGAGCGGACGAAGTTCCTCGTCCTCGCTCCCGTCGTCCGGTCCCGCAAGGGCGAATTCGTCGACCTCTTCACCGACCTGCAGTCCAAGGGCTTCTCCAGGGCCATCGTCGACGGCGAGCAGATCAGCCTGAGCGAACCGCCGACCTTGGAGAAGCAGTACAAGCACACGATCTCCGTGGTCGTCGACCGCCTCGTCGCCAAATCGGGAATGCGCCCGCGGCTGACCGACTCCGTCGAGACCGCCCTGGGGCTCGCCGACGGACGCATCGACATCGAACTCGTCGACGAAGGCACGACCCGCACTTTCTCCGAGCACATGTCGTGCCCGAACGAGCACCCGCTGACGATCGACGAGATCGAACCCCGCTCGTTCTCCTTCAACTCGCCCTTCGGCGCCTGCCCCACCTGCGACGGCATCGGCACCCGCCTGCAGGTCGACGAAGATCTCGTCGTCCCCGACGAGGACCTCAGCCTCGGCTCCGGGGCCATCGCCCCCTGGTCGGGAGGCAAACAGGTCTCGAAGTACTTCAACCGTCTGCTCAAGGGCCTCGGCGACGAACTCGGCTTCGATATGAAGACGCCGTGGAAGAAGCTGCCGAAGTCCGCGAAGACCGCGATTCTGACGGGCAAGGACTACAAGGTCCATGTCAAGTACAAGAACCGCTTCGGGCGTGAACGCACGTACTCGACGGGCTTCGAAGGCGTCTACCAATACATTCAGCGCAAGCACGAGGAAACAGAATCCGAGTGGTCGCGGGAACGCTACGAGTCCTATATGCGCGAGATCCCGTGTGCCAGCTGTGACGGTACGCGCCTCAAACCGGAGATCCTCGCCGTCAAGGTCGGAGACAGGTCCATCGCCGAGGTCTCCGAACTCGCCCTCGACGAAGCAGCTTCCTTCCTCGGTTCCCTCGAGCTGAGCTCCCGCGATGCCGCCGTGGCGGCGCAGGTGATGAAGGAGATCAACGCCCGACTCGGGTTCCTCCTCGACGTCGGCCTCGACTACCTCAGCCTCAACCGGGCAGCCGGTACGCTCTCCGGCGGTGAGGCCCAGCGCATCCGCCTGGCCACGCAGATCGGCTCCGGCCTCGTCGGCGTCCTCTACGTCCTCGACGAGCCCTCGATCGGACTGCATCAGCGAGACAACCGCCGACTCATCGAAACACTCAACAAGCTCAAGGATCTCGGCAACACCCTCATCGTCGTCGAACACGATGAGGACACCATCGAATCCGCCGACTGGATCGTCGATATCGGACCCGGCGCCGGCGAGCACGGGGGAGAGGTCGTCTACTCCGGTCCCGTCACCGGCCTCAAGGATGCCGAAGGATCGATCACCGGCGACTACCTCTCCGGCCGACGGGCGATCCAGATCCCGCCGACCCGCCGCCCCGTAGACAAGGACCGGATGGTCACCGTCGAGAAGGCCGTGGAGAACAACCTGCGCGACGTCACGGTGTCCTTCCCTCTCGGTGTGCTCACCGCAGTCACCGGCGTGTCCGGTTCGGGCAAATCGACTCTGGTCAACGAGATCCTCTACACACAGATGGCCAACGTCCTCAATGGCGCCTCGCGGGTGCCCGGACGACACAAGCGCGTGACCGGCCTGGACAATCTCGACAAGGTCGTCCACGTCGACCAGTCGCCGATCGGTCGCACCCCGCGGTCGAATCCCGCGACCTACACCGGCGTCTTCGACCATGTGCGCCGGCTGTTCGCCGAAACCGAATCGGCGAAGGTCCGCGGCTATCTGCCCGGTCGATTCTCCTTCAATGTCAAGGGCGGTCGCTGCGAGAACTGCAGCGGCGACGGCACGATCAAGATCGAGATGAACTTCCTGCCCGACGTCTACGTCCCCTGTGAGGTCTGCCAGGGCGCCCGGTACAACCGGGAGACCCTGGAAGTCACGTTCAAGGGCAAGAACATCGCCGAGGTCCTCGATATGCCCATCGAGGAGGCCAACGACTTCTTCGCTGCGATTCCCGCGATCTCTCGACACCTCAAGACCCTCGTCGAGGTGGGGCTCGGCTATGTCCGACTCGGCCAACCGGCCACGACTCTCTCCGGCGGCGAGGCTCAGCGTGTCAAGCTCGCCGCCGAACTGCAGAAGCGCTCCCGCGGTCGCACCGTCTACGTGCTCGACGAACCGACGACCGGTCTGCACTTCGAGGACATCTCGAAGCTGCTCATGGTCCTCCAGGGACTCGTCGACAAAGGCAATACGGTCATCGTCATCGAACACAACCTCGACGTCATCGGCAATGCCGATCACATCATCGACCTCGGACCCGAGGGCGGCCGCGGCGGTGGGCAGATCATCGCCCAGGGCACTCCCGAAGAGGTCGCCGAGGTGGCCGAATCACACACCGGACGGTTCCTCAAGCCGATGCTCAAGTTCTGATCCGAATGCCTGATCCATCCACCTACCGTCCGGCCACCGGGTCGATCCCCACATCGGCCGGGGTCTACAAATTCCGTGACCCCGACCGGCGGGTGATCTATGTCGGAAAGGCGAAGAACCTCCGCAACCGACTCAACTCGTACTTCGCCAACCCTGCCCAGCTGCACCCGCGCACCTCGACGATGGTCCACACCGCGAACTCGGTGGAGTGGACCGTCGTCGACACCGAGGTCGAAGCTCTGCAGCTCGAATGGACGTGGATCAACGAGTTCAACCCGCGGTTCAATGTCATGTTCCGCGACGACAAGTCCTACCCCTACCTCGCGATCACGATGAATGACGAGGTGCCTCGGGCCTTCATCACCCGGGGAAAACGACGCAAGGGCGTGAAGTACTTCGGTCCCTTCGCTCAGGTGTGGGCGATCAAGGACACCCTCGACCTGCTGCTCAAGGCCTTCCCGATGCGCACCTGCACAGCAGGGGTCTACCGGCGGGCCGAACGCAGCGGCAGGCCCTGCCTGCTCGGATATATCGACAAATGCGCCGCTCCCTGCGTCGGTCAGATCAGCAAGGACGGTCACAAGGACTTGGCCCGCAGCATCTCCGACTTCATGTCCGGAAACACCGGCCGGTTCATCAGCCACCGGCAGAAGGAGATGGCCAAAGCCGCGGCCGAACTCGACTACGAACGCGCGGCCGGTCTGCGCGACGAGATCTCCGCCCTGCAGAAGGTCCTCGACAAATCCGCCGTCGTCCTGTCGGTGAGCGCCGACTGCGATATCTTCGCCCTCGTCACCGAGGAGCTCGAAGCCTCCGTCCAGGTCTTCCACGTGCGCCAGGGTCGTATCCGCGGCCAACGCGGCTGGATCATCGAACGCTCCGATGATCACACGCCCGCGGAACTGACCACCGACTACCTGCGACAGGCCTACTCCGGACTCGATGCCGATGCGATTCCGAAGGAGATCCTCGTCGACACACTGCCGGCGGATCTGGAATCCCTGGAGGCCTGGCTGAGCGAGCAGCGCGGTTCGCGGGTGACCGTGCGGGTACCCGAGCGCGGGGAGAAGAAGGCGGCCCTGGAGACCGTGGGGAAGAACGCGAAGGAAGCGCTCATCCAGCACAAGCTCAAACGCTCGTCCGACCTGACGACCCGCAGCCAGGCTCTCAAGGAGATCCAGGAGCACCTCGACCTGCCGGAAGCACCGCTGCGCATCGAATGCATCGACATCTCCCATACCCAGGGCTCGAACGTCGTCGCCTCCCTCGTCGTGTTCGAAGACGGAATGGCGAAGAAGCGCGACTACCGACACTTCGCCATCCACGGTGAAGCCGCGGCCGACGACACGGCTTCGATGTACGACGTCGTCTCCCGTCGCTTCAGCCGCTACCTCGAACAGATGACCTCCGAGGAGCCCGATGAGCGCTTCGGCTATCGACCCAGCCTCCTCGTCGTCGACGGTGCCGGCCCGCAGGTTGCGGCAGCGACGCGGGCACTGACGGATCTCGGCATCGTCGACATCTCCGTCGTCGGTCTGGCCAAACGGCTCGAAGAGATCTGGATACCGGACGATCCGTTCCCGGTCATCCTCCCACGCAACTCCGAGGGGCTCTTCCTCATGCAGCGCTTGCGTGATGAGGCCCACCGCTTCGCCATCACCTATCACCGGTCGAAACGTGCGAAGGCGATGACGAGCTCCGTGCTCGACGACATTCCGGGTCTCGGAGAGTCGAAGCGCACCGCTCTGCTGCGCCATTTCGGATCCGTGAAGAAGGTCCGTGCTGCCACCGCCGAGGAGATCTGCGAGGTCAAGGGAATCGGTCCCTCCCTCGCCGCGAAGATCGTCACGGCTCTGGCCGACTGAGCTCTGCGATTCTGCCCTAGAGTAGTGCCGAGAGGTACAGTGCCCACCGACCGATCGGGCACGAGCAGAGGAGGACGAGTGAGCGTGCAGGCCGAATCGAACGGATCCGACCACCCCATCGAGGTTGTGCTCGTCACCGGCATGTCCGGAGCGGGCCGCACCACCGTGGCCAATGTGCTCGAAGACATGGACTGGTATGTCGTCGACAACCTGCCGCCGCAGATGATGCGTCCGCTCGTCGAACTCGTCGCCCGTGCCGACGGCGCCCTGCCGAAGATCGCCATCGTCATCGACGCCAAAGGGCGCACCAAATACACCGAACTGCAGGAGACGATCAGCGATTTCGTCGATCAGGGTCTGTCCCTGCGCATCGTCTTCCTCGACGCCTCCGACGAAGTCCTCGTCCGACGTTTCGAATCGACCAGGCGGCCCCACCCACTGCAGGGGGAGGGGACCCTGCTCGACGGCATCGAAGCCGAACGTGCCGAGCTCGAGTCCCTCAAACACCGCGCCGATATCATCGTCGACACCTCCGACCTCAACGTGCACCAGCTATCCGCGGAGGTGCGCAAACGCTTCAGCGACGACGACACCCCGCCGCTGCGGCTGACGGTGATGAGCTTCGGCTTCAAATACGGCCTGCCCAAGGACGCCGACCACGTCGCCGACGTCCGCTTCCTGCCGAATCCGTACTGGATTCCCCATCTGCGCGGACACAACGGACTCGACTCCGATGTCGCAGCCTACGTCCTCGAGCAGAACGGCGCCGAGGAATTCATCGAACGCTATGCCGCAACCCTGTCCACCGTCGCCGAGGGATATCTGCACGAGGGCCGCGGCTACGCGATGATCGGAATCGGCTGCACGGGCGGCAAACACCGTTCCGTGGCGATCAGCGAAAGGGTCGGACGACTGCTGTCGGCCCAGACCGGGATCCCAGTGGCCGTGCGTCACCGCGATCTGGGAAGAGAATGACATGGAGACCGAAGATCTGCCCGTCATCTCCACGGGCGCACAGAAGGACGGTCCCAATATCGTCTCGTTCGGCGGAGGCCACGGACTCTACGCGGCGCTGAGGGCGTTCCGTCTGCTCACCGAAGACCTCACCGCGGTCGTCACAGTCGCCGACGACGGCGGATCATCCGGACGACTGCGCGACGAACTCGGCGGACTGCCTCCCGGCGATCTGCGGATGGCTCTGGCCGCACTCTGCGACGACGGCACGTGGGGCCAGACCTGGCGTGATGTCATCCAGCACCGCTTCGAATCGACAGGTGAGCTGCACGGTCACGCGGTGGGCAATCTGCTCATCGCAGCACTGTGGCAGATCCACGGCGACCATGTGGCCGGCCTGGACTGGATGGCCCGGCTGCTGCGCGCTCACGGTCGAGTGCTGCCGATGTCCTCGGTGCCGCTGACGATCGAAGCCGATGTGAAGTTCCCCGGCTCCTTCCAGGTCGTGCGCGGACAGTCCGTGCTCGCCTGCACGATCGGCCACGTCGAGACCGTGCGCCTCGACCCGGCTGCCCCACCGGCCCGCTACGAGACGATCGAAGCCGTGGAGGAGGCCGAGGTTCTCAACCTCGGCCCCGGCTCCTGGTACACCTCGGTGATGCCGCACCTGCTCGTGCCTTCGCTCGCCGAGGCGATCGTGGCCTCGACAGCGGTGAAATCCCTCACGCTCAACCTCAGTTCCACTGACGGTGAGACGAAGGACCTGAGCCTCGGCGAACACCTCGTCTCCCTCCACCGTCATGCCCGCTCACTGACCTTGGACTATGTTCTCGTCGACGAGGCGGCCACCGAACTCGAACCCGACCTGCCGCAGCGGGCCGAGGACATGTTCGGAGCGAAACTCTGGGAACGTCCCCTGCGCTCACGGAGGCAGGGACAGCATGACAGCCTCAAGCTGGCGGCATGCTACCGTGACATGTTGTTGGACGCCGGGATCGGCGTCGCCGAGCAGTGGTAGAACTTCAGGTGCAGGAGGACGAGCTATGGCACTGACCGCTCAGGTCAAGGACGAGTTGGCGCGAGTGAAGATCACTCGCACCTCCGCCCGCAAGGCCGAGGTGTCCTCGATCTTCCGCTTCTCCTCCGCCCTCCACCTCGTCAACGGCTCGATCGTTCTCGAAGCCGAACTCGACACTGCCCAGGCCGCCAAACGGCTGCGAGCGGAGATCAAGGATCTCTACGGTCAGCATGCCGACATCGTCGTCATCAATGCCGCCGGAATCCGCCGCTCCAACCGCTACCTGCTGCGCGTCACCCGTGACGGGGGAGCACTGGCCCGCCAGACCGGACTCGTCGACAACCGCGGCCGTCCCGTGCGCGGACTGCCCTCGGCCATCGTCAACGGCTCCGTCGCCGATGCCGAAGCCGCCTGGCGCGGAGCCTTCCTCGCCCACGGATCACTGACCGAGCCGGGGCGCTCCTCGGCGTTGGAAGTCACCTGCCCCGGCCCCGAGGCGGCTCTTGCCCTCGTCGGCGCAGCCCGCCGACTCGGACTGAGTGCGAAAGCCCGCGAGGTCCGGGGAGTCGACCGCGTCGTCATCCGCGACGGCGACGATATCGC
>Ga0308157_10003040_pt1 | contig 25468 bp, 19 predicted proteins | sample PhyBR1_FD_201035 | JGI IMG/M metagenome (GOLD analysis project Ga0308157, IMG submission 201035) | Phyllosphere microbial communities from UC Gill Tract Community Farm, Albany, California, United States - DLSLB.R1 | ecosystem: Host-associated > Plants > Phyllosphere > Unclassified | place: USA...
GAGGACCGCGCTGCAGGCCCCATCCTGGGGCCCAGCGCTTGACGGGCATCCATGCCCGTCACCTCCCTTCGCAAGCCCTGCGCTCGGCCTCCTGAAGTCGCAATCTGCGTCGCCTGAACTACCGCGCGCTTAAAAGCAAAAGCAAAAACAACGGCAACGGCAACGGCAACGGCAACGGCAACGGCAACGGCACGAACCGAGTCTGATCAACGATCCTTGAACTGCGCCTCGCGCTTGGCGATGAATGCGGCCATGCCTTCTTTCTGGTCTTCGGTAGAGAACGCCGCATGGAACACCCGACGCTCAAACCGCACACCCTCGCTGAGGGTAACTTCGAACGCGCGATTGACGCTCTCCTTGACCATCATGCTCACCGGAATCGACTTGCTGGCAATGGTCGCCGCTACTTTCAGTGCCTCTTCCACCAACTCTGCCTGCGGCACGATGCGCGCCACCAGGCCAGCACGCTCGGCCTCTTCGGCCCCCATCAGGCGCCCCGTCAGGCACAGTTCCATAGCCTTGGCCTTGCCTACCGCACGGGTCAGGCGCTGGGTACCGCCCATGCCCGGCAGCACGCCGAGGTTGATTTCCGGCTGACCGAACTTGGCGTTGTCACCCGCCAGAATGAAGTCGCACATCATCGCCAGCTCGCAACCACCGCCCAAGGCAAAGCCGGACACGGCAGCAATGATCGGTTTGCGGCGGTTGGCAATCCGATCGGCATCGCTGAACAGGTCGTCGACGTAGATCTGCGGATAAGTAAGCTCTGCCATTTCCTTGATATCGGCGCCGGCGGCAAACGCCTTGGCCGAGCCGGTCAGCACCACGCAGCCGATGTTCGGGTCACGCTCGAGCTGGTCCAGAGCCTGGTTGATCTCGCTGACGATCTGCGCGTTCAGCGCGTTCAACGCCTGGGGCCGGTTGAGGGTGATCAGGCCGACCTTGCCATGGATGTCCAACAGGATGGTTTCGAATGCCATGCAGTCTGCTCCTTCAAAGATTGCGCGCAATGACCATGCGCTGAATGTCGCTGGTGCCTTCGTAGATCTGGCAGACCCGAACGTCGCGGTAGATCCGCTCCAGCGGGAAGTCGCTCAGATAGCCATAACCGCCCAAGGTCTGCAAGGCATCCGAACAGACCTTTTCGGCCATTTCCGAGGCGAAAAGCTTGGCCATCGACGCTTCAACCAGCGCTGGACGCCCGGCATCACGCAGCGCGGCGGCGTGCAGCACCATCTGCCGGGCCACGGCAATGCGCGTGGCCATATCGGCCAGGCGGAAGGCCACGGCCTGGTGCTCGATCAGTGGTTTGCCGAAGCTCTGCCGTTCTTTGGCATAGTCGCGCGCCACCTCGAAGGCGGCGCGGGCCATCCCGACCGACTGCGAAGCAATGCCGATACGCCCCCCCTCCAGGTTGGCCAGGGCGATCTTGTAGCCCTGCCCTTCTTCGCCCAGCCGGTTGGCGACAGGCACGCGCACATTGTCGAAGACGATCTGGCAGGTGTCGGATGCATGCTGGCCGAGTTTGTCCTCCACACGCGCTACCTGGTAACCGGGTGTGTCGGTTGGCACGATGAACGCAGTGATGCCACGCTTGCCGGCCTCCGGGTCGGTGACGGCGAAGACGATGACCACACCGGCGTTCTGCCCGGACGTAATGAACTGCTTGCTGCCGTTGAGTATGTAGTGGTCGCCATCCAGGCGCGCACGGGTCTTCAGGCTGCTGGCGTCGGAACCCGCCTGGGGTTCGGTCAGCGCGAAGGCCCCGATCATCGACCCGCTGGCCAAAGGCGCGAGGAACTGCTGCTTTTGCTGCTCGGTGCCAAATTTGAGTATGGGCACGCAACCCACCGAGTTGTGCACGCTCATGATGGTCGAGCAGGCACCATCGCCTGCGGCGATCTCTTCCAGGGCCAGGGCATATGCCACGTACCCCGTATCGCTGCCGCCGTACTGCTCCGGCACCAGCATGCCGAACAGGCCCAGGGCAGCCATCTCGTCAATGGCTTCGCGCGGGAAGCGATGCGCCTTGTCCCATTGCTCGGCGAACGGCCTTAGACGCTCCTGGGCAAAGTCACGGATGGCGTCGACAATTTGTTGTTGCTCGTCAGTTACCAGCATGGTTCACCTCAGTACAGGCATTCGACGGCGATGGCCGTGGCCTCGCCACCGCCGATGCAGATGGCCGCCACGCCGCGGTGCAGGTTGTTCTGGCGCAGGGCCGACAACAGCGTCACCAGAATCCGGGCGCCCGAAGCGCCGATCGGGTGGCCCAGCGCACAGGCGCCGCCATGGATATTGACCTTGTCGTGTGGCAGGTCGAGGTGCTTCATGGCCGCCAGGGTGACCACAGCGAAGGCTTCGTTGATCTCGAACAGGTCAACTTCGGCCAGATTCCAGCCGGTACGCTTCATCAGCTTGTCGATAGCGCCAATCGGCGCGGTGGGGAACAGCGCCGGGGCATCGGCAAAAGCGGCATGGCCATGGATCACGGCCAACGGTTCAAGGCCGCGTTTGTCTGCTTCGGAGCGGCGCATCAGCACCAGCGCTGCGGCACCGTCGGAGATGGAACTGGAGTTGGCGGCGGTCACCGTACCCCCTTCACGGAAGGCCGGCTTGAGCTGCGGGATCTTGTCCAGGCGCGCCTTGGGCGGCTGCTCGTCATCCTTGACCAGGCGCTTCTCTTTGCCCTCGGTGACTTCCACCGGGACGATCTCGGCAGCGAAAAGGCCGTTCTTGATAGCGTCCTGCGCGCGGGTCAGCGAGGTAATAGCGAACTGGTCCTGGGCTTCGCGGCTGAAGGCGCCCGCCTGGGCGCAGTCCTCGGCGAAGGTGCCCATCAGCCGGCCCTTGTCGTAAGCGTCCTCGAGCCCGTCCATGAACATGTGGTCGATGATCTTGCCATGGCCCATGCGGTAACCGCTGCGGGCCTTGTCCAGCAGATAGGGGGCATTGGTCATGCTCTCCATGCCGCCAGCCACCACCACATCGGCGGTGCCGGCCAGCAGCAGGTCGTGGGCCATGATTGCCGCTTGCATGCCCGAACCGCACATCTTGTTCAGGGTGGTACAAGTGGTGTGTTTGTCCAGGCCTGCGCCCAGCGCGGCCTGGCGCGCCGGGGCCTGCCCCTGGCCTGCCGGCAGCACGCAGCCGAACAGCACCTGCTCGACGCTGGCGGCATCGATGCCGGCGCGTTCGACGGCTGCGCGGATCGCCGCTGCGCCCAGTTGCGGTGCGGTGAGGCTCTTGAGGTCGCCCTGCAGGCCGCCCATGGGCGTGCGCACGGCGCTGACGATGACAATCGGGTCGTTGACGAGGGTCATGTTCAATGCTCCTTACTTGGCAGCCATGCGCAGCGCGCCGTCGAGGCGTATCACCTCGCCGTTGAGCATGCTGTTCTCGATGATGTGGCGGGCCAGAGCGGCGTATTCCTGTGGCCGGCCCAGGCGCGGGGGAAACGGTACGCCGGCGGCCAGGGAGTCGCGTACTTCCTGGGTCATGCCGGCCATCATTGGCGTCTCGAAGATGCCGGGAGCGATGGTCATCACCCGGATCCCGAAGCGCGCCAGCTCACGGGCCGCAGGCAGCGTGAGGCTGGCGATCGCGCCTTTGGACGCAGCATAGGCGGCCTGGCCAATCTGCCCGTCATAAGCGGCGATGGAGGCGGTGTTGATGATCACGCCGCGCTCTCCTCCTTCTTCAGCCTGGCCCTCGGCCATGGCTGCCGCTGCAAGGCGCAGCAAGTTGAAACTGCCGATCAGATTGACGTTGATGACCTTGGTGAAGCTGGCCAGGCCATGTGGGCCCTGCTTGCCCAGCACCTTCTCGGCGCCGACGATACCGGCGCAGTTGATCAGCCCATGAATACTGCCGAAAGCACTGACAGCAGCGTCGACCGCCGCCTTTGCGGCCTGCTCGTCACTGATATCGGCGACCGCGAAACGGGCGCTGTCACCCAGTTCGCGTGCCTTGCCTTCGACGGCTTGGGCATTGAGGTCGACCAGCATGACCTTGGCGCCTGCCTCGACCAGCATCTGCGCAGTGGCGGCACCCAGCCCGGAAGCCGCGCCGCTGACGATGAAATGTTTGTGGTTGATCTGCATGTGGGCTCCCTCAGACGCTGGCACGTGTGGCCAGCGGCGCTTGTTGTTTGGCGATTTCCTGATTGCGCAGGATGAAGCGTTGCAGCTTGCCGCTCGGCGTCTTGGGCAGCTCGCTGACGAATTCGATTTCACGCGGATAGGCGTGGGCATACAGTCGCTGGCGCACGTGCTGACGCAAGGTATCTTCCAGCTCGGCGGTGCCTGCCACGCCTTTGGCCAGGACGACGAAGGCCTTGATCAGCTCCGTGCGTTCCGGGTCGGGCTTGCCGATGACTGCCGCTTCGATCACCGTCGGGTGCTCGATCAGCGCGCTTTCCACATCGAAAGGGCCAACCCGGTAACCGGAGGTGGTGATCACATCGTCGCTGCGGCCGACAAAGCTGATGCTGCCGTCGGCGTTGAGCTCGACGGTATCGCCGCTGAGGTAATACTTGCCGACGAACGATTTTGTAGGCACACCGCGATAGCCGCCAAACCAGCATAAGGGCGACTGCTCACGGTCTACGGCCAGAATGCCTGGTTGCCCGACCGCCAGCTCCGCGCCCTGCTCATCGAGCACGACGATACGGTGGCCTGGAATGGCGAAACCGGCAGCCCCTGGATGCACGGGGTGCTTCAAGCCATGGTGGTTACACAGCACCATCCCCAGTTCGGTCTGGCCGTAGTGATCGTGGATGGTCACCCCTAGTTCGTCGGCAAACCAGCGAATGACCTCCGGGTTGAGGGGTTCGCCGGCACTGCTGACGACGCGCAGGCGGCCTCGGATTGGCGCGGAAAACTCACTGCCCGCAGCAATCAGCAGCCGAAAGGCCGTAGGCGAACCGGCCAGGTTGCTGATGCGCAGCTTGTTGATGATGCGCGCGCAGCTCTCGACGCTGAACGGGCCATCGTAGAAGGTCGTGGCGTGGCCCAGCGACAACGGGCCGGTCACTGCGTAATACAGGCCATATGCCCAACCTGGATCGGCCAGGTTCCAGAAGTTGTCTTCCGGGCGCAGGTCAATGGCATCACGCATGTAGCCCTGGAAGGCGACGATGGCGCGCAGCGGCACTTCCAGGGGTTTGGCAGGGCCGGTAGTGCCCGAGGTGAACATCAACAGGAACGGGTCGTCACCCGTGCGCATGACAGGTTCACAGCCATCTGCAACGTGTTCAAGGCTGGCATGGAAATCCAGTTCGCCAGCGCGTGCTTGAACTGTGATGACCTTCGGGCAATCACTCACCTCATCCAGCTTGGCGCGGTTCTGCTGGTCGGTCACGACCACGCGCGCTGCGGACTGCGCCAGGCGATGTTCGATGGCCTTGGGGCCGAAGGCAGTGAACAGCGGCTGGTAGACCGCACCCAGGCGCCAGGTGGCGAGGATGGTCACCAGCAATTCGGGGGTGCGTGGCATCAAGCCGGCAACACGGTCGCCGGCGCCTACCCCCTGGGCTTTCAGCACGTTGGCAAAGCGTGCCGCCAAGCCGGCCAGCTCATCGAAGGTATATTGCTTGCTGTCGCCATCACGGCCTTCCCACAGCAGCGCCAGCTTGCCGCTGCCAACATGGCGGTCGCAGCATTCGACACAGGCATTGAGCGCATTCAGTTGCCCGTGCAGCCCTGTGCGGGCAGCCTGGGCATGGTCGAACGAACGGGCGGCATCGGCGTAATCACGCATCGTCAGACTCCTGGTTGTTATTGTTGGAGTGCACCATTGGTCTGACGATGTTGTCGCTACATGCCCTGACGGGCAATGGCCAAAGCTGTCAATCTGGATGACCGGTTTGGTCGCCAGGTGGCAGAGTTGAATCCGCGTCGGGCTTGAGCATGGGTGTGGTCAGCAAGATGACCAAACGGTTTTTCATGTATGCAAGCTTTTCGGCCACCTCAGCGGTTTGCTCAAGATATTGCTGGCTGGTCATCTCGGACTGCCGGTCATACAGCTGGTCCAGGCTATTCTGGGATTGCTCGAGCATGGGCGCGAACGCCTCCGCGTTTTGCGTTTCCAGCCATTCGCTCCAGAACTTCTGCTGGCTCAGGAAAGCGGCTTTTGCATCCACCGTGCCCGCCTCCCGCACAAAGGCCCGTGCCGCATCGAGTTCCTCATCGCTGACGTTGGCTATCGTGCCAAACAACATCGAGTGTGGCTGGCTTGGCAGCTGCATTTCTTCGGCCAGTGCCAATCGAAAATAAAGGCTGACCTCCACGGCATCAAGATGTGGGGCGCTCACGGCTTTGTCAGCGATGTACCTACCGATATGTTCTCTCAGCAGCGTGAGACGGAACAAACCCTGGCCCAGGTCGAGCAATGCCTGTTGCTGCCCTGCCTCTGCTGTCGAGCGCTTTGCAGCGTTCACCAATGCGAGCAGATGCAGCTCGCTGAAGCGATCGGCGACATCATCTGCGCAGGTAACGTTGCCAACCGCATGGGCGTGAACGTCGTCGGCCAGCGCAGTGTCGGTATCCATGGCGTCAAGCAGCGTCCATACTCGAGCATCGAGCGCATTGCGGTGGGCCGGATTGCGATAGTCGCTGCTGTGCTGCAGCCTGCCCAAGATGGTTTCCAGTTCTCGGCTCCTAGGGTCAGCGAACAATCGATCCCACGTCGCCTCACGCGCTTTCGCCTGTTCACCTGTCGCCCAAACCGCCCTGGCGGCCGGCGGCTCGGGGACAGGTTGAGGGGCCGGCGGATGGACGGGCGCAGGGCGCGCATACAGGCGCTCCAGTTGCGATGCCTGAACGGCGTTTCGATCGAGCAGAATCGACACACGGTAGCTATACGGCATTGCCTGGATGGCTGCAGGTATGTTGATCAGGTTATTGGAACGCAGGTCAATCCAGCGCAGTAATTGACACCGTTCCAGCCCTGCAGGCCATTCCAGCAGCCCGCACAGCCGAAGGTTCAAGCGCCTCAACCCTGACCCCCAATTGCCCAGATGCAAAATGCGAATCGGATTGAAACTGAGGTCCAGATCCTGCAAACGGCTCAGTGGGCTGAGCACCTCGGATATGCGCTCGCCGTTGCGAATACCGTTGTACGAAAGATCCAGCCGTTCAAGAAATCGTAGATGCCGAATCCCGACCGGTAGTGCTAGCAGGCGGTTGCGCGCCATATTCAGACGGCGAACGTTCCCGAAGCAACTGAAGAAGGCTTCTGGAGCCACCTGCAGGGGGGTATTGACCATTGCCAGGGATGTGACGTGATGGAAGTCGATCTCGGCATCCAATTCAGGCAGGCTGCTCACATGATGGCCGCTCAGGTCCAGAACAAAGCCGCGCACGGCATTTTCATGGACATCGAGCGGCAATTGCCTGCGCCAAGCTTGTTGCATCCTTCGCCCAAGCATGCGACGCGCAGTCCGCTCCCCTGCTGGCCCCTGCGCTACCCACGTTTCCAGGCGTTGGCCGAGCATATGATAGTTCTGCTCTTCCAGAATCAGCGCTGCGTAAGGGTTCGCAGCGTCCAGAATGCGAAACAGATGCTCATCGATCTGCCTGGGCGTGTCCCCCTCATAGAGCCTGGCCAATCGCCGCCGAATCCGCCACCCCGGCCTTCGCGGCTGAGATACGCTGCCGCCCAACGGATACCCTACACGGCCATCTTCCAACCGCTGCCCCGGATTGAACCAGCCCTGCTCCTGCCGCCAGCCCAATTGATTCACCAGCTTCTGCCGGCCGGTGGGCAGGACATTGACGACCTGCTGCCGTAGCTCGACAGCTTCCTCGCTACCGAGGCCAAGGGCGGTTTTGTGTTCCGCTGTCAGTATGGTGACAATAGCCTGGAAGAGATCATCAGGAGCGCTGCTCTGCTCTGGCAGCTTGAGGCCTTGAGCGTCATATAGCAGGAACGCACCCGCATCACGCACCATTGTTATCTGATCTCTTTGTGGTGCCTGTGCATTGATACTGGCCAGCAGGCGCCCCTCCGCCGAACCGGAGCGCAATTCAATGCGACGCGAGAAAGACCAGTGGTCAAGCCTTGACAGCAAGCCCAGCGCCAACTCGTCGCTGACATCACTGTACGCGTTTCGCAGCATCACGCCCTGCACGGCATGATTGAGCCTGGCCAGCTGAAGCAAGGAGCGCGCCTTGCTGGAAACAGGCAACGGCAGCCGCTGCCGCAACTCGATCTCTTCTCGCTCGTCGCCGCTAACCTGACAGGCCAACTCGATGGCGTAATCGGTGGGCAAGCCAGGGAAATCCCGTTGGAGCACCTGAACAACCGGGTCAGAACCTGGCTCGACGAATGTCAGGTGGTCGAACAGGCCACGACGCAGCTCTGTCTCTTGGTCAAGGATAGCGCCAGGGAGCTCGTCGTCTGTCAGGGCGGCGAAACCGGGGCGCTTCTCGCACCACACAAGCAGCGCTGGGTCATCGGCCACAGTCGCACCGGACGCCAGCGCATTGAAGAACCGCTCGATCCTTTCATCGGCCTCGAACCGGCGCAGCGTGTCGCGCAGGTTGGCCGGCAAAGGACGATTCTCCACCAGGATCCCGCGCAGTTCGTCCACATCGCTGCAGGCCGCCTGCAGCACCTGCGCAGCGCGTTGCTGGTCAAGCGGACGTCGCTGTGGCCAAAGACGGGCGAGCATTTGCTGCGCATCGTTCCAGTCCATGGGCGAGTCGTCAAGTAACAGCCACAGGCGCTCGCCGTTGCGCTGCAGCACTGGCCCGTAAGCCTGTGGCCGGTCGGGGTGGAGCAGCCGCCAGGCCCCGTTCTCACTCGGCTGATGCACCTCGTAACATTGCTCGCCAACCCTTAGCCAACGGCGGTTGCCTTGGCAATGCAAGCCATCTGCACCCATGACCGCGTCATCGGGCAGTTCGCTCTGGTAGATACTCAAGTCGCCGCTCCACAGCCCTTGGCTATCATCGTCCAACGCAACCGCTTCCAGGCCCTCGACCAGCGCCGTGTCGACCAAACGGCCGACAGTGGCGCCTGCAACTACCCCAGCAGCAGTGGCGGCGGCAACCTGCGCCACGTTCAGTGCATGCTGCAATGCTTCGTGGTCATGCCCCTTGGCCCAGTCTGTAACGCCTTCGTACACCTGGGCGCAAACATCCTTCAGCAACGCCCCCAACAGCACGGCCCCTACCGCCGGGATGAAGAACCCGGCCAGCCCGACCAGCCCCCAGCCTAGCGATTTCCAGTCCTCCAGGCGTTTACGGCTGGCCTCGGCATCAGCGTCTGCGTTAGGTACAAGCAGCAGTTTGGCATCCGCGCGCACGCGCTCGACCTGTTCATCCACCCAGCGGGTGAAGACTGTGCCATGACCGGTCATGCCCTCTATCTGCAGGTCTGGCACTGCATCCATCAAGCGCGATTGCAGTTGCTGGAAGAACGCGTTGCGTGCATCCAGCGCGATCAATTGCAGGAGCTCGCCCAGGTAACCCTGGCGCTTCAGGTCGGAGACCATTTCAGCGTGCAAGCCCTGGGTTGAGCTGTGCCAGCGCAGTGGATTGTCAGCATCGCCAGGCATGTAGGTCACGACACCTGCGTCATCGCCATCGGCAGTTTTCAGCTGGATGATCAATGCCTCATGGACCAGCACGCCCAGCATGGACATCAGCCCTGGATACGCCGTGAGCCTGGGCTCGGGACCCGTGCCGGTGGGGCTCTCGACGTAGTACGCCAGGGCGGCTTTCACATCGGTGTCGATCTTGCCCTTCAGAAAGGCGACATGCACGGCCAGCTTGAATCCCGCCAGCTTGTCCGCCACCAGCAGTGGCTTGTTCTGGGTGAAATGTTGATCGAGCAATACCTGGTACTGCTTGCCAGCATCCAGTAGGCGGCACGCTTCGATCAATTGTGCGGTGTTGCCCATCACCCCTTCATCGTCAACCTGGACGACCAGGCCACTGCCGCTGAACGGGATGTAACCTGCGGCAAAATTCTGCATCAGGCGCGACAGCGCTGGCTGCACTTCGAAGGAGTCTTCGAGATGGGGAGCCGACTGCCCAACCGGTTTACGAATCTGTGTTCGCCACTGCAACCCGGTCAGTGTTTGCCCACTGGGCAGGATGCCTGCCAGGGCTTCGGAGAATTTGCTCTCGGCGAACGCCTGGAGCGGTACAGCTGCCTTGGTCGCGCTGGCCACGGCTAGTTGGCTGACTCTATGGCTGGCGATCAATACCCGCAACGTGTGGATGTCGGCTGCAGAGGCAGCTTTGATCCATTGAGGGAGCGATTGGGTGAAAGCGGCAGCAGCCTTTTGCATATCTTCGGCAGTGACGCTGGTGCGGGTACTGGGTTCAGTCGGAAACGTTCGCATGAGGAGCCCTCTGTGTTGAAGAGAGGGCACAATCTTTCACTCATTGCGGCGAAGCTTCAGAGGGAAGCCAAACAGCTGCCGCAGTCAATGCAGACCGCCGCTCAGCAGTGAGGATCACGCGCCTGGACTAACGCACGGTAGTGCCCGGGGTTGCAGCCAAACCACTTGCGAAAGGCCTTGTAGAACGAGCTGCTGTCGGCAAACCCCAGCCGCTCGGCGATGTCCGCCATGGCGGGTTCAGCCTCGCTGAGCCAGGCAATCGCCAATTCACGTCGTACGCTGTCCTTGAGCCCTTGATAGGTCTGCCCTTCTTCGGCCAGGCGCCGACGCAGGGTGGAAGGCGACAAGCACAATTGCCGGGCCAGGGCGTCGGCGTCGGGCCACTGGTTCGGGTGCCGATGCAACAGATCGTTGCGCACACGCCGCCCCAGGCTGGCGGGGTCGCGATACTTGACCAGAATATTGCCCGGCGCTTCGGCCAGAAAGCGTTGCATTTCCTGCGGCGTACGCTTGATTGGCAGGTCAAGGCTGTCGGCGGCAATGATCATGCGCGTACGCGGCCGGTCGAATTGCAAGCTTTCCGAAAACATGACCCGGTAATCATCGCAGAACGAAGGCTGGGCGCAGCGCAGGTCGATGGCCAGGATCGGGATGCGCCGGCCCGCCAGCCAGCAGGCCACGCCGTGCACGATCATCCAGAAAGTGAAATAGGTGAAGGCTCGGCGCGGCAGTTCGCGGGGTTCATTGATGACGATTTCAGCGAGGCCCTGCTGGCGTATCAGGGTTGGATGCAGGTCCGCAAGCATCAACGAGAGAAAACCCAGCGCGACGTCCAGCCCCTCACCGAGCGTCGGCTGGGCCATGGCTGCACGAGTCATGAAGGCCAGGCTGCCGACGGCCAGGCCACGCGGGTCCATAGCAAAGAATTCATCATTGCAGCGCCGCGCCAGCAGCCGCCAAAGCTGGGCGTAGGCATCAGCACTCACCCGCGCCTCTGGCAGCTCAAGCTGCGCCGGGTCTATACCAGCACGCCGCAGCACACCGACATCGGGTTGCCCTGCCGGGCAGGTCTGCAACAGCGCTTCGCGCACCAATTGCATGGAGATGGTGTCTTTTTCGCTCATCGGCCATCCAGGTTGATCTGTGCCGGCCATCTTAGGCCCGGTCAAAAAAAACGCCAGCCCTGCCTCACGGGTTGGCGGCCAGGCCCAGGAATGCCTGTATCAAACGTAGTTCGCGACGACGCTCCAGGCAGCCGATCATGTGCTGGTTGACCAGGCCCTCACCCGCCAGCGGCCGCGCCACCACACGCGGATCGTTGGCCACCTCGGTAGACGAAACCACCCCCACGCCCAATTCCGAAGCCACCGCCTCGGTGACCGCCTCGCGGCTGTCCAGCTCCAGCAATACACGGGGGTGCACCCCAGCTGCAGCACAGGCTTTGTCGAAGGTACGGCGGGTGGTCGAACTGGGCTCTCGCAACACCATGATCTGCTGGTTGAGCTCGGCCAACGGCAAATCATCATCGCCGCTCGCCCAGGCATGCCCCGCCGGCAGCAGCGCGCACAGGCGCGACTCGCACAGGGCCTGCAGGTACAGGCCCTTGCGCGGTTCGATCTCGGTCAGCACGGCAACATCGGCGTGTTCGGAAAGCAATGCCGCCAGCGTCTCCTGGGCATTGCCCAGGCGCAGGTTGACGGTGATGCCAGGGTAACGCTCGCGCAGCTGAGCGAGCATTGGCATGACCCGGTGCGGGCCGTCCGCAGCAACCTCCAGGCGGCCAGTGAGCAACTGCCGATTGGCCTCGAGCATCGCCTGTGCCTCTTGCGCCAGGCCGAACATGGCCCGGGTAATGGCTGCCAGGCGGGTGCCCTCTTCGGTCAGCTCGACCCGCCTTGCGGTGCGCCGCAACAAGGTGATCTGGTAATGCTCTTCCAGCGCCTTGACGTGCCCGGTGACCGCCGGCTGGCTGATGAATAACCGCGCGGCGGCGCGCGTGAAGCTGCCTTCGCGGGCAACGGCATCGAAGGCACGTAGCTGAAACAGGTTCATATTCATCGGCCTGACTTATAGCTCGAATAACAACAAACAATTTGATTGATAGGGAGGGGAATTGCAACCTAGACCCCGTAGTTTCAACGCCAGATCTTCCGGCTGACCACCCGCCGCTTGTGAGGAACCACGGAATGAGCACCGCCCCGATCCTGTTGACCCCCGGCCCCCTGACCACCTCCGCCCGCACCCGCCAAGCCATGCTGGTGGACTGGGGCTCCTGGGACCGCGACTTCAACCAACTCACTGCCAGCGTCTGCGAACAATTGCTCGCCATCATCGACGGCAGCGCCAGCCACCACTGCGTCCCCCTGCAGGGCAGTGGCACCTTTGCCGTGGAAGCCGCCATCGGCACCCTGGTACCACGCGACGGCAAAGTGCTGGTACTGATCAACGGCGCCTACGGTCAACGCCTGGCAAAGATCTGCAAGGTTCTGGGGCGCACCTACAGCACCTTCGAGACCGCCGAAGACCAGCCGACCACCGCTGCCGATGTCGATCGCCTGCTGGCCGCTGACCCGGCCGTGACCCACGTGGCGTTGATCCACTGCGAAACCAGCACCGGTATCCTCAACCCGCTGCCGGAGATTGCCCAGGTGATCAAGCGCCACGGCAAGCGCCTGATCATCGATGCCATGAGTTCGTTCGGCGCGCTGCCGATCGATGCCCGCGCAATCCCCTTCGAAGCACTGATCGCCGCCTCCGGCAAATGCCTGGAAGGCGTACCGGGCATGGGCTTCGTCTTCGCCGAAAAAACCGCACTGGCCGCCGCAGAAGGCAACGCCCACTCGCTGGCCATGGACCTGCACGATCAGCACACGTACATGGCCAAGACCGGCCAGTGGCGCTTCACCCCGCCCACCCATGTGGTCGCGGCCCTGCACGAAGCACTGCAGCAATACAACGAGGAAGGCGGCCTGCCTGCGCGCCACCAACGCTATGCCGACAACTGCAAGACCCTGCTCGACGGCATGGCCGGCATCGGCCTGCGCAGCTTCCTGCCGGCCGACATCCAGGCGCCGATCATCGTCACCTTCCACGCCCCGAACGACGCTCGCTATCAGTTCAAGGATTTCTACGAACGGGTCAAAGCCAAGGGCTTCATCCTCTACCCAGGCAAGCTGACCCAGGTCGAGACGTTCCGCGTCGGCTGCATCGGCGTGGTCGGCCCGGACGGCATGCAAGCCGCTGTAAATGCCGTGGCCGACGTGCTGCGGGAAATGGAAGTGCTGGATATCTAACCCTTTGCCTACCCGATTTCAGGAATCAGCGCACATGAACTACAGCAACCCTACCCAGCTGCAAGCCGCCATCCTCGACTGGGCCGGCACCGTGGTCGACTTCGGCTCCTTCGCCCCAACGCAGATTTTTGTCGAAGCCTTCGCCGAGTTCGATGTGCAGGTGTCCATTGAAGAAGCCCGTGGCCCGATGGGCATGGGCAAGTGGGACCACATACGCACCCTGTGCGACGTGCCTGCCATCGCCGAACGTTACCGCACAGTATTCGGCCGCACTCCGACTGACGATGACGTCACCGCCATCTACAACCGCTTCATGCCACTGCAGATCGAAAAGATTGCTGTGCACTCGGCGCTGATCCCTGGCGCCCTGGACACCCTTACCGGGCTGCGCCAGGATGGCCTGAAGATCGGCTCGTGCTCGGGCTATCCGAAGGTAGTGATGGACAAGGTGGTGGAACTGGCCGCGCAGAACGGCTATGTCGCAGACCACGTGGTGGCCACCGACGAAACCCCGAACGGCCGACCATGGCCAGCCCAGGCCCTGGCCAACGTGATTGCACTGGGTATTGACGATGTGGCGGCCTGCGTGAAGGTCGACGACACCGTGCCGGGCATTCTCGAAGGCCGCCGTGCCGGCATGTGGACCGTGGCGCTGGTGTGCTCGGGCAACGCGCTGGGGCTGACCTGGGAAGGCTTCCGGGCGCTGAGCGCGGAGAAGCTGGAAAGCGAGCGCACGCGCATCCACGCACTGTTTGCCAGCTCGCGCCCGCACTACCTGATCGATACCATCAACGAACTGCCTGAAGTGATCGCCGACATCAACCGGCGCCTGGCCAAAGGCGAGATGCCACAAGCCTTCTGAAGCCGTGCGCAAGGCCTGTAGGAGCGGCCTTGTGTCGCGATCGGGCTGCGCAGCAGCCCCAGCAATCCAGCCCTTTTTGCTGAATCCGAGGGGCCGCTCTGCGGCCCGATCGCGACACAAGGCTGCGCCCCCACAAGACTACAAAGCCGGGCGGATCAAGCAGGTAATCTGGGTCGCTTTGCAGCCTGGATCTGTACATTGAGTTGCCGCTGCAAGTTCCCAACAATGGGCCATCCCAGTCCTGAGATGCCCAGCCCCCAATGAGCACACACACCCGCACCAGCCGCCTTACCGTCCCGCAACTGGTAGCCATGAAAGGCCGGCAGAAGATCGTTTCGCTCACCGCCTACTCAAGCTCCATTGCCCGGGTGATCGACCCGCTGGTCGACTTCATCCTGGTCGGCGATTCCACGGCAATGGTCGGCTACGGCCGCCCGTCCACCCTGGGCATGCGCCTGGACGAGACCATCGCCCATACCCGCGCCGTGGTCGACAGCACCCGCCTGGCCTGCGTGATCGCCGACATGCCGTTTGGCAGCTACCAGGAATCCCGCGAACAAGCCTTTCGCAACTGCGCCCAGGTATTGGCCAGCACCGGCTGCGACGCGCTCAAGCTGGAGGCCAACCAGGCATTGGCGAGCACCGTCGAATTCCTGGTCGCACGGGGTATCCCGATCATGGCGCACATCGGCCTGATGCCGCAGTTCGTCAATACCATGGGCGGCTACAAGGCCCAGGGGCTAAGCCCGGACAGCGCGGCAGCGCTGCGGGCCGATGCGCAGGCCAACCTGCACGCCGGGGCTTTCAGCCTGTTACTGGAAGGCGTGGCCGAGCCCGTGGCCCGCGCCATCACCCAGGCCAGCGACAAACCGACCATTGGCATTGGCGCCTCACCCGCCTGCGATGGCCAGGTGCTGGTCACCGAAGACCTGCTGGGGCTGGGGGGTGACCACGTGCCACGTTTCGTCAAGCAGTATGCCAACGTCGGCCAGGTGATCCGTGAGGCCTGCGCCCGCTATGCAGACGAAGTGCGCGACGGGGCGTTCCCTGCCCTGCACCACTGCTACGGGGTTTGAGCTTCGGCCTGAATCGCCTCGACCAGGCATTGCAGCGCGGAGGCGATATTCTTGCTCCAGTCCACTGTGCAGCACAGCCGCAGGTGGCTGCGCCATAGGCCACACTGGCTGAAGAGCTCCCCGGGGGCGATGACGATGCGCTGCGCCAGCAACCGCTCGAAGACCCGGCGCATATCTACTGGTCGGGTCGCCTGCAACCACAGGCTGGCCCCGCCTTGGGGCTCGGCAATGCGCAGGCAGCCCTGGCCGTAGACGTCCAGTAGCGCCTTCAGCTGCTGCAGGCGTTGGCGCAGCATGGGCCGCAAGCGCTTGACATGCAGCTCGACCCGACGCGAGGTGAACAGCCTGGCGATGGCCTTTTGGCGAATCGGTGACAAGCGAAAAGCACGTTCGAGAAACAGCTGCTGCAACCGCTCGTTATGCTGCCGGCAAAGCAGGTAGCCAAAGGGCGCCTCTGCGCCGATCAGCTTGTCCAAGGCCGAAAACACCAGCAGCCGGTCAGGGTCGGCGAAGTCCCGGTAGCGCGGCGCTGACGCGTGGAAACACAACTCGCCGTAGCCATCGTTTTCAAACAGCCACACTGCGTGCTCGGTTAGCCAGCGGCAGATCTGCTGCTTGTCCGCCGCCGGCATCAGGCCACCTTGCGGCACGTTGGCCGCTGACGACAGGACTGCCAGGCGCACAGGCTGATCGCACAGCAGCCGGTGAAACTGCTGCAGGTCGAAACGCCCGTCATCACCCAATGGCACTTCGATGATGGTCATGCGTGCCGCCTGCAACTGCCTCAGTACCGCCCAGTTGCAGGGCGACTCCACCAGCGCCACCTGGCCCTCCAGGTCGAGGGCGCGTAACGACAATTCGAGGATGCTGCGCAGGTCCGCGCCGATGAACACCTGATCGGCGCTCCAGTAATGCTGCGCCGAGCGGGTATAGCGGTCGGCCAGCACGCTGCGCAACTCAGGCTCACCGAACGGCTGGAACAACGGTGCCAACGAGTGCGGGTATTGGCGCGCCAGTTCGCGCTCGATCATCATTAGCGGCTGTTGCAGCGACAGCAACATGGCCGGCGCATCACTGCCCAGGGCCAGCATACCCGGCTGACGGGCACTGGCGAACACCGTGTCGAGCAGGCTCGGTGAGTGATGGCCACGCATGGCGGGCGCGCGGGTTCGGCTGAAGTAGCCCTGCTTGGGTCGCGCATACACCCGCCCTTCGTCTTCCAGCAGCGCATAGGCGTACTTGGTACTGGATACCGAAACGCTCAGGCGCCGGGCCAGCTCGCGCAGCGACGGCAAGCGCTGCTCCACATCGCAGGGCGCTGCCTCGATCCTGTCGAGCAAGTAGCGGTAGACCGCCTGGTAGGTGTAGCTGGGCTTGTCGATCTGGCTGTTGTCCATGGCGGCGACTGTGACGGCATTGAACCCAACCCTGGCGCATTGGTAAACCCCTACTGTGGCAATTGCACCTGCGGCTTGGTCGCGGCAAATATCGCCCAGCTGGACACGAACAGCGCCGCGATCAATGGCCCGATCACGAAGCCGTTGAGCCCGAATACTGCCAGCCCACCCAGCGTCGACACCAGAATCAGGTAGTCCGGCATGCGCGTATCCTTGCCCACCAGAATCGGCCGCAGCACGTTATCCACCAAACCAATCACCAGCACCCCGAACGCGGTCAGGATAATCCCCGGCAGTATTGCCCCGGTCAGCAGGAAATACGCGGCCACCGGCGCCCAGACGATGCCCGCACCCACCGCCGGCAGCAGCGACAGGAACGCCATCAGCACCGCCCACACCAATGCGCTGGGGATATCCAGCACCCAGAAAATGAACCCGCCCAGCGCCCCTTGGGTAATGGCCACCAATACGTTGCCTTTCACCGTCGCCCGCACCACACGGTTGAACTTCAGCTGCAAACGGCGTTTCTGGTGCTCGGGCAGCGGCACGGCCTGCCTCACCCGGCGGGCCACTTCCGGGCCGTCGCGCAAAAAGAAGAACAGCAGGTACATCATGATGCCAAAGCTGACCACGAACTCGAACGTGCCTTGACCAAAGCTGAATGCCTGGCTGGCCAATACCTGGCTACCTTGGGTTGCCCACTTGGTGATCTTGTCACGCAACCCGTCAAGGTTTCCCATGCCCATGTTGTCCAGGCCATGCTGGGCGAATGCCGGGAGCAGGTCCTTGCCGTGCTCGACGTAACCGGCGATGTCCAGTTGCCCGCTTTCGATGCGCTGGTACAGCGTGGCGCCCTCCTGGACCAACAGCGCGCTGGTGATGATCACCGGCAGGATCGCCACCAGCAGGCACACCAGCGTGGTCGTGGCCGCGGCCAGGTTGCGTCGCCGCCCGAAGCGGATCAGCAGGTGGCGCTGCAGCGGGGCGAACAGGATGCCGAGGATCACCGCCCAGAAGATTGCGCCATAGTACGGCAACAGGATCCAGAAGAAGGCAATGGTCACCAGCGCCAGGAGTACTGCCAGGGCTTTGTTCTGTAGCGCGGTTTCGTTCATTGCAGTTCCTCTCATGGCTTGTGAGAGATTAGTGCATGGCACTCGGGCAAAAGTGCCGCGCTCACTTGACGCAAATCAATACGCGCCTTGTCCATCGCCCCTAGCATCCCGGCCTTTTTGCCCCGGTGCGCACATGAACCCTACCGCCAAGCCCGAACTGCTGGCCCCCGCCGGCACCCTCAAGACCATGCGCTACGCCTTTGCCTACGGCGCCGACGCCGTCTACGCCGGCCAGCCGCGCTACAGCTTGCGGGTGCGCAACAACGAATTCGACCACGCCAACCTGGCGCTGGGTATCCAGGAGGCGCATGCCCTGGGCAAGCGCTTCTACGTAGTGGTCAACATCGCCCCGCACAACGCCAAGCTCAAGACCTTTCTGAAGGACCTGGCACCGGTCATCGACATGGCGCCGGACGCGCTGATCATGTCCGACCCCGGCCTGATCATGCTGGTGCGCCAGCACTTCCCGCAGATGCCGGTGCACTTGTCGGTGCAGGCCAACACAGTCAACTGGGCGAGCGTGCAGTTCTGGCAGCAAATGGGCCTGAGCCGGGTGATCCTGTCACGCGAGCTGTCCCTGGAAGAGATCGAGGAAATCCGCCAGCAGGTGCCGGGCATGGAGCTGGAGGTGTTCGTCCACGGCGCGCTGTGCATGGCCTATTCCGGCCGTTGCCTGCTGTCGGGCTACCTCAACAAGCGTGACGCCAACCAGGGCACCTGCACCAACGCCTGCCGCTGGAAGTACGACGCCACGCCGGCCACCGAGAACGCCACCGGCGACATCGTGCGCGAAGTGCAGCCCACCCTTGGCCTGGGCGCCCCTACCGAGCAGGTTTTCCTGCTGCAGGAAAGCAACCGCCCCGGCACCGAAATGCCGGCGTTCGAAGATGAACACGGTACCTACATCATGAACGCCAAGGACCTGCGCGCCATCCAGCACGTCGAGCGCCTGGCCGGCATGGGCGTGCATTCGCTGAAGATCGAAGGCCGCACCAAGTCGCACTTCTACTGTGCCCGTGCCGTACAGTCGTACCGCCAGGCGATCGACGACGCCGTGGCCGGGCGGCCGTTTGACCGCGCCTTGATGGGCAACCTCGAATCCCTCGCGCAACGCGGCTACACCGAAGGCTTCCTGCGCCGCCACGTGCACGATGAATACCAGAACTACCAACGCGGCAACTCGGTCTCGGAGCGCCAGCAGTTCGTCGGTGAACTGACCGGCGTGCGTGTCGAAGGCCTGGCCGAGGTCAAAGTGAAGAACCGCTTTGCCGTAGGTGACCACCTGGAGCTGATGACCCCGCGTGGCAATTATCACTTCGACCTGCACCGCCTGTGCAACCGCCAACAGCAGGCCATCGACGTGGCACCAGGCGACGGCCATGTGGTGTACCTGCCCATTCCGGAGCAGGTCGCACTTGACTACGCCCTGCTGATGCGCGACCTGCGCGCCGACGAGGTGGCAAGCTGACAATGCTGTAATGTGCGCCTCAGCTGCCTGACAGGCGCCTGCAGCGAACATCGTGGCTCCCCCGCATGAGGCCACGCCATGTTGCGCACCCCCACCCGCCGCACCTTCGTCAAAGGCCTGGGCGCCGCCACCACACTGGCGGGCCTGGGGCTGTGGCGCCCGCTGGCCCAGGCCGCCGAAGGCCAGGACCTGGCCGGCCAGCACTTCGAGCTGTTCATCGGCCAGACCCCGGTCAACATCACCGGCCGCCCGCGCTCCGCACTGACCATCAACAACAGCCTGCCCGGCCCGCTGCTGCGGTGGCGCGAAGGCGACACCGTGACCCTGCGCGTGCGTAACCGGCTGGCACAGGACACCTCGATCCACTGGCACGGCATCATCCTGCCCGCCAACATGGACGGCGTACCTGGCCTGAGCTTCGCCGGCATTGAACCCGGCGGGGACTACCTGTACCGGTTCACCTTGCGCCAAAGTGGAACTTACTGGTACCACAGCCATTCGGGGCTGCAGGAACAGGCCGGGGTATACGGGGCCATCGTGATCGAGCCGCGCGAGCCCGAACCGCACCACTACCAGCGCGACCACGTGCTGCTGTTCAGCGACTGGTCGGACCAGGCGCCGGAACAGCTGATGGCCACCCTGAAGAAACAGTCCGACGCGTACAACTACCACAAGCGCACGGTCGGCGATTTCATCGATGACGTGGCCGACAACGGCTGGAGCCCCACCGTCGCCGAGCGCACGGCATGGGCGCGCATGCGCATGAGCCCTACCGACCTCGCCGATATCAGCGCCGCCACCTACACCTACCTGCTCAACGGCCAGCCGCCGGACGGCAACTTCACCTGCCTGTGCCAACCGGGCGAAACCGTGCGCCTGCGGCTGATAAACGCCTCGGCCATGACCTATTTCGATTTCCGTATCCCCGGGCTGAAGCTGACGGTGATCGCCGCCGACGGCTTGCCGGTGAAGCCGGTGAGCGTGGATGAGCTGCGCATTGCCGTGGCCGAAACCTATGACGTGCTGGTGACCGTGGGCGAGCAACCTGCCTACACCCTGTTCGCCCAGAGCATGGACCGTAGCGGCTTCGCCCGCGGCACCCTAGCCCGCGCCACCGGGCTGCAGGCCCCGGTGCCTGCCCCCGACCCGCGCCCGGTGCTGAGCATGGACGACATGGGCCACGGCGGCATGGGCGCCATGGCGGGCATGGATCACAGCAACATGGCCGGCATGGACCACACGGCCATGTCAGCGATGCAACAACACCCGGCCAGTGAAACCGGCAACCCGTTGGTGGACATGCAGACCATGGCCCCGCGCGCCAACCTGGCCGACCCTGGCATAGGCCTGCGCAACAATGGCCGCCGCGTGCTGACCTACGCCGACCTGCGCAGCCCCTACCCCGACCCGGACGGCCGCACGCCATCGCGCGACATCGAGCTGCACCTGACCGGCCACATGGAGCGCTTCGCCTGGTCGTTCGACGGCGTCAAGTTCAGCGATGCCGAGCCGTTGCGTTTGGCCTACGGCGAGCGGGTGCGCATCACCCTGGTCAACGACACCATGATGACCCACCCCATCCACCTGCACGGCATGTGGAGCGACCTGGAAGACGAGCACGGCCAGTTTCTGGTGCGCAAGCACACCGTCGACATCCCGCCCGGCAGCCGACGTTCCTACCGGGTGACTGCCGACGCCCTTGGCCGCTGGGCCTACCACTGCCACCTGCTCTACCACATGGAGACCGGCATGTTCCGCGAGGTACGCGTCGATGAATGACACCCGCAACCGCAGCGTCGTCGCCGGCGTGGCCCTGCTGACCCTGTTCGCCAGTGAACGTGTGCTGGCCGCTGGCATGGCGCACATGAACCATGGCCAGATGAACCATGAAAGCATGAACCATGACAGCATGGGCCAAGGCCCGGCTACGCCCAGCCCGCCGCGCACGCCCCTGCCTGCAATCACCGACGCCGACCGCCGCGCCGCCTTCCCGCCACTGCCAGGGCACCAGGTACACGACCGGGCGCTGAACTGGGCGGTGATCGTCGACAAGCTCGAATACCAGAACTTCGAGAGCAGCAGTGCCCTGAACTGGAACGCCACGGCCTGGGTCGGCGGCGATATCGACCGCCTGTGGCTGCGCACGGAAGGCGAACGCGAGCAAGGCAAGACACACAAGGCCGAAGTGCAGGCGCTGTGGGGCCATGCCGTGAGCCCGTGGTGGGAGCTGGTGGCCGGCGTGCGCCAGGATTTCAAGCCAGCCAGCGGCCAGACCTGGGCCGGCTTCGGCATTCAAGGCACGCCGCTGTATGGCCTGGAGCTGCAAGCCACCGCCTACGCCGGCGAGCGGCAACAGACCGCGCTGCGCCTGGAAGCCGCTTACGCTATGCTGCTGACCAACCGCTGGATACTGGAACCGAACCTGGAAGCCAACCTCTACGGCCGCAACGACGCCAGCCGCGAGCAAGGCGCCGGGCTGGCCGACAGCGAGGTGGGCCTGCGGCTGCGCTACGAGATCACGCGCGGTTTCGCGCCCTACATCGGGGTCAGTTTCAATCGCCTGCACGGCACGCGTGCCGACCAGGCCCGCGAAGACGGCGAAGACCTGGGCCAGACCCGCCTGGTTGCCGGTATCCGCCTGCGTTTCTAAAGGAGTGCCTCACCATGCTGCGCAAACACCTGCTGCCCCTGGGCCTGCTGGCCATCACCGGTCTGGCCCAGGCCGCCGAGACCATCGACGTCTACCGCGACCCCAACTGCGGCTGCTGCAAGGCCTGGATCAGCCACCTGCGTGACAACGGTTTCACCGTCAACGACCACGTCGAGCCGAACATGAGCGCGGTCAAGCAGCGCCTGGGCGTGGCGCCGCGCCTGGCGTCGTGCCACACCGGGGTGATCGACGGCAAGTTCGTCGAAGGCCATGTGCCGGCCGAGCAGGTGCGCCTGCTGGCAAAGCGTAGCGACCTCAAGGGCCTGGCCGTACCGGGCATGCCCATGGGCTCGCCCGGCATGGAAATGGGTGATAACAAGGATGCCTACCAGGTCATCGGCGTAACCCAGGATGGCCAGGACACCGTTGTAGCCAACTACTGATGCTCAGCTTGTGGGCGCTGTTTCTCAGCGCCTTCGGCGCCGCCACCCTGCTGCCGCTGCAATCGGAGGCCGTGCTGGTCGGCCTGTTGCTCCGCCAGCCCGAGGCCTGGGCAACCCTGCTGCTGGTGGCCACCCTGGGCAATGTGCTGGGTTCGGTCGTGAACTGGCTGCTGGGCCGCGCCGTCGAGCACCTGCGCGACAAGCGCTGGTTCCCGTTCAGCGCTGCCCAGCTGGAGCGCGCGCAGCAGCGTTACCAGCGCTGGGGGCAGTGGTCGTTGCTGCTCAGCTGGATGCCGGTGATCGGCGACCCGCTGACGTTGATCGCGGGCATCATGCGCGAGCCGTTCTGGCGCTTCCTGCTGTTGGTGACAATTGCCAAGGCAGGCCGCTATGCAGTGCTGGTGATGATTACCCTGGGCTGGTTTCACGCCTGGTAACACCTTTCACGTTCCCGGCGCGCGCCTGGCTGCTAAAGTCGCCCTCTCCTATATGGCCCTACACGGAGTGCCCCATGCTGCGCGCAACCGCCCTGGCCCTGGCCTGCCTTGCCGGCAGCCCGGCCATCGCCGCCGAAACGCCTACCTACGGCCCCCAGCTCGAGGGCTTCAGCTACCCCCACCCGCTCAAGCACTTTGACTTCAAGTCCCAGGGCCAGTCCCTGCAGATGGGCTACATGGACGTCGCCGCACAAGGCCAGGCCAACGGCCACAGCGTGGTGCTGATGCACGGCAAGAACTTCTGCGCCGCCACCTGGGAAACCACCATCGACGCGCTGAGCAAGGCCGGTTACCGGGTCATCGCCCCCGACCAGGTCGGCTTCTGCACTTCCAGCAAGCCCGCGCATTACCAGTACAGCTTCCAGCAGTTGGCGGGCAACACCCATGCCTTGCTCGAACAGCTGGGCATCAGGCAAGCCATCGTGCTCGGGCATTCCACGGGCGGCATGCTCGCCACCCGCTATGCGCTGATGTACCCGCAGCAGGTGGAGCGCCTGGCCATGGTCAACCCGATTGGCCTGGAGGACTGGAAAGCGCTGGGCGTGCCCTACCGTACGGTGGACCAGTGGTATGCCCGCGAGCTCAAGCTGGATGCCGAGGGCGTGCGCGAGTATGAGCGCAAGACCTACTACGCCGGGCGCTGGAAGCCGGAGTACGAGCGCTGGGTACAGATGCTGGCGGGCCTGAACAAGGGGCCGGGGCATGAAGCGGTGGCGTGGAACTCGGCGCTGATCTACGACATGATCTTCACCCAACCGGTGTACCACGAGTTCAAGGACCTGCAGATGCCGACCCTGCTGCTGATCGGCGACAAAGACACCACCGCCATCGGCAGCGATATCGCACCGCCGGAGGTGAAGGCGAAGCTGGGCAAGTATGAAGTGCTTGGCCCGCAGGTGGCCAAGCTGATCCCCAAAGGTGAACTGATCACGTTCGAAGGCATGGGGCATGCGCCGCAGATCGAAGAACCCGTGCGGTTCAACCGCACACTGGTCGAGTGGCTGGCCAAGTGAAGCGGGGGCCCGAGACCTGCTCAGCACCTGTGGGAGCGGCCTTGCGTCGCGATGGGCCGCAAAGCGGCCCCCAGCACTCTTCAGCCAAACCGCTGTAGTTGCATCTCCCGCAACCGGCTCAAGGTCCGCTGGTACGGGAATGCCAGATACCCCTGCGTATACAGCTCTTCCAGCGGCACCTCGGCCTCGAGGTACAGTGCCACACGGCGGTCGTAGCATTCATCGACCAGGGCGATGAAGCGGCGTACCGCATCGTCCTTGGGTGACAGCGCCGGCAGTTCGCGGTCGCCTGCCACCACCCGCGCCGCGCCATCTTCAGTGCCACGCGCAATGCGACCGGCTTGCTGCTTACCGCCCAGCGCCGGAATACCCGACACCAGGATGGCCGGAAAACGGTCGCAAAGCGCCATGAACTCCATGGCTGCCAGCGGTTGTTCGCACAGGTCGGTAAAGCGGCACCAGATAGCCTGCTCGCTGCGCCGCACAACCTGCACCTGCCTGGAGCCAATAATCAAGGGCTGATCAGTACCCGTGTGATCCGGGCTGAGCTGGCAGAACACCTCGCCCAGCGGGCTGGCCTGCCCTGTCGCTGCCACCCAGTAGCGCTGCCGCTCTGCACCGGGGTGCAGGCGGTGGTCCTGCTCGCCCGTCACCGGCAGTACCTGCATGTACCGCTCAATGGCGGCGATGGCCGGCAGGAACCGCTCGCGGTTGAAACCGTCGCGGTACAGATGTTCGGGTGGCTGGTTGGAGGTGGCGACAATCACCACGTCCTGGTCGAACAGCACCTGGAACAGGCGACCGAGGATAATGGCGTCGCCAATGTCATTGACGAACAGTTCGTCGAAGCACAACACGCGGATCTGCCCGGCCAGTTCCCGGGCCAACGCCAGCAGCGGGTCGGCGGTGCCATTGAGCTGGAACAGGCGCTGGTGGACCCAGGCCATGAAGTGATGAAAGTGCTGGCGCCGGCTGGGTACGCACAGGCAGCGGTGGAACTGGTCCATCAGCCAGGTCTTGCCCCGCCCAACCGGGCCCCACAGGTAGATGCCCTGGGTGGGGCGGCCCTGCTCAAGGGACTGGAAGCAAGCTTGCAGGGCCTCGACGGCACGGGCCTGGGCTGGGTCGGCGACGTAGCCCTGAGTGGTCAGGGCTTGCTGATAAAGGAATTGGGGAGTGATGGCCATGCGGCATTCTACACCGCTGACACAGAGCACACCTCGTGGGTACAACTGTCTTTTATCAATCCTCTGGGCTAGCGCTGGCCCTTGTGGGAGCGGCCTTGCGGCGCGAAAGGGCG
>Ga0308157_10003041_pt1 | contig 25463 bp, 17 predicted proteins | sample PhyBR1_FD_201035 | JGI IMG/M metagenome (GOLD analysis project Ga0308157, IMG submission 201035) | Phyllosphere microbial communities from UC Gill Tract Community Farm, Albany, California, United States - DLSLB.R1 | ecosystem: Host-associated > Plants > Phyllosphere > Unclassified | place: USA...
GATCGAAGCCGACATCCTCAGGGTTCACCGTCATGCCGGTGACCTGCATGTCGTTCATGTCCAGCTGATAGGCGGACAGGCCGATGATGCCCGCCGGCGCCAGATAATACTGCAGGCTGGCGTAATATTTGGTCGAACGCTCCGGCTTCAGTTCCGGGTTCGGAACGGTCACGATCATGGTGTCGTCATTGATCGACACCACCCCGCCCAGGTTGCCGTAGTCGGGACGCAGGATCGCTTGGCTGAAGGACAGCTGGCCGACCAGCTTGTCGGTGAAATCGTATTTGACCCCGCCGCTCCAGAACCAGTCGTCGTAGTCGCCCTTTCGGTCCTGATAGGTCCCGTCGTTGTACTGATAGAGCAGGCCTTCGATGGTGTTCACCGAATAGCCGGCGTCGGTGACCTCCTTGAGCGGGCGGATCATCGCCACGCGCGAGGCCGTCTCGGTCTTCTCATAGCGCAGACCCAGGTCGAAACGGGCGCGACCGGCGTCGGCCTGCGCCTCGACATAGGCGGAGGTGATGTCTTCCTTGACGCGCTTGTTGTTGTCGAGACGACGCTTCAGGTTGCCGATCTCGTCCGCCACGAAATACTCGGGGTGCTCGCGATAGATGTCGTACATCCCGTAGTGGCTGTCGGCGCGCCAGCCCTGTGCGTTCATGTTCCCCGCATCGAAGCCGATCATCTCGAAGCGGTACTTCTGGGTCCAGGGGATGACCGCCTCAGCCGACGTCTGCGTCAGGTCGCCGGTCGAGCCGACATATTTGAACTGCTGATACGAGCCTTCGTCGGTGCGCCAGTCGTTGCTGCGCGCGCCCAGCCCGCCCATCAGGGTGAAGTGGACGTCGCCCAGGCTCAGCCGCTTCTTCACGTCCAGGTTCAACGCATACATGTCGTTGATGGCGTCCGACTCAGCCGTGCGGATGTTGTTGCCGATGGAGATGTCGCGGTTGAAGTTCATCGGGTCGCTCCACGAACGGCCCGCCGTCTGGCGCAGATACCAGGCGTTGGACTCCGTGGAGTCGCGCTCCATCTCGAAACCGATCCCAGTCAGGTGGTTGTCGGTGCGCTGGAAGAAGCCCTTGCTGGTGTCGCGGAAGTTGAACTCCGCCGAGGAATAGCTGGCGCGCAGCGCCGCTTCCCAAGTCTCGCCCTTATATTCCAGCTTGGGCGCGATCAGATAGGTCGGCGTCCCGGCGTAGCGGTGCGAATAGCCGGTGTGCAGACGGGTGTTCCGGCCATCCGGATTGACCACGATGTGCGTGCCCGTCGACTCCGGCGTGGCGTAGGACGTCGTCGTCGTGCCGAAGGTCAGGTAGGTGTACTGGTTGAAATACTCCACGTCATAGAAGGAGTAGTTGCTGCGCAGCGAGAAGATCAGGTCTTCGGTGAACTTGTAGTCCAGCGCCAGGTTGGCGGCCGTGCGGCTGGTCAGCTTCGGACCCGGACGCCACATGACCTGATAGGGCAGCACCCGGCCGTCGGCCAGATAGGACCAGTCGGTCTGGATGCGATCCTGCTGCACATAGTTGGCGTTGTGGCTGGCGCTGAAGGCCACGCCCAGACGGCCGTCCATGAAGACGTCGGCGTAGGAGAACTGGGCCGAGGGGTAGAGGCTGGCGTGCTTCTTGTCGTCGGGCATGTAGTGGCGCGACAGGGCCGAGTCCGAGGTCGCCACCCCGCCCAACTGGAAGCGCAGCTGACGCTCAGGCAGCTGGAAGGCGTATTTGCTGCGCAGGTTGATGCTGCCGCCGGGCGAGTCCGCATCCATGCTGGCCAGCAGGGTGTGGTTCAGCTCGATCGTCTCGATGCCGGTGATCGACATCTGCTCGAACGAGTTCTGACGGCCCGAGTTGTTGTTCGAGGTGGCGGTGGCCATGCGGGCCCCGTCCATGGTGAAGGTCGAATATTTGGGCGGCAGGCCGCCGATGCGCACGGCCGTCGCATCGACCTCGGTATAGTCGATCGACAGGCCCGGCATGGACTTCATGAACTCGCCGACGTCGCCCATGGTCAGGGCTCCGAAGTTGTCGGCCGGGACCACGTTCTTGGCGTTCATCGCCACGCGGCGCTCCATCAGCGCCTTGGCCTGACCGCCGCGCGCGGCGGTGACCACGATGTCCGAGACCGAGGCCACGTCATCGGCCGCGCCATAGGACGGCGCCTGGAGTTCGACATCGACGACCGCCGTCTGGCCCGCGCCCACGCTGGCGACCACGCGCGCCTCCTGCAGACCGGCGTAGCGCACGATCACCACGACCTCGCCCGCCGGCACGCCGCTCAGGCGGAAGACGCCGCCGTCGCCTGAATAGGCGATCAGGCTGGTGCCTTCGACCCGAACCTCGGCGTTGCGGATGAACTCGCCGGTCGCGGTGTCGAACACCCGGCCGCGCAGGGCGCCGGCGGCCACAGGCGACTGGGCCGCAGCCTCGCCCGAGGCCTGCGCCGCGGCGGCCTGCGGCGCGACGGCGGCGAAGGCCGCCGCCATCAGCGGATACAACAACAGGGCTCGCGGGCTGGCGCTGGCGAGATGGCGGGAACGGATCTTCATGGAAATCTACTCGAACAACTGGGGAGGAGAGGAAAAAGCGAGGGGTCGCAGGCCGCCGTGACAGCGGCCCGATGGAACGGACGCAGCCGTCAGGCGCGGCTCAGGGGGCGGAGAGTCGTCGCAGGCGCTCTTCAGCGTCGACAGGGGCGAACGGCGCCTGCGGGTCGCCGGTCCAGCGCATCAGGGCGATGTCGGCCGTCTGGGCGCCCTTGCCGCCGGAGTTCGCCGCCACATAGAAGAGGCCGCGCCCTAGCGGCTGGAACCCGACATCCGCTTTCCAACGCCAGCCACGCAGGCCGGTGGCCGGGTCTTCCAGACCGTCCGGCGCCAGAGGCAGCAGCAGCCCCTGCTCCCAGCCCTGGCCCGACGCGGCGGGCACGCCGATCAAATCGCCGCGCGCAGGCCGGGCCTCGGCCTCGACCGCAAACAGCAGATAGTTGGGAAACGCGGGCTTGCGCCCCTGATAGACGCCCATGAACCAGCGGCCCGCTTCGGCGTCGTAGGCGAGATTCTGCACCCCATAGGTCGTGTTGCCGGTGCGGACGAAATACTTGCCGTCGACGGCGGCGGGGCCTTCGCGGTGCGGCGCGGCCTCTGACAACGGCCGGGCGTAACGGTCCCAGGCGGCGATGTCGTATTGCAGCAGGACCTGATGATCGTTGTCGGCCCGCGTCACATCGCCATAGACGCCATAGGCCACGGTCAGCAGCACCGGTCCGTCCCTGCGTCCGAAGCGCGGACCGAACGCCACGCCGTCGATGCCCGAGGCGCCGTAGCGATGATCGCGCGTGTCCGCCGTATCGCCGTCAAACCGCCCGTCGCCGTCCATGTCGGCGGCGTAATCGCGTCCGACCTCGGCCAGATGGACCGTCCTGAACAGATCGCTGCGACTGGCCTCGACCCCGACCTCATTCAGGCCCGCGACATCGATCACCGCGATGTAGAAGGCCTCGTCCGCCTTGTATTCCAGCGAGCCGTACAGCCTGCCGTCGACCGGGTTGAACGCCAGATCGCCCAGGTGGCCGGTCCAGCCGACCAGCGTCCCGACCAGCCGCCCCTCAAGGTCGTACTTGGCCAGCAGGTTGGTGAAGGAATAATAGATGAAGCCGCCTTCGACATCGACGGCGACCCCCTGCACATGGCCGGCATCCCAGGTCCCGCCGTTCTGGTTCAACGGCAGGCGCTCCACGGCGCGGCGGTCGGTCGGGGACGCATCGGCGGCCTGCGCCCAACCCGGCGCGATAGCGACCAGCATGGCCGTGGCCAAGGCCAACGCTGCAATGGTCACAGGCGCTATGGCGCGCGGCGAAACACTGAACTTCATGCCTTTGAATCCCCGCCTCCGACGGAGAGGGGCTCTAGGGCGAATTCATGATGTTCGGCTCACGCTTCGACTACAGCCACGCCAAGCTTAGGCGACGATCCGGCGCCCATCCCTCTCCATGCGGAACATTCAACGACGGCGGCGGCGACCGGCGCGTATCCACACGACGCGCGAGTGAAGGTCCTTGCGTCGAAGGCGGTCGACATCATCCCGATGACTCGTTTGACGGACTCAAAAACGGAAACAGTTTCGTTTTCTTCTTGCGGCAAGAGGAACCTTATGAAAACCTCCGGCTGGGCGAACACTCACGAGCGTTCTGGAGGGGACATCATGAAAATGCGCATCTGGCTGCCGGTCGCGGCGATACTGTTTCTGAGCGCCTGCGGGTCGAAACCGACCGAGAAGGGCACGGACCTCGCGAAGGCGAACACAACCTATCAGAACGAACTGATGGAGCTGTTGATGGACGCCAAGCCGGGCGCGGTGATCGAAATCCCCGCCGGCGTCTTCGCCATCGACACCGAGTTGAGCCTGGTGGTCGACGGGGTGACCATTCGCGGCCAGGGGATGGACAAGACCATCCTGAACTTCCGCAACCAGGCGGCCGGCGCTCAGGGCCTGCTGGTCACCGCCAGCAATTTCACCATTGAAAACCTGGCGATCGAGGACACCAAGGGCGACGCCATCAAGATCAACAAGGGCGAAAACATCATCATCCGCAAGGTCCGCACGGAATGGACCCAAGGACCCAAGACGGAAAACGGCGCCTACGGCATCTACCCCGTCCAGACCAAGAACGTCCTGATCGAAGACAGCGTGGCGATCGGCGCCTCCGACGCCGGCATCTATGTCGGCCAGTCGCAGAATGTGGTGGTCCGCCGCAACCGGGCCGAGTTCAACGTCGCCGGCATCGAGATCGAGAACTGCATCGACGCCGACGTCTATGAAAACCTGGCCACCAACAACACCGGCGGCATCCTTGTCTTCAACATGCCCCAGCTTCAGCAGGCCGGCTATCGGACGCGCGTCTACAACAACCGCGCCGTCGCCAACAACACGCGCAATTTCGGCCACGCTGGCACCCCGGTCGCCAGCGTGCCCGCGGGCACGGGCGTGATCGTCAACTCCAACGATCAGGTCGAGATCTTCGACAACGACATCGCCGACAACAAGACGGCCAACATCATCATCTCGGCCCTGTTCTCCGCCGGCTATTCCGACAGCGCCATGAGCGGCGACTTCGACCCCTATCCCGAGGCCATCCTGATCAAGGACAACCGCTTCAGCGGCGGCGGCAATGCGCCCGACGGCATGGAATTCCAGGCCCTGCGCATCGCCAAATTCGGTCCGACCGGCCGTTTCCCCGACATCCTGTGGGACGGCTACGTCAATCCCAAACGGCTGGTGAACGGCCAGTTGCCGGCGGAGCTGCGCATCTGCATCGACAACGGCGACGCCGGAATCCTGAACGTCGACGGGCCGAACAAATACGCCAATCCGAACACCGACATGACGCCGCACCGGTGCACCCTGCCCCGCCTCTCGCCTGTCGTCCTGCCCGCAGCCTGACACGGCCCATGACCCCGCTTCGTCTGCTCGCGCTCTGCCTGCTGCTCCTGATCGGAGCGGCAGGCTGCTCCAAGCCTTCCGCCCCGGCCCAGCCTCTGGCCGAACCGACCTACTTCGACAGCGAAAACCCCAAGTCGCTCCGGGAATGGGGCATGGTCCAGACGTCGGACGGCGCCCTGATCCTGGGCGCGCGCGTGACGCCCTATGACCTGACCACGCCGCTGTTCACCGACTATGCGCAGAAGCTGCGGACCATCTGGATGCCGCCCGGCGTCGCGGCCGACTATACGGCGGACGGCCCCCTGGCCTTCCCGGTCGGCACGGTCATCACCAAGACCTTCTTCTACCAGACCGGCGCCAAGGGCCGGGTGCTGCAACAGGCCGACCCGGCGCAATTCCATGCCGGCGACGGCCTGAAGCTCAATCAGGTCCGCATGATCGAGACCCGCCTGCTGATCCGCCGGGCCGAGGGCTGGACCGCCCTGACCTATCTGTGGAACGACGCCCAGACCGACGCCGTGCTGCATCGCATCGGCGCCGTCGTGCCCCTGACCATGGTCCGTCAGGACGGCAAGGACGAAGCCTTCTCCTACATCGTTCCCAACGCCACCCAGTGCTCCGCCTGCCATGCGACCAACGTCGCCACCCGCGAAATCCAGCCGATCGGCCCCAAGGCGCGTCTACTGAACCGCGATTTCGCCTATTCGGACGGGTCGGAGAACCAGCTGAGCCGCCTCACCGCCATGGGCTATCTGAAGGGCGTCGCCGATCCGGGTCAGGCGCCGCTTCAGGTGTCCTGGACGGACGCCGCCACGCCGACCGAGGCGCGCGCCAGGGCCTATCTCGACGTCAACTGCGGCCATTGCCACAACCCCAAGGGGGCCGCCGCCACCTCAGGGCTCTACCTGGACGCGGCCTCGCCGCTGTCAGGGTCCGCCGGCCTGTGCAAACTGCCCGTCGCGGCGGGCGCGGGCACGGGGAACCTGCGCTTCGACATCGTGCCGGGCAAGGCGGACGAATCCATCATCGCCTACCGCATGGGCTCGACCCATCCGGCCGTCATGATGCCCGAGATCGGCCGCTCGACCCGCCATGACGAAGGCGTGGCCCTGATCCGGTCCTGGATCGATTCATTGGAGGGATCATGTCGTTAGACGCGGCCCAGACCCCTGACCCTCAGATCGCCGCGATCATGGAGCGCCAGCGCGCCGCCTTCGACAGCGGCCTGACGCGCGACCTGGCCTGGCGTCGCGCCCAGCTCGCCGCTCTCGAACGGATGATGGTCGAGAACGAGGCGGAGATCGCCGCTGCGCTGAAGGCTGATCTGGGCAAGCCGTTCGCCGAGGCCTGCACCGCCGAGATCGATCTGGTCTCCAGCGAGGCGGCGCTCGCGCGCAAACAGGTCGCCCGCTGGAGCCGCCCCCAGCGGACCAGCACCCCCCTGGCGATCCAGCCCGGAAAGAGCTTCATCGAGTCGGCGCCCTACGGCGTGACCCTGATCATCGGGGCGTGGAACTATCCCTTCCAACTGGTTCTGACCCCCCTGGTCGGCGCCATCGCGGCGGGCAATTGCGCCGTCATCAAGCCTTCGGAGATGGCGGTCCAGTCCTCGGCCCTGCTGAAACGACTGGTCGAACGCTATCTGGACCCGCGCGCCTTCGCCGTGGTCGAAGGGGACGCCGCCGTCTCCAAGGCCCTGCTGGACCAGCAGTTCGACCTGATCTTCTACACCGGCGGCGAACGGGTCGGCCGGATCGTCATGGCGGCGGCGGCCCGTCACCTGACCCCGGTCGTGCTGGAGCTGGGCGGTCAGAACCCCTGCATCGTCGATGAGACCGCCGACCTGACGGTAGCCGCCCGGCGCATCGTCTGGGGCCGCTTCCTGAACGCGGGCCAGATCTGCGTGGCGCCGGATCACGTCTATGTCGCCGCCTCGGTCGAGGCCCGGCTCCTGGACGAGTTGAAGCGCGCCGTCACGACCATGTTCGGCGCCGACCCTCGGCAAAGCCCCGACTACGGCCGCATCATCAATGCGCGCCACGCCGCGCGCCTGCAGAGCCTGCTGGCCGACGGCCGCGCCGTCATAGGCGGCCAGGCCGATGTCGACGGCTGCTATGTCGCGCCCACCATCCTGACGGATGTCGCGGCCGATGCGCCGGTGATGGCCGAGGAGATCTTCGGCCCGATCCTGCCGGTCCTGCCCTATCAGACGCTGGACGAACCCCTGGCGGCCATCAACGCCCGCGCGCCCGCGCTGGCGCTCTACGCCTTCACCCGGAACAAGACGACGGCGGACCGGATCATCGCCTCGACGCGATCCGGCTCGGCGACCGTCAACGACGCCGTGATCTTCATGGCCAATCCGAACCTGCCGTTCGGAGGCGTGGGGGCCAGCGGCATGGGCGCCTATCACGGACGCTACAGCTTCGAGGCCTTCAGCCACCGGCGCGCCGTGCTGAAGCGCGGCTTCGCCCTGGACGCCAGCATCCGCTATCCGCCCTTCACCAAGGGCAAGCTGGCGCTGTTCCGGCGCATGGCCTGAGCCGTCTGCGCCGGATCAGTCCTGCAGATAGGCCGAGAGATAACGCTCCAGCGCCACGGTCGCCTCCGCGAACAGACGGTCGGTCCATTCCGACTGGGCCTCGCCGCTGGTCAGGGTTTCGAATGAGGTGAAAATCTCGGTGGCCATGCGGGCGACGGCCAGGGGCGCGCCGTCATGGAAGCCGTCCAGCCCCTGCTCCCACCGCGCCGCCAGATAGGCCGCGATCTGGGCGTTGGCCTGCTCCTTGACGATGCGCAGTTCGCGCGTCGTCAGCATCAGATGGAACAGGGGGCGATAGGCGGGGTCCTCGTCCAACGTCTTGCGCAGGGCCAGCATGACCTGCAGATGGCGCTCGCGCCACGACGTGAACCGAGGGTTCTCCATGATCTCGGCGATGCGAGCGTGCAGTTGCGCCACCAGAGTCTCGAACAACTCCTTGTAGATGGCGAAGACGTTCGGGAAATAGCGATAGATCGAACTGACCGGCACATTGGCTTCAGCCGCAATGGCGCTGGTGGTGATCGTATCGACGGAGGTCGAGGCCAGGAGCTTCTCGGTCGCCGCCAACACGCGAGTGATCCGATCGCGCGCACGTTGCTGCATCGGCGCGGTGCGCCGTTCCAGCGTGGTGATGATTTCTTGCGACGCGCGCGAGGTCACTGCCGCCCTCCATTCCAATCCGCAGGCCGTCTAACACGACTGGACGCCTTTCTGTAAGCCACATCGGCGCGCAGCCCCTTGTCAAACGGAATAATATTCTGTTTCGTAAAGTTTGAGAAAACGGGGCTTTGGGAGGGGCTGCGATGATCAGGATGGAGCACTGTCTGAAGGCGACGCTTGCGGGGAGCGTGGCGCTCGCCGCCCTGGCGACGTCGGGTCTGGCCAGAGCGCAGGAGGCCACGACGCTCGATGACGTTGTCGTCACCGCGCAACGGCGCGAACAAAGCCTGCAGGAAGTCCCGATCACCGTCAGCGTCGTCACGGCCAGGACCCTGGAGTCGCTGGCGGCGGACGATATGGGCGACATCTCGGCCTTCGTGCCCGGCCTGTCCGTATCGAACACCAGCCCGACGCAGGCGAACTACAGCATTCGCGGGGTCTCGACGTCGGACTTCGGCGTCGGCACCGACCCGGCGGTGGGCGTCTATGTCGACGGCGTCTATGCGGCGCGCTCGGGCGCCGGCCTGCTGGCGTTCAGCGACGTCGCCCGGATCGAGGTGCTGAAAGGGCCGCAGGGCACCCTGTTCGGCCGCAACAGCGCCGCGGGCGCCGTGTCCATCACCACTAACAAGCCCAGCGACGAATTCGAGACGCGCCTCGGCGTCCGACTGGGCGATTACGACAAGCGCCGCTTCGAGGGCCTGATCAACCTGCCGATCAACGACGTCCTGGCGCTGCGGGTCAATGCGCTGGTGAACCGTCGCGACGGCTGGCTCATCGATGACGTCACCGGCCAGGACTATGACCGCGAGGACAACTGGGCCGCCCGCGCGGCCCTGCGCTGGGACGTCGGCCCCCAGACGCAGATGATCCTCAGCTGGACCCATGACGAAATCGATCAGGACGCTCGCCCGGCGATCGGCGTCGCTCCCCTGCCCGCTGCGCCCGGCCTGCCGGCCTTTCCGCCCGATCCGGCGGATTACCTCGATCCGTTCAAGGCCAAGATCCGCAACGACGTCATCGACAACCACGAGACGCGTCGCCTGGACGAAGGCACGCTGACCATCACCCACGCCTTCGGCGACATCGACTTCACCTCCCTGACCTCGGCCCGCCGCTTCAGCACCGAGAACCGCGAGGACGAGGACGGCACCAACCGGCCGGACCTGTATTTCGACACCAACAACCGCGAGAAGAACCGGTCCTGGTACCAGGAATTCCGTTTCGCCGGCGAACACGGCGCGTTCAACTGGATCGCCGGCGCCAGCTACTACAGCGAACACGCCGAACAGCGCAGCGACACCTACGCCACCACCGACAGCATCAACACCATCCTGACCAATGCGGCCGGGCAGCCGCTGTTCACGCTGGCCGACATGATTCTGGACATGGCCGGCATCCCCGCCAGCACGCTGGGCCACAGTTGGCAGGAGGACATGATCAACGAGGGTGATTTCGACGCGACCGCCCTCTTCGCCGACGTCATCTGGGCCGCCAACGACCGCCTGAACCTGACGTTCGGCCTGCGCTATACCCGCGACAAGAAAACGTTCCAGTGGCTGAACGGCCCGCGCGTGGCGCCCGAACTGGACGCCGTGCTCAACGACCCCACGGTCAACTTCGTGCTGGATACCTACATGGGACCGGCGCTGGGCTATCTGTATTCCGACTTCGTCTTCGACCTGTCCGGCCTGGCCGGGGTCGAGTGCGACAACGGCGTCACCGTGCAGGAAGGCGTGGCCTGCAAGTTGTCCGATTCCTGGTCCGACCTCAGCCCGCGCTTCGTCGCCGACTATCACCTGACCGACAACGCCATGGTCTTCTTCTCCTACGCCAAGGGCTACAAGGCCGGGGGCTTCAACAGCGTCGAGGTCGCCTCGCGTTTCGACAATGAGGATGTCCAGAATTTCGAGATCGGGCTGAAGAGCAGCCTGGGCCCCAACGCCCGCCTCAACATCTCGGCCTTCCAGTATGACTACGACGGCAAGCAGTCGATCCGGCTGGTCACCCCGGCAGGGTCCAGCGTGCCGCAGTATCTGGTCGAGACCAGCGACGACACCGCCTGGGGCGTCGACATGCAACTGGACGTCCAGCCCCTGGACGGTCTGAACCTGTTCGCCAACGCCCAGTACATCGACGCCACCTACAAGCGAAAGATGACCGACGACGGCGATCTGGCCGGGCAGCCGACCGGCGAGCCGCTGTGGTCGGCGGCGGCGGGCGCCTCCTATCGGCGGGACCTCGGCGCCGCCGGCTCGCTCGACATGCAGCTGATCCACGCCTATCGCGGCGAAGGCCGGTGCAACAAGACGTCCACGGGCCAGGGCTCTTGCCTTCAGACCCCCTGGTTCGATCCATCCGAGGCGCAGAACCGAACGGACGTTCGTCTCTACTGGCGCAACTCAAACGAGCGCTATCAGGTCGGTTTCTACGTCAACAACCTGTTCGACAACCAGTATGTGACCGGCGTGAACAACATCACCGCCACCACCTTGGGCACTCCGTTCGTGAGCATCACCGAACCCAGAATGTGGGGCGTCGACTTGACCTACACCTACTGACGGGTCTCGCCTGGGGCGGCGCAAAGGCGGTCCCAGGCGGCGCCTCGGCAGGCGCGGCCGCACCACCAAAACAGTCAATTAAACTGACAAGGAACGTTAGTAAATTTGACAACCTAGAAAACTGCTGCGCCAATCCCTCTGTCTCGCATTCAGAACGAGAACAAGGAGAGGGATGGAATGAAATTCTCACGCTGGCTGTATTGCGGCGCGGCCTTGGCCGCCATCGGCGCGTCGCCCGTCATGGCTCAGGAGACGGCGGGGTCGGAAGGCCCCGCCGCCGCGGTGGAAGACATCGTCGTCACCGCCCAACGCCGGGAACAACGGCTGCAGGACGTGCCCCTGGCGGTCAGCGCCTTCAGCATGGAATCGCTTGAGGACGGCAAGGTCGAGAGCCTGCTGAACCTGGACGGCAAGGTGCCCAACGTGGTCCTGGCCCCGGTCGGCGCCTATCCCTTCGCCAGCGCCTTCTACATCCGCGGCCTCGGCTACGCCGACGTCGAATCCAGCTTCGAGCCGTCGGTCGGCGTGGAGTTGGACGGCGTCTATCTGTCGCGCAACGTCGGCGCGGTGCAGGACTTCTTCGACATCGGCGGCGTGACCATTCTGCGCGGGCCGCAGGGCACCCTGTACGGCCGCAACACCATCGGCGGCGTGGTCAGCGTCCAGTCGCGACGCCCCTCCTTCGACTTCGGCGCCCGCGCCCAGGCGACGTTCGGCTCCAACGGCCGCCAGGAACTGCGCGCCGGCGTGGAAGGCGCCCTGATCGAGGATCAACTGGCCGGGAAATTCTCGTTCCTGACCAAGACCTACGACGGCTACATCAAGAATTACGACGGCCGCGACATGGGCGCCCAGGACGTCACCTCGATGCGCGGCGCCCTGTTGTGGACCCCGACGGCGAGCTTCGACGCCACCCTGATCGTCGACTACACCAAGGACAAGGGCACCGGCACGGCGTTCGAGAACGCCAGCCTGCCGTCCATGGTCCTGCCGGGGTTCGGCGAGCCGGCCGATACGGGCGGCGACCCCTTCCTCAGCCACGTCGGCGACGACATCTTCTCGGACCTGGAGGCCCTGGGCGTCACCCTGAACGCCAACTGGGATCTCGGCCCGGTCAAGCTGACCTCCATCACCGGCTATCGCAAGACCGACACCGAGGTGCTGAGCGACTTCGACGGCACGCCTACGCCGTTCATGACCGTCCACCGCGACGAGACGCACGACCAGTTCAGCCAGGAACTGCGCCTCGCGTCCAACACCGACGGTCCCCTGACCTATGTGGTCGGCGCCTATTACATGACCCAAGAATACGACATCGCCACGGGTCAGTTCGGCACGGTATTCGGTTCGCCGACCGCCGGATCGACCATCTACACCCAGCAGAAGGCCGATTCCTGGGCCGTGTTCGGCCAGGCCGACTATGAGGTTCTTCCCGGCCTGACCGTGACGGCCGGCGGCCGCTACAGCAAGGAAGAGAAGACCTTCACCACCCAGCCGCTGTTCTATCCGAACGCGGAGACGTTCGAAGCCAGCTTCGACGACTTCTCGCCCAAGGTCGGCGTCAGCTACAAGTGGTCGGACACGCTGATGACCTACGCCCAATATTCGCGCGGCTTCCGCGCAGGGGGCTTCAATGGTCGCGCCGGGTCCTTCCTGGCGGTCGGCCCCTATGACTCCGAAACGGTCGACTCCTACGAAGTCGGCGTGAAGAGCGACCTGTTCGACCGCCGTCTGCGCCTAAACGCCGCCGTCTTCACCAGCGACTACCAGGATATGCAGCAAAGCGTGCAGCAGTTGATCCCCGGCACGCTGATCAACCAGACGCTGGTCGCCAATGTGGGCGCGGCTACCATCTCGGGCTTCGAGGCCGAGGCCACGGCGCTGTTGACCGACGTCTTCACCATCTCGGCCAGCGTCGGCTATCTGGACGCCAGCTATGATGAGTTCATGGCCGATCTGGGTGATGGTCTGGGCGTCATCGACCGCACCTATCTGCCGATGCCCTACGCTCCCAAATGGAGCAACAGCGTCACCTTCAACTACAAGGACGACTTCGACTTCGGTCGGGTCACGGCTCAGGCCAGCGTGCGCCACATGACCGACATGTACACCAGCTTCAGCACCCTGAACGCCACGACGGATCTGACCATGCGTCAGTCGAACACCGTGGTGGACGGCAGCCTGTCGCTGGAATTGCCGGACGGCCGCTGGCGCGTCAGCCTGTGGGGCAAGAACCTGACGGACGAACTGGTGATCAACAACACCTTCGGCGTCGGCAACCTGCTGGCCTCGCGAGTCTATCAGCCGCCGCGCGAGATCGGCGTCGATCTCAGCCTGACGTTCTGATCATCGGGGGTCGACGTCGCCAAGGCGTCGGCCCCTTCGACCTCAACTTCGTCCTTCGAGCCGCCATGACTTCCTCCTCTGAACTGATCGGACGGGCGCACGATCTGCTGCCCACGCTCAAGGCCCGCGCGGCCGAGACCGAGGCCCTGCGCCGTCCGCACGACGACACCATTCGCGACCTGATCGATGCAGGCATCGTGCAGATGCTGGTGCCCAAGCGCTGGGGCGGCGCCGAATCCGATCTGAAGACGGTTTATGAAGTCGTCGACGTCCTGGCGCAGGGCTGCATCTCGACCGCCTGGATCGCCTCCTTCTACATCGGCCACAACCTTTACGCCGCCAAGCTGACGCCCCAGGCGCAGGATGAGCTGTTCGGGCCGCGCGGCTTCGTCCTGCTGCCGGCCGCCACCGCTCCGACCATGAAGGCCGAACCCGTCGAGGGCGGCTGGATCATCTCCGGCCGCGCGCCCTGGGGCTCGGGCGTGATGCACGCCGACTGGGTCATGGTCTCTGGCATGACGCACGAGAAGACGCCGCGCAGCTTCGTCATGCCGGTCGCGGACGTCACCGTCGTGGACACCTGGCGCTTCACGGGCATGGCCGGGACGGGCTCCAACGACATCGTCGCCGAAAACGTCTTCGTGCCCGACCACCGATCCATCGACGGGGTCGCCCTGCGCAAGGGGGCGACGGACGGCACGGCGCTTTACGACAATCCTTTGTACGCCATCCCCCTGGTGCCCATGTCCTACACGACGATCGTTCCGGTGCTGACCGGCGGGCTGAAAGGCGCTCTGAGCGCCTTTGAAGCAATCGTCGACCGGCGCGTGCGCAACTTCTCGGGCGACGTGGTCAAGGATCAGCAGCACGCCCACATCGTCATGGGCGAGATGCAGATCGCAACGCGCGCCGTCGATGTTCTGGGCCGCGCCCACATCGACCGCACCGAGGCCCTGGTGCAGACCGGATTCACGACCGAGGATCGGATCGCCCTCAAGGGATCGGCCGCCTATCTGGCGCGCACGGGTCGGGAGGTCATGCAGGCGATGATGGCCGGCGCCGGCTCGTCCAACTATCACCACGACCAGCCGATCCAGCGTTTCTGGAGAGATCTGGCGACGGTCGCCTCCCACGCCTTCTGGGACTGGGACATCGCCCGCGAACAGGTCGGGCGGCGTCATTTCGGCCTGCCGATCAGTCACCCGATCGTCTGACCTGGAGCCGCCCCCGATGACCGTACCCGACGATGACCGCATCCTCGCCCTGGCCGATCGTTTCATCGCGGCCATCCAGGCCGGCGATATCGAGGCGGTGAAGGCCTGCTATCATTCCGAAGCCGAAGTCTGGCTGAACACCGCAGGCGTCGCTGTGAACCGCGAGGCCAATCTGGCCGTCCTCGCCGCCTTCGCCGCCAAGACTTCAGAGCGTCGTTATGAGGACCGCCGCGTCCGCATCCTGCCCGACGGCCCGAACCGCCCAGGCGGTTATGTGCAGCAGCACGTGCTGCACGCCACGCACAAGGCGGGACCGGTTCTCATCCTGCCCGCCGTTCTGGTCTGCCAGATTCAAGACGACCGCATCATCCGGCTGGAGGAGTATTTCGACTCAGCCCCGCTTATCGCCTGGCGCGCCCAGGCCGACGCGGCCGCCGCCTGATGCGCCCGCCCCCCATCCCGCCCCAGTATCCAGGAGTTCGCGGATGACCACCGCCCCGCCCCCTTCCGCCACGTCGCCCGCCGTCTCCGCGCGTCCGCGTTACGCCATCTATGTCGTCCTCGTGCTGATGGTCGCCTACATGCTGTCCTTCATGGACCGGGTGCTGATCAGCCTGATGATCGACCCGATCCGCAGCGAACTGGGCCTGGGCGACACCCAGGTCGGCCTGCTGGTCGGCTTCGGCTTCGTGCTGCTGTATTCGATCATGGGCGTGCCGTTCGGCTCGATCGCAGACAACGGCAACCGTCGGAACTTGATGGTCGGCGGCGTCCTGGGCTGGAGCGCGGCCACCGCCCTCAGCGGCTTCGCCGGCGGCTTTCTCAGCCTTCTGGCCGCCCGCGCCATGGTCGGCATCGGCGAAGCCACCCTGTCTCCCGCCGCCTATTCCACCATCGCCGACCGTTTCGAGAAGCGAAAGCTGGGCTTCGCCGTCAGCCTCTACAACATGGGGGTCTCGCTGGGCGGAGGCGCGGCCATGCTGTTCGGGGGCGTGCTGGTCGCCTGGGCGATGGCCACGGTCATCCCCATGCCCTGGGGCGAACTGACAGGCTGGCGCCTGGCCTTCGTCGCCGTGGGCCTGCTGGGCGTTCCCCTGGCCGTCGTCATGCTGCTGACCGTGCGGGAGGCGCCGCGCCGTCAGGGCGCCGCCAAGGCTCCGCCGCTGAGCGCCCTGTGGGCCCTGGCGATGAGGCACAAGGCCGCTTTCGGCGCGGTGGTCATCGGCTACTCCATCATCGTCATCGCCGCCTATGGCGCCATGCTGTGGGCGCCCGTCCACTTCGCCCGCGCCCATGGCATGAGCCCGGCCCAACTCGGCCTGGCCTTCGGCGTCATCATCGGCCTGTTCGGCACCATCGGCCTGGCGGTCGGCGGCCTGCTCTCCGACCGCTCGGCCAAGCGCGGCCATCCGGACGCCCCGGTGCGTGTGGTCGTGGCCTCGGCCATCATCCAGTTCCCCCTGATGATCGGCGCCTATCTGGTCAGCGACACGACCGTCGCCCTGATCCTGGCGGCCGCGGGCATGGCCACGGTCTCGACCATCGGCGGGCTGCAGGCCGGCACGCTGCAGATCCTGACGCCCGCCACCATGCGCGGGCGAATGACCGCCATCTATCTGCTGGTGGCCAACATGGCCGGCATGGGTCTGGGCCCGCTGCTCACCGGCTTCGTCAGCGAGCACCTGTTCGACGGCCCGACCAGCCTGGGCAAGGCCCTGGCCCTGGTGACGGCCCTGTCGCTGACGATCGGGATCTGCCTGCTGCTGCTGGCCCGCAAGGCCATCATCGCCGCCGTGCAGGACAACGACCGCGCCGAGGCGGAGGCGGTCTGAGGCTCCACCCAGGTTGTCGGGGCTGACCTTAACTTCCCGCTCATACCGGCGGACGCCGGTATCCAGTAAGAGCGCCACACTCAGCTCTATCCGCTGATCAAGGCGTCCTGAGGCCAAAGCACTGGATCCCGGCGTCCGCCGGGATGAGCGGAATAGGGAAATGCCCTGCACAAATAGAACCCCCGCCAGTCGATCCGGCGAGGGTTTTCATTCGCCCAGGAAGACCAATCAGAGCCTACTCGTCGGAGTCTTCACGCACCGCCGACAACATCCTGTCGCCGAACAACACCGACCACTGCTCGGCCGTCAGCGTCATGTGACGCGCCGCGGCGGGATGATCGGCGGCGACCGCGCCTGCTGTCTTCACGGCGTCACGGGCGCCGACCCGGTCGAACCAGGCCTTGAGACGGGGCCATTCGGCGATGTCCATGTCGATGGCGCGGCTGGCGCGCACCCAGGGCCAGCAGGCCATGTCGGCGATCGAATATTCCTCGGCCAGATAGCCCGCCTGCGTCAGCCGGGTCTCCAGCACGTCGAACAGGCGTCGCGCCTCGCGCGTGTAACGCTGGACCGGATAGGCGTCCGGCTCGGGGCAATAGCGCAGGAAGTGGTGCGCCTGGCCATGCTGCGGCCCCAGGCTGGCCATCTGCCACATCAGCCAGGTGACCGCCGTATGCCGCAGACGCGGCGCGTCAGGCAGAAACCGCCCGGACTTCTCGGCGAGATACAGAAGAATGGCGCCCGACTCGAACAGGGCCAGCGGCTCGCCGCCTCCGATCGGCATGTGATCCACAAGGGCCGGCAGGCGACGGTTGGGGTTGATGGCGCCGAACTCGGAAGTCAGGTGCCGTCCTTCGAACAGGTTGTATGGGACAACGCGGTGCTCCAGCCCCGTCTCGGCGAGCATGATCGCCACCTTGTGCCCATTGGGCGTGTCGCAGCCGTGCAGATCGATCAAGACCAGCCTCCGTGAATTTAGGGAGAGGACGGCGCCGCCCGTCAACCTGACGTCGCGTCCTTCCAGTATTCGTCCCGGATCAAGCGTTTGTAGAGCTTGCCCGTGTCATGACGGGGCAGTTCGCGCATGAAGTCGAACTGACGCGGCAGCTTGACGCCCGACAGCGCCTGGCGCGCCCAGGCCGACAGCTCGGCGGCGAACTCAGGCGTGGCGTCCGCCCAGTCGGCGGGCTGGATCACCGCCACCACCCGTTCGCCCATCTCGGGACAAGGCGCGCCGATGACGGCGGCGTCGGCCACTCTGGGATGCTGGATCAGCAGGTTCTCGATCTCCTGCGGATAGATGTTCACCCCGCCCGAGATGATCATGAAGCTCTTGCGGTCGGTCAGGAACAGATAGCCGTCCTCGTCCAGCCGCCCCACGTCGCCCAGGGTCGTCCAGCCGCGCGCGTCATAGGCGGTGGCCGTCTTGTCCGGGTCGTTGTGGTATTCGAACGGGTGGTCGCCCTCGAAATAGATGTCGCCGACCTCGCCGGGCGGCAGTTCCTTCCCCTCGTCGTCGCAGATATGAACGACGCAGAAGTTCGCCTTGCCCACAGAACCGGGCTTCTTCAACCACTCCTGCGAGTTGATGATGGTCATGCCGTTGCCTTCGGTCCCGGCGTAGTATTCCACCAGGATCAGGCCGAACCAGTCGATCATCGCCTGCTTGACCGGCACGGGGCACGGGGCCGAGGCGTGGATGGCCAGCTTCAGCGTCGAGACGTCGTATTTCGCGCGCACATCGTCCGGCAGCTTCAACATGCGGATGAAGTGGGTCGGCACCCATTGGCTGTGGGTCACGCCGTGGCGATCGATGGCGGCCAGGGCCAGTTCGGCGTCGAACTTCTCCATCAACACGACCGTGCCGCCCAGGTGCTGGACCGCCATCGACCAGCGCAGCGGCGCAGCGTGATACAGGGGCGCCGGGCACAGATAGACGCTGGTCTCGTCCACGCCGAACCGGGTCCTGGCCACCACGGTCGTCATGGGCATGGCGGTGACGTCGCCGTCGGCGGGCAATTCCGGCCGGATGCCCTTGGGCCGTCCCGTCGTGCCCGAGGAATAGAGCATCTCGCCGCCCGCCACCTCATCGGCGATGCGGGTCGAAGGCTGGCCCGCGACCTCGTCCTCCCAGACGCGAAAACCCGTCATGGCCCCGCCCAGCGAGAACAGCGCCAGATCGGACAGGCTGGTCGGCAGCGCGGCGGTGTTCGGCAGGTCGGCGCCGGCGATCAGCACCTTGGCCCCGCAGTCGCGGGCGATGTAGTCGATCTCGGCCAGAGTCAGGCGGGACGACAGGGCGACGAAGTAGAGTCCCGAACGCTGGGCCGCCCAGGCCAGGGCGAAATAGTCCGGCGTATTGCCGAGACAGACGGCCACGGCGTCGCCGGGCCGGAGCCCCAGCGATCGCAGCAGATGCGCCGCCCGGTTGGAGGCGTCCTCCATCTGACGGAAGGTCGTGACGGCCCCGGTCTGCGCCATGATGACGGCGGGCTTGTCGGGCGTGGCGGCGGCGAAATGGCTGGGGTGCATGATGGGGCTCAGAAAGCGCGGGCGGCGTCGTCCGCCTGCATGTCGAAGCTGCGGACATAGGCCTCGCGCGCCTCCGCCCCCGGCCGGGTCGTCGCGGGAACGACCAGGGCGCGGATGTCACGGATGCCGATGGTCTCGAAGATGTGCTTCAGATAGGGCAGCTGGAAGTCGACATAGTCGCCGGCCATCGTCGACGACCGCGTCAGGATCATCTGCATGGGCCGGTTTCGCAGCAGGCCGACATGACGCATCTCGTCGGCCTTGTAGCCGAAGGTCACGCGCGGCTGGACGATGATGTCGAGGTAGAGCTTCAGCGCCCAGGGAATGCTGTAGTTCCACATGGGGCAGGACAGCAGGATGCGGTCGGCGCGATCCAGCCGCGCCACGGCGTCGGTGACGATCCGCCAGGCGTCTTCGGCCTCCGACGAGACCTCCTCGCCGAAGATGGGCGCGAACTTGCGAAAGGCGTGCTCGGCCTCGAAGCGCGGCAGGTCCTCTTCGAACAGGGCCAGGGTGTCGATCTCTTCATCCGGGTTCTGTTCCCGCCAGGTCGCGATGAAGCGATCCGCCAGCGACCGCGACGCCGACCTTTCCCCCTTCGGGCTGGCCACGATATGAAGCAGCATGATGTCTCCCAATGCGTCGGCTGCAGCCGATCTTTCGCTGATCTGGCGAAGAGTTTTGTCAATTTATTTGGCAATCACAAGCCCTGGAGCCGCCGTTGACTTTCGATCGTCACCTCGCCAGTGATTGTAAGATTAATTGACGTTATGGAGAATACCCTCGTGACCAGCCAACCGGTGAACGGCCCTCTGCACGGGCTGAAGGTCGTCGAGATGGGCCAACTGATCGCCGGTCCCTTCTGCGGCCAGTTGCTGGGCGATATGGGCGCCGAGGTGATCAAGCTGGAAGCGCCGGGCGTCGGCGACCCGATGCGGCACTGGGGCCAGGGGGAGACGCCGACCTGGTGGCGGGTCATCGCGCGCAACAAATACTCCGTCGCGGTCGACCTGCGTGCGGCCCAGGGCCAGCAGACGGCGCGCGACCTGATCGCCCAGGCCGATATCCTGATCGAGAACTTCCGTCCCGGCACGCTGGAGAAATGGGGCCTGGCCCCGCCCGATCTGATGGAGGCCAACCCGCGTCTGATCGTGGTGCGGGTCTCCGGCTATGGCCAGTCCGGCCCCTATTCCTCGCGCGCCGGCTTCGGCGGCATCGGTGAAGCCATGGGCGGCTGGCGCGGCATCGTCGGCGAACCGGATCGCGCCCCGTCGCGCATGGGGGTGTCGATCGGCGACACCCTGGCCGCCACCTACGGCTGCATGGGCGCCCTGGCGGCGCTGCAGCACCGCGAGCGCACCGGCCAGGGCCAGGTGGTCGACAGCTCCCTGTACGAAAGCGTGCTGCAGGTCATGGAGAGCATGATCCCGGAATACGCCGTCAACGGGCACAAACGCACGCGCACAGGCTCGGTCCTGCCCAAGATCGCGCCGTCGAACGTCTATCCCTGCGCCGACGGCGAGTATCTGATCGGCGCCAATCAGGACGCGGTCTTCGCCCGCCTGTGCGCCGCCATGGGCCGCCCTGAGCTGGCGACCGACGCCCGCTACGCCACCCATCTGGCGCGCGGCGAGCATCAGAGCGAGTTGGACGCCCTGATCGGCAGGTGGACCGCGACCCTGACGGTGCAGGCCCTGGAAGACCTGATGATCGAACACGCCGTTCCGGCCGGCCGCGTCTTCGACGCCGAAGACATGATGGCCGATCCGCATTTCGCGGCGCGTCAGGCCATCATCGAGGTCGAGGACCCGGTCCTGGGCAAGGTGCCGATGCAGGGCGTCTTCCCCAAGCTGTCGGCCACGCCGGGTTCCGTGCGCCGCCCCGCCCCGCTGGAGGTCGGTCAGGACACGGCGGACGTCCTTCAACGCTGGCTGGAGCGTTGATCCTGAAACGCTAGCAAGGTCGTCATGGCCGGGCTTGTCCCGGCCATCCATAGACGCAGGCGTCCAACGCTTTAGCATCGACGGCGAACGGCCGTGTCTATGGATCGCCGGGACAAGCCCGGCGATGACGGATGTTTAGAGACAGCGCCGCCCTGTCAGGGCGCCAATCTCTCAGGGCGTCAGTTGCGGCGCGGCGTAGCGGACGCCCGCCTCGAAGCGCTCGATCTCAGCCATCCGCGCCAGGGCGACATCGATCTCGTCCTTGCCTTCCAGCAGCTTGACCTTGTCGGCCGCGCCGATGTCGAACGACCAGACGCGCCCGCCCGCCGTCACCGTCTGATCCGGCAGGCTGACGCTGAAAAGCGCCGTCGCCGGATCGCGCGCCAGGTCCATCAGCGCCAGACAGTCGGCCTCGGGCAGGATCAGCGGCAGGATGCCGTTCTTCAGGCAGTTGTTGCGGAAGATGTCGGCGAAGCTGGGGGCGATGACGCAGCGGATGCCGAAATCCGCCAAGGCCCAGGGCGCGTGTTCGCGGCTGGAGCCGCAGCCGAAATTATCCAGCGCGATCAGGACGCCCGCCCGGTCCCACGGCGACTGATTCAGAACGAAGTCCAAACGCGGCCGATCATCCGCATCGAACCGCAAGGGATGCAGCAGGATGCGCCCCAGCCCGGCCCGCGTCACGCCCTTCAGAAAGCGGCCGGGGACCAGCTTATCGGTGTCGATATTGGCGATGGGCAGGGCCGCCGCGACGGCGTCCAGGGTGACGAAAGGCTGCATCAGACAAAGCTCCGGACATCGACCAGCCGTCCCGCCACGGCCGCGGCGGCGGCCATCGACGGCGACACCAGATGGGTGCGGCCGCCCGGTCCCTGACGGCCCTCGAAATTGCGGTTGGAGGTCGAGGCGCAACGCTCGCCCGGCGACAGCCGGTCCGGGTTCATGCCCAGGCACATGGAGCAGCCCGGCTCGCGCCACCCGAATCCTGCGTCGATGAACACCCGATCCAACCCCTCGGCCTCGGCCGCCGCCTTGACGTGACCGGACCCCGGCACGACCAGGGCCCGCACGCCCTCGGCGACATGACGGCCGCGTGCGACGTCGGCGGCGGCGCGCAGATCCTCCAGCCGGCCGTTGGTGCAACTGCCGATGAAGACCGTGTCGATGGCCAGGCCGTCCAGCGGCTGTTCCGACGCCAGTCCCATATAGGCCAGCATCTGCTCGATCTGGGCGCGGCTCCCCGCGTCCTTGATCGCCGCCACGTCAGGCGTGCGGCCGCCGATGGTCGTCACCGCCTCGGGACTGGAGCCCCAAGTCACCATGGGCTCGACGGCGGCGGCGTCGATGCGCACCGTCTTGTCATAGGTCGCGCCCGGATCGCTGGCCAGGGTCCGCCAGTCGGCGACGGCGGCGTCAAAGGCGACGCCTTGCGGCGCATGGGGGCGGCCGCGCAGCCAGGCGAAGGTCGTCTCGTCCGGCGCGATCAGGCCGGCGCGCGCGCCCGCCTCGATCGACATGTTGCAGACGGTCATCCGCCCGGCCATGTCCAGGTCGCGGATCGCCTGGCCGGCGTATTCGATGATGTAGCCGGTCGCCCCGTTGGCGCCGATCCGGCCGATGATGGCCAGGATCAGATCCTTGGGCGTGACCCCGAATCCGAGCGCCCCCTCCACCTCGATCAGCATCGACCTGGCGCGCTTCTGCACCAGGGTCTGGGTCGCCAGCACATGTTCGACCTCGGAGGTGCCGATGCCGAAGGCCAGGGCGCCGAAAGCCCCGTGGGTGGCGGTGTGGCTGTCGCCGCAGACAATGGTCATGCCCGGCAGGGTCAGCCCCTGCTCCGGCCCGACGACGTGGACAATGCCCTGATCGACGCTGTCCAGCGGAATCCATGGCAGGCCGAACTCGGCGGCGTTCGTCTGCAACTGCTCGATCTGCGCCCGGCTTTCGCGATCGAGGATTCCGGCCGCCCGGTTCAGGGTCGGCACATTGTGGTCGGCCACGGTCAGGGTTCGCCCCGGCGCATGAACGCCGATGCCGCGCTGACGCAGGCCCTCGAAGGCCTGGGGGCTGGTGACTTCGTGGACCAGGTGGAAGTCGACATACATCAGCATGTCGCCGCCGCCGAGGTCGGCGACCTGGTGCCGGTCGTAGATCTTGTCCAGCAGGGTTCGGGGCGCGGTCATCGCCATCTCCTTCAGCGGCCCGAGAACCGGGCTGGGCGGCGGGCGATGAAGGCGGCGGCGCCTTCGTGGAAATCGGCGGTGCGGCCGGCCCGGTTCTGCGCCTCGCGTTCAGCCGCCAGAGCCCCAGTGAAATCGAGATCCAGCGCCGCACGGGCGGTGCGACGCACGGCGGCGTAGGCCAGGGTCGGGCCGCTCGCCAGTTGCTCCAGCAGGCTTTCAGCCTCTCCCGCCAGGGCCTCGGCCTCCACGGCCTTCCAGGCCAGGCCCCAGTCGACCGCCTGTTCGGCGCTGATGCGCGCGCCGGTCATCATCAGTCCCATGGCCCGATGCCAGCCCAGGGTGCGCGGCAGCAGCCAGCTGGCTCCTCCGTCCGGCGCCAGACCCACCTGGGCGAAGGCGTAGGCCAGAAAGGCCGAACGCGACATGAGGATCATGTCGGCGGCCAGGGCGATGGACGCCCCTGCCCCGATCGCCGGCCCGTTCACCGCCGCGATCACGGGAATCGGCAGGTCCGCCAGCTGGAGCAGCAGGGGGTTGATGTGGCTTTCGAGAATGGCCCCGGCGTCATCGGGCAGCGGCTCGGACAGCGTGCCGCCGGCGCAGAAGGCCCGGCCCGCTCCGGTGATCATCAGCGCTCGTGCTCCCGAAACGACGGCGGCGTCGACGGCGGCCGCCAGCGCCTCGACCATGGGTTCGGTCAGGGCGTTCATCCGCTGCGGCTGGTCCAGGCGGATAACGACCCCTGCGCCCTTTCGCTCAAAACCGATCATCACACACCTCGCCGCGCCGCCCGGCCGTGCAAGTCGCGGCGAGATCGGCGGAAAAACGCCTGAACATGAGTTGACAGACATGGTTCGGGGCGGGATTAGATGTCAATAGATTTGACAATATTTCCCGCCTGCAGAGGCGGCAGGAGCACCCCTTTCGATGCGAGTCACCCAGGGCCTCGTTCGCGCCGTCGTCACGGCTGCGACGCGCACCGCCACCATCGACGGCGAGCGTCGCCGCACCTGGCGCGAGGTCGGCGACCGCGTCGCCCGTCTGGCGGGAGGTCTGCGCGATCAAGCGAGTCTGAAGGTCGGCGACCGGGTCGCCATCCTGGCGCACAACTGCGATTCCTACTTCGAGACCTATTTCGCCGTGCTCTGGGCCGGGGGCGTGCTGACGCCGTTGAACACCCGACTGGCCACGCCTGAACTGGCTTTCCAGCTGAGAGACGCGGGCGTCGAGATTCTGTGCTTCGGCGAGGAGTTCTCCGCCGTCGCCGAACAGCTTCTGGCCGAGGGCGCGGTCGGGCGCCTGATCGCCATGGACGGCGCGGCGGACGACGCACGCCTGACGCACGAGGGGCTGATCCGGGCGTCCGAACCCGCTGAGGAGCATCTGGCCGCCAACGAGGATCTGGCGGGCGTTTTCTACACCGGCGGCACCACCGGCCTGCCCAAGGGGGTGATGCTCAGCCACGGCAACCTGCACGCCATCGCCTCGAACCTGCTGATGACGATTCCCTTCGACGAGACGGGGGTGAATTTCCACGCCGCGCCGATGTTCCACCTGGCTGACATCGGCATCCTGTTCGCCACCATGACGGGCGCGACCCACGTCTTCCGCCGCAACTACAACGCCGAGAGCATGCTGGAGGCGATCGCCGAGCATGGGGTGACCCATTGCTTCACCGTGCCCGCCGTCATCGACCGCATGGCCAAGTATGACCGGCTGAATCAACTGGATCTGTCGCAGCTGAAGATGCTGGGCTACGGCGGCTCTTCCCTGCCCGCCGCCACCCTGGCGCTGGCGCGCGAAAAGTTTCCGCACGTCAGCTTCATCCAGGGCTTCGGTCAGACGGAGATGGCCTCCGTCACGGTGCTGACGCCCCAGGACCACCAGTGCGCCGACGACCATCCCCGCCTGCGCTCATGCGGCAAGGTCGCGCCGGGCTTTGAAATCCGCATCGTCGACGAGGCCGGAAACGAGGTCCCGCGCGGACAGATCGGCGAGATCGTCGGCCGCGGCGACAATGTCATGATGGGATACTGGAACCGCCCCGAGGAAACCGCCGAGGTCATGCGCGACGGCTGGCTGCACACCCGCGACGCAGGGTGGATGGACGAGGACGGCTACATCTACATCACCGACCGGCTGAAGGACATGATCGTGTCCGGGGCCGAGAACATCTATTCGATCGAGGTCGAGAACGCCCTGT
>Ga0308157_10003044_pt1 | contig 25440 bp, 24 predicted proteins | sample PhyBR1_FD_201035 | JGI IMG/M metagenome (GOLD analysis project Ga0308157, IMG submission 201035) | Phyllosphere microbial communities from UC Gill Tract Community Farm, Albany, California, United States - DLSLB.R1 | ecosystem: Host-associated > Plants > Phyllosphere > Unclassified | place: USA...
TATCCGTGGTTTCCGCATAGACGATGCCTACTGGCAGGAGGAATGCATGCAGAACAAGAATCATCGTCCCTAAAATGAGCATTCCTTTTTTCATTAGCTTTCTCATGGAATCCTCCTCTCTATACTTCTTTTTCGTTTTCACGTGCTTTTTTCTTTTGCCACATCAGGTAAAGCACAAGTCCAAGCATTAAAATAAGCAAAATAATCGCACCGATCATCCACCAATTGACACCAGAATCAATCATTACGTCTTCTCGATTTAACTTGCGGGCTTCTTCGGCTTCAATTGTAAATTCACGCGTCCATGACCATTCATTCTCTCCAGATGTAGCTGTTAATTCTAGGACATAGTTCCCACTTCGAAAACGGTCGCCTTCTAAAGAAATCGGGAAGTTGAAATTAGAATTTGGGGCCATCTGCATCATTTCTTTCTCCGCCTTATAGAGAACCTCGTTCTCCCCTACTCGTTTTACGGTCGCTTCCACCGCCAATTGATTGACAAAAGTGGGCGTAAAGTTTTGTAACGTGGCGCTGATCACATTGCGGTAGTTCAATTGATCTGCAAACACATCTAATAGTTCCAACTCCGGTTGCACCGAGTCTCGAGTATTACTAACGACCACACCAACCACATGGGCAAACTCATTCTTGATAGCTACGCCTTCTCCTCCTGGGGCATCGCTATCTTCCTCTTCTTTTACTTCGGCGATTCGTAAGCCGCCGGCTAAATACCCTTCAAAGGCGTCTTTAGGCATTTGCAGAGGAATTTCTATAACCTTTGTTTCATTTCCAGCTAAAGCAATGACCTCCGAAGGAGTCATCAGCTCATCCAAGGAGTGGATTAAGGATGGATCCGCTTCTTCAACATCTTTGCCATACTCGACATTCCCCAAAGTATTAGTATAAGCTGTATGCGGTGTCACCTGAACGTTGATTGGTTCTGAACTGGAATTTCCGACTTCTAGTCGCAAAGTCTCTTTTTGTCCAGGAGGGAGTAATAACTCATAGTATCCTTTACTTTCATCCACTTGGCTCTCTGGAAAAAGAGGGGTAACGTACGTATTTAAACTCGTTTCCTCGGCCTGGACCGCCTGCGGCAAGAAAAAGAAGAGCGCTATAAGCAACCATAGACTTTTTTGTATCGTTTGTTTGTGTATCATTTGTCATAATCCTTTCTAAAAAAGCAGCGTCACAGAAATCTGTAACGCTGCCAGTGACTAATGGAACATGGAAATAGGAATGGTTTACTTCTTAAACCGCATCAGGTTCCTCATTATCTGGTGTTAGTTCTAATTCCCATGTCAATGTAGAGGTATACGTTACTGCATCTTTGGCAGTCGAGCCAGGAACAAACAATTGGATCGCCTTATTTTCAACGACATCTACCCCATCTTCTACTTGTTTTGCGAGCGCATCATGATCTCCCCAAACAACGGAAGAAGTTCCGCCACCCTTTTGGTTAGCAGCTGTCATGACCGGCACGGCCTCTTCACTTGGAATCAACTCTAAACCACTTGTGTGAATCGTCGGTTCCTGATTTGCATCATTCACACTGTAACGAAGGGAAGGATCGAATAACGTAATTTTGGCGCCTTTTAACACACTATTTAGGGTATCTGTTTTTGCTTGAAATTCACTTAAACTCACGCTCAGTTCCCATCCTTCATTCGTTCCGCGGGTGTCTTGAACTTGTGCCATACTGACATAAGGAATCATATTTTCCTCGCCTGTTGTTCCGGCTTTCTGTTGCATTTCCGCAATCATGTTGTAATGTTCATCAGCAGTTGAGATAACTTTCGTTCCAAAGTTCATTGTTGGAACTGTTGCAATCGTTAGTGGTCCTGTACCAGGAATTGGTGGGATCGTCACCTCTGGACCTTCAGGATCAGGTTCTACTACTGTGTCTTCAATATTTGGAGTGAAGGTGACCTGACCGGTCGTTGTTGTTTTACGTACTTCTTTTGACTCTTGGTTTCCCTCTTCAGCGAAAGCCTGTACACCTCCTGCGAAAATCGTGGTTGATAATGCGGCTACAGTTGCTAAACGAATAAATTTCATACTTAAATTCCTGCTTTCTTTTAATTAATTTTCTTGTGTTGCTTTTCTTTTTTTATTCCCTACGACTAATAAAACACCTGCCACTAAGAAACTTCCAATCCATAGCCCAAGTGAGCTACCGGTCATATTGGTTTTTGGCAAAGTTCCTCCTGGCTTTTGTGGGCTGGTGCTGGGAGGTGGATCTGGTGGACCGATTGGTTCATAAGTTCCTGTAAACCCAATAGATCCTTCTGACTCGACGGATTGGACCTGTGTACCATACACCTGCAGGGGAAATTGTATCGCTATTATTAGGGACATTAGACCAATCATAAGACCAATAGTTTTTCGCATCTTCCCTCCTCCTTTAACATCTATCTCAAAAACGATCGTTTTTTAGAATAACGAATACTTATGTATGCTAAGTCATCGAAACGCCAATTTAACAACATTACTTTAGACATCTGACAAGTTCAGATGTCTATTTTGCTGTACACCCAAAAACGATGGTTTCTAATACGTTTTAGTGAATAAACAAGGCTTAACCTTCAGCCTTCCTTATACTCATTATCTTATAATAATTTATACAAGATTAAAAATCACAATTTTCACCTCGTCATGCATATCTAGAAAACAACAAAAAAAAAACAAATGAAATCATGGATTCATCAGAATGAATGGGAGAAAATAATTAGTGCTCAAAAAAAATAAAAGGTAAGGATCAAAAATATTTAAGTTTTTTGATCCTTATCTTTTATTTTTCTTGCTCAACTTCGATGTCATTTTCTAATTTAGGTGTTTAAAAGCGAAATAGAAAGTCCACCAGGGTATACTCTGGTGGACCTATCTAAATTCCAAAATGAAACAAAACGAAAGAGACACAATCTGATTGTGTCTCTTTCAGTTCAAATTAAACTCAACTTTTTTATACAAATGATATATATTATAAACAATGGATTAATTCTTAATTCATTCAATTCCTACTATTTGTGTACAAAGCACTTCATAATAAGCACAGATTTTTGGGTAATTAGTGTCTTTATTTCATTTGTATGAAATATAAGTTTGAAAGGTAATTTTATTAAGCAAAGGTCATCCAATCAATGAAATAAAAAATTAATCTAAAAAAAATGAATTTGCTTTGTCTCAGAATTGATTTTACACAACTTATCATTTCCTGTTAACTAATAGCCAAAACCTCACTGTTTTTTACTTTGATAGTTTGATGGTTTGTTCTATTCATTGTATCTTGATATAGTTGTTGCAATTTATCAGTTAATATTTTTTCGATCATTTGGTAGTCACGGTAAAGTAAAGGTGGTTCAACTACACATATAGTTTCAACTGTATTTTTAAGTGAAGGCATTGTGGTAATAATTAGGTAGTTATCTCTATCCTTTGGAACAGTTTCAGTCATTTGCAGATTAAAGTATTCATCAAACTGCCCTCTTAATCTTCTTTTTAGATCTTCCTGTACTAGAAAAGGTAAATCTGAATCAATGACTATATTGATTTGTGGTTCATAATCAGTCAAGCGACCAAAATAAGAAAAGAGAGCCAAATATTTTTTTACTAAGAAAGCTTCTTGTGCCAAAATCGTCTCGTTTTCTTCATGTTTCATCTCGCGAATAAACTTTAAAATTTTATTATTTAAATGTTGTAGTACATCTGTATTCTCAAATATTCCATATCCATCTGTGTGAAGATGGATATTCGGAAAAATTTTAGATTGAAGATGGGTACAGAAACAGTACGTGTAGACTACTTCAAGACTCTGTGGAGGTATTAAGAAAAATTCGTGCTCAAATTTATCTATCATTTGGTTGGTTAATCTATAAATATCGGTATCATTTTTTTTATGATATTTTAGCACTCTTTTTTTTACTTTATCAGATTTATACATTCGGTGCTTAGTTTCCATTATCATGAGAATAAACAAAATTTCATTACTGTTAAAAATTTGATAATGACGCATACCTTTAATGAGAAGTTCTTCTTTACGGCTCAAAGATTTAATATTGACGTATTTTTCCCATTCAGGATAATGGTCAATATACAATTTCTTACGATTGCGAATCAAACAAATCGCCATAAAATAAGATATTTGTTTTTTTTGAATATTGGAGAAAGTCAAATCTAATTCTTGTTCGATTGTATCAATTGATTGATATAGTCGCTGTTCATCAATATATTGAAATGGCCAACAATCGTTTTTGTAGATTGACCAGAGAATGTTATAAATAAATATCCGGATAGTTTTTTCTTCACCCACCAACGTTAATTTTCTAGGATCGACCTTAAGATCAAAAGAAGTCAGTAATGGCTGTATTTCTTTTAATGCATTTTTTATTGCGTATATACTGATAAAATGCTTCTGAGAATATTTCTTGATTGGTTCGGTTTTTAATAAACAAATATCCAAAAGCAGTCTCAAATTTTGATCATTACAAAAAATATATAATTTAAATTGTTCTATTGAAGAATCATGAAAGTCAAATTTAATACCTTTGAACTTTTCATAATGTATCATCAAACTTTTTTGTTCTTTATCATTATATTCTTCAACTAACTCTTCTAAATAATGAATGTAGCGTTGGGCGCTACGGTTGCTAATATCCAATTCAGCACTTATTTTTTTCACCTCGAGCCAACTATTTTCAATTTGAAATAATTCAATCAATCGATAACTGATTTTATTTCTTTTTTCCATTAATTGAAATAATTCTTTTCTCATACCCAACACTCCATTCAATATTCAAATTAATTTCTTTATTGTTTAAATTTATTTATATCTTAAAATCGATTGGGAAAGTTTTTGGAATTATCAGTAATCAATACTATTACTGATAGTATATTTACTATTTTTCAGATTCAGTTGGTAAATTAATGGTATACGTATGCTCTACCTTATCATTATCTTCATTTCTTGCATGAAAAGTAATGTCAATTGCTATAATATCAGGAAGATTTTCTTCATCTTTCACTTTAAAGTGGATATAACCGTCCTTATGGTCATTTGATCTAGTAAATTCATCATCCCATGTATTTGTGAAAAACTCAGCTTCAACTTTTGATCCATCAGCAAGTACAATTTCGGCATGATCTGGCGACACAAAGCGATAAGTCGTATCTTTAAGGTACATTTTATATTTTAATGAAAGGAGAGTTTTATATGTGTCATCCTCCGTATCTTCATAGTGATCAACTGTGACTAGCTTCATATGATCAATATTAAAATTAATCACATCCCAATCATCATTTTCATAGTTAGTATTATAAGACAATATGTCTTTTATTTTTGGATTTTTATTTGTCGATACGATTTGTTTAAAATAGCCATCATCTTTAACATACCCTTCATCTACGACTGCTTCATCGCCAGAATCGTCTGTGTATAAAACTTCTGTTCCTGATATATCGGCAATTTTACTTGTTTCTTCTACTCTCCCACATGCGCATAATAAGACAATCATTCCGATGATTGCTGTTGCAATTCCTAGATATTTACTGTATTTCATGATTTATTTCCTCCAAATAATGTTTTTATTTTACCTGCTTTGATCAATGTGTAAAGCCATGAGTGTGGGGGCTTTCATCGGCGTGCATAGAAACATTTGCTTTGGTCAGTTCAGAAATTGATGCATTAAAGTCACTGATGAGTTCATCTGCCATATTCATTCCAAAATCTCCTCGGCAAACGAAACGTTGAATTACCACTTCATCTAAGTCTTTAGGTAAGGGATATGCTGGTACTTGCCAACCTTTCATTTGCAAGCGATCAGCCAAATCATACAAAGTCCAAGCAACTTGTTGATCATCTTTTAATTTGTAGCAAACGAGTGGGATATTCTCACCATTGTTATAGATATCGAATAAACCTGTCTCTTCTATTGCTTTGGCTACTTTCATTGCTACTTTTTGGGTACGCTTGTGAATATCTCGGTAACCATTAAAGCCATAACGATAAAAATTATAGTATTGTCCTAAAATTTGACTTGCTCCACGAGAAAAATTAATCGCCATAGTTGGCATATGCCCACCCAGATAGCTTACATTAAAGATCAATTCTTCCGGTAAGTATACTCGATCTCTCCAAACAATCCATCCGACGCCTGGATAAACCAAACCATATTTGTGGCCAGAAGTATTGATTGACACTACATTTTTTAGTCGGAAATCCCATTCTAACTCTGGAAATATGAAGGGGGCGAACATCCCTCCACTTGCACCATCCACATGAATTCCTAAAGAGCGCCCATTTTCTTGGTTATAAGTTTCAACTAATTGGTCTAAAGCTTTGATATCATCAAATTTACCTGTATAAGTAATGCCTAAAATACCAACAATTCCAATGGTATAGTCATCAACATAATTCATCACTTTGTCGATATTAATACTCATATGTTCCTTGTCCATCGGTACGGTACGCATTTCAATATCCCAGTAAACACAGAACTTTTCCCAGCATACTTGAAATCCTGATGAAATTACAAGGTTTGGTTTTTTCTTTTGTATGTCTAATCCACGAGCAACGGCTTCATTACGCCATTTGAATTTCATCGCCATACCACCGAGCATACATGCTTCACTTGAACCAACAGTTGATGTACCAATCATCTTTTCTTGATCGGGAACATGCCATAAATCAGCAATAATATTTACACAGGCATTTTCTATTTGTGCGGTACTTGGATATTCAGATTTATCAATAGCATTCTTTTCAAATGTTTCTGTCATTAGTTTCGTTGCTTCGGGTTCCATATACGTTTGGCAAAACGTAGCCATATTTTGGCGAGCATTTCCTTCATCGATCAATTGATCTTTAATTAATCGATAGGCTAATTCTGGTTGTACTGGCTTTTTTTTTAATTTTTTTAAAATAACATCTTCACTTGATTGTTTGGTGCCGAACAGGGGTGAGTTATTAGTCATTATTTTTTCCTCCAAATATTGTTTAAACAGATTTAATTATAAGGTTACGATCGACTGGAAATTTTTGAACAGTTGACTCTTCAAGTAATTTTTCAGTAATCATTGCTTTAGTAACACTGTTACTATTATAGTCTTTGTAATAGATTGATTTTGTCTCGTTGCACATAACACTAATAAATTGAGAATAATCTTGCTCACCAGTTTCTTTTAGGACAATCCCTTTAGGTATGCTGACAGTAGCCAAAATATTCAATGCATTCATAACACCTTCTTCTTCATTCTTCGCCTGATTGATATATTCTTTGAAAAATGCAGCTCTGACAAACCTCTCAGGAGGAGTATATCCACCGGGTAAGCTTGAGGTCCCTGTTCCTTGAGAAAAAGGTGTTGCTTCAAAAGAGTCAAATGTCACTGATGAAAGTTGTTTTGGCTGCGCACCTAAATAATTTCTGAGATTTTGAATATGCCATTCTAAATGCGGTGTATTTGTCATAACACGAACTGGATTTTCTTTAAAGTATAGTTCTTTTTCAGTTGGTTCAATCACGATTGCTCGACCATTTTTGTCTGAAATAATCCAATGCAACGGTGTAACGAATCCTAATTCTGGAACAGGACGGCTAACTAAATTTATCAACGGTAATTGTTCTTCTAAAGCATCCAAAGATTGAATATTGCCTAATACCCAAAGAATAAACTCGTGGGGACAAATATTAATTTTGTCAGTCTCTGCTTCTTTTTGGTAAACTGCTTCGCCAGGAAGATAAAGTTCTGCAATTGAAATTCCTGCTTCGTTGACGCCGTCACTAACGAAATAGTTACCTGAAATTTGTTCTCCTGTTCCTAAAAATCCTAATTGATTACGCCAGATCTTTTGATCACTCGCTGATGTCCATAAATAATCACGAGGGATATAAATTGGTGCAACGTTCAATGGATATGAGAAATCCATTGTCCTTGCCAAAAGATGTTTCTGGTCTTTTGTTCTTGTAAAAATACTTGTACACATATTATATTTCTCCTTTTTTGCTTTTTGCTTTGTTATTACAATTATCATTTTAAGAGGAAATCATTGGTGTGATTTTTTAGATGTTGTCGTTTATTGCGCCAATTTCAATGCTTTTATACTCAAAATTTCTCTACTAATGGTTTAAATCGGTACATCGATTACTGCCCCTACTTGATTGCAGAATAAGAGCCCATGACTATATCCGTCATGGGCGTTCAAGATCTTATTAACTGAGAGAAATTACTTCACACTATGCAAATCGTCTTTATTGATAATCCCACCTATGATTTTTGTCATTCCAAAAATCAGGAAGTAATTACCTATCAATGTCGGTACTGCAATAATCAATGTATCACCACCAATAAGGAGCAATAAACCTATTAGACAGCCAATCAAATCGACAATAAGTGAAAAATAGTAATACGGCATTGCAATCAGTTTAGCCAAGTCCAACATGAAGAAGGACAATACTGAATCGCAGATAAACCAAAAGCCAAAAAGTATTGATAATGTACTAACATCTAGAGTTGTATTCACTAGCAAGATCAATCCAATGATACAATCCACAACGCCTATCACAAGTGCTGAATATTGTTTGCGTTTGGTTCTTTGTGCAATTTTTTGGTGATTCATCAGTTCAAAACATCCTTTGATCAATGAGAATACGCCGACTAATTGAATAGAAGCAATAACGCTCTCCTTTGAATACCTCATGGCTAATACCGCCATAATCAAGTAAATGATTCCAGTCAATAATTGTAGGAAGCGATAAGATTTTATAAAACTTTTTTTATTATTCATGATGTATCTCCTTTTCATGTACTGTATCTTTTTCCTCTGTTATTTTAATCTGTTCTGCTAAACGTTCTTTGTCGTCTGTCTCTAAGGCTAACATTTTTTGATTATCATTTAATAAGGAAACATCTCGTAAATGCTTTTTTTGCAATATAGCCATAGACACACGCAAAAAGATAAGAAATAAAACAATCAATGACACTAATATTGTAAAACATTTAATAATCAATTGGTGACTTATTCCACTGGCAATTGCATTTCTAAAAGCGTATAAAGAATAAGTCATTGGTAAAAATGGATGAATGATCTGGAAGAATTTCCCTTGTGTTTCTATTGGAAAAGTCCCTGCTGCGCCGCCAAGTTGCAAGACCAACAAAATCATTGCTACAAATCGACCTGGATTATCGAATGTAACTGCTAAAAACATCACAATCGCCATATAAGCCCAAGCCGTAATGAGTGCCGTAACGTATAAAGCTGGTATACTATATGCCGGTAGCCCTAAGAGCAGCATAATTGTTACTTGGATAATAGCCATCATGGATGAAACTACAAATCCCAAACTAGCTTTACTTAACCACCACGCTCCACTACTTTGGCCATCCATAGAAGATTTTCTGACTGGATACACAAAATTGAATAACATACATCCTACAAATAATGCCAATGACATAATGTAAGGTGCTAAAGCTTCTCCATAGTTGTCGACTTTAGTATAAAGATCATTTTCTAGGGAAACTGGATCTACAAATTGATTAATAGTTTTATGAGTAATTTTTACACTGTCCGCCTTGTCGACTCCTTCGTCTAATCCACTTGCTAATTCTGCTGCACCAGCTTGAAGTTTTTTAATACCAGCAACTAATTCTGGTGACTTGCTGTTCAATTCGTTCAATCCAGCATCTAATTGGTCGCTACCGTTATTCAACTGTGCGACACCACTACTCAAGCTTGGGATTTTACTATTCAGTTCACCCAATCCATCAGTTAACTGTGAACTACCAGAAGAAAGTTGTTGCACTGCTGACTCCATTAATGGAATATCCTCAGCAGCTGTATTCAGCGTTCGGCTCAGTTGATTTAATTGGGCAATAATTTGTTGTGATCCTTCAGCCTTAGGAACGATCCCCATAGCTGCATCTAACTGCTGACTTCCAATTTTTATAGCTGCTAAAGTCTCTTGAACATTTGCTGTATTTTGTGACATGCTACTAGCCACTTGACTCATTTCACTTGCTTGTAGTGCCAATTGTGCTGTAATTTTGGACAAGGCATCCAAGTTTCCATTGATTTCATTTATATGAGCGGTGATAGATTGATTTAAGTTAGTTAAATTTTGATCCATAATACCGTTAATGTTGCTAATTAAATTATTTTTCGCTTCTTCCGATAATTCCTGATTACTTTGGATCAAGTCCTTAATCTGGCTGGTGATTGTTTGGTTGGCCGTTCCTAAATCTCCGGCAATGACCTGTAATTTAGATGAAATCGCAGAATTTTGTTGTTCTATTTCATTGGCATCAATAGAAGCTTGATTTAAAGCCGTTGTATTTGTAATCAACTCTGCTAATTGATTTTGTGCGCGTTCAATCTGCTCATTCAACTTGATTCTCGTTTCTTCACTTAAATGATTTTCAAAATTTTCTAAAGAATCGGCCATATCTTGTGCAGCTGTTGATAAGGTTGATAGTCCGCTATCTAATAGGTTGATGCGGTTTTGATTAGCTTGAATCCCTGCTTCGACTTGGTTTAAAGCTGAACTAAGTTCTTGTGATCCGTTGGCTAATTTGTCGACACCGCTGGCCAAAGGTCCAACCGCTGATTCCAGCTGTTCTGTACCCGAAGCTAATTTATTAGCACCTATATCTGCTTGAGAGACACCATTCGTGTACTGATCTATACCTGTTACAAGTTGTCCTGTACCTGCTGAAAGCTCATTTGCTCCAGAAGCAGCTTCACTAATAGAACCAATCATTTTGCTTGCTATCTGATCGACAGCACTAGCATATGCTTCTACTACTTGATTTCGAATTTTGATTTCCAAAGCATTGGCAACGACCTCTGAGATTTCTTGTCCGATATAATTGTATGAACCATTCGTTGTGTAGATAAGTTCCATTTTCTTTGGTTCGTTATCCACAATGCTAACCGCTGATTGCGAAAAATCTTTTGGTATTGTCACAATAGTATAGTACTTCATATTTTTCATACCTTCTGCAGCTTCCTTGGAATCTACAATATGCCAATCGACATCTTTATTTTCTTTAATATTATCAATAACTTGCTCACCAATATTGACTTTTTGTCCCATCATTTCAATAGATTCATCTTCGTTGACTAAAGCAATTGGAAAATCTTTAATTCCTCCATATGGATCCCACAACGATTTGTCAAAAACCGAAGTATATATAATTGGAATAAATGTTATTGCAATAACCGATATCAATAAGATTTTATTATTTAATAGATTTTTAAATTCTTTTAATGCCATCTTCATTATGCGCTACCTCTTGATATTTGTTCTTCCTTATGACGTTTGCTATAACACTGATAAAAAATAAATGGACAAGCAAGTGTCACTAAAAAACCAACTATTAAACTAACAAGATATAAACTACTTTTACCCTTTGGCACCGTTGCAGGAACGATGAATGCTGTGCAAACTGCAGCAATCGAAATCAATAGACCACAACCCGCTACGATTCCCTTAGTCCACTGACCACCAGGAATTTGGAATTCGCGTTTAAGCGATTTATGTTTAAATATAAGTACGAAGTAAGCTAAGAAGAACAAAATATAGGCGCTTAAGTAAATCAATACTGTCAAGGAAATAGCTGTTTGGAAACCAACATTTCCACCTGATCCCTTTGACCCAAAAGTAAGTAATGCAGCCCATACTGTTACTATAAGTCCTTGAATCATCAAAATTCTAACCGGTACGTTATTTGTATTTTTTTGAGACAACTTTTTTGGAAGCAAATGCTTACTTGCTGCAAATTGTAATCCTTCAGTTGGACTCACAATCCAAGAACTAACTTGTGCTAATATGCCGAATGAAGTAAGAAAACCTATAATTTTAACTAACAAACCGACATGTCCTGGAGATATCAATTGCGTCGCCGTATCTATAACTCCTTGGTTAGCAGATATTTTTCCTGATAAAACTGTTGAAACGACACAGCCACCAATCGTGCTCATCATAATCCCTACGATGACTAGAACCATCAAAAGCTTTGGGTAATTCTTTTTGCCATCTTTTAAGTCCGAAAAGTGTGTTGCTGAAGCTTCTACACCCATATACGCTAAGACAAATGAAGTCAACGCTCCAATATTTCCTTTATTAGGTAAGAATGACGAATGTGTAAAGCGAGGCGAAATAGCATGCCCCTCTTTAAAGTATGCAACAGCATATCCAAACAATACGAGTACCGGGAGAATGATTCCGACTGAGAAACCTAATTTCGCCATTTTCGCAGTTGTTTCAGTCCCTTGTAATTGCAAAAAAGTCAAAATCCAAAAAATGCCGACAACTGAGACAAATTTAAATACTGGATCATTATTCATTGCGGGTATTTCCAAAACATATGATAATGTACCTACAATAAAATAAATCATTGTAACAAAACCAACTGTGACTTGGAACCATTGAAAGAAAAGCGCTGCAAAACCGTACTTCTCTCCAAGCGGTTTTCCAACCCAACTGTAAATCCCTCCTTCTTGATAACCCTCAATTGTGGCAAGCTCTGCTGAGCATAAGGATACTGGTAAAAACCAGAAGATTCCACAGAGTAATAAATAAAAAACTAATGCTTTACCCACAACTGCAAACGTAGGATACTCATATACAGTAACAAATAATGAAGCTGTCATTGCAAAAAACGAAAAATTTGACATGCTATTTTTTTTCATATATTTATATTCCTTTCATCCATTTCTATTTTTATTTTATTTCTTTTTTAGTTTACTAATGAACAGGAAGTAACGTTATGCGATTATTGTCGAAATAAAAGACAAACTATACAAAAATTTCATTGCTTAAATGATAAAAATAATTGTTGAAGAGGGAGAACTATTCGAATAATGCTTGAAAACAAAAAGATCAGCATAAAACTGATCTCTTTTTGACAGAATATTTGAATTAATCAGTATTAAAATTAATCTAAATGATTTTGTGCAGTTTTTATATCTTCTTGAACTTCCTGATAGTCAAAGCGCTCAATCGAACCATTGTACTTTTCGACAATCATTGTATTTAACAATGTCTCATCCGTTTCATCAATATATATCAATAATCCAACTTGATTTTCTTTCAATTCGCCAGCGATTTTATCAAAAACTGTGATTGTTTTTTTATTTTTCAAATAATTAGTACTCATACCCGCAATATCCCCAACAATCCAACCACAAAGCACACCTAGAGGACCCGCAAGTATACCTACCAACATGCCAATTAAACTCCCTTTGACCACACGATTACCACTTACGTAGTCAACACTATCCTTGATTGTAATATCTGTGCTTACTTTATTTTTTTCAATTATTGCGGCTTGTTTGATATATAAGGTATTACTGTTATTAATATTTTTCATTTGTGAGAAGGCTTCATAAGTAGTTGCTGAATCCGAAAATGTTACTAATGCTACTTTTTTCATATTGTTTTCCTCTTTCTTTATAACTATAGTCAAGTGTCTGTATTTTTTAACTTCTTTATATGTCTGATGGTTAAACGTTTTTAGCACTTATTGTTTTTTCAGCCGTTTACAGAATTTGTATTGTAGATATTTAAGGAATAGATTTATTCTAGATCCATTGTTCTTTAGTTAAAGAATATTTTTTATTCATGTTATTACATGTAACTCTCTATAATAATTAATTGTTTAGTTAAATAATTAGGAAACTTTTTTGTTCTAATTTAAAAATGGCTTCTTCAATTGTTGTTACTCTTACTTGAAGTATTTCATTTTTTCACTTCCTTTTTTTTATACATCTGCTTGACTCCTTTCAAGCAGTACATGATTTTTACCTGTTAAGCAATCATTCTCTTAAGTGCTTTTAAGTACATCTTGATATCATTATCATAACGAGGTATCTTAAATAATTGAGACATTAGTATATACGAACATTTGGATGCTACGATTTCACTTGGGCGGACAAAACTTTGTTAGTAAAGATGGTTCGTTAAGTTCTCTCTACAAATCACCTATTAAAAATAAACTGGTTTAATGTTTTAGAATTACTTAATTGCATTTATTTTAGTACAATTGTTAAATAAACAGATGTATGAGTCATATGAACTGATAGATTACTTTGATTACTTACTATGATCTCTACTTCGTTTTCCGAATATCAATTAGTCTTAGTTATACTTTCACTAAAAATTTAATTGATTTCTAAGTTACTTCTTTCTTATTCACTTCAATATAAGTTTATCTGACAAAATTATCCAATCCTAAGTGAGTATACGATGTAACCGCAAACAACTATTTCATTCGTGTTAAGTTTAGTGAAATATAGTTAATCTTGACTAACAACCGATAATGGCCTATCTTTTTGAATGATTGATGTAGTATCTTTGATGAGATAAATGAATTGAACGCATTCCATATCGGTGTCTAAGGATCCGTAAAAAAATATTCGATAATTTAACAATCGTCAATCACGAGCAATATTCCCTTGTTATTTACTATTTAGTAATTTTGCTTAATAATCATCTGTTATTGCAATAATAAGTGCATAATCGTTTGATAATTGATTTTCCAATGAATAAAATTGAATATCTGCTCCTTACCAATTTTTTTCTTGAATAAAGTAAACGGCTGCTTCCTTACTGAAGCATAAATTCTGATTATTTTTGCCTACATTTAGTATTATATTTGTCATATGATTGGGAATCATTTTTTAAGATTCCTATTTTTTTTCCTGCATAATATATACCTGCTGCGACAATACCTAAACCAATACTCGTTTTTACTAGATTCTTCATCAATTGTCTCATCTACCTTTCAATTATAAATGTCTCACGTATGCATCAAAGTTATATATTTTTTCATCAAAATTATCATGATATTGACTTCATGTAGAATGTGCTTGAAAAATTATAGTATCCTCTTTTCAATAACCAATTTGCTAAAAATATATCTATAGTATCTTGTTCGATGGTATCTATTTTCTTTAATTTTGTTCGAGCTCATTAATTGTGTGGAGGATATTTGTTAACTTGCTTTATACCTTTTTGAATAAAACGCTTTCTTGGTCTATATGAGTGTATTGATATAATCTTCGAAATCAGCCATTTCTTTTTCATCGTATGTTTCATAGAGATTGGCTTCATGTAAGATATGTTTGATTTCATGTAATGCTTTTTTCTCAATGAACCATCTCTTTAAAGCATGTTTCTTTTTATCTTGTTTTAAGGTATTCAATTTTGCTAATTCGTAATCTAATTTTTCCATTGCTTTTATAATATTTTCTACTACATTCTTATCCTTTTTTTTGTAATTTTCCATATATATATCATCCTTTTAATTGATTTAATTGACTTAACTATTATATTGTACTAATTCATTTAGTTCGTACGTTTTATAGTGATCTGCTTCGTTAAGAATATGTCGAATTTCATGTAATGCTTCTTTTTCTGCGAAAGATTTTTTCAACGAATGTTTTTGTTGGCCTTTAGACAAATAATCAATTTTGTCAAAGTATTTATCTAATTTGATGATAACTTTTTCAATTTTTTTTATAATGTGTTTTTCTTTTTCTGTATAATTTGTCATCTCTTGCACTCCCCTTTTACTTCACTGACTGATTCATATATTTTTCAAATTCTCTATTTTGATGTCTTTTTGTAGGTTGGCAAAGCATAAGAATCAAGACGATCCACCCAATCACTGGTAGCAAACCAATTAATAACCATGCAGCGGATCGATTGATATCGTGTAGACGTCTAACTGTCAATGTGAATTGTGCAATAAATAATACAATACCGATGATAATTACAAATATGTTAGTGCTTTCAAATGTAACATAAGAAAATCCTGTTAATGTAATCCCTGTACTATAGAACAATAAGTTGTATAGTACGCTATAAACGATTGTTGGGATCCAATATTGTTTTCTAGTTGCAGCATAATTCCACTTCAACATGTCCTTCCAAAATTCTAATAAAGGGGTCATTTTTCATCTTCTTTCTTTTTGCTATTACTAAAACTTCTTTCTGCTTTGTTTCAAAATTATGCTTGGTTAATGATCATATTTCACCGCCATTACTGTTTAATGTATTTTTTCATAACTATAGAATAATCCTTTTTTTTAATCGTAATTACAAAGTATTGTCCAATTATCCGCCTTTTTTTTAACTTATAAGGAGTTATTCCCAACCAGAGCAAAAGCTAACTTGATGCCCAAAAATGCACTATCTCAATCTTAAACTGTCTATCAACATAAAATTTCCTTAATTTTCTTAAATCGCAAAGTATTCAGTTTACTTTTTATCATTTCAATAGTTTTTTATATTAAAGAAATTTTCCATATGGATGATAAGACCTCTTCATTCGCTCATACATTTATAACCTCTCCTTTAGTTAAATAAAGGAGTGTAAAACAAAGAGTTTATAGTATCATTCGAATTAAACAAAATCTCAAATCCCTCCTAATTAATTCGTCAAAAATTATGTAAATAGAAAAATTTCAGCATTTTTGTATACGCGATATCTGCAATGAATTGAGAGTAAATAGTATACTTTTCTCTACTGTGTACTTGTAAATATTGTAATACCCTAAACGGAAATTCCGGAATGCTCATTATAGATAATAATTAAACCATTAGAACCAGATTGATAGAATGAGTGACTTGTATGGTAAGTTAGTTTATCTATTTTGCTAAAAAGAGCAACATGATTCATAGCATCATAATACTGTTTAAAAGGTTACTTTTCTAATTGTTCTTCCTTTAGAAAGATCTTACTTCTGGGAAACCGTCCATTCCTTTTAGTACAGAACCGCAATTAATTTAAGATTGAAGGTGATAATTTATTGAATATAAAGTTTAATAATTAGGTCATATATTCTAAGAAGTATTGATAGAAAAGTGTTTCCTGTTCATTTAGTTACTAAATTATTTAACGCCAATCAGTAATATCTCTCTTCTTACTCACCATAAAACGAAGTAAACTTTTCATTTATTAGAAAGAAGAATTTTTATAGTTATATTTAACTTTCTTTTAGCATATCAACTACAGGATGTCGGAAAATGCGACAGAAATAACATCTTATACCTATTTAATTTTATTAAAATGAAGTCATCAAAAGAAGGAGGTAAGATTATGTACAGAAGTAGTGGAAATTATGAAGCCTTTGCTAAAAAAAAACTAAATAACGCGGATGAAATCTCAGTATATTTGATTGATTCAGGATGAGCTGAAAAAAATAAAAGGAACATTCTTAGAAGAATTACTGCAAGAGTCAAGATTAGTACAAATTGAATAAGGAGGAAATTACTATGTATTATTCTAATGGGAATTACCAAGCATTTGCACATCCTAAGAAGCCAGAAGGTGTTGAAGAAAAATCAGCATATTTAATCGGATCTGGATTAGCATCGCTAGCAGCTGCTGTATTTTTAATTCGTGATGGACAGATGCCAGGTAAGAATATTCATATTTTAGAAGAGTTATCCTTACCTGGTGGGAGTCTCGATGCCGCACTACAATCCGAAAATGATTTTGTTATGCGTGGTGGTCGAGAAATGGAAGAACATTTCGAAACATTGTGGGATTTATTCCGTTCCATCCCTTCTTTAGATACCGAAAATGCTACAGTTTTAGATGAATGCTTCTGGCTAGCAAAAGAAGACCCAAGTTTCTCTCATGTTCGTTTAATTGAAAATAATGGAACGAGAGTGTCCACAGATGGACAACTTAATCTGTCCAAACAAGATATTAGAGAAATTTTATCACTAGTTTTAATGACAGAGGAAGAATTGAATGATACAAAGATAAATGAAATATTTAGTCCTCAATTTTTTAAGTCGAATTTTTGGTTATATTGGGCGTCAATGTTTGCTTTTGAACCTTGGGCTTCAGCTATGGAAATGCGACGATACTTATTAAGGTTTGTACACCACTTAGGAACATTGGCTAACATGTCATCATTAAGATTTACTAAGTATAATCAATATGAATCATTAGTAAAACCACTGATTCATTATCTAGAAGAACATCATGTTCACTTCCAATACAACACAGTGGTTAAAAACGTAGTTGTAAAAAAAGATGAAAAAAAAAAATTTGCTACTTTACTAGAGTTAGTGGTTGATGGAATTGAAAAAAATATCTCTTTGACAGATAATGATTTGATCTTTGTAACGAACGGTTCTATTACAGAAAGTACTACTTATGGAAGTAACCATACCCCTGCTGATACCAACCATGAAATAGGAGCTTCTTGGGCATTATGGAAAGCTTTAGCCAAACAAGATCCAGAATTTGGCAAACCCGAAAAATTCTGTGAGAATATTCCAAAAGAAAATTGGGTAATTTCAGGAACAATTACATTAACAGATGATCGTGTGTTACCATATATTGAAAATATAAGTAAAAAAGATCCTCATAGTGGATCAATTGTAACAAGTGGACCTGTTACAATCAAAGATTCAAGTTGGTTTTATGGCTATTCTATTAGTCGACAACCTGTTTATAAAGCTCAAAAAACAAATGAAACAGTTGTTTGGGTCTACGGTCTATTTTCTGACAAAAAAGGCGATTTTGTGAAGAAGAAAATTACGGAATGTACAGGAATCGAATTATGCGAAGAATGGCTGTATCATATTGGTGTTCCAATCCCTGAAATTCATGATATTGCTACAAATTCTGCGAATACGATACCAAGCCATATGCCATATATCACTTCTTACTTTATGCCAAGAGCTTTGGGAGATCGTCCGTTAGTTGTACCAAAAGGCTCACAAAATTTAGCCTTTATAGGTAATTTTGCAGAAACGGATCGGGATACTGTTTTTACAACAGAATATTCGGTTAGAACAGCGATGGAAGCCGTTTATACATTGTTAGATATTGATCGTGGTGTTCCAGAAGTATTTGCCTCCTCTTTTGATGTCAGGACTATTTTAGAAACCCTTTACTATCTAAATGATCAAAAAGGATTAAATGAAGTGAATATGCCTTTAATTGATCGTCTTATTGAAAAAGAAGTGTTGAAGAAGATTAGAGGAAGTTATATAGAAGAGCTATTACAGAATGCAAATCTGATTTAAATCGATTAAAAAGAATGAGTTTACTATGCAATTGACACATCATTACACGTATCTTCCCCAAACTAAAATAAAAGTAGATCATTCGTATTCTCTTAGAACGTAGTTGAGTCAACGATGGGATTTTTTTAGATAAAGGCGAAACGACTCATTTTTATCAAAATTAAGGTATTAACAAGATAATTTGAATATAAAAATATTGACCAATGAACAATTAATCTCTTTGTCAACTAATAATGCTGAAGAAAATCTTAAGAATAAAATCGCTTAATATTATTTCTAGAGGAAATTTATAGTGATTACAAAAAGTTAAACTTTTTTGGAGTGGAGAAATCCACTCCGTTTTTTTATACTTTTATTAACGATTCGAGGAAGATTTTAATCATCTTCTCTATATGATACCGGACTCTGACAGCTTATTTTCCCCTTCATATGCTTATGATTGTAGTAATCAATGTCTTACTTCAGATGATATTCTCTCCCGTGATAAATTTTTTACTTTAATACACTAAAGAAATTCTCCATGATTGAATTATCTTAGCAAGTCTCTTTAGGAGATATAATTTGGAAGTCCTATGTCTTTTTAACCCTTAGATCATTAGTGACAGGACTCTAACTTTTTTCGTCACTCTCTTCAGCTATCAGCTTCTCTACTAGTTTAGTAAGAAAAGAATCATTATCAAAGCACATTCTATCAATCGACGACTTTCTATGTTTAAGATCCGAGATTTTCATCTTTACAACACCAGATCTTTTACTTATTTCAGCTATTGATTTCCAACTTCTCATCAGTAACCATTGAATTTTTTCTTTGTTCGCATACATACATATTCCTCCAGAGTTGGAGTGTAGCTATTATTATTTGCTACTACTCACTTTTATGATATATTTTGAGTAGTAGTAATTCCGGTCTATGGTTTTGTTACTTTGTGCTTATCCTGTGTCCGCAGGATAAGCTTTTTTTTATTGCCATAGTCATCCTTGTAATAATAAGCCATCTCCTAATTCGTTGAAGCAACACCAACTAAACTCTGAATATTCCTCATAATAGTGAAACACAGCATCATTTATTCTTCCTGTAATTCTTCTCTATCATTTTCCCACTCGAACTCATGTGGACTGACCTGAATTAAAGTCAATAGCAATTCATGCTTTATACAAGGTAGCTATTCCCTGTTGAGTCTGCTTAAAAAACTATGGAAGGTGGAAATACTTCGCAATAAAGTAGATCACATCTACTGTTACACTGTTTCCTGCTTGTTTATATAGCTGACTGTCAGAAACCTTCTGCTCAAAGGGAGAGTTATAATGATCCATACGTTCAACCAAAATTCTTTGTGCAACTTGTTTGCTGCCGAATTTGGCTGCTAGAAATGCCCAATCCGGAAACGATTGTAGCCTCCAGCACTCTAAAGGTGTTAATTTACGAACCTGAAAATCTCTCTGTGCTAAATTATTTGGGTCCTCATCCGCATTATTGCGTATTTCATTCACAACAATTTTCGGCTGTTGCCCACCTCCTTGCATGGTATTTAACGTTGGACAAATCCCTTCAGGAGAATAGACACTGACCGCTGATCGATAACGTCCATCAATCTTTCCTTCTACTATGATTCCGTGGCGATCTTGTGCGGTAAGTGTGAACATTTCTTCTCCATTATTTTTTATTCTTCGACCATTCTGTCGAACTTCATCTTTATCTGGAGATATTATAGGAATCGCTATCTTATTTCCTTCTCCTTTGTTTGTCGTAAGAGTTGGAGCGATCCCCTCTATACTACTAACCTGACCATTCATACCATCCCCACTAGGATTTACATTTCCGACTACAATTTGTTTTGGCATTTTATAATCAGTAGCCGTTAAAGTTCCCATTAATCCGTTAGTATAATAGGTTCGTTCTCGAAAATTTGTATTTAAGTTATTGCGTTTATTTGTCGTCCCAGCTATATTGATTTTTGCTGATTTTTGATCAACTGATTTTTCTTCTCCTGTGAGAGGTAAAAACTTTCTGGCACCTGACTCTCTAAAATGTCCGACAATAAAGACACGTTCTCGGTTTTGCGGGACAAAATCCTTGCTGTTAAGCACTTGCCATGCCACGTCATACCCCAGTTCATCCAGTGTTCTGAGTATTGTTTCAAACGTAGCTCCGCCATTGTGGTTGAGCAATCCTTTGACGTTTTCAAGGAATAAAATGCTAGGTCGCAAAATATGTGCGAAGCGTGCAATCTCAAAAAAGAGAGTTCCTCTAGTATCTGCGAAACCTCGTCTTTTTCCTGCAGAACTGAAAGCCTGGCAAGGAAATCCTCCTGTGATAATGTCCACACGTCCGAATCCTCGAATAGTGTCGTCTGAGATCCTCGTAATATCATGCATTTCCACCTCATTTTCAGTATTAAAGATCGCTTTATAACTCTGTCTAGCATATTTATCAATTTCACAAAAGCCGACACATTTATGTCCTGCTTTTTCCATTCCCATCCGAAAACCGCCTACACCCGCAAATAAATCAATAAAAGTTAGTTGTTTCGATTGTTTCATTCAATATTCTTTCCCACAGCTGTGTTCTCGTATTCAAGCTTGTAAGATAAGAATAATAAAAGAGCGGGTGAAAGAAGGGCATTCAAAAGTCTCAGAAATGTTTAGATTTTTGTTTCTGCTTTAGGACTACCCTCGCTTTTGATCCAGTAATTGAATTGCAGACGTAAACTGAATGAGCGATTTTTTTGAGTCAATCAAAATAATATTCTTCTGATAATGAACTCGCTCGCTGACTAATGATATTGATAAGCCATAAAAATATCGAAGTAAAAATATTTTCCTTCTTCGGTCAGTAATTTCAGGCTTATAAGGGTGATTGATTGAGAGATACCCTTTTATAAATAGTCTGTGTAAATACTCAAACTCTTTATACATTGGATCATTAATTACTTCTGGTGAAACATTTTCTCTGTGTATCATCGAATATGTTTCTTGAATCCTCGGAGTAGCTGGAATCCCAACTTTTTCTCGTAAATTTTTATACTCTGATAGAAATATACTGAATTTTTCTTTGGTGGTTTCCCATTCTATATCCACATCCTTGGGCAATTGATATTTGGCCACATCAAAAAGTTCCATTCGTCCCTCCATAATACAAAAAGCATTACCTCTCAAAAATGAGTAGGCAATGCTTTTATGTCATCATTATTTTTATTATCAGTTGTACCATGATTTTTCCTTCACAACTCTGGCTCATTGTCTTTTTCCATTGATCGAAGTTCAGATTTTACTCGAAAAGTAGAAAGATCTTGCCCCACATTGCGCTCTTCAATCGGTTGACGCAAATACAACTCACGTTCTTTTTTCGAAGGTAATGTACGATACAATCCCTCAAATGCTTGCTCTTCTTCTAAATGATCCTTTGCTCGATAGAATGACATCAGATTAAAAGTAAACTCTAAACGTTTTATATCATGAAAAGGAACCATCAAATAGTTTTCGCTGTCCAATGTGCCGTATGCAGCATTGGCTGAAATTAACGCTGTGCGCTTGTTGCCATCTTGAAAAGCCTGTAATTTAGCCAGTCTAGCGAAAACCCACCAGGCATCTTTTTCTGTTCGTTCAGATTGTTCAAACTGATCCACGATTTCTTGTAAATCGTCCCTAGAAATAATCTCTTTAGGGAAATAGTGTTCTTGACTAGCTTGATCAAGAACAATAGCTATCCGATCATCTTCATTGTAATATGAATTTCGCAAATGACCAGGTAATTTGGGCTGTTCTTCAGACGGTGAATCAAATTGCTTGTTCACTTCGATAATACCATCTACAGAAAAACCTTTTTCTTTTATCGCATTGATCCCTTTTAAACTATCCACAAAAATAGCTATATCATCTCTATTTTGACGGAGTGGTTTCGTAGATTTCAAATCTAAAGCTTTTTTCGTTTGATAAACAGAGCTGCCGTAATTATTCAAACTACCCAACGATTGAATGAATTTTGCGAGTGCCGTAGTATCCATATGTTGACCACCTCCATTATCAGACATTTAATTTTTGAGCTAATGCTTCAGTCATCGTTTTAGAAAAATTAATTCCTTCATTCGTCGCACGCACGTTCAACCAATGTGGAATTTTGATTGTTTTTTTATCAAGTTGGACATCTTTTAAATAATCATTTAAGTCGACAGAAATCAATGTCGCAAATTCTGTTTCAGGGTTTACAGAAAGGGCATTGATAGCCGTAGGTGTTGGCAAAGGCATGTTTTTTTCAACTAGGTCTCCAAGCATAATACCTAACGCATCTGCCGCAAGTTCTAATCCTTGGGCGATATCTTCCGATTGCGTGACCGCTCCTTCAACATCAGGAAAATAAATTCCGTATCCAACAGGATCTTTTTCAAATATAGCTGGATAAACTTTTTTCATTTCTATCCCTCTCTTTCTTATAGACGCAGTGGGCTTATTTGCCCACTGCTTTTCGAACAGAATCCTCTACTCTTCTAGATAACTCTTTTGAATGACTGGTAAGAATAACTGGTCTAGGAAAATTTTTCTTTATAAATTTCCTGTGTGACCCCTTTCCACCCTTCACTTCAACAAAGCCAGCATCTTTGAGTAATTTCTCTGCTTCTCTAATTGTCATGGGCATTTCAAGCTACCTCCTGACAATAATATTATAGCACGTACAGGGCGTACTGTAAAGTTTTTTCGTGTCTATTTATCAAGATCAACCGAATCGGATACTGCCTTTTCTGTCAAAATACTCAATGCGGCATCGTAAGTTTTTAATTGTTTCTCAAGCAACTTTACTTGTTTTTCAAGTTCTTTTTTCTCACCATGTAAGGATTTTACTTTTTCTATTTGTTCAAGATTGGACGGATCATACTTTAGTTTTTCGTTCGCTCTAAATAACTTGTCGTCCAAAGTTGCTCTTGCCTCTTGCACAATTTCATAATTATCATAAAAGTCCTTCCCTAAAACATGTGGTAGTTGATCGCTGCTTACTTGACTAGTTGACAAAATATTTAAAGCTGTAACCATTTCTCGGACATTTTGAATAGCAGAATTTTTTCGTTTTGGAAACAGTCCGCTTTCTCCAGAAAGATAATTTGCTAAAGACGCTCCCTTAACAAATTTATTTTTTTGTCCTTTTTCATCACTCCAAAAATAAAAAATATCTTTATAATTAAAATGCGCCTCATAGCGTCCGTCTTCCAATTTCTCTAACATGTAATCAGGAACTTTGACCACACCTGTTTCATACCGGCCATAGGCAATCTCAACATAAATCCCTGTCATGGTGTCTCTTTGTATTTGCCAGGGTTCAATGACAAAGATTAGATCGGGTAAAGATTCTTTTTCTGCTTTTTGTTCGACATATTTTTTTGCAATATCCATTGCATTGAAAACTGCTTCCGGTTTATTTTTACTTACCCGCTCGATAATATTTTCTTCATTGTAGATTCGTTGTTTTTTGTTTATCGTATAATCACGAGCTGGACGTTTTTGTGGCAGATCCAATAATTTGTAGTTGATCACTTTCCCATATTCTTCTGAATTATGATTAGGGTCAACATCAATATTTAGAAGTCTTGCCTTAACTAAAAAATCATCCCAGCTTGTACTATGGGTAAGCAAAAAATTTAAACGTTCTTTTAATTCAACTCGATACGCATTCTTTCTTCGATATTCTTGATACTTTTTATGTGAGTTTCTTTTAGGCGTATCGAGGATCATTGCCCCGTGATAGTCCGCTACCTTATCGGAGTAATTTCTTAAATGAGCAGCTGTTCCTCGTTGCCAGCGAAACTTCGTTAAATCGACACTTGAGGTTGTATTAAAAATAATATGGTTATGCAAATGTTCTTTATCTACATGGGTCGCAATGACAAATTCATAATCTTCACCTAAGAAGTCGAGCGCAGTTTGTCTCCCAATTTCATGAACTTCTTCAGGTGTTAAATTATCTTCTGGATCAAACGATTGGATAATATGTCGAGCGATAACTTCTTCATTAGATTTTTTATTTTTTTGACCTTTTATATTTTTTGCTAACATTCTGGTCAGATTCATTTCAAAAAAAGCATTATTTACCGCATTAATTTTATGACCACTTGTTAATGTTTGATTTTCCGTTTTCTCTGGATTTAGAATATACTCAATTGCTCGAAGTAAGTTTTTTTCTTGTTTAATTGAAATTGTTCTTGTTGTAGGCATACTATTGTTGTCTCGTTAATTTACTTATTTCTTGGAGCAATACTTTCTGAGCTTTCAAATAGTTGTTCTGCATTTTCGCGAACTCAGAAACAAGATATTGTACATCTTCTGTTTCTACCAGATCGGTCTGATTTAGTTTGTGGGCAATTTGATTGATATTATTACCAATCATATTCAACTCAGAAACATATTGACC
>Ga0308157_10003045_pt1 | contig 25440 bp, 28 predicted proteins | sample PhyBR1_FD_201035 | JGI IMG/M metagenome (GOLD analysis project Ga0308157, IMG submission 201035) | Phyllosphere microbial communities from UC Gill Tract Community Farm, Albany, California, United States - DLSLB.R1 | ecosystem: Host-associated > Plants > Phyllosphere > Unclassified | place: USA...
CCGAAGTGGCGAAATCGGTAGACGCAGTTGATTCAAAATCAACCGTAGAAATACGTGCCGGTTCGAGTCCGGCCTTCGGCACCATCGGAACATCAATAGACGTCAACGGACGTCTTTTTTTGTGCCTTAAATCCCCGCCACACAAGGTTTTACGCGATTTTCCTTTCAACAGAAGTCAATCTGAGTCCACCCACATCAAGTCGCTTGTGAGTATAGAATCGAGTATATATGCTGGTTCGATAATGGTTGTATACTCACAGCTGCGCATAGAAGGAGAACTTTTATGGCTCTGACAGATATTAAAGTGCGTTCAGCAAAACCGCAGGAAAAGGAATACACCCTTGTCGATGGGGATGGCATGTTTTTGCTTATTCACCCTAACGGCTCAAAATACTGGCGGTTCCGATTTCGGTTTGGCGGTAAGCAGCACCTGATGGCGTTTGGGGTTTACCCTGAAACTTCACTGGCTGATGCTCGTCAAAAGAGGGAAGAGGCCAGAAGGCTTGTTGCTGCTGGAATCGATCCTCGCGAGCATAAGCGTGATGTAAAAGAAGAGCTGGCTAAAGAGTCCATTACATTTGAGTTTGTTGCCAGAGAGTGGCATGCAACAAACAAGAAATGGTCAGAGGAACACAGTCGACGGGTGCTTAAAAGTTTGGAAGATAATCTGTTCCATGCAATCGGAAAACGGAGTATTGACGAGCTGAGAACTCGCGATCTGCTTGCCCCTATCAAAGTTATAGAAGCTACAGGCCGTTTTGAGGTCGCTTCTCGTCTCCAGCAACGCACAACGGCCATCATGCGGTATGCCGTGCAAAGTGGCTTGATTGATTACAACCCAGCCCAAGAGATGGCCGGCGCAGTTGCTTCCAGTAACCGTGTCCATCGTCCTGCACTTGAGCTGAAACGCCTACCTGAATTGCTCCACCGAATTGACGGTTACACGGGACGCCATTTGACCCGCTTGGCTGTTGAGCTCACCTTGTTAATCTTCATTCGTTCCAGTGAATTGCGCTTTGCACGTTGGTCCGAAATCGATTTTGAAACGGCAATGTGGACAATACCGGCTGAACGAGAAGCTATTGAAGGAGTGAAGCATTCACAACGTGGCTCGAAAATGCGTACGCCTCATTTGGTGCCATTATCTCGTCAGGCATTAGCAATTCTTAATCAGGTTCACAAGATCAGCGGTGATCGTGATTTTGTTTTCGTTGGAGATCATAACCCTCGCAAGCCCATGAGTGAAAATACGGTAAACAAGGCGCTGCGTGTGATGGGATATGACACTAAGGTAGAGGTTTGTGGACATGGCTTCAGGACGATGGCCTGTAGCTCGTTGATTGAGTCAGGGTTGTGGTCGAAGGATGCGGTAGAGCGGCAGATGAGCCATATGGAACGTAACACCGTGCGGGCGGCTTATATTCATAAGGCGGAGCATTTGGATGAGCGAAGATTGATGTTGCAATGGTGGGCTGACTATCTTGATGCGAATAGGGAAAAGGGGATTAGTTCGTTTGATTTTAAAAATAAGACACACTCGTTTTCTTAAAATATCATTGCGTTTGAAATTATTATAACCGACTTGTAAAATGGGTTAATGAAGAAATATTTCATTAACCCTGAGTTTTTGAGTAATGGAGAATCAGAGGCCTTTAAAAATATTTATATGAAGTGATTTTTTTTCTAAGTCACTTAGTGTATCAATACTATCCCAAGTAACAATATCACTATATAGACTTTTATCAGGGGATAACACTTCGAAGAAATGAGTGACGATAAATGTCATGAATTGCCTTAAACAAAGTGGCGTTTTTACAGGAATCCGACAGTTTTCCTCACTCAAATGAAGGTGGACTGAAGAATGTCCTATTTTTGTTTGTATTGGTGCGTAATCAAACCTCATTGGGCTACGACACTTGAGCGATGATAAGTCAACTGATTGCATTTTATCTAAAACAATATCTGATATATCATTTTCATCAAGAATACTTGTATCTAGCTCTATTGGGCATGGATACCAACATAGCCTATGCTTAACAATCTTTGAGCGTTCTAAAGTATACGATATCTGAAAAAATGAACCATCATTTAATAACATAGAGTATTGTCTATTTTCAACTAAACTACAGTACTCCGAAAATGATGAAAATTGTTCATCTTTCAAAACAAACCCATCATTCCCCCAAGTTATTTCGTTAAGACCACCTGCTTTTTTAAAAGCAGAATGTGTTCTTGAGTCATATACTAACCCTTTTTTTTGCCAGCGAAAAATTAAATCGTTTATCGCTTGAACTAATTGTTGTTCTTTAATTTCCATGATTTCACTCGAAAAAGTCTCTCAAGTCTGGCGGCACATCTTCAATCGAAAGTTCACCGGATTCAAACATAGCTTTAAGCTTTTTCAGCTGTCCAAACCCTTCGTATATTTCTTGTTTTTCACTATCAGTTTTATCTTGATAAGCACTATCAAGCTTTTCTAACTCTTTGATAGAAGGATATTTAAATTCTAGACGAAAATCTTTTTCAAATACTTTATCAATTTCCTGAACTAACTCGCGCATACCCTCGCCAACACCTGTTATACGCAGCCAAGACTTAGTCCTTGTGATAGCGGTAAATAATGCATTCCTTTTTTTTCCTAGTTCAAGTCCGGAATTACAATAATTAGAGTTCATTGCATATACCATAGGAGCTTCGTTACCCTTAGCACGATGAATATGAGTTATCGCGATTGAGTCGTCTAGAAAAATTACATCTCTGCTTGTGTTTTTTCCAGCAACATGACAATTAACACCATATTTTCTTAGTTCATTCATGAGATATGCTGATGCACTGCCTAACGTATAAGCGTTTGGGAACACTACTAAAATATCGGTAGGCTCTAGCTCATTTTCCATCAAATTAGTCAATATATCCTTCGCTACCCATTCGGCTTGAGCTTGAGGATCATCAAATGATTGATATTTAATGGAATCATTTGGTGTCAATAATCTATTGAAATAATCTGGAGTTCTGTCACTACTCCGTTGCAAGTTTACAAGATTAGATAATTCTAACCGACCACCAACCACTTCATAACCAATGTTTTTCCAGAAAGATGGGTCATGGAACATTTTGACTAAACCACCCTCACGATAAATACCTAACCCTAGCGCCAATGCTAAAGAAAGTGTCCAAGGTGGGTTCCTGTAACATATTGGAAGCATTATATCTTGCTGAGGCTTATTTGGTTCATTCACAAGTGTGACTTCTGGAGTTCCTAGTTTAGTAACACCAAATAATTCTTCCGGCGGTAGCATGGTAAAATCGCCAAGATTCTGCAACTCATCATATGCCCAAACTACTCTTTTTTTCTCACTTGAGAATTTGTAGACTAATTTAAAGAAGGCTGATGGGAAATCTTGTGCTTCATCAATAAGTACATAATCATAGATTGGTTCAACATCTACTTTTTCAGAATATTTTAAAGCTTCTTCACATGCACCTGAAAATGCGTTGTCATATCCAAATTTTTGTTGTGCAGCGTAGAAACTTAATGGCTCAATACCTAATTGATTGCATATTTCAGAATAGATTCCAATTTCTTTATTACTTCCCCAAGCATGGCGAATTTTCAAAAAGTTATAATCTGGATCGTCATTGGTATGTTGGAAATAGAATTTATCAATCAATCTATTAAATTGTTGGTACAAAGCTCTTGATTGAAATGTAACTGCAATCCTCAATGTTGGATTATATGCGTGCAAGTAAGCGGCTTTCATCGCCAAAATAATCGTTTTACCACAACCAGCCAAACCACGTATTCTTTGTGGTTTTTCTGGGGATTCAATCGCTGCTTTTTTTTGCCATCTATCTAAGTTGGCTATTTCTTTTTCAATTTGTTTAATTATTGCGCCATAAGAATTTTCGCTTTTTACATGTATTCTTTTTTTGGATGGTTTTAAAACTGAAGTTTTTTGTATTGCCGCATTTATTAATTTAAATTGCTCATCAGTAATCCCTTCAAGTGAAAGTATTTCTTCTTCTATATTGCCTGGATGAACAATTGCAATGTCATCAATTTCTTCATTTTCTGAACGAAAACTGAATATGTTTATTTCAAAATTGAGTTTTCTTCTAGTTAATAAAGTTTTTTCATTTAAAAAACGTTTTAATAAACCCCGATAAAGATCATCTTGATAACTGTTGACTTCTTCAATGGAATTAATGTCAGTCGTTGATAAGTCAAAAGCAATTACGCCATGCTCTTTGGTAACTAACAGCGCATCAGTTAAAATGGATTCATCATCCACATCAAAAATGGGATATCCAATATAAAGTGTGCCGTTTAAATCAAGACTACTTACGCAGTTGACAAGACCATCCACAGCATTTGGATTATCTTTTTTACCAAAAACAAAATCTATCATAAAAAACCTCGGTCAATTTTCTTAATGTTATATATTGTTAATACTTGTCCTAACTAACCTCAACAATGAAATCATTGATAGTCATTATATATTCTTGCTCACTAACGGGATAGTTTTCTCTCAAGCTTAGTGGTACAACTAATTGCAAGTTTTTACTTTTCATTTCAGATAATTGTGCAATGCTTATTCCTGGTTGTATAGTTACCAAGTATTTTCTTTTAAGCCTATCACCTTCGGCTAAAACTTGCCTCCAACGATCTTTACATGTTGTTTTTGCACCAAGTAAAAATAACTTATCATCAGGATAATTTTTGTCATGATAAGCTTTGAATGATGGAAACAAGAAATCTGGTTTCGATCTATTTTCAGTTGTATTTTTTGAGGAGCCCTTCTCAAATGATAGAGAAAATAATTCAAATAAATATTCCAAATGATTCTCAAATGCAAATCCAACTCTTGATTTCCGGCGGTTTTGAACGCTTAAGGAGAAATTAATAAATGCATCGACATCCCCTCCATCTGAACCAAATCCTTCAAGTAAGCGTTTACGAACAAGATAATTTTCATAAGTTCTGAACATTATCTCTTCCTCATTTAACCAAATGAGAAGTGCCTCATCAGGATTTTTTAATGGCTCTGCTGGCTTTCGCTTACGGGCGAGCGCAGAAAATTCATTAGATTTTGGTAAACCGTTCGGATAGAGGTTAAGAAGATATGCCAGTAAGTCTGAATTTTCATCTGACTTCAGTTCAATAATAATGCCTAACTGCTCTAAGAGAAGCTGTATAGGTAAAGACAACTTTTTATCACTAATTTTTGATGATTGAAATTTTTCTTCAAGTTGATCTGTAAGACCGAAAAGATTACGTAACTGTGCTTCAACGTCTGTATCTGCAGGAGTAAAACACATCATGAACGTGCCATTTGTTTGTTGAGCGATCAGGAAAAAATCACCCTCCTGTATTAATTCAGTGACAGAATTGTCATGATAATAAAGCCTATATTCAGGTGAACGATGGGGAGACTTACGTCGAGAATCATACCAAGTGACATGATCGTCTTCGATCAGTGGTTCTTCCATTTCATCAGTGATGTAAACCATCTTACAGGCAAATTTAAATGTTTCTTCTTTCCCAGGCCTGCCGAGTACATCACCAAAACCGACTTTTACAAGCCCTCCTATCTCATGTTGATGAGATCGAGAAAGATCAGCATCAACAGCACTCAGATACTTGCCTGCAGCGACTTTAAAAATGTCTCTTAGTCTGTGATCCATAAGGATTAATCCTCTAACAGAAGAGATACTAATCTAACCTTTTAGTATAAAAAAAGAAATGAAATGTGCCTGCAAAATGCAGGCACATTTCATGTTATTCAGCTTTTTTTAGACCTTGATCGGTTTTGTTGACTGCTTTTAGAATGTACGGTTCAAGTAACTTAGCTACAGCTTCAAAGACAGGGACTACGACTGAATTGCCAAATTGGCGATAAGCTTGGGTATCAGATACAGGGATGCGAAATTTACACTCACCTGGTTTTTCAAATCCCATTAAACGAGCACATTCGCGTGGGGTTAAACGGCGTGGTCTGTTAACAAGGTTACATTCATCATGAAAATTTTGTTCACCGGTAGCTTTATTCCACCCCCTATCAATAAGGATTTCTGAACCATCTTTGTGGTATCGGGCAGAAAGTGTTCTGGCTACGGCCTGTTCATCTTCTGGAGATACTAAACCGAAACCAAAGCCGTTTCCTTTCGCTTGATGTTTTTTAGCGTAATTATAAAGGTATTCCCAGAGTTTAACTGTCAGGATGTATTTATTATCAACATCATCATCAAGCAGTTCTTTAAACATTGGCCTTTTTTTAGGATAAAAGCTTTTAATATCTTGTAGAGTAAAATGTTCAGCTAATCCAAGATCTCTCCGAAAGCCAACTAGAACAATACGCTCACGATGCTGAGGAAGAAAATGTTTTCCATCAATTATTTTAGGATCTGCAGAGCCTGTGCATTCTACATCGGCTACATCGTAGCCTAACTCATCTAATGCTTCTTGAATTACTTTGAAGGTTTTACCTTTGTCATGACTTTTTAGATTTTTAACGTTTTCAAGCACAAATATTGATGGTTTTTTAACCGCTATTATTCGAGCAACATCGAAGAATAGCGTACCTTGAGTATCACATTCGAATCCGTGAGCTCTTCCTAAAGAGTTTTTTTTGCTAACGCCTGCAAGGCTAAATGGCTGACAAGGGAATCCCGCAAGCAGCACATCATGCTGAGGAATATTTTTGTCAATATTTTCATAAGCTTCTTGTTCAGGAACTTCAGCCTTGTCACTCAATGTAATTTCGCGGATATCGGAATTGAAAATATGCTCCTTAGGGTCGCAATACCAGTTAGCTTTGTATGTCCTGACCGCTTGCTCGTTCCATTCGCTGGTAAATACACACTGTCCTCCTATAGATTCAAATCCGCTACGAATACCTCCAATTCCAGCGAATAGATCAATAAAGCTAAATTGGTAATTAGGATGACAAGAGGGAGGCTGAGGTAACAGGTTACGTAGCATTTTTACTTCAACTTCAATAAGTTGCTTAGGAGCCACTTTTCCATTTATCCATCGATTAATGGATTCCCTTGTCCAGTCATTACCACTAACAGAGCGTAAGCATTCTGCGACAGTTTTTTGATCGTATATTTCAAGAACTTGCTTGAGAAGTGCGAGATCTTCTGCCATACGTGCTTGAGAGGCTTGCTGAGATTCTTCCATCAACTGTTTGACAATTGGCTGCAATTCTTTCATTTCATTTATCTTCTGGGTTAAATTAGTGATATGATATCACAAAAACCAACCCTGTACATGCATACATGAACCATTGTAAATGACTTTTTTGTAAGTACTGAAGCGATTGTTGGTGCGTCCTAAAAAAACAGATTAGTTATTTTTTTGTCTAATGTTTATTATTTTATTCATGCTATTTGGAGGTCTCGTATGAAGGTAATAGAATTAAATAGTATATCGATACAAGATATAATGGCACTAGAGATTGATGGTATGCCAACATTAGTAGTATATATTCCTTTAGATAGCATAGGTATGACTAGCGATTATTCTGACATATGTGAAGATTATCTTGAGGCGATTTGGGTAGCTGAATGCTTGACTGCAGAAGCGGAGCATGTTCAGGTGACCCAAGAATATATTCCAGAAACTCATAAAACCCGACTTTGTTTAACTATACACAAACCTTTTATAAAAATAAAATCAGTGCTCTATGAAGCTTATTTATTATATAATATCAATGCTGATGATAATGAAAGCAATCAACAGCTACTTGATGAAATTAGCGGAAGGATTATCGATTTTGAGAATGTTATAGATACATATCCTACGAAAATACCAGAGGTTGTAGATCGCTATTTTGCAAATCTGGTCGGTGGTGTATATTTCCAGATGCGTTATGATGCACCGGAGATTTATCAAAGAGAAATTGCGAAACATCCAGAACGTCGTATAGGATATTGGAGAAGCTCATTTAGTAGTAAGCTAGGAGCTTCTTGCTATGCATCATCAGATGGTTGGGTATTGCCTAATAGTGTTAATCTCAACGACTTCTTCCTAATATCATCTCAAAAATATAATGCGGAATCAATGCGTCCTGCAAAAGTAATGACAATAAATAATACGTCATACATTTTATCAGAGGATATAGCTGCTTATTTTCCTATGAGTCATTACTTTAAATCCAGAATTTGTAGTAGTCTTGCTTTACTTGAGGAAGAAGATGTTTGGCCACCAGATACTTTTAACTGGTTGGATGCTTCATTTAGCTATTCACCATATCATGAATTTCTTTCTTCAGCGATTCCTGAAAATTCTCGTGCTACACAGTCCCGTATAGATGAGTGTTTGATAGATCCTGATGGTACAATTATCATAATTAATGATGGAAGTTTTCGACATTTATTATATGATACTAAGACATTGACGTTAGACAGAATTAGAAAGTTATATAATGATGTCGTTGAAGAGTCAAACCATCTCGCGAATAATATAGGTCTTGCTAATAATATAAATTATCAATGGGCTTCGCTTACAGATGAGCAGTTTGAACAGCTTTGTTATGACCTGATATGTGTTCATCCTAAATTCAATTCTGAGACTATCAGGAAGTATGGTAAATCACGTTCCCGAGACGGAGGAAGAGATATAGAGGTTTATGATATTCCCCGATCTATAGGTGACAAGCCTCGAAAATGGATTTTTCAGTGTAAGTTAATAACCAGTTCAAAATCGCTTTCTTCAACAAAATTAATTGATGTTGGAGATATGCTTGATCACTATGGAGCTGAAGGATTTGGAGTAATGACATCTGCTCCGATCGACGCAACGCTTTATGATAAACTTGACGCAATTTGTGGTAGGCGTGGTGTAGAGCAGATGAACTTTTCAATCTTTGAACTTGAACGTACCCTTAGCCGTCATAATAAACTACACCAGCGGTATTTTGGTGATTAACTCTCATTTTGAGCGAATATGGAAACTATACCATATTCGCTAATTTTTATTTAACTACACTTAAGTGTGAAGGACGTTTACTTATTTCTTTTCCAGCTAAACCTTCCCCATCGATGATGCCCATAAAGAATCTATTGCTAAAAGTAAGAGCACTTACTTCATCAGCAGGAAACCGAAGCTGCTCAAGGATCTCACTACGTTTTATCCCGTGTGAATGCAGCGTTGAAAACACTTTTTCTAATACAAGTGATCTCTCACGATCGTCCATGCCTTGTGGTTCGCTGGTTCGATACCCCCGTCGTGCTAACTCAATTGATAACTGTCGATAATGCCATTCAGTTGATAAACCTATATCGAATGTACGACGGACCAAAGCTGCGAGTGATACTTTCCAATTTTTTTTCATTGAGATAAGTAGATCCAACGATGGCATTCTTGGCACTGTCGCCAAAACACTACGTTCAGGCATCAAAAAAGCTGATGCAAAGCGGTCGGCATCTAGTTCGGCTTGCCTGCCATTATTGCTTGAATGTTTGTGAAGAACTAAATGGCCTAATTCATGAGCTGCATCAAAGCGGCTACGCTCCGGTGTTTTCATTGTATTAAGAAGAACAAACGGTTTTTCGTCGACCCAAAACGAAAAAGCATCAACTTCAATGCAGTTTTCAGCGAGTGAGAACACACGTACACCATTAGCTTCCAGAAGATGAATTAAGTTAGAGATCGATAATTCACCGACTCCCCAATGTTCTCTCACGGCTCGGGCGGCACGATCAGGTTCCGAATAACCATCGAAACTACAATCAGGAACATTGGGTTTCGGTAATTTGAATTGTTCTTCAATCCAGATCGATAATTCTTGGGCAAGTTTTCCTGCACCGAGCGCGGAATCTCTTTTTTGTGCGCTTAGCTTAGTCATGGCTCGAAAACTGACCGATTCAGCTGATAGAGAAGGAACATCTCTATCGAGAAAAAACTCAACAGGATAACCAAGAACAGCAGAAATTTTATCCATACTGTCACTCGCTACAGCATCAAAGATACCTGCTTTCTCATAGTTCGAAATCGTTCTGCTGGTCAATTCAGCTGCTTCGGCTAAGGCTCTTTGTGTTAGACCTCTTCGTTCTCTTGCTATACGTAAACGCTCTGAATTAAACATGGTACATACTTAGCCTACTTTTAAAATGTCGAGGTCAATATCCGGCGTAAATTTTGGTGCGTCATTACTCTGGATAATTGGCGCAGGTTCGTGAAGATCAAGTATCAAACGCGTTGAAAAGCTATTAACTACATTTTTATCGTTGTATGAGATAGGTCGAGAAAGTTCTGCACGGATACCAACACGTTGAAAGTCATCAATTTCATAAAAATCGTAGAGTAAAAACCATAAGTCCATTCCGATTTTATTAGGCAGAAGAGGGACAACATCGCCATCGGGTAGAGCGAGGTCCAACTTAAGTTGGTTATCGTCGAGCATCAGATCGCCTTGTCCTGGGGTATTATTGCGAATCAACCCCATTAGATCGCAAGTAAAGTCACCTTTCTTCAAACGAGATTCGGGGTATCCATGAAGAAGCCCAGTTTGATCGCAGCCACGGCAAAGGTAAATTGCAACATTATCGTTAGCGGTCAATTCAACATTTCGAATAGACAGCCGTTTGTACCCTTTTGGCGCAAGGATCTCACGAGCGCCGCTAACTCCCTCACCATAAAAATACTGCCCACGTGAAATTGCAGGATGATTTTGAGTCGTTGAGTAACGGCCTGATAAACCTCGTTCGAGTATATGGGTAAGGTCACTTTGACTAAGATTCATAGGCTGAAGATAGGCCTCAACATCATTAGGGTCATCCAGCACGACAGCTTTAGCGAGCTTGTGAGAGTACATTGGCAGTGCCTCTAGTTGGTTTTCTTCTTTTTATACCTCATCTGAGGGTGAAAAACAAGAAAATTACTGGATGTAATGCCAGTGTAAGCTCATTACTCGTTGGCCTGCTTGATGAGAATGAGTCGGTCATTATGGATTTGACGTAGAACGTTAGCTGTTTCATCAGTAGAACCGTCATCGACAATCATAAGTTCAATAGCCACGCGGGTTACAGTGAGGATTTTATTAACCAGATTTACAATGGTTTCAGCGGCGTTGTAAGCAGGGATAATGACGCAGACATCGATTCTAATTTTCATTGAGCTACGATTTTCCTTTGTTGTCTTCTTTGAGGCGTCTGATTGGGATAATCCGTCTTTCCCTGATTTCCTGGTCAATATCAAATAAGCACTCGTCGCAGAATTCTTTATCGAGTGAGAGCCACCGCTCAAGGACGCTTCTTTTTTTGTTGCAACGTGCACATTTTTTCATCTTTCCGCGCCTTTGTGACCTCATGATTTGGGTTACCAGGAAAATGGATGCAGCAAGCCTCGGCTAGATAACTAACCGTAATAAAAGGCTTTTCTGCGTGCAATGTAAGACAAGGATAACTAGGCAGGGGGCATGAAAGATAATCGTTTTGATAGATCAGTTTTCAGATATTGATCGTTGGTGCCGATCGATAAGAGGTGTGGTTATGCGACACTGTGCGTTTACTGTACTGTAAATCTGAGTTCTGCCAGTCGTGGATAATGCGCCCGCCTGTTGTAGGAATGCCCGTATGTCAGGCTTTCTCTCTGCATAACCTACGACGAGAATCCCCCCCTTATTTCGCAAAGTTAACTGGTATCGTCAGGGTATCTAGGTCTTTCATTTCCGTGGTGTAGATATGCTGCCCGCACGCCGGGCAGCAGCGGATACCATAATATTCACGCTGGCAGAGTACGCAGAAGTAATCTCTGTCTGAAGGTGCTGTGACAGACACATCATCACGTTCCCTCAGTGCATTCACGGCCTGGTCAAAAGCGGATATCGGTTTATCCCGGGCAATGATCCGGTACGCACAATGCGTTAATCGGCGTTCGTCAGCGTCTTCACGGTCATGTTCGAAATAACCGCCGCTGTCATGCGTCCAGTGCAGACGCAGGGGATTGTTGCAGGAACGGCAGAACCAGAGCCCACTTGAACGCGGAGTCAGGTCCCGGATGTAAGTGACTTCGCCCTCGTGGTCAAGGGCGGTACGAATGGTTCGAAATTGCATGGTGTAAATCCTGTCATGGGATCCTGATAGCAAGTGGTAGATAACGCAGGCTCATTCTGCGCAACGTTCGGTACTGTGGTCACCGGTACGGCAGGTCAGACAATAGCGCTCACCGTGATAATCGCTGTCACACTCCGAACAGTGCCAGTCGGCCTTGCGCACCAGCGGTAAGACATCCGGCACATAGCGACGAAGCATGCGCCCCCGCAAGACTTCCTTAGGCTCAGGGCGTACATACGGACAATGGTGGCGTCCGTTCTCGGTCAGGTTTTCCCGGGTATGCTCGAACCACGGGCGGTTAGTACCCCATTCAGGGTGGAATACCAGCGCGCTGCCGCAGAGGTGGCAGGTGTAGCGGTCGTAAGTGCTAAGCTGTGCAGTGACCGCGCCCGTGAGGCGCTGATTACCGTCAAGCGCGATAAATGATTTGGCATAAATCGTCATAGTATTGGTCCTTTGCCATACGACCGCGCAGGCGTAAACCGTCCCAAGGAGGGCAGCAGTGCAGGTCATAGGACTGGTGGTGTTAAATCAGGTGGGAGATGTGACTGCGTTCGACAGGTTACTGCCGGGACTGAGCAATGCGTTGCTGCAGCCAGGCTTCCACTTCGCTTTCAAGCCAGCGGGAGCTTCTGCCCAGCTTAATGGGTTTAGGGAATTCACCCAATGAAATGAGTTTGTAGAACCATTTGTCGGTTAAGCCGGTGAGTTTTGTGATAAACGCCATATCGACAAATTTGTCGGTAAGAAGGCTGGCAGGTGTGGTCATCATTTTTCTCCTTGAATGAATGGGAGAAGGAGCCAGGTATGGTGAATGCAGACTCCTTCAAACGATGTGGCACCGACGTATTTTTTAACTGGCTTTTCGCCGCCTGCCTGCTGTCCGTGGTGCAGGAAGGTCACTCAACTGGCAGATAACCCCCAGGCTTTTCTGTGCCTGCTTGCTGAGGTAGCTGAGGATATACTGCATACCTCTGCGGCCTCTGGCATCGTTATAAGAGGTCACCCATTCTCCTCGCACGCGATAATGCTCTTTAGGCTCACAGCGGTGTGTGTGTCCTTCTCCCCATGTCACATAATTCCAGGTGTCCCTGAGTGCTTCAAAGACAGTCCAGACCTGGCGATGCTTTTGACCGTTGAGGTAAAACGCGGCGTGGATGTGATAACCATGCTGTTCGGTTTGTTCCAGCACCCATGCGTAACCCACCAGCCCGTTGATATCCCCGCTGCGTTGAATCAGTAACGTGATATCCGCCACTGTCGAATGAATATCTCCCTCACCATGCGAATCGCTGTCCTGAAGGTAAGAGAAGTCCACCCGTAGCATCAGCAGCTTGGAATAACGCTCAAATAACTGGTCTTGATGTCGTCGTAGCTTTCGGCTAAGGGTAGGGTGCTGAACGTAGCTAAGATTGATATCGGTAGTGTCGTGGTAGCTCATGTCTGAATCTCCATGTGAGTGTAATCGTCATGGGAATGGACATGGGCGTCAGTTTTGAAATGAGATGAGGGAGCGTAATGTTCTGCGCTACTCTGATGATTGCCGTGCTCGGGCATTGCTTCTGGGAAGTGGAGGGGTACAAAAATGCTTCTCTATAAAATATCATTTTATTCCTTAATTAATTGATTTCGGCCCCATGTTCATGCACTTCAAGGCCGGAGCATTTGCTCATCTCATGGCGTTGACCTTGTCGGCACCTCCGCCAATTTTGACCAGATGATTTTTAAATTATCTTACCAACTACAGACTCTTCCCCGGACCTAACTCAGCAGCATAAGAGAGACGAGTTTAGGCCGCTTTTCGTTATTTTGCTGTGACAAATAGGCCAGAAATAGGCGGAGAAGGCGGTTTGCAGAGCATTTTTGGCATAAAACACAGTACCAATGGCATCTGCAAGTGAGGTGAATAATTAAAAAACGACGATATACATCATAAAAGACGACGATTTATTGTATTAAAATCGAGGGATTTCATATTAAAAGACAAACATGATAAACGTCAAAATTCGTACAGTTGAAGTAAGAAAATTGTGTTGGGACGAGTGACAATTTCAATGTTGCAGCGAGCTGGGAGGTGCGAGAGATGGCAGGCCTGAAGGATGACTTTAGAGTGTTTGACTTACGCCGGGAAGACCTGGCCTATGAGAGTCCTAACCAAGGGTGGGGGGAGATCAGCCATCAATATTTCTTTGTTGGGTTTGAGCGCCTGGAGGAGGATGAAAGGCCAGATAAGGATGAAAAGTCTAAAGCTAGCTTCAGGATGTTCGATATGCTGGACAAACTTTATCTGAACCAGGCGACCAGCGATGGGCAAGAGTTTAGAAGACCGAAGACGAAGTTTCGTGATTCTCAGCTAATCCACAGCGAACAGTTAGAGAAAAAGTGGAAAGATGCGCTTGTAAAAGCGATCTCTGATAAAGAGAAGGCATTATCTTATCTCAGCGAGAACTATCGGAAGGTTGTAAGAAAGCATCGTCAGGTTGAAATGTTAACTCTGTGTTTTTATTTACCTATTGATAAAGGGAAGAAGATGCAGAACATACGGATTAAAAAAGATGACTCTCGTTTCAGACTACAACTCGCTGAACTTGAACGACGCTTTACCTTGATGAGGAAAAGGATAATTGCGGATCCGCTTTATAAAGCCGCCTGTGGTTACTCGCGAGTAATACTGATAAATGCCAGATTTGAGCCTTTCTATCTAGTGAATTTCTTTTTCAAAAAGCATCCAGACAGTCGGATCGACAGCTTAGTCTCATTAGACATTTACAGGAAATGGGTGCAATCGGGTAAGAAAGAAAACAAATCTAGTGAGCAGGTTGGGTACTATTGCTTTAAGGATGCATCCCGGCCACATATTCCAGAAGGCATTGGGCTATTTATTCGCAGGCCAGACCGAGTAATCGATGTTGGCCAAATCTCAGACCCGATCTCGTTGGTTTTATCAGAAGAAAGGAAACTCGAAAACAACCGCAAAGATTATCTGGCTTTCTTTCGCCTTCAGGCTCAAATCTACAATGTTATTCCAGGAGCTCGCACCCTGACATGTTCTGACGATTTTACCTACATCAACGCAACCGAGAAGAAACGCAGAAAAGCCAAAAAAGAAGACCTGAAGAAGAAATCCAAAACAGCATTACCTATCAATGAAATTTCAGCTACGCCCGGAAATGATCTCCATGTTAAAGAGGGTTCTTACGAATTGCCTTACCTGTTCGACGAATTTAATGATGTCCTGCCTTCAAACTTAGAAGAACATTTGTACGGAATTTTAAAAAAGGAGAAGCCGTAACTATCCTTTGTGTGGTGGCTGATCGACGTCAAAAAATGATTCAGTAGCTATGGTTTCGCAGGAAAATGCGGTACATAGTTGCAAACTCAACCAACCACTGGATATCTCATTATGGCGACAGATAAAAATATGATGGATAAATCGCCCCGCGATATTAAGGACAAAGTTCTGGTTCGCCCTGCGGGTGGATCAGAAGCCTATGAGGAATTTAATAGCGTACATCAATTTATGCAGACAAAAGGAACGGGGACCAATGCAGATGCCCGCCAGTTTAGGCTCGCAGTGAAGCGGAAGGGTATTGCAATATGGCCCGATGATGACCCTCGCGTTACAACTCCACATGCAAGAGATGGCATTCGTTGGGAGGTACGTCTGAAGGTGCTACGGGCTGAACACTTTTCTTCCCTCAGTGACGTTCTGGATGAGACCGTATCAGCCAAACGTTTTGGCAATCGCTACTATGGCTCAGCATCCCGGCCAGATCAGATGAAGTTTAGCAATACTGTTCGTCAAAACTGTCTAAATAGGTGTGTTGTTACCGGCGTACGCACCAAATGTAGGGGAGAAGCAGCCCACCTCATTGAGCACTGCAAGGCTGGTTTTGACCACTGGAGCAATGGTTTGTGGCTTCGTGCTGATATCCACCGCCTTTTTGATGCTGGCATGAGTGCGGTTGATCCTGAAACGTTACGTATTCATTTTTCTCCTGAGGTCCTTAAGGAAGATAAAGATCTGAGCGAGCTTGAAGGGAAACAGTTATTGGCAACTAAGAAGCCAGTCAACACAGACTATCTGGTATCAAGATGGGAAGTGTTTTGTCGGAAATTGTAGTTGCTGGTGGATAGTGTTTTTGGCACTTTTCAGAATATGACAATGTATTAGACGAGAATCATTTCAGTTATGCTAGTGGATAGTTCAACGTCTGCTGTGAGCGAGGAGCAAACCTTACCACTGTTGGCAATTCTATATTTAGAAGGTTGGTTGAAACAAAGATTTGCTTGCTAACAATCAGTCTAGCTTTAGTTGGTGACTCACCTGAGAATCGAACTCAGAGCTACTCCTTCATAAGAGCCCTATTGCAAGGCTCTTATGAAGGGAGTTGCTTTACCTATTAAGCGAGTGAGTCGTAGAAACTTTCTATGATTTTATTAGATTTGTCAAGGTCATAAGAGTATTGTGAGTGTATATAGTTTTTAGCAACTTTTTTTATCTTATCGTGATCTTTCCCATACTTTCTCCAGGTATTGAAAGGAATGCTATCAAAAATCATCTTCTCCGTAGGTTCAAGAAGTTCAGCCATTTGTTCTGTAAAGTCTAAAAGAAATTGGCACCAAAACTTAATATCATGAAATGATAAGTTGTTTGGTTCATTTGGAGCCGAAATCATTGTGTATTTTTCTTGCACGAAGTTGAGGGAGTTTCTCTTAGAATTATAATATTCAATTGCTTTCTTTTTGCATTCCACGCTTGGATGAGCAATTGAATTGCGTAATAGCCTAAAATAATCTGCAGAGTCAGATTCATACCGGAAATATGTTTTATTTAATGGTGTTTTAGTAAAGTTGCTCTGTAAAATTTCTAAAGGAGAGGCTTTATCTGTTTTTTTCCACTGAAAGCCAAAGTGTTTGCATTCGGATTCAATTTCTTCCAGAAATAAGTCAAATCCACTATAAAGCGCTACAATAGCGAGTCTATTCTGACTTTTTATTATTCGTTCAGATTTTATACCTTCAAGTTTTATACTTGCCTCTTCAGCCTTTTCACTCCAATAATTCTCATTTTCATGTTCAAGTTTTAGGGACTCTAATAATGAAATATGAACTGCAGCGGCTTCTGCTGTAAGTTCACCTATGAATAGCTTAAAATTCCTTACGCTTGGGGGTCTGTATGCGCACATCAGTGAATCCTGTATATTTTCAACTTTGAGGTATTATCTTATAAAAATAATTATTAAACAAAGAATATTCGCATTTGGCTCAATGGAGAGCCAGCGCTGGTTGCACCGGCGAAGTTTGCGCATCAATGCTACTTCGGAAAAAAAAAGCTAATACAAATCAAGCATAATTGACATGTTCTTTTTTCTCAACTCAGTTTAATGTTAGCAGCCTCAACTACTAGCGCCACGCACAGTGATCAGGTCTGCTACGAACGGTTAGCGGAGGTTTATACCTTTCTGCTGATGAAGGTTTAGCTAACAGTCCAACGTGTCAATTAATGGTGAACAGGTCAAGGCGGTTTTAATATCCCTGCATCATCTGAGACGATTTTGCGCGACAGAATTTAAGGCTTATCAGGGACATTCTTGAGCACCTACTCCTCTGAAAACATAATAGGCCATGTCTGTGACCTGCTCTTCGTTGGTAAGGTTAGCGAATATTAATCTGAGTCCATTTTCCCAAACTCTGTAAGGCCGAAAACGGAACTTCCTGAAACATGAGCTTGTAAGCCCGCTTCCTGCATTTCACTCAATTCCACCTCTTGGCTATCCTCTAAACCGATAGAGAACATGGGATGAGCCCAGTTCCAATTCGGATCAGGAACCAAACTATTATTCTCGATCTTAAAAAAACTGACCATGAGATGATGGCTTCCCTGTATCGCCTCGTCATCATCGATGTTGGCCAGTACATCAAAGTGCTTGTAGCCTGCTTGTCCATTCTCGAACATTTTTATCTTCGTGCCGTTTCTGAACATCCACAAAGAATGATTATCAGTGGCATCAGTGACTTGCCAGTTATATTCGTCAATTTTCCAATTAAGGTATTGTTTGATATCAGACTTAGGTTTGAGTTTTTTGTCATTACTAAACAATTATATTGCAGAGAGTGAAGGGTGAATGCCTTCCGGCTGGATAGACTGACCTGCTGTAATGGAATACATGATCTTTGTCATTGATGGAAGCCCCATCAAATGCCATACATCATGGATATCCTTTTTAAGTATAAGAAGCTCTTTGGATGCGCCATCCGCGTAAGTTGATTTTAAGCGGACTAGTATGTCCTTGTTACCATCTTTGTCGAGATCTTCAATGCTCACTGAAGAAGCCACGACTTCGTCATCCCCTGCATCCGGGATGATTGCCCAATACTGTAGTGGCTCATTAAATTTGGTGATCCTAACAGAGGTGCATCACGTCCGTTTGGCACGAAGCGGATGCGAATAACTAATTCATTAGCCTTCATCCAGTGTTCGCTTAAACCGACCGTCAGAGCTGAGATCTAAAATTTAGTCAGTTATATATCATCTTACTGAATTACCTCCCGTTTATATCTAACAGGTCATCCCCTCCGGATGGCCTTTTTTCATTCAGAGGCCGATATGAAACATCCCTCGGGCTACGCCCTTATTCGTCGCCATCTCCGCCGTTATCCACCTTCACTGCGTCAGCATCTTCTCCGGGAGCTCAACCGGCTGGTCACCTATGAACCTGTGATTGGCATTATGGGGAAAACGGGTGTCGGGAAGAGCAGTTTGTGCAATGCACTGTTCCGCAGTGAAGTCTGTGTCGTCAACGCGGTGGAAGCCTGTACCCGCCAGCCACAGCGCGTACGGCTACGTTTCGGTAATCACTTCCTGACGATCATTGATTTACCCGGCGTGGGTGAAAGTGTTACTCGCGATGGCGAATACCGCGAGCTTTATCGTGACCTCATGCCGCAGCTTGATATGGTGCTGTGGGTGCTCAAAGCTGATGACCGTGCTTATGCGGTTGAAGAACAGTTTTATCAAGGTGTTTTTGCGCAGTACTGCAGAACGCTGCCGCCGGTGTTGTGGGTACTCAACCAGGTGGACAAAACCGAACCAGCGGAACGGTGGAACTGGCCGTCCGCTCAGCCCTCGGCATTACAGGCGGAACGAATTGCGCAGAAGCAACAGGCGGTAGCCCGTCAGTTGGGGATTGCGGAGCAGGACATTCTTCCCATTTCGGTCCGGGGGCGTTACCGTCTGTCCCGACTGGTGGAGGCCATGATTACCCGGCTCCCGAAGCAGGCCCGCAGCCCGCTGGTTCCCCACCTGTATAATGGATATCACACCATCAGCGTAATAAGCACCGCCAGTAGCAGCTTTGGCGATGCTGTGGTGGAGATTATCGATAAGATTATTGGCCAGGCTCCGTTGCCGCAGGTGGCTCGAAGTGCGCTGCAGGCCGTCACGCACACTGTCGCCCGCGCGGCACGCTCCCTGTGGGGGTTTTTCTTCGGTTAGTCACTTCGCTTTCGATGAATGTCCTTGCCGTTATCGATAAGTTTTCTTTTTTCATCACGATCGATTTTCTCGATCGAGCCGATCGATATTCATCGTTGTACATGATTAATCCGGTAGCCACATAATCCACATGGCATTATGTGATTTGTTAATTTTAACCATTAAAATCAATGCGATGTGTCGCAGGGATTGTCACGCATTAAGGGAAGTATATGCCGTTAATTCTGTTATGGGGCGGTCTGGCCCTGTTGCTGGGTATCGTGGCTTCCGCTAACGGACGCTCGTTCTGGGGCTGATTCATTCTCGGTCTGATAATCGACCCGATACTGGCGGGGCTGCTGTACTGGCTTATTGCAAAGGACCGCACATGAAAACACTTCTGCGTCTGTTCGGTAAGTTCACCCGCTGGTACATCACCCTCATTATCTTTATGGCTTGCCTGCTGTTCATTATCACCACCCTGGGCAATATCGCTGGCTTCTGACAGGACATTCCAATGAAAAATAAACTGATTATTTCATTTTTACTGGCTTCAGTGCTGACGCCTTCTGTCTCGTATGCGTTTGGCAACCGTGATAGCTGGGTAAGTGGCTATGCGCAGGGAACGTCTGAATACACCATCCTCGGTAAATGGCAATCACAACTTTATCTGGCCTGCGATAGTTCCGGCTCACAGCCAGCGACCATTATCTTCACTGACATGAACGGCCATCAGGTCAAGATGGACAGCGGCCAGACACTTGCCATGAGAATTGATAACGCTGAAGAAGTGAATATCAGCGAAAGCGATTCTCATGTGGGTTCAGACAATGTGATGTGGGCATGGAACAAATTACGTACCGGCAAACGGGTTGTAGTTTCAGGTAGCGGGGTAAAACCTGCCACTTTCACTCTTGCGGGGGCTGATGCAGTTCTTCCTGCGTTCGGTGATAACGGCTGCGTGCCCGGCTTTGCACTGTAGTTGTGCCTCACTCTTACAGGTTAAAGGAAATTTAATGAAGAAAATAATTACAGTCGCAGCAGTCTGCCTGCTGTCATTTTCTTCGCTGGCCGCTTCTTCACCGATCAGCGTCAGCATCAGTCCCGGAAGCTACAGCCACTACTCATCGATTCGGATTACATCAAAAGTCGATTCGATTGTGATTAAACAACTGATTGTCAACCGGGGAAACTGCCAGGATGCAGAATTCGCCAGTCCCTGGAAACCGGTACGTCTGGGATTTGGCGGGACGGTAGCACATGAGTTTACCGGCAAGGGGCTGATGGTTCCCTGTAATGTACTGGAAGTGGTGGTCCAGACAAGCGAAGGCGCATGGCAGTTTGATTTTGACAGCTGACACCGCGTACTTTTCCACCTTTCTTTTCTATCTGAACGCCCTGCTCAAATGAGCAGGGCGTTTTCTTTTGCCTCTTTTAAAGGAATTACTCATGAGATTAGCCAGCCGATTTGGCCGTATAAACCAGATACGCCGTGACCGTCCTCTGACCCATGAAGAGCTGATGAGTCATGTTCCCAGTGTATTCGGGAGTGACAAACATGAATCGCGTTCAGACCGTTACACCTACATTCCGACCATCACCATCCTCGAGAGCCTGCAGCGCGAGGGTTTTCAGCCGTTCTTTGCCTGCCAGACAAAGGTTCGGGACCAGAGCAAACGGGAGCACACCAAACACATGCTTCGCCTGCGTCGCGCCGGGCAGCTAAACGGTCATCAGGTACCGGAAATCATTTTACTCAACAGCCATGACGGCTCATCAAGCTACCAGATGCTGCCGGGGCTGTTTCGTGGCGTCTGTACTAACGGTCTGGTCTGCGGTCAGTCATTCGGAGAGGTGCGGGTACCACATAAAGGTAATGTCGTTGAGAAGGTAATTGAAGGGGCTTACGAAGTTCTCGGGGTATTTGACCGGGTGGATGAAAAGCGTGATGCCATGGCGTCACTTTTACTTCCGCCACCAGCACAGCACGCTCTGGCGAATGCCGCGCTGAAATATCGCTTTGGTGAGGACCACCAGCCGGTCACGGTATCGCAGTTGCTGACCTCACGTCGCCGGGAGGATTGCAGCGATGACCTGTGGACCGTCTACCAGCGCGTGCAGGAGAACCTGATGAAAGGGGGATTGTCAGGACGAACCGCACAGGGGAAAAGCAGTCGCACCCGTGCCGTTACCGGTATTAATGGCGACGTGAAGCTCAATCGTGCCCTGTGGGTAATGGCAGAGAATATGCTCGAGTTTTTCGGGCGTTAAACAACGGTACCAGCATAAGGAGATAGTTTCATGGATACACAAAACCTTCAGTTCGCTGAGCAGACAGCAATTACAGCCTCAGTGGTCCCGGACGAGTTACGCATCGGCTTCTGGCCGCAGCACTTTGGCTCCATCCCACAATGGATAACCCTTGAACCTCGCATTTTCGCCTGGATGGATCGGCTGTGTGCCGATTACCAAGGTGGTATCTGGCGCTTTTCGACACTCAGCAACGGCGGCGCTTTTATGGCTCCCGAGTCAGGTCACGATGAGAAGTGGACATTGTTCAACAGCATGAACGGCAATGGCGCAGAGCTTACCAGTGAAGCTGCTGGGATGGTCGCCTGTCTGATGGCTTACAACCACCACGCCTGTCGCACCGAGTGTGACGCGATGACTGAGCACTATTATCGCTTACGCGACTACGCGCTGAACCATCCAGAGTGCAGCGCCATTATGCATCTCATCGACTGAGGGATACCGAACATGAATACTGCATTATCCCCGCTGTCATCTCAGCCTGAACTCTTTCCGCTGGCGATTATGGCCCAGCATGGTTGTTTGCTCCCCTCGACCTCCGGATTAACCCCCTATGCCCAACGCACCATTCGTCGAGCCATCAACCTGCTGAATAAATATCTGCGCCAGCCCGGTATATCCTTTACCTCTAGTACTGCTGCCCGTGACTGGCTTCGGTTACATCTGGCAGGACAAGAACGGGAAGTGTTTATGGTGCTTTATCTCGATAACCAGCACCGTTTACTGGAGAGTGAAACGCTATTTGCCGGTTCGATTAACCATGTCCAGATCCATCCTCGAGAGGTAGTGAAGTCAGCGCTTCGCTTCAATGCTGCAGCTGTCGTGCTGGCGCATAACCATCCATCCGGCGATCCGGAACCCAGTCATTGTGACCGCAACATCACGACCATGCTTAAAGAAGCGTTAGCACTGGTTGATGTGAAAACGCTTGATCATCTGATTGTTGGTTCAGATGGCATTGTGTCGTTTGCAGAGCGAGGCTGGATATGAAAATCATCAGTAAACGCCGGGCCATGATTCTGTACCGGCAACATCCTGGCTCCCGACTGTTTCGCTTCAGTGCGGGCAAATATAAATGGTCAGGTAGTATCTGCCATTATGCTGGTCGCGAGGTAGAAGACATACGCGGCGTTCTGGCCGTCTTTGCTGAGCGCCGTCAGGACCGCAATGGTCCCTATGTCATTTTTCGAAGTGTAACTATCAATTAATCCTTCCCTTTAATCAGGAAAAATAATGAACAATCACTCCGAATCCGGTACCAAGCCGGAGAATCCCGCCTGCCAACAGTGGGGACTAAAGCGCACGATCACACCCTGTTTTGGAGCTCGTCTGGTACAGGAAGGCAGCCGGGTGCATTTTCTCGCTGACCGCGCCGGATTCAACGGTGCTTTCAGCGACGAGCATGCGTTGCGCCTCGACCTGGCCTTTCCGTTGATACTCAAGCAGCTGGAGCTGATGCTCACCAGCGGAGAACTCTCCCCCCGGCATCAGCACTGTGTCACCCTATATTACAACGGGCTTACGTGCGAAGCCGATACACTTGGTAGTTGTGGCTACGTATACATCGCCATTTATCCCACTCAACGTTAATTACTTTCACGAAAGAAAAAATGAAATTTCTACCTGCAACAAATATGCGGGCGGCGAAGCCATGCCTGTCGCCTGTGACTCTCTGGCAAATGCTGCTTGCACGCCTGCTGGAACAGCATTATGGCCTGACACTCAACGACACACCATTCAGTGATGAGACGGTAATTCAGGAACATATCGATGCCGGTATATCTTTGGCCGATGCCGTTAATTTTCTGGTGGAAAAGTACGGGCTGGTTCGTACCGATCGCAGAGGGTTTAACTGGCAGGAGCAATCACCTTATCTTCAAGTTGTAGATATCCTGCGGGCACGACAAGCGATTGGCAGCTCAAGCAAGTAACCTTGATTAACCAATTATATAGAATTTATTATGCTCGCCAATAGCAGGCAGATTACTCTGCCTGCTATTGGCGTATACATAAGGTTTGAGAGTTTACAAAATACGGGTCAAAAGTTTAAAGCACTTTTATCTACTGCAATGCATTGCTGGGCTGATTTTTTTATTTCTTCTCTGGCCTTTTTTTCTATTTCATCAGACAGTATGTCGAAGATTATGCTTTCACGAAATTTTTGAGTCGTTTCTTTAGGACAGACAAGATAAACTCCGCCGTATGAAAAAAAGATAACTCCTGATACTAAGCTAAATTTTCTATCCTCTGATAGCTGATACTCCCATCCTCTGCTATGAAGCATTTCAGAAGGAATTTCATCCGTTTTGACAGCAAGTGTAATTGGTTCCATGATTGTCATCCCAGTCATCCGAAATGCCAAGTTGACAATCAGTAACGGAATGACGTGCATGAAGGATGATGACAGTAGTAATAAAGCGCAAACAACACCTGTAGTATTTCTCAGAGGTTTAAACCATCCACTAGAGAAATCTTGTCGTAAAAAAAAGATGCATGGTAATATATTGATTATTATTACTAATGTGCCATATACAAGGAATAACGAGGTTTGCTGGTAGTCATCCATTCCATTTTCGACGTGTAAGAATTTGCTCAATAATGTAATTGGGAAGACTACTAGCCAGCAATTGATTCCCAATAGAAAGGGTTTCATTGAATAATCTAATAGTAGAGCTTTTATCTTCGTTATTGTGTTTAGTGACTTCAGGTGAGTGTGTATGTATTTTCTCTGAAGAATTAATGCAATAAAAGTACTAACAATGCCTGTCAATAACATCAAGGTTATGAAGATGAATTCTCCTGAGTCTATGTCAAATAAAGATATTAAAGCGACAAAAGTTATACATAGAAAAGAGCTCCCAGCATAAACACGTGCTAGAATTATTTTCTTTTGCTTTGACTTTGTATTATTTTGATTGCTATGTATAACGAGGCATCCTAACAAGCAAGGTAGAAACAGTACGCCACAGAACAATATAATGCTACTTAAAAATATAATTCCAGAGAAGGAGAATAGTTCGTTAAAAGTGACAGCTTGAAGAAATATATCTAGACGGCCAATCCACGTAAGATAAAACCAGATGAAAATGGCAGTGAGCGTCATCAGAACGATGCTGAATCCTGCTCCAAACCGGAGTATCCCACCATAGCTTTTGATTATTGAGTCTGACATTCTTATCCCTTAGAGCCCCTTGAATGAAGAGTTCAGATATACAGTAATATATGGAGAGAAAAAACATTTTTAACAAGTCATTAGCAAAGAAGCGCAACTTCACTAAGCTTTCTTTGTCTGAGATGGAACAATCGCGTTAGGTTGCAGTGCTTCGCGTGATTTTGTAGATTCATTACTGTCTGGTTTTGAAGTAAAAAACAATTGAGTATATAACTGAGTATACATCAACCATACATGGATTGTTAATTTCTTATAATTCAGTTGATTAATGTGGAAATTCGAGTCCGGCCTTCACACTCACCCCCTATACACCTCCCTCCGATGCCATTCCACAAACCCTTCCCCTGGATAATTCCCTTTCACCATCGGCAGTGCTATCTGCTTCCCGGCGAAATCCCAGAACAGTCTTCCTACAATCCCA
>Ga0308157_10003046_pt1 | contig 25437 bp, 23 predicted proteins | sample PhyBR1_FD_201035 | JGI IMG/M metagenome (GOLD analysis project Ga0308157, IMG submission 201035) | Phyllosphere microbial communities from UC Gill Tract Community Farm, Albany, California, United States - DLSLB.R1 | ecosystem: Host-associated > Plants > Phyllosphere > Unclassified | place: USA...
CGGCCACGGCGAACGCGCGGTGCTGCGTTTGCTGGACAAGGAAGCGGGCCGCCTGGACCTGAACCACCTGGGCATGAGCGAGACCATGCTGCCGCAGTTCGACGCGCTGATCAACCAGCCGCACGGTATCGTGTTGGTGACCGGGCCGACCGGCTCGGGCAAGACCACCACGCTGTACGCCGCGCTGTCGCTGCTGAACGCGGCCACCACCAACATCATGACGGTGGAAGACCCGATCGAATATGACCTGAACGGCGTCGGCCAGACCCAGGTCAACCCGCGCATCGACATGACCTTCGCCAAGGCCCTGCGCGCCATCCTGCGCCAGGATCCGGACGTGATCATGATCGGTGAGATCCGCGATCTGGAAACCGCGCAGATCGCGGTGCAGGCATCGCTGACCGGTCACCTGGTGCTGGCCACGCTGCACACCAACGACGCCGCCGCCGCCGTCACGCGCTTGCTGGACATGGGCATCGAGCCGTTCCTGCTGTCGTCGTCGCTGCTGGGCGTATTGGCGCAGCGGCTGGTGCGCAAACTGTGCGGCAGCTGCAAGACCTTCGACGGCCAGCAGTGGCACGCCGTGGGCTGCGAGCATTGCGGCCACACGGGCTACCAGGGCCGGGTGGGCGTGTACGAATTCCTGCAGACGACGGAGCAGATCCGCGCGCAGATCCACAACCGCGCGTCCGAGGCCGAGGTCAAGGCGGCGGCGCTGGCGGGCGGCATGCAGACCATGCGCGAGGATGGCGAGCGCTGGCTGGCCGCCGGCATCACCACGCCGGCCGAGCTGCTGCGCGTGACCAAAGACTAGGCGACCGACGATGCCCGCATTCCGTTATGAAGCCGTCGATGCCGGCGGCGCCACCAAGAAGGGCGTGCTCAATGCCGACAGCGCGCGTTCGGCCCGTTCCGAGCTGCGCACCCAAGGCCTGGTGCCGCTGAAGGTGGACGCCATCGCCGCGCAGGTCGACGCCGCCGGCGTGACCAAGAGCCGCGGTTTCGGCGAGCGCCTGTCGGCCACCGAGCTGGCGCTGTTCACGCGCCAGTTGGCCAGCCTGCTGGAGGCGGGGCTGCCGCTGGAGCAGGCCTTCACCGCCTTGCTGGAGCAGGCCGAGCGCCCCTACATGCGCGACCTGATCGCCTCCATCCGCTCCGAAGTGATCGGCGGCGCCTCGCTGTCCGACGTGCTGGGACGGCATCCGCGCGACTTCGCCGAGATCTACCGCGCGCTGGTCGCCTCCGGTGAGCAGATCGGCCAGCTGTCGCGCGTGCTGTCGCGCCTTGCCGACTACATCGAGCGGCGCAACGCCTTGATCCAGAAGGTGCGGCTGGCCTTCACCTATCCCGCCATCGTGACGGTGGTGGCGTTCTCCATCGTGATCTTCCTGCTGACCTACGTGGTGCCGCAGATCGTCTCGGTGTTCGCCAACACCAAGCAGAAGCTGCCCATCCTCACCGTCATCATGCTGGCGGTGTCGGACTTCGTGCGCAACTACGGCATCGTGGTGGCGATCCTGCTGGTGGGCGCGTGGTTCATGTGGCGCCGGGCCTTGCAGAATCCCGCGCTGAAGCGGCGCTGGCACACCTGGTTGCTGACCGCGCCGCTGTACGGTAAATTCGAGCGCAGCCTGAACACGGCGCGCTTCGCCAGCACGCTGGCCATCACCACCGGTTCCGGCGTGCCTATCCTGCGCGCGCTGGAGACCAGCCGCGACACGCTGTCCAACGTCGCCATGCAGGAGCTGGTGGAAGAGGCCAGCGACGCGGTGCGCGAGGGCGTGAGCCTGGCGCGCTCGCTGTCGGCGCAGAAGCACTTCCCGCCGATGCTGATCCACATGATACGGGCCGGCGAAATCACCGGCGAGCTGCCGGCCATGCTGGACCGCGCCGCCGCCGCCCAGGAGGCCGACCTGGAACGCCGCACGCTGACCATCGCCGGCCTGCTGGAGCCGGCGCTGATCCTGGCGATGGGCGTGGTGGTGCTGCTGATCGTGCTGGCGGTCCTGATGCCTATCATCGAAATTAATCAGCTGGTACGCTGAGGAAGTAAAGAGAACCATGAAGCGTTTGCCATTATTCGTTACCGTCCTTGCCGTGGTGCTGTTGTCGGCGTCGCTGGCCTACTGGGGCCTGCAGTTGTTCAAGCCGCAGCAGCGCGCCATCGCCGCGCCGCCGCAGCAGGTGGCGCCGCCGTTGAACATCGAGGCGGCCAAGGGCCTGTTCGGCGGCCAGATCACCGTGGCCGCCGTCAGCAACTACCAGTTGAAGGGCGTGATCGCCGCGCGCGGCCAGGACAGCGCGGCCATCATCGTGGTCGACGGCCAGCCGCCATTGGCGCTGGGCGTGGGCCGCGAAGTGGTGCCCGGCGTGACCGTCAAGGAAGTCCATCCGAACTACGTGCTGCTATCCGAGGGCGGTGCGCTCAAGCGCGTGGAGCTGGCCAGCGATGCCGGCCCCGGCGCGGGAGCCAATGCGCCGCAGTCGCTGCTGCCCGGCGCGGGCCAGCCGCCGCTGCCGCCGATCGCCCCGCCGCTGGCGCCGCCGCCACAGCAGCAACCGCCTCCGCAGCAGCAGCCGCCACAGCAGCCGCCACAGCAGCAGCCCCAGCAACCGCCGTCGCGCTCCAGCGTTTCCGGCACCACCGTCGCTCCCGATCGTACTCAATAGGCCGTCCCATGGTGATCTCCCGTACCCTGGCCGCAGCTTTTTGCTGCGGCTTTTTCTTGGCGGCCGCGATCGGCGCGCCCGCCGCCGCACAAACCGCACAAACCGTCGCCCAAGCGACCGCGCCGGGCGGCACGCTCAAGCCGCGGCCCAAGGTCGCGCTGGTGCTGTCCGGCGGCGGCGCGCGCGGCTTCGCCCACATCGGCGTGCTGCGCGCGCTGCAGGAGTTGCGCGTGCCGGTCGACTTCGTGGTCGGCACCAGCATGGGCAGCGTGGTCGGCGGCGCCTACGCGGCCGGCAGCTCGGTCGAGCAGCTGGAGCAGCTGGTGCGCCGCACCGACTGGAACGCCGTGGTGGCCGACCGTCCGCCGCGCGACGAGCTGGTGTACCGCCGCCGCGAGGAGGATCTGCTGCTGCCGTCGCGCATCGAGTTCGGCGCCAAGCTGGACGGCATCTCGCTGCCGCCGGCCGCCGCCGGCAACGAGGCGCTGGAGCTGGCGCTGACCCGCGTGCTGCCGCACGGCGCGCGCGACAAGCCGGTCAACCTGCTGCAGCTGCCGTTCCGCTCGGTGGCCTCGGACCTGGTGACGGGCGAGCTGGTGGAGCTGAACGACACGCCGCTGTTCCTGGCGATGCGCGCCTCGCTGGCGGTGCCGGGCGTGTTCGCGCCGGTGCGGGTGAACCAGCGGCTGCTGGTGGACGGCGGCCTGGTGCGCAACCTGCCGGTGGACGTGGCGCGCGACATGGGCGCCGACGTCATCATTGCGGTCAACGTCGGCACGCCGCTGGCGCAGGAAAAGGAATTGATCAGCGCGGTCAGCGTGGCGCAGCAGATGCTGCAGATCCTGACCGAGCAGAACGTACAGCGCTCGCTCAAGGAGCTGCGTCCCGACGACATCCTGGTGGCGCCCGACCTGGGCGGCATCGGCTTCCTCGACTTCGCCCGCCACGACCGCGCCATGAAGGCCGGCGAGGCGGCGGTGCGGGCCATGAGCGCCAGGCTGGTCAAGCTGGCGCTGCCCGAGTCGCAGTACGCGGCGTACGAGCTGCAGCGGCTGTCGGCGCCGGTCGGCATCGACCAGCCGGTGCGGCTGGCCAAGCTGGAGGTGGCGCCGAGCGGGCGCATCAATCCGAAGGAGCTGGAAGTGCAGTCCGGCCTGAAGGTGGGGCAGCCGGTCACCAGCGAGCAGGCGCAGGCGGCCGGCAACGCGCTGTTCGGGCGCGGCGACTTGGCGCGGGTGGAGACCGAAGTGCATGACGACAAGGATGGCCGCAACGTGCTGATCAAGCCGACCGAGGCCGACTGGGCGCGCAGCCGCCTGCGCGTGGGCCTGGAGCTGACCAGCGATTTTTCCGAGAACAACGCGTTCGAGCTGAAGGTGATGCATGTGCTGTCGTCGCTCAACGACTGGGGGGCCGAGCTGCGCACGGTCGGCCGGGTCGGCACCGAGCGCGCGCTGGGCGTGCAGTTCTGGCAGCCGCTGGGCGCGGGTTCGCAGTGGTATGTGGCGCCGGGGCTGCAATACGACTCGTCGGCGATCGACATCTTCAGCGCGAGCGGCTTCCGCCAGGCGCGCTACGCCTACAACCGCCAGGTCGGCGAACTGGCGCTGGGCCGCCAGCTGGGCCGCTGGGGCGATATCCGCTACAGCGTGTCGCGCCAGAAGCAGGTGTACCACCAAAGCATACCGGAGGACCGCACCGAGGGCTCGGACATGCAGACGGTGCAGCAGCTGTCGTTCAACATCGACAGCCTCGACACGGTGGCCTTCCCGACCCGCGGCACCTTGTTCTCGCTGGGCTGGCAGCGCCTGATGCACAGCGGCTCCACCGGCGCGGTGCCGACCACGCAGGCGGTGCAGGGGCTGCAGGCCTTCCACCTGGACCGCTGGGCCGGCCATGTGTACGCGGAATGGTCGCGCAGCCAGGGCGGCGGGTCCGCCAACACCCTGGGTGGATTCCTGCGCCTGTCGGGAACGACGCCGCAATCCGTCATCGGCGACCGCACGCTGCTGGGCCGGGTGGTGATGGCGCGCAGCATCGGCGCGATGCCGGCCGCGCTGGGCGGCGATGTGCGGCTGGGCTTTTCGCTGGAGGCGGGCGGCGCGTACAGCCCGACCAGTCCGCTGCGCTGGGGTTCGCTGCACCAGGCCGCCAGCGGCTTCTTCGCGGTCGATACGCGCTTCGGGCCGCTGTACCTGGGCGCCGGCACCACCAAGGGCGGCAACAGCAGCGCCTACCTGTTCCTCGGGCCTATTTGGTAAGCGAGGTAGTTGAAGCGGTGGCGGGCGCGCGCCGCAGCGCGGTGAAGGCGGCGAATTCCCACGAGCGGAAGCCGACCAGCAAGGTGAAGCCGTCGCGGTCCTGCGGCGCCAGCTTGCGGTCGCCCTGGTGCAGCCGCGCCAGCTCGCCGGCCAGTTGCTGGATGCGGCCGACCAGCTCCTCGGCGCTGGGCAGCGACAGCCGCGCGGGCAGGCACAGCAGCGTCTCGCCGGCGCCGTCGAAGCTGCCGCTGAAATAATCGTGCACCGCGTGCTCGCGGAAGAATTGCTGCACCGGGCCATCCGGCAGCCAGCGGAAGGCGTTCGACACGCGCAGGCGGTAGCGGTTCAGCGGTTTCAGTTCGATCACGCCCAGCCGGTCCAGCTCGGCCAGCAGCAGGATGCATTCGGGTTCGGTCAGGTTGTAGGTTTCCAGCACCTGCTCCAGGGTCCAGTGGCCCAGGCAGCAGATCGCCATCAGCAGCAAATGGGGCTGGGCCAGCAGCGATTTTTCCTGCGTCAGCGTCAGCGCGTCCGCCTGCGGCGTGGCGTCGGCCGCGCCGCGCAGCACGTCCTCCATCGCCACCCCGGCCGCCTTGCAGATCTGCGCCAGCCGCGACAGCGACATGTCCTGCTGGCCGAACATGCGCTTGACGCTGGACTCGCTCATCGAGATCCGCTCGGCCAGCATTTTGTAGGTGACGCCGGCGGCCCGCATCTGGGTCCTCAGCACTTGCAGCAACAATTCCGGTGAGCTCATACCCCTGCCTTGGTAAAAGAACAAAAGGTATCGTAACACGGTACTTGCCGGCGTGAAAAGCGGCGCTTGGAATAATCGATTGGTACATCGCCCGCAAGTGGGGGACACTGCGGGCACGCTGTCCCTCGCAGCAGGGATGGCACCGGATAACCCGAGAGCGGGCGCCACCACCGGCGTCCGCTAACGGTTACTTTTCCTCAGGGTCCGGCTTCAGGCTGATCTTCGCCAGCAGGCGCTTGGCGGCCTGCCGGTCGACCGACTGGGGCTTGGCGTGCGGCCCGGCGCCGCCGGCGCGCGCCTTGGCCGCCAGCGCCACCGGGTTGCGCGGCGGCTTCTGCGACGGCTCGACCCGTATCGTCATCTTCTGCCGCGTGGCCAGTGCCTTGTTCGCCATGATCCCTGCTCCTTACAAGACGTAGCGCGACAGGTCTTCGTTGACCGCCAGTGCGTCGAGGCGGGCGTTGACGTAGGCCGAGTCGATGGTGATGACCTTGCCGCTGTCCTCGCTGGCCGTGAAGGATAGTTCCTCCAGCAGCTTTTCCATCACCGTGTACAGCCGGCGGGCGCCGATGTTCTCGGTGCGCTCGTTGACCGAGTAGGCGATCTCCGCCAGCCGCGTGATGCCTTCCGGCGCGAACTCGATGGTGACGTTCTCGGTGGCCAGCAGCGCCTCGTACTGCTTGGTCAGGCAGGCGTCGGTGCTGGTGAGGATGCGCTCGAAATCGGCGATCGACAGCGACTCCAGCTCGACCCGGATCGGGAAGCGGCCCTGCAGCTCGGGGATCAGGTCGGACGGCTTGGCCAGGTGGAAGGCGCCCGAGGCGATGAACAGGATGTGGTCGGTCTTGATCATGCCGTACTTGGTGTTGACGGTCGTGCCCTCGACCAGCGGCAGCAGGTCGCGCTGCACGCCGGCGCGCGAGACGTCGGCGCCGCCCACCTCCGAGCGCGAGGCGATCTTGTCGATCTCGTCGAGGAACACGATGCCGTTCTGCTCGACGTTCTGGATGGCCTTCTGCTTCATCTCCTCGTCGTTGACCAGCTTGGCGGCCTCCTCGTCGACCAGCACCTTCATCGCTTCCTTGATCTTGACCTTGCGCGCCTTCTTGCGGTTGCCGCCGATGCCGGAGAACATCGATTTGATCTGCTCGGTCATCTCCTCCATGCCGGGCGGGGCCATGATCTCCATCTGCGGGCCGTTCTCGGCCAGCTCGATCTCGATTTCCTTGTCGTCCAGCTCGCCCTGGCGCAGGCGCTTGCGGAAGGTCTGGCGGGTGCTGTCGCCTTCCTTGCCTTCCTTGGGCGCGTCGGCCGGCGTGGCCGGGTGGAAGCCGAAGTCGCGCGCCGGCGGCAGCAGGATGTCGAGCACGCGGTCCTCGGCGGCGTCCTCGGCGCGCGCGCGCACCTTGGCCATCTCGGCCGAGCGGGTCTGCTTGACGCCGATGTCGATCAGGTCGCGGATGATGGTGTCGACATCGCGGCCGACGTAGCCCACCTCGGTGAACTTGGTGGCCTCGATCTTGATGAAGGGCGCGTCGGCCAGCTTGGCCAGGCGGCGCGCGATCTCGGTCTTGCCGACGCCGGTCGGGCCGATCATCAGGATGTTCTTCGGCGTGATCTCGTGGCGCAGCGGCTCCTCCACCTGCTGGCGGCGCCAGCGGTTGCGCAGCGCGATGGCGACCGCCTTCTTGGCCTTGCCCTGGCCGACCACATGTTTGTCGAGCTCGCCGACGATTTCCTTCGGGGTCATGTTCATGCTGGATCCAGTGTCTCGATGATGTGGTTCAGGTTGGTGTAGATGCACAATTCACCGGCGATGGTCAGTGACTTTTTGACGATTTCCGACGGCGACAGTTCCGTGTTTTCCACCAGCGCCTTGGCCGCCGATTGCGCGTAGGTGCCGCCGGAACCGATGGCGCCGATGCCGTCCTCCGGCTCCAGCACGTCGCCGTTGCCGGTGATCACCAGCGTCGATTCGCTGTCGGCCACCAGCAGCATCGCCTCCAGGCGGCGCAGCACGCGGTCGGTGCGCCAGTCCTTGGCCAGCTCGACCGAGGCGCGCAGCAGGTTGCCCTGGTGTTTTTCCAGCTTGCCCTCGAAGCGGTCGAGCAGGGTGAAGGCGTCGGCGGTGCCGCCGGCGAAGCCGACCAGCACCTTGCCCTGGTAGGTCTTGCGCACCTTGCGGGCCGTGCCCTTCATGACGATGTTGCCCAGCGTGACCTGGCCGTCGCCGCCCAGCGCGACCTGCTTGCCGCGGCGCACGCACAGGATGGTGGTGCCGTGAAATTGTTCCATAGTTACCTCAAAGTAATGACGCGGACTGCTACAAGACTGAAAAGTGGGGTTGGTCCCGGAAATTGCAAGATTCAGTAGTTGTGCGGGTAGATCCTGGCGATGTCGGCAAAGCCCAGCAGGCGTAGCAGCGCCGTGACCAGGTGGTTGACGTCGCGGAACTCGATCTTCTTGTCCAGCGGGACCAGGCTGGCGTGCAGCTGGTTGGCGCAGGCGTAGTCGATGCGCGCCAGGCGCGAGCAGTCGAACACCAGGGTCTGGTACTGATCAGCATAGTGCTGGATCTGGCCGAGTAAAGGGCCGAGCTGGCCTTCGAGCAGCGGCGGCAGCATGAAGCGGTTCGGCGGCGAGGCCGAAACGAAGGCCGTTGGCCGCTGCGCCGTGGCGGTGGCCACCTTGTGCGGCGCCGTGAACGAGGGCGGCGACACCTCGAAGGTGACGCAGTAGTCCATGCCGGTTTCCTCGAATTCCTTTTCGCGGTTCAGCAGTTGCAGCAGCTCCAGCAGAAGCAGCCACGGCGCCTCGGTGTCGTCGCGGCGGCCGACCGCGATGCCGTCGCGGATCAGCGCGGCCAGCGCGTCGGCGCCCACCAGGATCAGTTCGCGTTGCTGGGCCTGCAGCTTGCGCAGCGTGTCGAGCAGCAGCGCGCAGCCGGCCGGCTCGACCGCCGTCACGCGGGAAAACTCCAGGCGCAGCACCGGGCTGGCGGCGGCCGCCTGGCGCAGGCGTTCGAGCTGGGCGTCGATGTGCGGATCGAGCGCGCCGGCGAAGGCTTCGGTCGGCGTCAGGCCGGCCCAGCCGGAAGAGGCGGTGGCCGGTTCGGCCGGCGCGTTCCACGGCGGCGGCGAGGTCTCGAAGGTGCTGGCGTAGTCGATCGACAGGTTGTCGAAGCGCTCGCGCTGGCCGCTGACCTGGTACAGGTCGAACAGCATCCACCAGACGGTGCGGTCGCCGCCGGCCTCGGCCACGCTGGCGGTCAGCAGCTGCTCGGCCACGGCGCCCTGGCCGTTGGCGTACAGGATGGCGATTTCCTCCACCACCGGCGCGGTCTCGGCGGCCACGGCCTGCTGCGGCAGGTCGTCGTCGCGCAGCAGGATGGTGGTGGGCAGGTCGTCCAGCGCCTGCGTGTCGGGGCCGTCGGCGGCCTTGGGCCTGGCCGGGCGGGCGGCCCGCTGGCTGCCCCAGGCCGGTTCCGGCTCGTTGAAAATGTCGAAGGTCATCGCCGATTCGATGGCGTCGATCTTCATCGCGGTGGCGCGGGCGATCTCGCGCTGGCGCGCCTGCTGTTGCTGGCGTTCGGTCTCGCTGTTGGCGGCCAGCCGCGCCGCCTCGTCGTCGTCGCTGGGGGCGGGAGCGGGCGTTGCGTCGGTCTTCTTGAAGATGGAGAACAGTCCCACGCTGATCCTCGTCTGAACCTCGGTAGCTGCCGTAAAAAAAGCACGCGGTTGCGTGCTTTTTTTAAAGTCCGGGCGAATTAATCGCCATACAGTTTCTGCTTCAGTTCGCGGCGCTGCTGGGCTTCCAGCGACAGCGTCGCGGTCGGACGGGCGATCAGGCGTGGAATGCCGATCGGCTCGCCGGTTTCCTCGCACCAGCCGTAGTCGCCGCCGTCGATGGCGACGATCGATTGCTGGACTTTTTTCAGCAGCTTGCGCTCGCGGTCGCGGGTGCGCAGTTCCAGCGCGTGCTCTTCCTCGATGGTGGCGCGGTCGGCCGGGTCCGGCACCAGCACGGTTTCGCGCAGGTGTTCGGTGGTTTCGCCGGCGTTCTTCAGCAGTTCTTTTTCAAGCGCTTGCAGCTTGGCTTTGAAGAAGGCCATTTGCGCCGGATTCATATAATCCTTTTCATCCATCTTCAGAATTTCTTCTTCGGTCAGGATGCGGTCGGCGGCGGCGGGGGTCGATTTATTAGTTTTGGTGGTCATAACTTCGCTTACCTTCGATACGACAGAGTTTTCAATTAATCAGCCCGGAGTTTGTGGCTATTTAGCCATCCCCACAAAACCCGGATAGTTTATACCAGACATTGTTCTAAACCGCTAATAAAGATATCTTTCGGCAGATTTTTACCGATAAACACCATTTTGCTGCCTCGAACGTCGTTTTCTCCCCATTTGGCGCCCAGGTCGCTGCCCATGATCTGGTGTACGCCCTGGAACACGACCTTGCGATCGGCGTCCTTCATGAACAATACGCCTTTGTAGCGCAGCATGCGAGGACCGTAGACATTTACCAGCCCGCCAAGGAACTCGTCGAGCTTGGCGGTGTCGAATGGGCGTGTACTTTTGAACACAAACGCGGCGATGTCGTCGCTGTGGTGGGCGTGGTGGTGGTTGTGGCCGTGGTCCCCATGGTTGTGATCGTGGCCGTGATCGTGGTTGTGGCCGCAGTGCTCGTCATGCACGTGGTCGTCGTCGTGGGCCTGGTCGGTTTCCAGGAAATCCGGGTCCAGCTCCAGCTTGTCGTTCAGGTTGAAGCCCTTCAGGTCCAGCACCTCGGACAGCGGGGCGCGGCCGAAGTCCGCCGTGCTGATCGGCGCGCGCGGGTTGATGCGCTTGAGGCGGGCGGTCAGCGTGGCCACGTCCTCGGCGCTGACCAGGTCGGTCTTGGACAGCAGCAGCTTGTCGGCGAAACCGACCTGGCGCTGGGCTTCCTCGTGCTGGTCCAGCTGCTCCATGGCGTGGCGCGCGTCCACCACCGTGACCACGGCGTCCAGCATGTAGTGAGTGCCCACTTCCTCGTCCACGAAGAAGGTCTGCGCCACCGGGCCGGGATTGGCCAGGCCGGTGGTCTCGATCACCACGCGGTCGAACTGCAGCTCGCCGGCTTCGCGCTTCTGCGCCAGGCCGCTGAGGGCGACGATCAGGTCGCCGCGCACGGTGCAGCAGATGCAGCCGTTGTTCATTTCCACGATCTGTTCGCCGCTGTCCTGCACCAGGATTTCGTTGTCGATGTTCTCCTGGCCAAACTCGTTTTCGATGACGGCGATGCGCATGCCGTGCTGCTCCTGCAGGATGCGGTTCAGCAGGGTGGTCTTGCCGGCGCCAAGGAAGCCGGTGAGGATGGTGGTCGGTATCAGTGCCATGGTGCTTACCAGTCTGGTCTAGAGGGAAACCCTAGATGGGGATCAAATGCAGAAATGCAACCGGCCGATTATGCCGGAATTTGGCCGGCGCTAGCAATTCGTCCGATTGAGCAACCTCAGTACGGGCCGCGCTATTTTACTTTGGCGCGCGGATGGGCCTTGTCGTACACCTCGGCCAGATGCTGGAAATCCAGCGCGGTATAGACCTGGGTCGAACTGATGCTCGAATGCCCCAGCATCTCCTGCACGGCCCGCAGGTCGCCCGACGATTGCAGCACGTGCGAGGCGAACGAGTGGCGCAGCATGTGCGGGTGCACGTGCACCGGCGCGCCGTTGGCCACGCCATGGGCCTGCAGGCGCTGCTGGATCACCCGTGGCGACACCCGCGTGCCGCGCGTGTTCAGGAACAGGGCGTTGCCGCCGTCGGCGGGCGCCGGGCGCGCGGCGATCCAGGCCGCCAGCGCCTCCAGCGCTGCGTTGCCGACCGGGACGACGCGCTGCTTGTTGCCCTTGCCGGTGACGACGACTTCCCGGTTGTCCAGCGCCACCCAGCCCAGCGCGTCCTTGCCGGCGGTCAGGTCCAGCCCGGCCAGCTCGGACACCCGCAGGCCGCTGGAATACAACAGTTCGAACATGGCACGGTTGCACAGTTCGGCCGCTTCCGGGGCGGCGCCGGCGCTGGGCCGGGATGGCGCCACCAGTTGCACGGCGTCGTCCACCGACAGCGCGCGGGGCAGTGTCTTGGCGCGCTTGGGCGCGCGCACGCCTTGCACCGGGTTGGCCGCCAGCGCGGTCTGGCCGCCCAGCCAGTCGAAGAAGCCGCGCCAGCTCGACAGCTTGCGGGCGATCGAGCGCGGGTCGAGCTCGCGCGCATGCAGCTTGGCGGTCAGGCGGCGGATGGCGAAATGGTCGATCTGGGGCCAGTCCTGGCCGGCGGTGAGGCCGGCCAATTCCTGCAGGTCGCGCGCGTAGGCGCTGACGGTGTGGGGCGACAGCTGGCGCTGGTCGCGCAGCTGGGCCAGGTAAGCGTCGATCCAGGCCAGCTTGCTGTCCGGGCCGGCGCTCATGGCGGCGCTCAGGCCAGCAGCCAGGCCAGCGCGGTGCTGGTGGTTTCGCCGATGTGGACCAGGAAATCGGTGGCCATCAGCGAGGTGAAGCGGGCCGGGTCGGCCGAGCCCATGATCAGCAGGCCGAAGGCGTTCTTGTTGCCCGGCTTGCGCAGAGGAATGATCACGGTGGAGGTGATGCCGGTGGCGTCCTGCAGCCAGCGCACCGCCTCGAAATCCTTGTTGGTGCCGCAGTAGGGCGCCATCAGGCTGTTGGCGAAGATGCGCGCGTCTTCCGAGACGCCGGCGACGAACCATTCGCCGAGGTAGTCCGGCGCGGTGTCCCAGATGCGCAGCGTGACCTGCGGTACATCAAAACTGTTCTTCAGGCCGCTGACCACGGCGTGTGGCATGGAACCCACATCCTCGGCTTCCAGCAGCACCTTGGTCCAGCGGTGGAACTTGTTGGCGATCGCTTCGTTTTCAGACGCCAGGCGCATCAGATTGCTCATGCGCAATTCCAGCGCCTTGTACTTGTCGCGCATCACTTCCATCTGGCGCTCCTGCAGCGACACGGCGCGTCCCGTCAGCGGGCTGGCCAGTTTGATTTCTCCCAGCAATTCAGCATGCTCTTCGAAGAAATTCGGGTGTTCGGTCAGGTATTGCGCGACGAGGGTGTGATCCAGTGGGACAGTCATTGAGGTACTTTATTTACGAGGGTGGAAAGGCAGTGTCATTCTAAACGAAAAAAAACGGACATGGTTGCCCATGCCCGTCATTCCCCAACCCAAGCGCCGGCAGTTCTTGCCGACCGCGCGGCTTAGAAGTTGTGGTGGATACCGAGGCTGTAGAAATTCAGCGTGGTAGCTGCCTTCTTGTTCGAGGCATCAACATACAGGTAGGTGCGGGCCGACAGGTTGTAGTCGTAGCCGATCGACGCTTGCTTGGTCTTCGCCAGCGCCGGGTTGTTCAGGGCGTTGTCCGGCGTCTTCTGGCCATAGCCGACGCGGATCATGCCGGCGCCGACGGTGTAGTTGGCGCCCAGCAGCCAGGCCTTGGTGTTCGGATTGATCAGCGTGCTGTTGCTCTGGTCCTGCTTCTGGTAGGAACCCATCAGTTTCAGGTCGTTGATTGGCTTGAACGACGCGCCGATCGACCACAGTTTGGTTTCGATGGCGTTCTTCTCGTACGCGACATAGGCTGCGAACGGGCCGTTGGCGGCGGTGGCGCTCAGCGAGTAAGGCGCGATCTGCGGTGCGCTGTTGGCCGGGAACTGCGGATTGAGCGTCGTGCCCTTGCCGACGATGGCCGGATTGCCGTTGGCTTCCTTGGCGCCCACGGCGACGTTCACCTGGAACATGTCGGCGATCATCGGGGTGTTATAGAACACGGCGTTCGAGAAGCGGTTGTTCGAGTTGCCGGCTGGGCTCAGCGGATCGCTGGTGTAGCCGGCCACTTGCAGGTCGGTCTGGTAGCCGGCTGGGCCTGGCATGCCGCTCCATGGTTCGAAGGCGGTGCTGGTTTCCTGGAAGGGGGTCAAGCCACGGCCCAGGCGCACGGTACCGAAGTCGCCCTGCAGGCCGACGCGGCTTTGGCCCTGGAACAGTGGACGGCTGGTGGTGGCGGTGGTGTTCTCAATGACGCCGGTGTCCGGCTCGTAGCGGATCTCCAGCTGGAAGATGGCCTTCAGGCCGCTGCCCAGGTCTTCGACGCCCTTGAAACCGAGTTTGTTGTTGTCGCGCTTGCCCACCTGGGTGGTGGTGCCGGTGCGCTTGGAAATGCCTGCATCCACAGTGCCATAGATGGTCACGGACGACTGCGCGTATGCGCCAGCAAATGCGCCCATGAGAGCCAGAGCCACTAAAGATTTTTTCATTTGAGTTATTCCTTTATGAGTGAACATGCATACAGCCAAAGCTAGCGGGTCGCAAAGTCAACCCTCGATGAGAGGAACCTTAATATCTCATCAGGCCAAAAACGCTGGAATGGTTGATTATGACGGCTAGTTTTGGTCGAAAGCCAAAGAAACCGGGCTTCTTGTTGTATTTTTGAAACGCTTGATACGCAGGCCACCAGGGCCTGTTTAACGCATTATTTCCTTTCATTCAGGCACCAAAACAGCCCTTAGCGTACAGGGCTAAACGGGGTGGGGCGCTTGTGCAAAATCAAAGCGAACCGCATATTGTTTAGGGTGTGGCGCCAATCGCACGCTACACTCATAAGTAGCAACGGTCGCCTAGGCTGCACAGACAGCACGGCTGCGCCCGCTTCGATGAATCGGACTAATAGTGAGACGATGGCAAATCGAGAAGAGTTAGGGATCATCCGGGGGGCGCGCGCGGGAGATGCGGTCTGCCAGCTGGCGCTGGGCAAGCTCTACTTGTTCGGCGGCGCGGGTTTGCCGCTCAGCCTGCCAACGGCGCTGCATTGGCTGAACCGCGCCGCGCTGCAGGAGCAGGACGAGGCCTGGATGCTGATCGGCAACTACGTTCCATTCGAGCACGCACAACATTGCCTGCCGTCCGCGCTGTCCTGGTACGACCGCGCCTACGACGCCGGCGTCGAACAGGCCGGCCTGGTGCTGGCGCAGCTGGTGTTGAACCACGCCGCGCCGCCGGAAGCGTTGCATTTGCGCGACAAGGCGCTGCTGGCGCTGGAGACCGCCGCGCGCGGCGGTTCGGCCGAGGCGCAATGGCTGTTGGCGCACCAGACCGGCGCGCCGTCGCCGGCGCCGGTGGCGCCGCTGCCGTCCCGGCGTGGCGTCCCGCCTTCGCATCGCGCCAACGCCCGCCAGCAGTGGCTGGACCGGGCGGCCGACGGCGGCCTGGCCGCCGCCCAGTACGCGGTGCTGGAACAAGCCTGGCACGGCGACCGCGCGGCGTTTTTACAACGGGCGCTGCCGCTGGCGCGCAAGCTGCTGGACGGCGCCCCGGCCGACGCCGAGGCGGCCCGGGCCGTCGACTGGCCGCTCGAGCCGATCCAGCTGACGCTGCTGGCGCGCTGCGCCGCGCTGCTCGACGAGGAGGCCGGCCGCCATGCCGAGTTCCGCGACGAATTGCACCATTGCCGCGAACTGGCCGCCCACGGCGGCGACCGCCAGGCCCAGCTGGCGCTGGGCTTGTGGTTCGCCCGCATGGACGGCGACGGCCGGCGCCAAGCCAACGGCATCGCCGCCGTCAATTTCAAGCGCGCCATACGCTGGCTGACCCAGGCGGGCGAGCAGGGCCTGGCCGATGCCTGGTACGCGCTGTCGCGCATCTATCTGAAACCGGAATTTTCCCAGCGCTGCGTGGCCGAGGCCCAGGGCTACCTGGAGCGCGCGGCGGACATGGGCCACTGCGCCGCGCAGCTGGAATGCGGCATGTACGCCTGGCGCAACCGCCGCGCCGACGAGCAGAGCGATGTGCGCGCGGCCTACTGGCTGCAGAAGGCCGCGGCCCAGGGCTGCGACGAGGCCGAGGCGGCGCTGGCGCGCATCGGCGCGGCGCCCAAGGAGTCGGACTGGGCCGAAGCCATCCTGCGCCACATGTCGCGCGAGGCGCTGGAAAGCCAGCCGCTGCTGGCGGCGCGCCTGACCCTGGCCCAGTTGTTCGGCCTGAGCCGCGCGGAAGCGTTGTTGCTGGATGTGAAAGCGGCCGACCAGGGCCATTGCCTGGTGGTGGATATCCGCGCCAGTTACGGCCGCAGCAAGCGGCGCCTGGTGTTGCTGCGCACCGCGCGCGAGCGGCAGGCGCTGGACCGCATCGGCCGCTTGTTCGAGCATCTCGACAACGGCCCGGACGGGCTGGAAGGCAACTACCGCCAGCGCCTGTACCGGCTCAAGACCTGGCTGCCGGGCACCGACGAGCGGTTGGCCGCCTGAGCCAGCTTTAAATTTCTATCTCGCCCTCGAACACCGTGACGGCCGGGCCGGTCAGCCACACCGGCTGGCCCACGCCCGCCCAGCTGATCGACAGCTGGCCGCCGCGCGCGTCCACGCGCACCGGGCTGTCGAGCAGGCCGCGGCGGATGCCGGCCACCACGGCCGCGCACGACCCGGTGCCGCAGGCCAGCGTTTCGCCCACGCCGCGCTCGAACACGCGCAGCTTGATGTGGTTGCGGCCGACGATCTGCATGAAGCCGGCGTTGACCCGGTTCGGGAAGCGCGCATGATGCTCGATCAGCGGGCCGGTCAGCTCGACCGGCGCGGCGTCGACATCGTCGACGATCTGCACCGCGTGCGGATTGCCCATCGACACCACCGAGATCAGCACGCTCTCGCGCGCGCCGCCCAGCTCCAGCACCAGCGGCCACAGCGTGTCGTCGCCCTGGCGCTCGCCGTGCAGGCCCTCGGCGTCGAACGGCACGCGCTGCGGCTCGAGCACCGGCGCGCCCATGTCGACCGTGATGCTGCCGTCCAGCTCCAGGCGCGGCGCGATCACGCCGGCCTTGGTCTGCACCGTGATGCTGCGCTGCGCGGTCAGGCCTTTCTCCGCGACGAACTTGACGAAGGCGCGCGAGCCGTTGCCGCACTGCTCGACCTCGCCGCCGTCGGCGTTGAAGATGCGGTAGCGGAAATCGCAGCCCGGCTCGGTGGGTTTTTCCACCAGCAGGATCTGGTCGGCGCCCACGCCGAAGCGGCGGTCGCCCAGCAGCTGCCATTGCGCGGGCGAGAAATCGATGTGCTGGTTGATGCCGTCGATGACCACGAAGTCATTGCCGGCGCCGTGCATTTTGGTGAATTTGAGTTTCATCTGCTGCCTGTGTTTACTTGGAACGCTGGTACAGCGAAGCTTCGCCGTTCGGGCGCGTCTTGAACCGTTTGTGCGTCCAGAAATATTCGGCCGGGGCTTCGCGCACGCGTTCCTCGATGAACTCGTTCATGCGGCGGGTGGCGGCTACCATGTCGGGACCAGGGTAATTGTCCCACACTGGATAGAATTTCACACGCCAGCCCTGGTAATCGGGCAGGAAAGTGGCGATCACCGGCATCACCTGGGCGCCGGTGGTGGCGGCGATGCGGGCGGTGGCGGTCAGCGTGGCGGCCTCGATGCCGAAGAAGGGCACAAACTCGGCATCCTTCTCGCCGAAGTCCATGTCCGGCAGCATGAAGTAGGGCAGCTTGTCGCGCAGCGCCCGCAGGATGGGCTTGATGCCGTCCTGGCGGGTGAACAGCTTGACCGGCTTGAAGCGGGCGCGGCCGGCACGCAGCACCTTGTCGAAGGTGGCGTTCTTTTGCTGCACATACATCGACGAGGCGCTGGCCACCATGGCGATCGAGGCGCCGGCCACGTCCAGGCACACGAAGTGCGGACACAGCAGGATGGTCGGCTTGGACGTCATCTCCTCCACCGGCACCGGGCCGGGCTCGACCTTGATCAGGCGTTTCAGTCTTTCCTCCGACGCCCACCACAGGATGCCGCGCTCCCACACGCTGCGCGAATACGCCTGGAAGTGGCGGCGGCCGATGGCGATGCGCTCGGCCTCGCTCAGCTCCGGCATGCACAGGCGCAGATTGGTCAGCGTGATGTGGCGGCGCGAGCGCATCACCACGAACAGCAGGCTGCCGACGGCGTCGCCGAAGCGGCCCAGCACCGGCAGCGGCAGCCAGTGCAGCAGCCACATGATTCCCAACAGCAGCTTCATGCCTGTTCTCCCGCGTTCGGCGCAGAGTCTGGCGCAGCAATGCCGGCCGGCACCTTGTAGCGGTTGTAGCTCCAGAAATACTGGCTCGGGCTGCGCGCGATCAGGCGCTCCATGGCGTGGTTGATGGCCTGCGCCTGCTCGGCGGCGCTGCCCTCCAGCGTGCCGTCGAAGGGCACGAAGCGGATCACATAGCCTTTGCCGCCCGGCAGCCGTTCGGCGTAGGTGACGATGACGGTGGCGTCGCCCAGCTGCGCCAGCTTGGCGGGCAGCGTCATGGTGTAGGCGGCGCGGCCGAAGAAGGTGGCCCACACGCCTTCGCCTTCCTGCGGCACCTGGTCCGGCAGCAGGCCGATCGGCTTGCCCTTTTTCAGGCACTTGGCCAGCATGCGCACGCCGGACATATTGGCCGGCGCCAGCAGCAGGTTGTCGCGCGCGCGGGCGCCCTCGATCAGCGGTTTCAGCGCGGCCTTTTTCGGCGGCCGGTACATCACCATCAGCTCGGTGCGCAGCGCGATTTCCTGCGCGACGATTTCAAAGCAGCCCAGGTGGGGCGTGAGGAACACGATGCCGCGGCCGGCGTCCAGCTCGGCCTGGACGATGGCCCAGTTCTCGTCCGTCGCGTGGCGCGACACCCGCGCCGGATCGGCGCACCAGATGAAGGGCAGTTCGACGATGCTCTTGCCGGCCTCGGCGATGGCGGCCGACAGGTGCGCGGAATAGCCGGCCTGCGCCATGTTGTCGCGCATGCGGCGGCGGTAGGATGGCGAGCTCAGGTAGACCAGCCAGCCCAGTGCCGCGCCCAGCGCGTGTAAAAATGGCAAGGGGAAGATGGAGAGGAAGCGAAAAATGGGTACAAGCATGAGTAATTGTTTTAGTAGAAAGTGCTCTTGGCCGCCGTTGCCATGCCAAAATTTTTTAAGAAGCGTAAAATACCACGTATGCAGTAACCGCTGAGTTAACAGACAACTTGCGAAGCGGAATATAAATGTCGCTAAAGCGTCGCAAGCCGTATTGGTTAGCGACAAAACATTCTTAACCAATCACAGGAGCTTGCGATGTCAAATGATTATCTTTTTACTTCCGAATCCGTATCGGAAGGCCACCCCGACAAGGTCGCCGACCAGATTTCCGATGCGATTCTGGACGCCATCCTGACCCAGGACCCGAAAGCCCGCGTTGCCGCCGAAACCTTGTGCAACACCGGTCTGGTGGTGCTGGCCGGCGAGATTACCACGTTCGCCAATGTTGATTATATTCAAGTTGCGCGCGAAACCATCAAGCGCATCGGCTACGACAACACCGACTACGGCATCGACTACAAGGGTTGCGCCGTGCTGGTGGCCTACGACAAGCAGTCGCCGGACATCGCCCAGGGCGTGGACGAGGGCGCGGGGATTGATCTCGATCAAGGCGCCGGCGACCAGGGCCTGATGTTCGGCTACGCCTGCGACGAGACCGCGGAACTGATGCCAGCGGCCATCCACTATGCGCACCGCCTGGTCGAGCGCCAGTCGCAGTTGCGCAAGGACGGCCGCCTGCCATGGCTGCGCCCGGATGCCAAATCGCAAGTCACGCTGCGCTACGTCAACGGCCGTCCGGTGGCGGTGGACACCGTCGTGCTGTCGACCCAGCACGCGCCGGAAATGCAGCACAAGCAGATCGAGGAAGCGGTGATCGAGGAGATCATCAAGCAGGTGCTGCCGCGCGAGTGGCTGGTGGACACCAAGTACCTGGTCAACCCGACCGGCCGCTTCGTCATCGGCGGCCCGCAGGGCGATTGCGGCCTGACCGGCCGCAAGATCATCGTCGACACCTACGGCGGCGCCAGCCCGCACGGCGGCGGCGCGTTCTCCGGCAAGGATCCCACGAAGGTGGACCGTTCGGCCGCCTACGCCGCCCGCTACGTGGCCAAGAACGTGGTGGCCGCCGGCCTGGCGCGCCAGTGCCAGGTGCAGGTCAGCTACGCGATCGGCGTGGCGCGTCCGATCAACATCACGGTCTACACCGAAGGCACGGGCGTGATCCCGGACGAGAAGATCGCCGCGCTGGTGATGGAGCATTTCGACCTGCGTCCGAAAGGCATCGTGCAGATGCTGGACCTGCTGCGTCCGATCTACGCCAAGACCGCCGCCTACGGCCACTTCGGCCGCGAAGAGCCGGAATTTACGTGGGAGCGCACCGACAAGGCCGCCATCCTGCGCGCCGCGGCCGGCCTGAAGTAATCGCCGTCGCCTGAACCCCAACGCCCCGCCTGCGCCAGCAGCCGGGGCGTTGTGCTATTTGGGCCGTTGCGGCGGCGGCGGCGGCGGATTGGGGGGCAAATATTTGTCGCGCTTGTTGTCGTTGTTCATGCTTTGTTCCTGATGGGGACTTTATCGGGAAAGCCAGTTGGCGTTTAGCCTTTTCTGGGTGTCTTGCCTTAGCCGCTCAGTCAGCAGAAGGTCGTACGGGAATTCGTCCGACTCGACTTTGTAGCGGTCTCGCAGCGTTAGCAATTTCTCCTCGAAATCGGCGATGGAGAATTCCGCATTGACCTTCATGCGGAAAATCAGCGACTGGATGTCGGTTCTCAGGACGCTCAAACTACTGACCGAGGCCGCATGTACTTTGATTCGTTTGGCCACGGACAGTTCCTTGGACACGATGGCGAGCAAGGCGCTTATGGACGTGAATAGAGGCCATAAAAAAGTATAGTCGCTGTTTTTCCAGAATACGAGGCCGGTGAGCGCGGCACCGCCGGACGAGGTCGCTACTGCGATCTTGGTAACGCTGTCCAGCCACGTCCAGCGCCCCAGCAGCGCCGTCTCCAGTGCTTCGGTATAACTGACGTTGTAGAGCAGATTATGGGTTTCATTCCAGATCGCATCGCGCGGGTCGATAGCCATGGCGGGCCTCCTGTTCGCGAATAAAAAACCAATGTACGCGAAGCCGCATCCGCCGGCCTGCGGTGCGTCAAGCGCCGGCGGGATGGATTTTTGTCGGCGGGGCGTCGCCATTCATGCCCAACGGTGCTAAAATGCGCCTTCCGAGGAGCGTTGCGACGAATCATGAATTCGCCAGGCTCGGAGTCCCAAACCGCGCTCACGTTACTTTTTTCAACATGAAAGGAGGGCGTGATGAACGCCGTACTCAAATCCGCACAAGACTTCCTGGTCGCCGACATCTCCCTGGCCGCCTGGGGCGACAAAGAAATCAAGATTGCCGAAACCGAAATGCCTGGCCTGATGGCCATCCGTGAGGAATTCGCCGCATCGCAGCCGCTCAAGGGCGCGCGCATCACCGGTTCGCTGCACATGACCATCCAGACCGCCGTGCTGATCCAGACGCTGGAAGCGCTGGGCGCCAAGGTCCGCTGGGCCTCGTGCAACATCTACTCGACCCAGGACCACGCCGCCGCCGCCATCGCCGCCGCCGGTACCCCGGTGTTCGCCATCAAGGGCGAAACCCTGGACGAATACTGGGACTACACCCACCGCATCTTCGAATGGCCAGCCGACGCTTCGGGCAACGCGGTCTACTCGAACATGATCCTCGACGACGGCGGCGACGCCACGCTGCTGCTGCACCTGGGCGCGCGCGCTGAAAAAGACATCTCCGTGCTGGCCGCGCCAGGCTCGGAAGAAGAGATCTGCCTGTTCAACGCCATCAAGGCCCACCTGGCGATCGATCCGGCCTGGTACTCCAAGCGCCTGCCGCACATCCTGGGCGTGACCGAGGAAACCACCACCGGCGTGCACCGCCTGTACCAGATGCATAAAGAAGGCAAGCTGGCCTTCCCGGCGATCAACGTCAACGACTCCGTCACCAAGTCCAAGTTCGACAACCTGTATGGCTGCCGCGAATCGCTGGTCGACGGCATCAAGCGCGCCACCGACGTGATGATCGCCGGTAAGGTCGCCGTGATCGCCGGCTACGGTGACGTCGGCAAGGGCTCGGCCCAGGCCATGCGCGCGCTATCGGCGCAAGTGTGGGTCACCGAAATCGATCCGATCTGCGCACTGCAGGCCGCGATGGAAGGCTACCGCGTCGTCACCATGGACTACGCCGCAGAACACGGCGACATCTTCGTCACCTGCACCGGCAACTACCACATCCTGACCGAGAAGCACATGCTGGCCATGAAGGACCAGGCCATCGTCTGCAACATCGGCCACTTCGACAACGAGATCGACGTCGCCGCGCTGAAGAAATACACCTGGGAGAACATCAAGCCGCAGGTCGACCACGTGATCTTCCCGTCGGGCAAGCGCATCATCCTGCTGGCCGAAGGCCGCCTGGTCAACCTGGGTTGCGGCACCGGCCACCCGTCGTACGTGATGTCGTCGTCGTTCGCCAACCAGACCATCGCCCAGATCGAGCTGTACGCCAACACCGCCAAGTACCCGGTCGGCGTGTACGTGCTGCCGAAGCACCTGGACGAAAAAGTGGCGCGCCTGCAGTTGAAGAAACTGAACGCGCAGCTGACCGTGCTGACCGAAGAGCAAGCGGCCTACATCGGCGTGACGCAGGAAGGTCCGTACAAGCCTGACCACTACCGTTATTAATCTGCCGGCATGAAGCGGGGCCGGCAACTCGCCGGCCCCGTTTTTATCCAGTCCTTTTTTGCAGCGAGCTCATCTTATGCGTTTGGTCCTTACCTGGTTAATCAATGCGATTGCCTTGCTGGCAGTTCCCTACCTGATGCATTCCGTCGATGTCACAAGCATAGGCGCAGCCCTCGTCGCGGCCCTTGTACTGGGCCTGGTCAACACGCTGATACGCCCCGTGCTGTTGTTGCTGACGCTGCCCGTGACCGTGGTGTCGCTGGGCCTGTTCATCTTCATCATCAACGGCTTCATGTTCTGGCTGGTCGCCCAATGGGTGGACGGCTTCCACGTCGACAGCTTCGCGTCGGCGATCGGTGGCGCATTGTTGTACAGCGTGATTTCCTGGGCCCTGTCTACCTTACTTTTGAAGACGTCAGATGGCTAATCATAATTTCAGTATCGAGTTCTTTCCGCCGAAGACGGCGGAGGGCGCGGAAAAGCTGCGCGTCACGCGCGCCAAGCTGTCCGAGCTCAAGCCCAAGTATTTTTCCGTGACCTTCGGCGCCGGCGGCAGCACGCAGCGCGGCACGCTCGACACCGTGGTGGAAATCCTCGCCGCCGGTGAAGACGCCGCGCCGCACCTGTCCTGCGTGGGCGGCACGCGCGAATCGATCCGCGAGATCCTTACGGAATTCAAGGCGCACAACATCAAGCGCATCGTCGCGCTGCGCGGCGACCTGCCGAGCGGCTACGGCGCGGCCGGCGAGTTCCGCTACGCGAACGAGCTGGTGGAATTCATCCGCCAGGAGACCGGCGAGTGGTTCCACATCGAAGTGGCGGCCTACCCGGAAGTGCACCCGCAGGCCAAGTCGCCGCAGGACGATTTGCTGGCGTTCGAGCGCAAGATCAAGGCCGGCGCCAACGCCGCCATCACCCAGTACTTCTACAACGCCGACGCCTACTTCCAGTTCGTCGAGCAGACCCGCAAGATCGGCATCGACGTGCCGATCGTGGCCGGCATCATGCCGATCACGAACTACACGCAGCTGATGCGCTTCTCGGACATGTGCGGCGCCGAGATCCCGCGCTGGGTGCGATTGAAGCTGGCCAGCTTCGGCGACGACAGCGCCTCGATCAAGGCCTTCGGCCTGGACGTGGTGACGGCGTTGTGCGAACGCCTGCTGGCGGGCGGCGCCCCTGGCCTGCACTTCTACAGCATGAACCAGGCGGCGGCCACCACGGCGCTGTGGCAACGCCTGGTGTAACGCGTCGTTCCCGCGCAGGCGGGAACCCATAGAACGCCAGCTCAGCCAGCTGCCTATGGATTCCCGCTTGCGCGGGAATGACGGCCATCCTCGGTGACGATGCGGTCCAGCGCCACATCGTGGCCGTCGCTGTCGAACCGCACCTGCAGGCACTGGTAAGCGATGCCCAGTGTCTGCGGGCGCGGCGAGCGCGCCAGCGTGCGGTCGTAGAAACCGCCGCCGTAACCCAGCCGGTAGCCCTGTGGACTGAATCCCAGGCACGGCACCAGCAGCGCCGGCGGATACGCCTCCTGCAGGCGCAGGTCGGCCGGCACCGCCACCCCCATCGCATCCTTGACCATCGCCTCGCCGATGCGCCACTCGGCGAATTCCAGCGCCGCGTGCTTTTCCACCACCACCGGCAGCAGCAGCCGCGCCCCCAGCCGCGCCAGTTCCGCGTAGGCCGCATGCAGGTCCGGCTCGTCGCGCAGCGGCCAGTACACGCCCAGCGCCGCAGGCCGGGCGGCCTTCCACCAATCGACCACCTGCGCGCCGATCGCGTGGTCCCACGCCGCCCGCGTGGTGGCGTCCAGCGCGCGCCGCGCGGTCAGCAATTGCTTGCGTAAATCGGCTTTTTGCAGAGCTACCGGGGCTGGTGGTTCAGTCGCGGCGCGTGGTATTCTAGGGTCGCTGGTCATAGGTTCAGATTTTCAAGACTTTAGAGAGTTGCACATTGATTTCCGCTTTAAAATGGATTGCCGGCGCCGCCGCCTTTGCTGCCATGGCCATCAGCACCCTGGCCCACGCCGATGACATTGGCGATGACGGCCGCCGGGCGGACGACTCCTTCCTGCTGCTGCGCGACGCCGTGCGCCAGGACGACGCATCCAAGGCCGATTTCTACGCCGCCCGCCTGACCGATTATTCCATTCCATCCTACGTCGATTATTATCGGCTGAAACCGCGCCTGAAGGATGCCGCGTACGCCGAAATCCGCGATTTCATGAAGCGCTATGAAGGCCAGGCCATCGTCGACCGCCTGCGCAACGACTGGCTGCTGGACCTGGGCCGCAAGCGCGACTGGGCCACCTTCGACGAGCAGCTGCCGCTGTTCGTGCTGAACGACGACACCCAGGTCAAATGCTACGCGCTGCAATCGCGCGCGCTCAAGGGCCAGAAGGTGGCCGGCGAGGCGCGTGAGCTGCTCACCGCGCCGAACGGCTACGGCGAACCATGCGCGGGCCTGATCGCCACGCTGTACCAGGCCGGCCAGTTCAACGTCGACGACCTGTACGCGCAACTGCGCCTGTCCGGCGAATTCAACGCCACCGGCCAGGCGCGCCGCATCGTCGCGCTGCTGGACGGGAACGAGAAGAAGGCCGTGCAGGCGGTGGACCTGCCGGCCATCGCGCTGGCCAAGGGCGTGGGCAGCGGCCGCGTCGAACATGAGATCTACATCGTCGCCATCGGCCGCATGGCCAAGACCAGCACCAGGCTGGCGGTGCTGGCTTTGAACAAGGCCGCGTCCAAATTGAGCCCGCAGGAACAGCAGGAGGCATGGGCCGCGGTGGCGCTGCAGTCGTCGTACTCGCTGGCGCCGGAGACCGGCGAATACTGGCAGAAGTCGAACGGCGCCGCGCTGTCGATCGACCAGCTTCAATGGAAGACGCGCATTGCGCTGCGCAACGGCGACTGGAAGCAGGTGGAGAAGAACATCCGCGCCATGCCCGCGTCGCTGCGCGCCGATCCGGCCTGGGTCTACTGGCTGGGCCGCGCGTTGATGGTGCAAGCGGGTTCCATCCAGGCCACCGGCGAAGCGATGCAGCTGTTCCGCAGCATCTCGGACCAGTCCAACTTCTACGGCCTGCTGGCGCTGGAGGAAACCGGCAAGCTGATTACGATCCCGCTGCCAGGCCTGCCGATCACGCTGGC
>Ga0308157_10003049_pt1 | contig 25427 bp, 28 predicted proteins | sample PhyBR1_FD_201035 | JGI IMG/M metagenome (GOLD analysis project Ga0308157, IMG submission 201035) | Phyllosphere microbial communities from UC Gill Tract Community Farm, Albany, California, United States - DLSLB.R1 | ecosystem: Host-associated > Plants > Phyllosphere > Unclassified | place: USA...
CCCGCATTCAAGAAACGAATATGACTCGATAGCTCAGTCGGTAGAGCACATCACTTTTAATGATGGGGTCCTGGGTTCGAGCCCCAGTCGGGTCACAAATTAAGTGATCAACACATAAGTTTCTTGAAGCAATGACTCGATAGCTCAGTCGGTAGAGCACATCACTTTTAATGATGGGGTCCTGGGTTCGAGCCCCAGTCGGGTCACAATCGTAGAGACGTTGCTTGCAACGTCTCTACTTGTTTTTAGGCCATGTGGAGAAACGGTAGACTCGCCATCTTGAGGGGGTGGTGCTCGCAAGGGCGTGAGGGTTCAAATCCCTCCATGGTCACTATAAATACTGATTAATACTAATTAAACTGTATAGCCTATATTTAGTTGATGAATTAGAATTTAAGCAAATTTAAAACATCCAAAAACCCGTTACAATTTAGTAGCGGGTTTTGTTGTTTTTATCGAAAAGTCATTCTTTACATCATAGACATATTAGTTGCAGGAAATCAATCTAACAAGCAATTAGAAATAAAATGACTCCTCGCATTTTTTTTCAAAATATTTAAACTTCTTTTTCATAAATCTTTCTTTGACTTTATAACAAATAGGCAATTACAAATTTTGGAAACATAAAGTAAATATTAATTTGATAAATATAATTATTCAGATAAAATTTATCGCTCATGAAAGAAAAAACCTGTAATTAAATCTTTTTAAAATAACTTTTAAAAAGTAATAATGTTCACACCAATTATTTCTTTTAATTTTTTCAGATTCGTCCAATAATCCTACTTTATGATTTTGATAAAAATTGTAAGTAAAAATTAGTTAAAATAAATAAAATTGTGTTTTTAATCTATTTAATGACAAATTTTAACGGTTATTTATAATCGAAATCAAATAATATGTTATATGTTTGTACTACAAAGTTTTATACTTTCATTAGCTGGTTATTTAGCCTAAAAAAAGATTATCCCTTATATTTTTTTATCCTAAAAGACATCTAAAAGTAATGGATTTTGCTTTCTCATATTTTTGAAGGCAGAGTTTCATTTGCGGTTAAAACGGAAAATTATATAAAAACAACAAGTAAATCACAAAACAATGAGAACAACAGGGTTTGTAATGTTTTTAATTGGTGCTTTTTCAACACTTAATGAAGCTATTGGTGTAATTACAAATGGGTTACCAATTTATGTAGGTGTAGCATTTATTATTTTAGGTGCTCTTTTAATGGTTTTTGCCGACAAAAAGAAAGCAGAAGCCGCAAGGAAAAAACAATTGGATAAACTGTATCCGAATACTGAATCTAAAAATCTGACGCCTACGCCTATTGAAAGTACTGTACCTAAAAATCTGAGTCATACATCTCTTAGACTTCATTCTCAATTGAACTAATAGTTATCTCACTAAAATAAAAAAATGACAAGAGATCATAATCTTGTCATTTTTTGTGTTTTAAAAAACAAGTAATACGTTTTACTTTTTTTTCGTTTAAAACATAAATTACTTTTTAACCTTTGCCACTTCCTCTACAGTAACCATCTTGTTTTGTTTGTTACTCCAGGAATTCTGAATATAATTCATCACATCAGCAACTTCTTCATCGCTTAAACCCGGTGGAGGCATTGCGCCATTGTATTTTTTAGAATTAACCAATATCTCCCCCATTTGTCCATATTTGATAGCATGAATACTTTCGGTTCTTTTATTTTTCAACCAATCAGAACCATCTAGGGGAGGAACCGTACTTCCATTACCTTTTCCTGTAGCTAAATGACATTGAACACAAAATTCAACATATAACTCTTTACCGTTTGCTATGCTTTTTTGCAAAGGCGTTTGCTGTTCTTTAATAGAAACATAATTTCTACTTTTATTAAATGCAGTGGTATTTGAAAAATATAAACTGCCTAAAACCAAAAGTATAATACTACTATTCTTTTTTGAAATCATTATTATCTATATTTAATTGTTTAATCAAAGAAACGTAAAATTTACACAAAAGGCAATTACTCCTATTTATTAGGTATAATTTTCAAAATCCCCTTTCCTTCAACTCCAATATAAATATAACCATCAGGGCCTTGAGTCACGTTGCGTAACCTCCCTATATCGGTTGCGATTTTTTGTCTGCTGATGACTTTGTTATCTTTAAATTTCAGCAATTCTAAATATTGAAATTTCAAAGACCCAACAAGTAATCCGTTTTTCCAGTCAGGATATTTATCACCCGTTACAAAAGTCATTCCGCTAGGAGCAATAGAAGGAAGCCAATAATAAAGTGGGTCTTCGATTCCCGGTTTCTGTTTATCTTTACTTATAATAGTGTTATCATAATCGATGCCATACGTCACAACCGGCCAACCGTAATTTGCCCCTTTTTTGATAATATTTATTTCATCACCTCCTTGTGGACCATGCTCATGCTCCCAAATATCGCCTGTAATCGGATTTTTTACCAATCCTTGAGGATTACGATGCCCGTAAGAATAAATTGCTTCCTTGGCATTGGCTTTGCCCACAAAAGGATTATCTTTTGGAATACTACCATCATCATTCAGACGATAAATTTTTCCATTATCACGTGTAATGTCTTGTGGATTTACAAAATGCTCACCTCTTTCACCGGCAGAAAAGTACAAATGGCCTTCATTGTCAAAAACAATTCTCGAACCAAAGTGATGACTTTTGGTAGTATTAGGTTCACACTTATATAAAGATTCAATTTGTACTAAACTTTCATTTTCAAGTTTGGCTCGAATAAGTTTTGTATTACTACCTTCTCCCTCCTTAGTAGAATAGGTAATGTAAATCCAGCCATTTTTTGCATAATTCGGATGCAATACAATATCGAGTAAACCTCCTTGTCCACGGTTATAAACGGCAGGAACGTTTTTGACTTCAGTTTTTACTTTATTTTTAATATGGAATATAATTCCACTTTTCTCGGTTACCAACATTGAACCATCGGGCAAAAAAGCCATTCCCCAAGGAATATTGATACCATCTGCAATAGTTTCAAAAGTATAATTTTTAACCTCATCCTGAAGAGGGATATCATTAGGTTTTATCTGTTGCCCCTGACAACTTATTATAAAGGCGCAAAATAATAGTGTGATTCTATTCATCTTTTTTTATTTAAAAATAATAAAAAAACAATAACGTGATTTAAAATCAAACAGTTAAAATATATTAATTCCATATTTAAAAAAAACATACAAATACAAATCCATTTTGGGCATTAAAATCTAAAAATCGCTGGCATCCTTAATTATAAAAACTAAATTTGCAACCCCAACTCGAAATAATAAAAAAATAATGCGTTCTCAAATTTTATCCCTACTTCTTATTTGTTTTATCACAACCGCCCAAGCCCAATTAAAATCCATAACCGACAAAACTGATTATCCTTTTTGGATCAATTTACCTAACCAGGAAGTATTAAACAAAAAAGCACCCGTTATTTTATTTCTGCATGGAAAAAGCCTGTCTGGAACAAATTTGGACAAAGTCAAACGCTACGGTGTAATTCGGGCTATTGAAAGAGGGAAGGAAATTCCAGCGATTGTCGTAGCTCCGCAAGTGGCGCATGGCGCTTGGAATCCAGATAAGCTTTTAAAACTTTTAGAATACATTCAAAATAATTACAACACCGACTTATCGAGGGTATATGTTTGCGGAATGAGTTTGGGTGGCTATGGAACTTTTGATTTTGCCGGTAAATATCCAGATAAAATAACAGCCGCAGTAGCTATTTGCGGAGGCGGAAATACAAAAGATGCCTGTAATCTGGCGACGATACCATTGTGGGTGATTCATGGAAACAAAGATTATATTGTTCCGCTTTCAGAATCTCGAAAAATGGCCAAAGCAATTCAGACTTGTAATCCGGATGCCAATCTTACATTTACCATCGTAAAAGGCGGAAATCATGGCAGTGTTGAAAAATATTTCAGAGAAGATAAAATTTACAATTGGATGTTGAGCCAATTCAAATTAATACCATAAAAAAGGCTACCTAAGTAGCCTTTTTTGTTATTTTAAAATTTCTTTTAGTTCGTCTAAACTTACTTTCTTCTGTTCGCCGGAAATTAAATTTTTCAAACTATACTGACTGTTATTCATTTCTTCCTCGCCAACAATTACAGCATAAGGAATAAAACGTTTATCAGCATGTTGAAACTGTTTGGCAACTTTAGCATTATCTGGATATAATTCAACTTTTATTCCACTAGCGCGTAATTCTTTAATGGCTTTCATGGAATAAAAAGCCTCTTTTTCGCCGTAGTTAATAAACAATGCTTTTGAAGTTGAAGTTACTGCTTCTGGAAATAAACCTAATTCCTCGATAACCAAATAGATTCGGTCAAGACCAAAAGAAATCCCTACTCCACTCATATTTTTTAATCCAAAAATTCCAGTCAAATCATCGTAACGACCACCGCCGCCAATAGAACCCATTGAAACCGTTTTTGGTGCAGCCACTTCAAAAATAGCTCCTGTATAATAATTCAATCCTCTTGCCAATGTCACATCCAAATCTAAATTGGCTGTTGACAAACCAAGATTTGAAACATTGTCACAAATAAAACGAAGCTCCTCTACTCCTTTCATTCCCTCTTCGGAAGCAGAAAGTAAAACAGAAAGTTTTTCGATTTTCTCTGAAATGCTTCCTGTGAAATTAAACAACGGTTGCACTTTGACAATCGCTTCTTCGGAAATTCCTTTTTCGATCATTTCTTTCTTTACGCCGTCCTCGCCTATTTTGTCGAGTTTATCCAAAGCAACTGTGAAATCAATCAGCTTATCAGATGCTCCGATCACTTCAGCAATTCCTGAAAGTATTTTTCGGTTATTGATTTTGATTGTTGCTCCTTGTAAACCCAAAGCGGTAAAAACTGAGTCATATAATTGTACCAATTCTACTTCTTGCCACAACGATTTTGAACCCACAACATCGGCATCACATTGAAAAAATTCTCTAAAACGTCCTTTTTGCGGACGATCTGCGCGCCAAACTGGCTGAATTTGATATCTTTTGAAAGGAAATTCGATTTCGTTTTGATGTTGTACCACGTAACGAGCAAACGGAACGGTTAAATCATAACGCAAAGCTTTCTCAGAAATACTTGAAGTCAATCTCGTACTGTCTTTCGCGTCTAAATATTCGGCATTGGCTTTTGCCAAATAATCTCCTGAATTTAATATTTTAAAAATCAATCGGTCGCCTTCTTCTCCGTATTTTCCCATTAAGGTTTCGGAGTTTTCGAATGAAGGAGTTTCTATAGGTTGAAAGCCAAATTTTTCGAAATTGTTTTTGATGATTTGGATAATGTATTGTCTTTTTGCCACCTCAGCAGGTGAAAAATCTCTAGTTCCTTTTGGAATACTTGGTTTTGATGCCATTGTTTTACTTTAGAATTTAGTTTCGGATTTCGACAAAATGGGGTGAAATCCTAAATAGAATGCAAATATCTTATTTTTAAAATTATTACTCCTAAAAAATCCAATCAAAGTTTTTTACAACAGAATTCCATTTTTTTTCAAATCTTCTGCTTTGTTTATTATGAAAGACAAATGACAAACTGAAACCCAAATGCCCTAGCCAATATGTAGTGAAAATTTTGCAGGAAAAAATAATATTATTTTCTTGACCAAAAGAGCGCCCAAACAAGATAACTATCGGGACTCTTTTGGGCAATTGAAAATAAGTTATTTTGATAAAAAATTGTAGCGAAAGCTGGAAATATCCCTTAAAATTATTTTGTTTATTTACTAAATTCCCAAAAAACAGCTGTAACAAAAATCGTATTTTCGTGTCAAACAATCATGATGCTAAAATTATTTAAAGAAAATATCCGAATCGCTTTCGGATCAGTTCGAACTCAATTACTACGAACTACGCTAACGGTGTTGATTATTGCCATTGGTATAACGGCGTTAGTTGCTATTTTAACCGTTGTGTCGGCATTGGAAAACACATTATCATCTGATTTTGCCTCGATGGGAGCCAATACTTTTAATATAAATCAATACGAAAACACCTCCAGACGTCGTGGTGGCGGGGAACGCGAAGTTATAAACCCAATTATTTCTTACCCTGAAGCCGTAGCTTTCAAGAACAAATACAATTATCCAATGACCGAAACGTCGTTGTCTTTCACAGCTACTTCGACTGCCGAAGTCAAATATGAATCCACAAAAACAGATCCCGAAATAAGTGTTTTGGGTGTTGATGAACATTTTTTGGGTAACTCAGGACTTGAAACTAGTTCGGGTAGAAATTTTACCAATTTTGATATTTCAAACAATGCATATGTTTGTGTTTTAGGATCTGATTTTCAAAAAGGAATTCTGAAAGATGTGAATCCGATTGGGAAAACAATTTCTGTTCGCGGCGCCAAATTTAAAGTGATTGGAATGCTAAAAGAAAAAGGATCAACCTTTGGAAACAGCCAGGATTTAAGAGTTTTGATTCCGATACAAGTGGCGCGTTCTTTATTTACTGCCCCTAACATTAACTATTCAATAAGTGTTATGGTCGGAAAAAAGGAATTATTAAGCCCGGCAACTGACTACGCAATTAGCGCTATGCGTAGAATCCGAAAATTGAGTCCTGTAAAAGACAATAATTTTGGTGTGGTGCGAAGCGATGATTTGATCAACAAAATACTAAGCATTACGCAATATTTAGGTATAGCTTCTTGGCTTATTGGGATTATAACGATCTTGGGATCGTCTATTGCTTTGATGAACATTATGATTGTTTCGGTTACAGAACGTACTCGTGAAATTGGTGTGCGAAAAGCATTGGGAGCCAAGAAAACGACAATCGCCTTTCAGTTTTTTATTGAAACTTTATTGATTGGTCAAATTGGTGGTTTTGTTGGAATTATTTTTGGAATCTTAATTGGTTTCGGAATTTCTACAGCAATGAACTTTGCCTTTGTAATTCCGTGGGGAGCTATTATTGCTGCTTTTATAACGAGTTTTATTGTTGCTGTTGTTTCGGGATTGTATCCTTCTGTGAAATCGGCGAATCTGGATCCAATTGAGGCTTTACGTTACGAATAGATATTAATTTAATTTCTTAGATGAAATAGAATAAAACTTACTAATTAATATACACATGACATTAATTGCAATTTTTTTTCCATGTCTATCTTTCTTTTTAAGAGGAAAAATATTTACATCCGTTTTGTGTTTAGTTCTGCAAATAACTTTGATTGGCTGGATCCCTGCAGCAATATGGGCTGTAATTTCTTTGCAAAACTCAAGATCAGACAAACGCAATCAGAAGCTAATCAAAGCCATAAAAAACAAATAACAGTTTTTTTCAAGAAGGTCTTTTATGCTTAAATTTTCGGCTTCTTAAATTAATCTTTTAAAACCTTGCTACAAATCATTCGATCGTTATCATAAATATCTTTTCTCAATTCGATATTTTTAAAACTCATTTTCTCAAGTAAATCAATCATCTCTTTACCTAAATATTGATTGATTTCAAAATACAATTGACCTGAAACTGATAAGTTCTTTTTAGCTAATTCAGCAATTTTTCTATAAAATAATAGAGCATCATTATCTTCTACAAAAAGAGCCAAATGTGGTTCATACTCTAAAACATTTTTCTTGATTTCCTCTTTTTCCAAATTTCGAACATAAGGTGGATTGGAAACAATAATATCAAATTCTTGTTCTAAATCTTCGGCTTCCAAAATACTTTGATGAATAAATGTGATATTTACTTCATTAAGTTCAGCGTTTTTTTGGGCTGTTGTTAAAGCATTTTCAGAAACATCAAGAGCAAAAACGTGAGCATTCGGAATATTTTTTGCTAATGAAATAGCTATACACCCACTTCCCGTTCCAATATCCAGAATTTTTATTTTTTGAATTTCGGCTTTTGACTGTTGGTCTTTAATAATCCAATCAACTAATTCTTCAGTTTCTGGCCTTGGTATCAAAACATTGGAATTGACTTCGAAATTCAATCCGTAAAAACTAGTTTTTCCCAACAAATACTGAATTGGAATTTCTAATTTTAGTTGTTCTAAAATTGAGTTCCAAACTACAATCTCTTCCTCTGAAAATTCCATATCAGGTTGCAAAGCCAAATCGACTCTTTGCAATTGTTTTTTTTGTTCTAATATCAAATAAAAAAAACTCTCCGCTTCGTCTTTATCATGAATTGAACTTAGAGCTTCTATAAATTGAGTTCTGTATTCTTTTATATTCATCAGAAATTAAATCTTTAAATTTTTCAGCATCCAAACTGCACAACTTGTATGCCCTGTACTTCCCATTGGCGAACAAATGTTTTCGAAACCAGATTTCTTATACAACTTTTGAGCGGCTAACATAAAAGGCATGGTTTCCAAATAACATTTCTCGAAACCAAAATCGCGTGCACTTTGCAAACACATTTCGATCATTTGGCTGCCAATTCCCAATCCGCGAGTTTCTGGAAGAAAGTACATTTTTTGCAGTTCACAAAAAATTTCGGCTTCATTCATTAAAGGCGCAATTCCTGCTCCACCAACAATTTTGCCTTCATTTTCGACTACATAATAAACAGATTTTGGCTTATTATATTCCTCAAACATTAAATCTAGATACGGATCTTCGTAAGCAGTACCAACTTTTGGAATATTCAATTCGTCAAAAACACTCCTTATTAATTGAGCAACTGCCTGATTGTCCTCTTTTTGTATTTTTCTAATGATCATATTACTAATTTAAAACAACAAAAATAGCCATTGTAAACTGGAAAATCATCTTAATTTTCAAACTAAATCCTAATTTCAAAATTACTATTTTTGCAAAGTGAAGATACATGAAAAATATATGAGCCGTTGCATTGCGCTGGCTAAAAACGGTCTTGGAACTACTTATCCCAATCCTATGGTTGGGAGTGTAATTGTTCATGAAGACAAAATCATAGGCGAAGGCTGGCATAAAAAAGCTGGTGAACCACATGCTGAAGTGAATGCCGTAAATTCGGTGCAGGATAAATCATTGTTAACAAAAGCCACTATATATGTTAGCCTTGAACCATGCAGTCATTTCGGAAAAACTCCACCTTGTTGTGATTTGATTATAAAACATAAAATTCCAAATGTAGTCATTGGAACTGTCGACCCTTTTGCTAAAGTAGCTGGGAATGGCATCAAAAAATTGATTGAAGCTGGCATTAATGTTACTATTGGAATTCTGGAAGATGAGTGCAATGAGCTCAACAAACGTTTCTTTACTTTTCATCAAAAGAAAAGACCTTATATTATATTAAAGTGGGCGCAAACTCCAGATGGCTTTATCGCTCCCCTTGAAAAATCTGAGAAAAAACCAGTTTGGATAAGCAATACCTATTCCAGACAATTGACACACAAATGGCGAACTGAAGAACAGGCAATTCTAGTTGGCACACAAACTGTCATTGATGATAATCCTAAACTAAATGCAAGAGATTGGCAAGGAAATAATCCCATTAGACTTGTATTAGATTCCAATAATCGTATTCCAACGGAGAGTGCTATTTTTGACAATTCGGTAAAAACCATCGTCTTTAACAATTCCGAAAACTCTCTTCCCCAAGAAAACACTACCTTTGAAAGAATAAATTTTAAACAAAATATAGCCGAACAAATTGTTGAATCATTATACAATCACAACATACAGTCGGTCATAATAGAAGGAGGACTTCAAACTTTACAGACCTTTATTGATGAAAATCTATGGGACGAAGCTCGAATTTTTACTGGAAATGTAACTTTTGGAGAAGGAATCAATGCACCTTTATTACCAAAGAAGAATTTCGAGAAACGATTAATTGAAAAGGACGAACTTACAATACTAAGAAACCATGATTAACGCTATAATTTTTGATTTTGGAGATGTGTTTATCAATTTGGATAAACAGGCAACTCATGATGGTTTGAAAAATCTTGGTATTCCCGAATGGAATGAAGATTTGGATCAATTGAACTTACAATATGAAGTGGGGACCATTACCAAAGAGGAATTTTTATCTGGAATTCAAAAACATACTAACAACGCCTCTATTGAAGATGTTTCAAAAGCCTGGAATGCAATCTTATTGGATTTTCCTTTATATAGATTGGAATTTCTTCAAATGCTTTCTCAAAAGTACCGCTTGTTTTTATTGAGTAATACCGATGCCATTCATATCGATACTTTCGAACAAAAATCCGGCGCTTCATTTTACAGTGATTTTTATCAATGTTTTGAAAAAGTATATTTTTCATTTGAAATTGGTTTAAGGAAACCAAATCCAGAAGCTTTCAACCTAATACTTGAACAGCATGGATTGCAGGCAAAACAAACTCTATTTATAGACGACAAAAAAGAAAACACAGATGCCGCTGCCGCTCTTGGCCTTCAAGTTTGGAATCTACAAGTTGGCGAAGAAGATGTTGTCCATTTGTTTGATAAGAATATAATTTAGCAAGGAGCGATTTTGAAATTGCATCTTGAATTTTGGCATTGCCATTGATTTTTGAAAATGAAAGACACTTATAATACTATTGCATTTCCTTCTGAAGAATCTTTATTTAAGGAGAAAAGTAGCAAATTCTTCGGTTATGCATTTCCAATAGAAAGCGAGGACGAAGTAAAACCCATAATTGAAGTTTTAAAAAAGAAACATCCCCACGCCGTTCACTACTGTTATGCTTATCAAATTGGAACCGAAAACATTCAATATAGAGCGAATGATGATGATGAACCAAGCAATACAGCCGGAACTCCAATTTATGGCCAGATTCAATCTTTTGGACTTACCAATATATTAATAGTTGTGGTTCGAATTTATGGAGGAATCAAATTAGGAGTTGGCGGATTAATCACAGCTTATAAAACCTCCGCGCAAATCACTTTAGAATCTTGTGAGATTGTCGAAAAAACCATTGACGTCTCTTTCCAAATTTCATTTGATTATAAAAACATGAATAAAGTTATGAGAGTAATCAAAGAAAAAAAGTTGGATATTATCAATCAGGAAATGGAAATAGATGAGAATACTAATTTACCAATTGGTAAATTGGTAATAAAAACCAGAAAAAAAAATGCCGAAATGATTTTCGACACTTTTAATTCATTGTTTGAAATTGACATCATAAAGCTTTAAATTCTCATCAAAAAGGGTTCATTTTGATAATTATTCAAAGGATTTTAATAGTTCTAAAATGTAATCTGGAGGAGCGGTCGGTTTGCCAGTTTTTAGCGACACAAAAACGAGTAAAAATTGGGCAGTTGTTAATAACTCATTAGCCTCATTATAAATTGCACAATCAAATTCGATCTTCACAGACGTCTGACTTTTGAAAACAGTATGCACTGTCAATAAGTCATCATAAACTGCTGATTTTTTGTAATTGATATTCATATTTACTATCGGGAGCCCAATGCCACTTTCTTCCATCTTTTTATATGAAATCCCTTTGTTTCTAAGCCATTCGACTCTTCCTATCTCAAAATAGGGAATATAATTTCCGTGATAAACAACGCCCATTTGGTCAGTTTCTGAGTAGCGCACACGGATTTGAACTTGATGATCTTTCATTAATTTTGGATTAAAAATTTAAATTTAAAAAAGCTTCTTACAACAATTTTTTCAAAAATTATAACTGAAAATATTTTTTTTTACAGATAATTGTTCACATATTTGTTATCCCGAAAAAAGAATTAATTACTCATTCTTTTTGCAAGAAAATAGACATCCAAATAAATAATTTTTAACTAAATATATGAACAAGACTGCACAATCAGTATGGGAAAACTGTTTGTCCTTTATAAAGGACAACATACAAGACCAAGCGTATAAAACTTGGTTTGAACCAATCAAATCAGTTGAACTTACCGATAATGCATTATATATTCAAGTACCTAGTAAATTTTTCTACGAATGGCTAGAAGAACACTATGTAAAATTATTAAAAGTAGCCTTAACCAAAGAACTTGGAAAAAACGCAAAGTTACTTTATAAAATTAAAATGGAAAACACTTATGGCAATAAACAACCGTTTACAGAACAGTTGCCAAGTGCCAATAGAGGTCCGGTAAAACCTCAGGAAGTTGATGCTCCATTCAAAAATTTAAATCCTGAGTTAAAAAACCCTTTTGTTATTCCAGGTATTCGAAATTTAAAAATCGAATCTCAGTTAAATGCTAATTATAGTTTTGATAATTTCTTAGAAGGAGATTCTAATAGATTAGCACGTTCCGCAGGTATGGCTGTCGCCAATAAACCTGGAGGAACTTCATTTAATCCATTGTTGATTTTCGGTGGTGTTGGATTGGGAAAAACTCACTTGGCACATGCTATAGGAGTTGAAATCAAAGACAAATTTCCTGAGAAAACGGTTTTATATATTTCAGCCGAAATTTTTACCCAACAATATATCGATTCGGTAAAGAAAAATAACAGAAATGATTTCATTCATTTTTATCAATTAATTGATGTTTTAATCATTGATGATGTTCAATTCCTTTCAGGGAAATCAGGAACACAAGATGTATTCTTCCATATTTTCAATTATTTACATCAAAATGGAAAACAGGTAATCCTGACGTCTGACAAAGCTCCTGTAGACATGCAGGACATTGAACAACGTTTGTTATCTCGTTTCAAATGGGGATTATCAGCCGAGTTACACCAACCTGATTACGAAACAAGAATTTCTATCTTAAAAAATATTCTATATCGTGATGGTGTTGATATGCCAGACGAAATTATTGAATATGTAGCCAGAAATATCAAATCAAATGTTCGTGAACTTGAAGGTGCTATTATTTCATTGATCGCACAATCTTCTTTCAATAAAAAAGAAGTTACCATTGAGTTAGCCAAAAGCGTCGTAGAAAAATTTGTAAAAAATGTAAAGAGAGAAATATCCATCGACTACATTCAAAAAATTGTATCGGATTATTTCCAATTAGATTTGGAAACTTTACAATCCAAAACTAGAAAAAGGCACGTTGTACAAGCTAGACAATTAGCGATGTTTTTTGCTAAAAAATTCACCAAAGCTTCATTAGCCAATATCGGTTCTCAAATTGGAGATCGTGATCACGCTACCGTATTGCACGCTTGTAAAACGGTTGATAATTTAGTTGCTACCGACAAACAATTCAAAAAATATGTCGAAGATATCAATTCAAAATTAACGCTATAAAGCAATGCCAGTTAAGATTTTAATGGTTTGTTTGGGTAATATCTGCCGATCTCCTTTGGCAGAAGGCATATTAGCCTCAAAACTTCCTAAAGAAAAATTTCTTGTAGATTCAGCAGGAACCGGGTCGTGGCATATTGGCCACTGTCCTGACAAACGCTCTATTGCAACGGCTCAAAAAAACGGCTTAAATATTTCTAATCAAAAAGGGAGACAGTTCTCAAGAGCTGATTTTGATGATTTCGATTATATATATGTAATGGACAATAGCAATTATAGAGATGTAATTCATTTGGCGCAAAATGAAGCTCACAAAAATAAAGTGCAACTCATTTTGAACTCTGTTTTTCCAAATGAAAATGTAGATGTTCCAGATCCATATTACGGTGTGGCAAATGGTTTTGATACAGTTTATCAAATGCTTGACGAAGCTTGTGAAATAATTACAAAAAAGCTGATTTCGCACCATTCTGAGTAAAACCAGTTGCACTTTTTATACCTTTGCCTTTATTATTTTGCAGAAATCCAAGATGAGATTTCGGAAGATAAAAAATAAAATACTTAAAAATTATTCAAAGGCATATTTATGAAACCAACACCTCTTTTTGGAAAACTATATTTAATTCCAACCACCATGGGCGAATGTGACCCAATGGACGTTTTACCACAAACCATAAAAAGAAGTGTCGATTTTATAGATCATTATATTGTAGAAAATGACAAAACTGCCCGAAAGTCCATCAAGCTAACCAATCCTGAGAAAAAACAATCAGAATTAAAACTTTTTGTACTTAATAAACATACAGAACCTAAAGAACGTCAAGATTTTATCAAGCCTCTTTTGGAAGGTAAAAACATGGGATTGATGAGCGAGGCAGGCTGTCCAGGAGTTGCTGATCCAGGAGCAGTTATTGTAAAATTAGCTCATGAAAAAGGAATTCAAGTTGTTCCTTTAGTTGGCCCATCTTCTATTCTATTAGCTATGATGGCTTCAGGAATGAATGGACAAAGTTTTACTTTTCATGGCTATTTACCTATTGAAAAAGATGAAAAAAGAGCTAGTTTCAAAAATTTAGAAAGAATATCTTTCGAAAAAAACCAATCTCAAATATTTATTGAAACCCCATATCGCAATAATAAATTACTGGAAGATTTAACACAAACTTTGCATCCAGAGACTTATTTATGTATCGCGGCCGACATCACATTACCCACTGAATATATAAAAACCAAGAAAATTTCGGCTTGGAAAAAAGAGACTATTGATCTGCACAAACGACCAACAATTTTTATTATACACAAAATGTAAAAATAAAAGCGTTTTTCCTTATATTTACTCATCTATTAACCTAAAAATAAGCAAGATGAGTTTTACTAAAAGAGATTTCAAAATGGTTTTATTAGGCTTTTTTACATTTTTAATTTTAGAAGGAATTTATGATTGGAAAAATTCTGTAAAAGCTTTCGAACAAGGATACCATTCCTTTAAGTAACATAACCAATACTATACCATCTAAATCCTGTAAAATGCTACAGGATTTTTTTATGTGTAATCCATATTAATTTTCTTAAAACTCAAAACTTTCGTGAATTCGATATTAGAAAAAGCCTGAATTAAATTTACAAAAAAGTACTTTTATACTTCTTATAAATTATTTTAGAAATGAGTAAACTCCCAAAAGTAACAACCAGCATTTTTACAGTGATGTCCAAAATGGCCGTTGAACATAATGCTATTAATCTTTCACAAGGATTTCCAAATTTTTCTGTAGATAAAAGATTGACTCAAATTGTATCAAGATTATCTACCGAAGATGTTCACCAATATACGCCAATGACTGGTTATCCGCCGTTGTTAACCAAAGTTGCTTCTTTAATAAAATCATCCTATCAACGAGAAGTTCTTCCTGAAACAGAAATTCTTGTAACAGCCGGAGCAACTCAAGCAATATTCACAACATTACTAGCTTTATTAAAACCAAACGACGAAGTAATTATTCTGGATCCAAGTTATGATTGTTACGAAGCTCCGATTCTTTTAAGCAATGCAAAACCTATTCGTGTCGCATTGAACGACGACTACACCCCTAACTGGAATACAATTGCAAATGCCTTTTCAGAGAATACCAAAATGATTATCATAAACAATCCGCATAATCCAACAGGAAAAATTTTAAACGAATCTGATTTAGAAAACCTTGAAATGCTTTTGGATAAATATCCAAAAGTTTTATTACTTTCAGATGAAGTTTACGAGCATATTACTTTCGAACAAAAACATATTTCAACTCATACTCGACAAAAACTACTCAATAAATGCATTACTGTTTCCTCTTTTGGAAAAACATTTCATGTTACTGGCTGGAAAATTGGATATTTAATTGCTCCTGATTATCTGATGAAAGAAATCAAAAAGGTGCATCAATTTTTAGTCTTTAGCGTAAATAGTATTTGTCAAGTTGCCGTTGCTGAATATTTGGATTTAGTATCATTAGAAGAAATTAGTCCATTCTACCAAACAAAAAGAGATTACTTCAGAACATTATTAAAAAACAGTAGATTTGAATTGATGCCTTGCGAAGGAACTTATTTTCAAGTAGCCTCATATGCAAATATTTCCAATGAAAATGATGTGGATTTTTGCAAACGGTTAATTACTGAGTATGGTGTTGCAGCTATTCCCATTTCAACTTTTTATGCAGATGCAAAGGATTTGAAACTAATCCGATTTTGTTTTGCTAAGGACAATTTCACTTTGGAAGAAGCTGCTAAAAGATTATGTGAAATTTAAATTTATTATGCATGCATACTATTTAATTTTACTACATTTACAATTCTAAACAAAAAAACATATGAGTTATACCGATAAAATGTTAAGAGATGATGCTTTACAAGGCAAAGTAATTGTAGTTACAGGAGGCGGAAGCGGTCTTGGAAAAGCAATGACTAAATACTTTTTAGAATTAGGAGCAACAGTTGCCATTACCTCTAGAGATTTAGAGAAACTTAAAAATACCGCTCAAGAACTGGAAGCTGAAACTGGTGGTATTTGCCTGCCCCTGCAGTGTGATGTTCGTCATTACGAAGAGGTAGAAAATATGCTTCAAACAACATTGAAAGCTTTCGGCAAAGTTGATGTATTACTAAATAATGCTGCAGGAAATTTCATTTCGCCAACAGAACGCTTGTCTGCCAATGCCTTTGATACCGTAATTGATATTGTTCTAAAAGGCACCAAAAACTGCACATTGGCTTTTGGAAAACATTGGATCGACACCAAACAAACTTCATCAACCATATTAAATATTGTCACAACATATGCCTGGACTGGTTCCGCTTATGTGGTTCCAAGTGCCACAGCAAAAGCAGGAGTGCTGGCAATGACTAGAAGTCTTGCTGTAGAATGGGCAAAATACGGCATTCGCACCAATGCAATCGCGCCTGGCCCATTCCCTACAAAAGGAGCTTGGGATCGACTATTACCAGGTGATCTTGCAGAAAAATTTGATTTGGCAAAAAAAGTTCCTTTAAAAAGAGTTGGTGATCACCAGGAACTAGCCAACTTGGCTGCTTATTTAGTTTCTGATTTTTCAGCTTATGTAAACGGTGAAGTAATCGTTATTGATGGAGGTGAATGGCTTAAAGGAGCTGGACAATTTAATTTATTAGAAGCAATTCCTGAAGAACTTTGGGACCAATTGGAAATGATGATTAAAGCCAAAAAAGCCGTTAAACCGACTACTTAAACCGATAAATGACATTAAAATCACCTGAATTAAACACATTTCAGTAAAAAAGAGAACTAAATAAGTTCTCTTTTTTATTTTAGTAAACAGAAAAACAGTAAATAATACTCTGATTATTTATGACATCAACAGAAGTCTAAAAACTATTTGTTATTGTTAACAAAATAGATTTTCAAAACCCATAAATAATTGTATTTTTACCGTTCAAAATTTAGAAAATAAATGGGCAAAATCATAGCGATTGCGAATCAGAAAGGTGGGGTTGGAAAAACAACTACCTCAATTAACCTGGCTGCTTCACTTGGTGTTTTAGAAAAAAAAGTATTACTAATTGATGCTGATCCTCAAGCAAATGCAACATCAGGTTTAGGCATCGATGTTGAAACAGTTGAAATTGGGACGTATCAAATTTTAGAACATAGTAATACGCCATCAGAGGCTGCTATTAAATGTTCTTCTCCAAATGTGGATGTAATCCCTGCACATATTGATCTTGTTGCAATTGAAATCGAATTAGTTGACAAAGAGAACAGAGAATATATGCTAAAAAAAGCATTAGAAAGTGTAAAAGATCAATATGATTATATCCTAATTGACTGTGCACCGTCTCTTGGATTATTAACTTTAAATGCCTTAACAGCTGCTGATTCAGTTGTTATTCCTATTCAATGCGAATATTTTGCATTAGAAGGTTTGGGCAAATTATTGAATACAATAAAAAGTATTCAAAAAATTCACAATCCAGATTTGGATATTGAAGGTTTATTATTAACAATGTTTGATTCCAGATTGCGTTTATCTAACCAAGTAGTTGAAGAAGTTCAAAAACACTTCAATGATATGGTTTTTGAAACAGTGATACAAAGAAATGTAAAATTAAGCGAAGCCCCTAGTTTTGGAGAAAGCATTATAAACTATGATGCAACCAGCAAAGGAGCAGTAAATTACATTCATTTAGCACAGGAAATTATAAAGAAAAACAGTAAATAGTTGTATGTCAAAAGCAATAAAAAAACAAGCCTTAGGTAGAGGTTTATCCGCATTATTAAAAGATCCAGAAAACGATATACAATCCGTAGACGATAAAAATGCAGATAAAGTTGTTGGAAATATTATTGAGCTTGAAATTGATGCAATAGAGATAAATCCATTTCAGCCGCGTAGTAATTTCAATGAAGAATCTTTACGCGAATTAGCTACCTCTATCAAGGAATTAGGGGTAATTCAGCCTATTACTGTTCGAAAATTAGATTTTAATAAATACCAATTAATTTCTGGAGAGCGTCGTTTACGTGCTTCCAAATTAATTGGCCTTACAACTGTACCAGCTTACATTCGTATTGCAAACGATAATGAATCTTTGGTAATGGCTTTGGTTGAAAACATTCAACGCCATGATTTAGATCCAATTGAGATTGCTCTTTCTTATCAAAGATTGATCGACGAAATTCAATTAACTCAAGAGCAAATGAGTGAAAGAGTTGGTAAAAAACGTTCTACAATTGCCAATTATTTAAGACTTTTAAAACTTGATCCAATTATTCAGACTGGAATCCGTGATGGTTTCATCAGTATGGGGCACGGTCGTGCAATCATTAACATTGAGGACCATGATGTTCAGACCGATATTTATCAAAAGATAGTTAGCCAAAACCTTTCTGTTAGAGAAACTGAAACTTTGGTTAAAAACTACCACGAAAGTTTAAAACCAAAACCTGCTATACCAGCAAAAACTGCTTCATTTGAAATTAATGATGAAGATGTGAGCACTTTTAATAAATATTTTGGAACAAAAATAGATGTAAAAGTAGCTGGAAATGGTAAAGGAAAAATCACAATTCCTTTTCATTCTGAAGAAGACTTCAATAGAATTATAAAATTAATAGAAGGGTAGTGAATAAAATCGTATTCATAGGTCTATTGCTTTTTCTTTTGGGGAATGCAACCACTTTTGCACAAGGAAAAAAAGAGGATGTTTCAAAACCAAAAGACACTTTAAAACTAGTAGAAATAGACCCTTTGACACCTGCAAAAGCTGCTTTTTATTCAGCGATATTGCCGGGACTTGGTCAAGCATATAATAAAGCCTACTGGAAGATCCCAATAGTTTATGGAGCTATTGGAACCAGTTTGTATTTATATGTGGACAATAGAAAAAAATATAACGAGTACAGGGATGCTTACAAAAGCCGTCTATCCGGCAATCCCGACCCAAATTACGACTATCTTACAGACACACAATTAATTTCTGCACAAGAATTTTACCAACGAAATGCTTCGCTATCGGGCTTTTTTGTTATAGGTTTTTATGTACTTAACATTATCGATGCTAATGTGCATGCTGCATTAAGACAATTCAATGTCAATCAAAGTTTATCTATTAGACCAGAAATAACCCCGGATGTTGTAACATTAAGGTCTAATTTAGCACTAACACTTAATTATCATTTTTAGATTCGAATTTTTCGTCTCTTTTTAAAAATCAAAAAAATATCACACAATGAAAATTGCGCTTTTAGGATACGGAAAAATGGGGCAAGTAATCGAAAGAATTGCTTTAGAAAGAGGACATGAAATTGTTTTAAAGAAAGATGAATTCAATACTTATGACGGACTTGAAACTGCCGATGTTGCCATTGATTTTAGTGTACCAACTGCGGCTGTTAGTAATATTTCCAGTTGTTTTCACGCCAATGTACCTGTAGTATCCGGAACAACTGGTTGGTTGGAACATTATGACGAAATGATTGACCTTTGCAAAAAGACAAACGGTGGATTTATATCAAGTTCTAATTTTAGTCTTGGAGTTAATTTATTCTTTGAATTCAATGAATATTTAGCTAAAATAATGGCTCCTTTCGACCATTATAAAGTAGAAATGGAAGAAATTCATCATGACCAAAAGCTTGATGCTCCCAGCGGAACAGCAATTTCATTAGCCAAAGGAGTTATTGCAAACAGTAATTATACTGATTGGACCTTAGAGAATCCAAAAGAAAATGAAATCCATATTGAAGCTGTAAGAACTGGAACTGTTCCCGGAACTCACACAGTGACTTACAATTCTGAAGTAGATTCAATTGAAATAAAACATACTGCACACAATCGTGAAGGTTTTGCATTAGGCGCAGTAATCGCCGCTGAATGGTTGGCAGGAAAACAAGGTGTATTCTCCATGAAAGATGTATTGAATTTAAATTCCAAATAACAATTTCAAATTATTAAAATAGAATTTGGATCCTCAAATCTAACTTCTGATTTTTAACCACAAATTTTCAAATTATGACACTAACTCTTTGGTTTATATTCTTCTTAGCTGTTCAGGTTATTCATTTCTTAGGAACTTGGAAACTATATGAAAGTGCCGGAAGGAAACGTTGGGAAGCTGCAATTCCAGTTTACAATGCGATTGTTTTAATGAAAATAATTGGTAGACCAACTTGGTGGACTATCTTGCTTTTTATCCCAATCATTAATTTGATTATGTTTCCTGTAATTTGGGTAGAAACTGTTCGTAGTTTTGGAAAAAAATCAAACCTTGATACTTTTCTTGCGATTGTAACCTTTGGTTTTTATGTTTTTTATATTAATTACACACAACCATTAAATTATATTGCTGATAGAAATGCGAATACAGAACATAAAGCCGCTGACACAGTTAGTTCTTTGCTTTTTGCAGTCATTGTTGCTACTATAGTACACACTTATTTCATTCAGCCTTATACTATTCCGACTTCTTCATTGGAAAAATCATTATTGGTAGGAGACTTTTTATTTGTAAGTAAAATGAATTATGGCGCCAGAGTTCCAATGACAACGGTAGCAATGCCAATGGTACACGATACCATTCCAATGACTAAAAGAAAATCCTATTTGAACTGGCCACAGTTGCCTTACTTCAGGCTTCCTGGTTTCCAAAGTATAAGTAGAACTGACATTGTCGTTTTCAACTGGCCTGCAGATACGGTAGTTAAATTTAGAGATCGCTCCGGAGTTAGAGTGGATAAACCTATCGACAAGAAATCTAATTATGTAAAGCGTTGTGTAGGTGTTCCAGGTGATAGTTTGTCTATAAAAGACGGATTGGTTTACATTAATGGAAAGGAATTAATTTTACCAGAGCGTGCAAAACCACAATTTTCATATAATGTTGCCTTAGATGGTAAAACTCCAATTGACTTTGAATATCTTTTCAGAGATATGGATATTACGGATGGTGCCGGATTCTTAAATCAACAAACAAGAGACACTTTATATATTAGTGCATTAACTGCTGCTGGAGCAGAAAGATTAAAAAATGTTCCAGGGATAAAATCCGTAGATAGAGTTATTTATAAAAATGCTGATTTAGGTATTTTCCCACACACTAAACCTTGGAGTCAAGATAATTTTGGTCCAATTTATATTCCACAACAAGGAAAAACTGTGGCTTTAAATTTAAAATCATTACCCTTTTATAAAACAATCATTACTGATTATGAGAAAAATGATTTGAAAATAAATGGCAATGAAATTTTAATCAACGGCAAAGTCGCTACAACTTATACTTTCAAACAAAATTACTATTGGATGATGGGAGACAATCGTCATAATTCTGAAGATAGTCGCTATTGGGGATATGTTCCGGAAAACCATATCGTAGGAAAACCAATATTCATTTGGATGAGTTGGGATACTAACGGTAAAGGTTTGAATAAAATTCGTTGGAACAGAGTTTTTACAACTGTTAGTGGTGAAGGACAACCACAATCCTATTTTAAATTTTTCCTAATTGCACTTGCAGCCTTTTTTGTTGGTGAATATTTTTGGAAAAAAAGAAAAGCGAAACAAAATATCTAGTTAAAAAATTTAAAGTTTGAGACGGGCAAGTAGATTGCTAACCTCAAACTTTAAATTTTAAATATTTTAGCAAATGAATATCATACTGCATCCATCCTATTTCCCATCAATAAGTCATTTTGTAGCCATCGCACAATCTGACAGCTTAACATTTGAAATAGAGGATAATTTTCAGAAACAAACCAACCGCAACCGCACATATATCTATAGCCCAAACGGAATTCAACTGTTAAATATTCCAATAAAACACTCTAATTTAAGTCATCAGAAGACAAAAGACATTAAAATCGAACAGGAATTTGATTGGCAAAAACAACATTTCAAATCGTTGGAAGCAGCCTATAGAAGTTCTCCTTTTTTTGAGTATTTTGAAGATGATTTAATGCCTATTTTCCAAAAAAAGCATACTTACCTGATGGATCTTAATTTGCAAGCTTTTGACATTGTTTGCAAATGTCTTCGAATGAAATTAGAATTCGACACTACAACCGAATATTTTCATGTTATAGAAGATCCGAAAATTGTAGATTTTCGCTATTTAGTGAATGGAAAAAAAGATCATTCGGTTTTCGAATCTTACACTCAAGTTTTTGATGACAAACATGGCTTTTTGAATAATTTGAGCGTACTTGATTTGTTATTTAATGAAGGAAAATTTGCAATGGATTATTTAAAAAATCAAGTCCTTATTAGATAAATTACAACTTTTATAAATTCAAAAAAAAGCATAAGAAAACTAATCTTATGCTTTTTTTATATTCCTTTTATAAAGATTATTCCATAGATAATTTCGCCATAATTGGAAAGTGATCTGAGTTTTGAAAATCAGAAAAACTTTCAAATTCCTTTACTTCCATTGTTTCATCAGCAAAAATATAATCAATACGAGCTGGGTAATATTTGAATTTATAAGTTGCACCAAAGCCTTTTCCTGCTTCTTCAAAACTGTCTTTCAACTTACCTTTTATATTACGGTATACGTACGAAAAAGCGCTATTATTCATATCCCCACAAATAATAATCGGATATTTACAATCCTTTTCATGCTCTTTGAAAATGGCAGCTTGCTCTTGCTGCTGTTTAAAAGCTTTACTGATCCTGATATAAAGAAACTTTGATTTTTGCTGATCGATTACATCAATATTTTCGGAGATTTCGCCTACTTCTGGAGAAATTTTAATAGATTGCAAATGCATGTTATACACTCTAATAATGTCTTTTCCTTTCTTAATATCAGCATATACAACATTATTATTTGAATGAGGAAAAACGATATGTCCCTGATCAATAATAGGAAATTTGGAGAATATCGCTTGTCCTGTTTTAATTTGATTTCCTTCCATTAAAACGTATTTATATGGATACACTTTCAAATCAATATTAGCAGAATTTGAAAATTCCTGAATACACAATATATCAGGATTTTGATTATTGATAAACTCTAAAATTGTATCTGGAATATCATCTCTGTCAAGCCATTTAAAGACATTAAACAATCTCACGTTATAACTCATAACAGTAAAATCCTTATCGCTTTCCTTAAACTCCTTTGCAGAGAATTTATAAAATTTATTAAAAAAAGTAATTCCGATTAAAAGCACCAGACCCGACAAAATCATGCGCTTTTTTAATTGTATACCCCAATATAGAAAAAACAATCCATTAGCCAAAAAAACTATGGGCATGAATAAAGTTAAAACCGATAAAACCGGGAAGATTTTTGGCGCCAAAAAAGGGAGCAGATAAGCAATGAATGTTAGTCCTATAAGCACTAAATTCAAAAGATACATTCCTTTATTAAACCATGAAAGGTTCTTCATTTTTTAATGTATTTTGAACTTTTAAAAACAAAAAGTTCTCGATTTACACTTCTATATTGATATAAAAATAAGTTATTTTCCAGCTTGAAACAAGAATTCTTTTTCCTCCTGATTCAAACTATCGTATCCAGACTGGCTGATTTTATCCAAAATCTCATCAATTTGTTGTTGTTTTTTATCTTTAACCACTATTTTAGAAATCGGTTTTTCGATTGGTTTTTTGTAGTTTTTGTGTACTTTTTTGAAGGGAGTCGAAGGCTTTTTAAACAGATTAGTGAAGAAATCTAAAACTGAACTTATTATCTTACTCAAATCAGTCCCATTTTGAAGCAATTTCACATATATAAAACCAAAAAAAGCTCCAGCTAAATGCGAAATATGTCCTCCTGAATTCCCTAAACGAAACTGCATTAAATCTAACACGATTATTACTGCTGTAACATGCCATAATTTGACATTCCCAACCAATAACAATCTAACATCCATTAAAGGATTATAAGTAGTCGTAGCAACCAAAATAGCCATAACTGCAGCTGAAGCTCCAATTATTGCTCCGCTTAAATGCATTAAATTAAAACCTAAAACAAAAATTAATCCGGCAAAAATAGTCCCTAAAATATATACGCCTAAATACTGTTTGGCTGTAAAAAAAGTCAGAAATAAGTAGCTGGCAAAATTCAGCACTATCATATTAAAAAACAAATGCAAGAAACCGTCATGAAAAAAAGCATAAGTTAAAAAAGTCCATGGTTTTACTACAAAAACCGAAGACTCTGAAGACAAGGTAATCCAATCAGGAAAATCAAAAGCTCCAACACTATACTGATAAAAGAAAATTAAGGAAATCAAAAAACAGCCTATATTCCAATAGATCATTTTCATGGCAATACCCCCTAATTTATATTGCATTTTCAAATCGTCTAAAATGTTCATGTTTTTATATTTTCGATTATTAAACTAAAATCTACAATTCGTAATTAACGGAATTTAAAATAGTAATTTAATTCCAACGATTTTTATTAAACTGGTTTTTCTTCCAGTACCACATCATTGCAAAACCAATTATTGCACCTCCAATATGGGCAAAATGAGCAATTCCGCTTGATCCTCCAAAAATAGAACCTCCAGAAACACCCAAATATAAATCAATTAATAATAATCCAGGAACAAAATATTTGGCTTTAATAGGAATTGGAATAAACATCAAAGCCAATTCAGCATTTGGAAACATAAACGCAAAAGCTACTAATAATCCATATATAGCTCCCGAAGCTCCCACAACATTCCCCAAATAAGCCCCCATAAAAGCCTGAAAGTCTGATGGAGTCAACAAATCCTGCCATCTGGTGTCAAATTTTCCTTCTCCCAAAGTTTTTAGGATTTCAACTTTTGAATAACCATTGGCGATCAGAGTTTCCAGACCACTTTCAAAAAAATAATAATTTACAAGCGTATGTAATAATGCTGCTCCTAAACCGCAAGAGATATAAAAGAATACAAACTTTTTGCCACCCCAAAAATGCTCCAATGCCGATCCAAAAGAATACAACGCAAACATATTAAAAGCAATATGCATAATGTTTGGCAATGGCGCATGCATGAACATATGTGTGAAGATTTGCCAAAAATGAAAATCCGGATTTTCGAAAAAATACATCGAAAGCATTCTGTAGGCAGGTTCTCCAACAATCATGGAGCCAATATAAAAAAGCACGTTAATTATTAACAACTGCTTTACTGTAGGTGTGATATTCATCATAAGGCAAACTTTTTATCTATATCTTCCACACGCATCGTGATGAAAGTAGGTTTTTGAAATGGGGAAACATTTGGAT